>Ga0302324_100017586_pt1 | contig 14160 bp, 15 predicted proteins | sample Palsa_T0_1_FD_201949 | JGI IMG/M metagenome (GOLD analysis project Ga0302324, IMG submission 201949) | Peat permafrost microbial communities from Stordalen Mire near Abisko, Sweden - Palsa_T0_1 | ecosystem: Environmental > Terrestrial > Soil > Palsa > Peat permafrost | place: Sweden: Abisko... | reverse complement strand
GCCCAGCCTGGAGATGAAGTGTATGAAACTTGGATTCATCGGACTCGGACGCATGGGCTCGGCGATGGCGGCCAACCTCGTCAGGGCGGGACATGAGGTTACCGTCTTCAATCGCACCCCTGGAAGGAGCGCTCCGCTCATCGCGCTCGGGGCGCACGAGGCTGAGACGCTGGTCGGAGCTTGCGGCGGTGAGCTCGTGATTACCATGCTGGCGGACGATGAGGCCGCATCCCACATCGCTCTGGGTTCCGGCGGCCTTGTCGAGAATCTGTCGAAGGGCGCTATCCATCTCTCCATGAGTACCATAAGTGTCGCGCTGTCCAAGCGATTGGCCGAAGCACACGCGCAATCCGGACAGCGCTACGTGGCCGCGCCCGTATTCGGACGCCCCGACATGGCCGCGGCGGCCAAGCTGTTCATCGTCGGCGCGGGCGATCCAGGCGCCATCGATGCCTGCAGGCCGGTATTCGATGCACTGGGACAGAAGACCTCGACGATTGGCGCGGAAGCGTCGGCAGCCAATTTGGTCAAGCTCACGGCGAACTTCCTGCAGGCTGCCGTCATCGAGTCGTTGGGCGAGGCGATCGCCCTGATCGGCAAAGCGGGGATCGACCGGCGCGCCTATGTGGACTTGCTCACGTCCACGATTTTCACTGCACCGGCTTACAAGATCTTTGGTCCCCTCATCGCCGATAATTCGTTTGGGTCCGCGGCCTTCGCTGCGCCGTTGGGCTACAAAGACATTCGCCTTGCGCTGGCGGAAGCGGAGACTCTACGCGTGCCGATGCCCCTGGCAAGCTTGCTTCACGACCGATTTCTGCGGCTTTTCGCCCAAGGCGGCGACAGCCTGGATTGGTCGGCCATCGGTGGTCTGGCGACCGAGGACGCCGGCGGCAATCAGGGAGCGACGTCGCAGTCCGCTCATTAGGAGGTTCTCATGACATTGACCGTACACGGAGTCCGCATCCCCGACAGCCGGCTTGCCCGCGAGATTACCGAGTTGGTCCGCGATACCGAAACGCCGTTGCTATTCCATCACTCGAGCCGGGTCTATTACTTCGGTGCGCTGGCGGGCAGGCGCCGCGGCCTGGTCTTCGATCCGGAGCTCCTATATGCCGGAGCGATGTTTCACGACATGGGGCTTGCCCCGAAGTACAGCAGCGCCCAAGAGCGCTTCGAAGTGGACGGCGCGAACGCAGCCCGGGAGTTTCTGCGCAGTCACGGCATCAATCAGCCCGATATCGACACGGTGTGGACTGCGGTCGCGTTGCATACGACCCCCGGCATCCCGCGCCACATGCACCCCGTGATCGCCCTCGTGACCGCCGGAGTCGAGATGGATGTGCTGGGCCTCAGCTATCCCGAGTACAGCGATGCCGAGCGAAATGCGGTGGTCGCAACGCATCCCCGGGGTACTCACTTCAAGGAAGACATCATCCAGGCCTTCTACGACGGCATCAAACACAAGCCCGACACGACATTCGGCAACGTCAAGGCCGACGTGCTTGCGGACAAGGACTCGACCTTCAGGCGTGGCAATTTCTGCAGCGTGATCCGGGGATCGCCGTGGCCGGCGTGAGGTGAGTTGGAACTTCAGTCCCTATGACTTACGGCGACGGAGCCATCCAGGAGCTACATCCATGAAACAGAATCCTACTTCTCCATACCTGACCCATGCGACGGGCGAGCCGGTGAGCGACAACTTCAATATCCAGACGGCCGGGCCTCGCGGTCCAGCGCTGTTGCAGGACATCTGGCTGATCGAGAAGCTCGCACACTTTGACCGTGAAGTGATTCCCGAGCGGCGCATGCACGCGAAGGGCGCCGGGGCCCATGGAACCTTTACCGTCACACACGACATCCGCCGCTACACCAAGGCGAAAATCTTTGCGGAGGTCGGCAAGCAGACCCCCATGTTCGCGCGCTTCTCGACCGTCGCAGGCGAGCGCGGGGCCGCCGATGCCGAGCGCGACATACGCGGGTTCGCCCTGAAATTCTATACCGAGGAGGGCAACTGGGATGTGGTGGGCAACAATACCCCGGTATTCTTTTTTCGAGATCCGCTACGCTTTCCAGACCTCAACCACGCCATCAAGCGCGATCCGCGAACCGGTATGCGGAGCGCCGACAACAATTGGGATTTCTGGAGTCTGTTACCCGAAGCCCTGCATCAAGTCACCATTGTCATGAGCGATCGCGGCATCCCGCGCAGCTTTCGTCACATGCATGGCTTCGGCAGCCACACTTATAGCTTCATCAACGCCGACAACGAGCGTATCTGGGTCAAGTTCCACTTTCGAACGCAGCAGGGTATCGAGAACATGACGGATGCCGAGGCGGAAGCCTTGGTCGGCAAGGATCGCGAGAGTAATCAGCGCGATCTCTTCGAAAGCATCGAGGCGGGCCGCTTTCCACGATGGACCCTTTACATCCAGGTCATGAACGATGCACAGGCCAAAGCCTTCCCCTTCAACCCGTTTGATCTGACCAAAGTCTGGCCCAAAGCGCAGTTTCCGCTGATCGAAGTCGGCTTCTTCGAGCTCAACCGCAATCCCGAGAACTTTTTCGCCGAGGTCGAGCAAGCCGCGTTCTCCCCGGCCAATATCGTTCCAGGCATCGGCTTCTCACCCGACAAGATGCTACAGGCACGGCTTTTCTCCTACGGCGACACCCAGCGCTATCGTCTCGGAGTCAACTTCAATCACATCCCGGTCAACGCGCCGAAATGCCCGTTCCACAGCTATCACCGGGATGGGGCGATGCGGACGGACGGCAATCTCGGGCGCACGCCGACCTACTTCCCCAACAGCCGGGGCGAGTGGGTCGATCAGCCGCAGCTCAACGAGCCACCGCTCGCGATCGACGGCGCTGCGGCCCATTGGGACCATCGCCTCGACGACGACCACTATCAGCAGCCGGGCGACCTGTTCCGCAAGATGAGCACCGGGGAGCGCCGGGCCCTGTTCGATAACACGGCCCGCCAGATCGGGGCGGCTTCCAAGGATATTCAAGAGCGTCACATCGCCAATTGCACCAAAGCCGATCCGGCCTACGGGATGGGCGTCGCTCAGGCGCTTGACGGTTTAGGTAAGAAGCTTTCCGGCGATGACCGCAAACGTGCGTGAGCTGGATTGAGGAGGACACATGAACCACTCATCGGGCCGGTGGCGAACGGATGGCGTGCGAATCATCCGCCCCGGAGAATTCGATTCCAACATCGCTCAGACGCCCGGTTTGCATCGCCTCGCTGCGGTGACTTCGGAAAAGACGGGAGCGGCCAAGCTATGGGCCGGCACTTTCACGGTCGAGGCGAAGGCGAAGACCGGCGCCCACCACCACGGGGACCTGGAGACCGTGATCTACGTTCTCAACGGAGTCGCACGACTACGCTGGGGCGAGCGTCTGGAGTTCGAAGCTGAGGCTGCGGCCGGCGATTTCATCTACGTGCCGCCTTTCGTTCCGCATCAGGAGATCAACCCGAGTGCCGATGTGCAGTTGCGATGCGTGTTGGCGCGCAGCGGCCAGAAAGGTCTCGTATTCAATTTGGAGATAGAGGGCTTCGAGACGCCTGAGCTGATCCAATGGATCGACGACCTGCACAAATAAGTGATGTCCGGAGTGTCGGCAAATGTTAAGAGCGCATAAACGGCAGCAACCGAACACAAGCGATTCACAAGTATCGAATCGTGAATGGCGAAGTCATCGGGGCGATCGGTGTCAGTGCGGACACCAAGGAGCATGATGCCCAGATCGCACGAGCAGGGGCGGCGGCCCTTCGTAATGATGTCTCCCGCTGAAGATTGCGTCGGCCGAATGGACGGATTTGCGCTGAGCCTGCCGCCCAATGACGCTCGCTCCGCTCATGTCGAGGTGAATGCGCGGCGCGTCATGATGCCGCAAGAAGCAATCGCTTTGATCGAGTCCGCAGTCGCGGCCATCGAGTCGGACCGCGATCGGGCGCGACAGTGCCTCAGTCGGGCGTCGGCATTGCTGCGCGGCGAACCCGTTCCTGCGGTAGATACGTCGGCGCCGGTGGGATGCCGGATCGCGCAGGGGGCCCTTGCCCAGTGGCAGCTCAGGCGTGTGATGGCGCATATCGAAGACCATATCTCGGGACCGCTCCGCACGCGCGAGCTCGCAGGAACAATTGGCTTAAGCGCGAGTCACTTCTTCCGTAGATTCAAGGCGAGCATCGGCACAACACCGGGTGTGTTCGTCAACCGGAGACGAATCGGACGCGCCTGCGAATTGATGAAGACCACGCGCGACCCACTGTGTCAGATTGCCATAGAGTGCGGTTTATGCGATCAGCCGCATTTCACCCGGCTATTTCGGCAGATTATCGGAAACACCCCGAGCGCCTGGCGAAGGATCAATGCTTTACCGGACGCCCATCGGATCAATCCTCGTGAGACACCTCGATCGTGGTCCAAGATGCCGCCGGGCGCGCGAGCACCCGCAGAAGCGCCTTAGCCCCGGCCGTCGAAGATGCCGGATTCTGACCGGTAACCAGGCGACCGTCGATGATGGCCAGAGGCTTCCAATTGGGCACCTTCTGGAACAATCCTCCGACCCGTTTGAGTGCGTCCTCCACCAAAAACGGCACGACATGAGTGAGGCCGACCTCTTCTTCCTCGGTATTCGTAAAGCCCGTGACCTGCTTGCCCTTCACAAGCGGCTCGCCGCGGTACTTAACTCGATGAAACACGGCGGATGAATGACATACGGCCGACACCGCCTTACCCGAGTCGTAGAAGGACTCGATGAGCGCAATGGAATCCTGGTTGTCGACCAGATCCCACATCGGGCCGTGTCCACCGGAATAGAAAATCGTGTCGAAATCCTCCGAGCGTATGTCAGCCAGCTTGCTCGTGTTTGCAAGTGCTTGCTGTGCGGCGTTGTCCTTCTTGAACCGCTCCATGGCCGGAGTCTGATTCCCCGGAAGATCGCTCTTCGGATCGATGGGCGGCTGCCCGCCCTTGGGCGAGCATAGCGTCAGGTCGACGCCTGCGTCGCGAAAGACAAAATACGGCGCCGCAAACTCCTCGAGCCAGAATCCGGTCTTACGGCCGGTATCCCCAAGGATGTCGTGCGACGTCAATACCATAACTATTTTCAAGAGTGTCTCCTATGACCCATTTGGAATGCGGCAAACTCGGCCGCCACATGTCGCTAAATTAGGCTGGACGACGTCGAAGCGAGATTGCACCTTGGTATCGACGATACTTTGGTACCGGTATGTGGCAGCGATGATCAGCGCGTCCGAATGACGGCATTTCCTTTCAAGCGCCGCCGCCATCGGCCCGGCTACGCTTCGCTCGAATTTGGCGGGTTGTCACAGACCAGGAGGCGGATGTGAGCGAAAGGAATAGCGGCGAGATACGGCTGCTCCGGCGTTCGGATACGTACTGGAGGGTTACGTTTGATATGCCCCCGCTCAATATATTCGGGCCGGCGAATATTCCGCAGCTCGAGACCATCGTGTCCGCGATCGAGTCGGACGATGCCGTGAAGGTGGTGGTGTTCGATAGTGCCGTCGAAGGGTTCTTCCTGACGCATTACGATTTCCTGGCAAAGCTCGAGGATTCGACCAAGTACCCTGCGGGTGCGACGGGATTGCCGCCTCTTCCGGACATGTTTGCGAGATTGAGCCGGGCCGCGGCCGTCTCCATCGCGCTGATCCGCGGGCGCGCAACCGGTGTCGGCAGCGAGCTGGCTCTTGCCAGCGATATGCGGTTTGCCAGCCGTGAAAGAGCGATTCTGTCCCAGTGGGAAGTGGGAGCCGGATTGGTTCCGGGTGGGGGTCCAATGGCTCGGTTGCCGCGTCTGATGGGGCGGGGGAGAGCGCTCGAAGTGCTGTTGGGTGCCGATGACGTCGGGGGCGAACTGGCGGAGCTCTACGGCTACGTCAACCGGTCCTTGCCGGATTCCGAGCTCGATGATTTCGTAGACAGGCTCGCGAGACGCATTGCCTCGTTCGACAAGCAAGCAATTACCGCGACGAAGCGCCTTGTCGACGTTGCGAGTCTGCCGGCGGATTCAGAGATCTTGCCTGAATGGGGAGCGTTTCTTGATTCGTTGGGAAGATCCGCGGCACAGCAGCGAATTCGGAAATTGATGGACCGCGGGTTCCACAAGCCGGGCGATGTCGAAAACCGGCTGGGCTATTACGTCGGGCAGTTGGGAGGCCGAGATTGAAGAGGCGCTACCATGCTGTGATCGACGCAGATTACGCAGGAGAATGCTCGCACAAACATCGCTGTACGAGGAACGCGCTGAGAATCGCCCGGAGATATCCAGTGTGTCGCGCGTGGCATGGAAAGAAGGGGTAGCAGTCGAGAGGGCAGGGCATCGATAGCACGCACCAGTTCTTCGATCCGCGCTGCCCAGCGCGATGTCGGATCGCGCCCCGCAACGCTCAGCAGATCGTAGCTTGGCGAGGCTCGGGGTTGCCTTCTCGACATCCCGCGCCCTTCGGGTTACTTCTTTGTCGCAGTTTTGCCGGCGGCGGCAACTTCGGTCGCGGCGTGCAGGGTCACCAGCCTCGCGAGCAGTGTTGCCGGGAACAGCTGGCCGATGACCGACTCGAGGTTCGCGATGCTTCGAACCAGCGGGTGGAGCGGCGCGATATCGCCGAATCCGGTCGTCGTCAAAGTCGACAGGCTGAAATACAGCGTATTCCCTGCGAAGTGCCCCTGTTCCATGTCCAATCCGGAAAATGCGCCATGAAGCAGCAGGGCACAGACGCGGTAGGCGTTGGCAAATACCAGGGCTATCGACAGATAGAGAATGACGGCCCCCATGATGCGATGGGCGCTGACTTTGCCATCGCCGAACGCCACGTTGGCGACCGCCCATGCGATGGCCAGATCGAACGCCGTCAGCGCAGCAAAGCGCTCCAGCTCGACGATGGTCACTGCGGAGCCGGAACGCAGACTGATGGTCAGCGCTACGGAAACGACGAAGGTCACCGTGATGGCGATCGTGACCCATCGATTTTGCGAGAGCAATATTACTGCCGCCGCGGCCAGAGCCAGTCGACAGATATCCACGGTGAGCGTCGGCAACGCTCCCGTCGAGGCAAGCGGCGCCAGCACGAACATGAGAAGAACCTGGAAAGCCAGCACGACGCTCAAGCCACCTTCTCGTGGCTTGCGGGAGAGATTATCCAACCATGATGATCCCGGCATTGTGCATTCGCCTTGCGGAGGGGATGAGGCAAGATAACTCATGCGCGGGCATTCGGTGCTGGTGTTGCAGGCGGCGACCGGTTCAGGGCAAGATCAGCTGCTACCTTGCCGTCTCACGGAGCCCCTATGTGCGAACAGGACGACCTCGATGAATTTGCGCGCCGCTCAAGCGAGCTCACTCGCAGGCAGTTCGGCGCCATGGCGCTCGGCGCCGGCCTAGCCGCTGCGCTGCCGAGGCTTGCCGATGCCGCGGAGACCCAGGGAGCGGATGTTGAAATAACAACCCCGGACGGGGTTGCGGATGCTTATTTCGTGCATCCAGCGAAGGGCAAGTCGCCCGCAGTCCTCATCTGGCCCGACATCTTCGGATTGCGTCCGGCCTTCCGGCAAATGGCCACCCGACTCGCCGAATCGGGCTACGCCGTGTTGGTCATCAACCCCTTCTATCGCACTAAGAAGGCGCCGACCGCGCCCGAGCACCCCGATTTCAACGATCCTGCGACGCGCGACGCGCTCATGAGCCTCATGCACACGTTGACTCCCGAGACCGCCGCGACCGACGCCAAGGCATTCGTCTCGTACCTGGACAGTCAGCCTTCCGTCGACAAGAAACGCAAAATGGCGACCACCGGATACTGCATGGGCGGTCCTTTCGTGTTCCGTACCGCCGCTGCTTTTCCGGATCGGATCGGCGCGGCGGCGACCTTTCATGGCGGCGGACTCGTTACGGACAAACCCGACAGTCCGCACTTGCTGATTCCGCAGATGAAGGCCCATTTCCTGATCGCCATCGCCGCAAATGACGACGAGAAGCAACCGCAGGCGAAGGACGTACTGCGCGACGCGTTTGCCAAGGCGCATCTGCCTGCGGAAGTTGAAGTGTATGCGGGCACGATGCACGGTTGGTGTCCGCCCGATTCGCAGGTCTACAATCACGACCAGGCCGAGAAGGCCTGGAGCCGGATGCTGGTGCTGTTCAGCAACTCGCTGGCATAACGGCGCTCGTTGTAGGCGGCGGCACCGACAGGAAGCTACGCCGCCTGCATCAAACGCACCTCACATTGAGGATAAGGGATGCCGATTCCGAGCCGACGCAACTCCGCGACGATGGCGAGGTTGATCTCGCCCACCACGGCCGCATAGTCGGTCACTGCGGCCCAGGGTTTCACCGCAATTTGCACGGCCGAATCGCCGAGCTTCTCGATCAGGATCAACGGAGCGGGGTCGGCGAGCACACGTGGATTGCTGCGCACCAGCTCGCTTATCACTCGGAGCGCGTTCGCGAGGTCCGCCTCATAGGCTACTCCAACCGTGAAACTGCACTGCCTGATGCCGGCATAATTGTGGAGAATCTCGCCGACCACCTTGCGGTTGGGCACGACCACGCGCGAGCGGTCCGCATGCAGGAGCACGGTCGAGAACAAGGTGATCGTCTCGACTTGGCCTTCGACCGACACCACGGAGATGTATTCGCCGACGCGATAGGGTTTCGTGAAGATGATGGTAAGGCCGGCCACCACGTTGCTCAGCACACCCTGGGTTGCCAACGCGATTCCAGCGCCCGCGACGCCAAGCCCGGCGATGAGCGGCAGAAGTTCCACGCCCAGGTTCTGCAGCGCCAGAATTGCGAACAGAATGATGACCAGCAGGCGAGCGATCCGCGTGAACAGGTTGCGTACCGGTGGCTCGAGCTCGAGCCGGCGCAGGCCGCGCACCGTGGCGCGCGCCGCCCAATTCGCGGCGAAGACGCCAACGGCCATGATGACCGCCGCCGTCAGCAGCTTCGGCCCAAAGCGGATGGCCAGATCAATCAGCGTGCTCTTGATGTGGTCGATTTGGTTCAGTCCATCGTTCATGTTGTTGCCCTCGCATTTGGTCGATCACCGGTACAAGGCGCGACGCTCGGATGGCGGGCGCCCGTCCGGCAAGTATGAATCGTTCCCTGTCGGATCGCGACCTCGGCTGAGCCCATACGAATCGATTACATCGGCGGCGAGCGAACTATTACGTTCGGATATTCAGCTGCGTGCTTCGAGTAATCGAGAATCTAGGGGATTGGCCCGGCAAGTCATACGCGTGCCAGCAAAAGCCTGTCTGATGAGACTTGCCCAACACATCCTCATACGTGACAGCTCCGACGCAGTACATTGTCAGTTTTTGAGATTTCAATTGGTTCCAGCGTTCCAGCTCGAGAACCAGCGGAATGCTGGCTCGATAAGGCTTACCAGCGGCGACTACGATGCCATCGGGAACTCGAATCCGTTTCTCATCCTGGGAAACGAGTTGTTGTGGTGCCGATTGGCTGAACACAGGGTATCGATCGAAGCTTGTGAGAACGGCCGGCGTTTTTCCATGATTTGTTATCCTGACCCTGATTTTTCCGACCACCCTGGGATTTGCGGCGTCGTAGTCTTCGTCGTCTTCGTCAATCTCCTGAAGAGATCCCGCAAACGAAATCGATACGAACAAATATGCTCGCTCGATCATGGGTAATGAGTCCGCGCTCGCCTTCGCGGCCTCCGCTGCAATCTTCGCATCTTTGACGGAATCGTGAGTGAGCTGAAGTTGTACGAAAAACATCACGACCTGTACCGCCGCAATTATCGCCAGAACGATAGTCCAGCGTGCCATCCACCAGGTCGCACGAGTCATCGACTCATCGTTCGCCATCTTGATTCGTCCGGCCGCGGCGACCTCCTCGCGCTCGTTATTGGAGCCGGCGTTCGCAGTACCCTTTACGAATAGCGGCCTCGGTAGTGAATCCGGAGCAACCTTCGGCACCGTGAATGGTCTTTCAAAGCTCGAGGTGTCTGACGTTGTCGGGTTGGGTGAGAGATTGTCGGCAAGCGCAGGTGAGCACCATAGATAAGCGATCGCCGGCAACAGAAGGAGTTTTAGAGGCGACATCCGTGGTCTCCGTCGACGGAAACCGACAAGCTACATCAGGCAGGCGCTGCGCGCACCGACATTGCGAGGTTTTGGACAAGCCGATTAGCGGCGTGGGCCGAGCGACATTTCCTCAGCCGGCAGGGAACCGAGCATCGACACTCAGGCCATCCGGCAGCTGACATTCTCCGTGAGCTCCGCCGGCCATGCCGTCGGACGGCCGCGTCAGCTCGAAGCGGCATCGCATTTGTGCGCCATCCGATCGGCTGAGGTTGGCTACCACGCGTCCGGTGTAGTGCGCCATGTATTGAAGCGCCGGGCCCACGTCGTACAGGCCCTCTTTATGCCAGATCGGGCCCTGCGAACCGAGTTCATCGGTCAAACCACTCGTGATTTGAAAGAAACGACCGGTGAAGGTCTCTCCGTTCGCAAATGTTGCCGCCATGCGACCGGAGACATTCCCAGAGCTGGTCCAGCTGAATTTCACCGACTTTGTTGCGGGTACTGCAGCACCGGAGCCCGCCCTCGTCGTGGCACAGCCTACCACCAGTACGACGACCAGTAGAAACCCAGCTCTCGAAGCTATACATGTCATGTTCGATCTTCCATGCTCAATGAGCCCGACCCCCGATCTGCAGGATGCATGTCAATTACTCTTCTGGGAGGACGGCAATGGCAGTGCAAATACCTTAAACGGGCCGGGATCTTAACCCTCCAGTTCCGGTTTACTCACGAATTCAAGCTCCCTTTCGACCCCATAGATGATCGGAGTGAGTCCTTCATCCGGCGACTAATATGGTTCAAGCATCAGCCGAACGGGCGCAGAGTGCTTGCTCGGGCTTGACGTGTATTGCTCTGAATTGACCGTGCCCCATGCGTGTCGCGCCCAGCCCGCGACCGCACTCCCGGCCAAACAGTTAGATGTACTGGCGGCCGGAGCCAGGCGATTCGCGCCTGGGCTTAACGCGGCGCTTCTTGGTGAGAAGCCGTTGCTGAATGCAAAGGCAGCGTGAACTGGATGGTGGCGCCGTGAGCTCGATTGGGCACAGCCCAGATGCGCCCCCCGTGAAGTTCGATGATCGAACGGCAAATCGATAGTCCGATGCCCAGGCCGCCGGATTTAGTGGTGAAAAAGTATTGAACAGCCGGCCCACGGTATCGGCAGAGAATCCGACACCGCAGTCCGTCACCGAGATTCTCACAGCCTGCGCGTCACCTTGCTCCAATCGGATCAGCAGCTCGCGCGTGCGATCTGTGATCGGTTGCATGGCTTCGATGCCGTTCATCACCAGATTGAGGATCGCTGCAGCTGAACTCTATCGGCGAGAATTACGGGAAACGCGCCCGCGTGTTCCACGCGCAGCACGCTTTCTACGTTAGAAGTTCCGAGCAATCGACCCCTACGGAATTCGGGAGTTCGCTGCGACGGCGGGTCCGGAGCGACCTGCGACTGTTGGCATGGCCCGAACGCGCTGTTACATGCGTAATCAACGGGGTGAGATCTGCAATACGCCCGACACGCGCCGCGTTCACTCTGAACAGGCTCGATCCAGAAGCCGCAGTCGTATATTCAATCAGGAGGCCGTTCCATGGCACCGTCATCACAGCTCCGCATCCCGGCCGTCGAAACCGAATTCGTTGATGTACCCGCAACGCAGCTAAAGCTCTCGCGCGTCGCGCTCGGGACCTGGGCGATGGGGGGTTGGATGTGGGGAGGGACGGACCGGCGCGAGTCAATAGCCACGATTCAGGCCGCCTTGCATCAGGGCATGAATTTGATCGATACCGCGCCGGTGTATGGCTTCGGCGTGTCCGAGGAGATTGTCGGCGAGGCTCTCGAGGGATTCCGCACCCAAGCCGTCATCGCCACCAAGACGGGGCTGGAATGGCGCGATGGGAAGGTGTATCGCAACGCGAGCCGCGGGCGAATATTGCGTGAAGTCGATGATTCGCTGCGAAGACTGCGTACCGATTACATCGATATCTATCAGGTCCATTGGCCGGACCCGCGAGTTCCGGTCGAGGAAACGGCAGAGGCCATGCTCTCGCTTTACGAGGCAGGCAAGATTCGCGCCATTGGCGTCAGCAATTTCTCGGTCGAGCAGATGGAGCGCTTTCGCCAGGTGGCACCCCTGCATGTGCTGCAGCCTCCCTACAATCTCTTCGAGCGTGACATCGAGACGGACATTCTGCCTTACGCGCGCAGCAATCGGATCGTGACTCTCGGTTATGGAGCACTGTGTCGAGGCTTGTTGAGCGGGCGCATGCGTCCCGACACCACATTCGATGGCGACGATCTGCGGCGCGTCGACCCGAAATTTCAACCGCCTCGATTCGCCCGGTATCTCGATGCCGTGCGACAGCTCGATGAGTTCGCTCAGCGCCGCTTCGGGCGGCATGTGATTGAACTGGCGGTGCGTTGGATGCTCGACCAGGGTATCGGCGTAGCGCTCTGGGGCGGCCGTCGTCCCGAGCAACTCGAGTCAGCGCTCGGAGTCGCGGGCTGGTCGCTCGAAAATTCGGACCGGGAGCAGATCGAACGCATCGTGAGCGCGGCGGTCCCCGATCCCGTGGGTCCCGAGTTCATGGCGCCTCCGCAACGGCCTTGACGGTCAACCTAACTGGAGATGCTGGCATGAAACTTGGATTTATCGGACTTGGACGTATGGGCGCGGCGATGGCGGCCAATCTCGTCAGGGCCGGGCATGAGGTCACCGTGTTCAATCGCACGGCAGGGAAGAGCGGGCCGCTCGTCGCGCTCGGCGCCCATGAGGCTGCCACCCTGGCGGGCTCGAAGCCAAAGGCCTGATTAGGCGACATCGCTCGTCGAGTGATCGACGGTCGGCAACGCTCGAATTGACCGGCGCGGCGCGGATCGCACTGCCGACGCTTCGCGCCTGCGCGATTCGAGTGGTCAATCAATTCCTCTCCGACTTCAGTGCCGAGGAAACCGAGGTGATCCAGCGCTTATTGGCACGGATGCTGGAAAACGCGCGGCTCTCGGACCTGATATAGAGCCGACGCCGCTGGGCGTCTACTGCGGCGCCAGGCCGTCTTGAGGGTGGATCGAACCGCCAAGATTCCTTGCCATGAAGTCGACGAACACTCGCGTACGCGGCGGAAGGTATTGACGGGAGGGATACGCGGCGTAGAGTTTTATCTCATCGCAAGCGTAGGGGGCTAACAATTCGACGAGGCGGCCGACGCGCAGATCCTCCTCGATATCCCAGTGCGCTTTCAGTGCCACACCGCGGCCGGCAAGCGCCCACGCATGTACGACCTCCGCGTTGTTGGTGGTGAGCGTTCCGCGAATGTGAGTTTCCGTAATCTTGCCGCTTTCCATGAAAATCCAGCGGTCCATTACGTAGCGGCCGCGTACGTAGAGAATGCAGTCATGGTCACGCAACTCCACCGGGACGGACGGTGCGGGATGTCGAGAAAGGTACTCAGGCGCGGCACAGACGACGCGTCGGCTGGCAATCAGAACCCGTGAGATCACGCTGCCGTCGCTCGGCAGGTCGACGTGCAATCCCACATCCAGCTCATCGCCCAGAACGTCGAGCCTGGCGTCGCTCAATAAAAGCTCAACCTGGATGGTGGGATATTGCTTCGTGAAGTCAGCGACCAAAGGCGCGATGCGCTGGCGGCCGATCTCTAGGGGCGCGCCAACTCGTAGCCGGCCTCGCGGTGTCTTGGACTTCGCGCTCGCTTCGGCTTCGGCCTCGTCGAGCTCGCTCAGAATGTGAACGGCACGGTCGTAGAGGAGACTCCCTTCCTCGGTCAAGGTAAAGCGGCGCGGGCCGCGCTTGATTAGTCGCACTCCTAAGCGTGCTTCCAGCGCAGCCAGCCGGCGGCTCACGGCCGGGAGCGAGCTATAGGTGCGTCGTGCGGTCTCCGACAAACTACCCGCCGCCACCATCCGGATGAAGAGGCGCAGATCGCTGATTTCATCGGCCAAGGGGCGGCTCCTTCCGAATATCGGAAGGGTACCATCCGCACGCTCCGGCTACTAGCTCGAACGCGTCGCGTATCTAATCTCCCCACCAGTTTTCGGAAGCCAGGACATGACCACCATGAACGCCAC
>Ga0302324_100017585_pt1 | contig 14160 bp, 9 predicted proteins | sample Palsa_T0_1_FD_201949 | JGI IMG/M metagenome (GOLD analysis project Ga0302324, IMG submission 201949) | Peat permafrost microbial communities from Stordalen Mire near Abisko, Sweden - Palsa_T0_1 | ecosystem: Environmental > Terrestrial > Soil > Palsa > Peat permafrost | place: Sweden: Abisko... | reverse complement strand
GAAGGACCATACTCGCGATTCCATTCTGATTTCAAGCCGCCAATCGTCAAAGCAAATAAGACAAAGCACACGAACAGGATTGACAGACTCTTTCCCAACGTTCCCAATCCACCGGTACCGGATATCACGTAGACAATTGTCGCCCCTATTCCTAGACAGGCAATCAAGGCAATCCAGAAATTTTGCTGGATTCCTACAGACTGCGCGTAGATTTGATACAGTGCGAGCATCGCGCCTGCTACGCCCGCGAGTTTGCGGCCAGGAATGTGCAACTTTTTGATTTTCGCAATGATGGGAGAGGGGCTGTCGGATATTTGCTCAAACCTGTACCAGAAGTAGGAAGCCATCGTGAGTGCAACGACACTCCCAATAACTGGCGGAAGCATTGGCTGATTATAGTAGCCCAGGTAAGCCAAGTAAATTGACGCCCTCCGTTTGGTAATTTCGCTTTGACAGTAGCACAGGGGCCCGCCGCATTAGCTGGAGCGGACTGCCGACTGGCTGGAGCGCTCAAGATTAGCGTTATGGCCAGTTGGTCACCCGGGAATCAGGCCAGCGCCGGCACGCGTGGCCGGATAACGGCTTCGCTGAAGCGCTCCATTTCCTCGAGTTGCGGGCTAAATTGCAGGAGCAGGAGATTGACGCCGGCGCTTTCGAATTTCGCAATCTGCTCCTGAACCTGAGCGGGCGTTCCGACGAGGCCGGAGCGAAGTCCGCGGTTGGAAACCGAATACTCCTCGATCGACATGCGCTGCTCGAGTTCGGTGCCGTTGAGCCACTGCTGGTAATTGGCGTAGCCGGCGGCATTCTGCTTGACGTCGGTGATGCGATGGAGCTCGGCCGCAACCTCGGCTTCCGTGTCTCGCACATAGGCGTAGCCAGAGACGCCGAAGAGAAGCCGCGGCAGATTGAAGCGTGCGCGCCGTTCCGACATGTCGGCGATCTTGGCGGCGATCCGTTCCGGAGGGTCGCCGTGCATCACGTACGCATCGCACTTTTGGGCGATCAGGTTCTTGGCGGCTTCCGACTCGCCGCCCGCGTAGATGGTGGGACGGGGTTTTGAAACCGGCTTGGGCTGCAGCACATTGTTCTCGACGCGATGGTACTTGCCTGAGAACGAGAAGTTATCGCGAGTCCAGACGCCATCCACCACATCGAGCCACTCCGAGGTGCGGGCGTACCGGTCGTCATGCTTCTCAAACGCGACGCCATACATGCGAGCTTCTTCTTCCCACCACGAGGAGACGACATTCAGCGAAACACGGCCGTTGCTGATGTGATCGATATTGGAAGCCTGCTTGGCGAGCAGCGCGGGATGGTGGAAAGTAGGGCGCACCGCGATCATCAGTTCAAGGCTGCCGGTTACAGCCGCGAGAGCGGCCGCGGTGGACCAGGCGTCGAGCGACGGCGCGTTCACGCCCTTGATATCGTTCAGATTCAATTCGGCGATGAGACTGAGATCGAATCCGAGCTGTTCGCTGCGCCGGGCGAGGCGGCTGACGTAGGGCCAGGTGGCTTCCATGTTCTCGTCCTCAACGTTCCGCAGCCATCCGCCGAAAACCGGCATCCAATAGCCGAAGCGGATTCGCGAGGCCCGGTCAGACATTTGCCAATTCCGCGACCAAAAAGTCCACCAGATTCACGAACGGGTCGAATCCGATCACGCGCGGGGCGTCGGCAACGAAGTTCGACAGAGCGTTGACGTCGTAGAAATAGAGTTGCCCATCCCGTTCGTCAACCACATATTCAATGCCGCCGATTTCGATGCCGGCAGCCTGGACGATTCGCTCGACGGCCGATACCACGTCCGCCGGTGGGCTGTAACTTTCTACTTTCAGGCCTGCTTTGGCCGCTTCGACCACACATGCATTGTTCAGGCTTTCGCCTCGCGTGGTCTGGCAGATATCGGCCGGGCAGAGGTCGAAAGTCTCACCAGTCAAGTGCACTTGAATCGCGTAGAGATACTGGCCGGCCAGGGTTTCGACGCGGGTGATGTGGCCGCCGCGGGCTGGAATAAATTCCTGCACCAGTCCGACGTGATCGTACCCCAACGCGATGCGGTCCTCTTGGACGGCGGCTCGAAGGTCATCCCGGCTATCGAAGCGGACGATTCCGGCACCGCTGCCACCGACGTTCGGCTTCACCACGACGGGAAATCGCAATCCCTGGGATGCCTCGACCGCGTGTTTGGGATCGTGGATGACGCGAGCTTTCGGGAACGGGAGAGCCAGCGAGTGGAGGAGGGAGAGCTGGAGCGCTTTAGACGTCTCGTAGCGGAAGGCTTTGGAGCCGTTGATGACGCGCGTGCCGAGCGCTTCGAGATGGCCGAGCCAGGACTGCGTGTAGAGAATGCCGCTGCCGTGGTTGCGCCGGTCGGCCGATGGGCTCATGCGGTTGAAGATGAGGGCGAAGCGCTGGTCGCGCGCGCCGGGGTCGTAAAAATGATCCGGGGCCGGGAGCTTGTGGTAATGGATGCCGCGGCGATCGAGCTCGGCGAATAAACGTTCGAACCAAGCGGGGTGCTCATAAAGCACGCCTAGCTTAGCGGGGCCGGGGCTTGCGGATGGGGAAACCACGCCCGAGGAGGAAACAGCGGGGTCCAAAAGCACTTGGGGAACGCTCATGGTCGGTTATGTCGATAAGGTAACACGCGGGGCATCCGCGAGCCTTCCCTGGCGCATCTTCGAGTTGGTCAACGGCCTGAGTCAGGTGTCACGTCGTCTGGCTTCTGCCAATCAAGGTGCTCATGGCCCCATGCTCGAACGGCCTGGACGGAGCGTCGCGGCGAGAACCTTGTGGGAGATGTCTGGCATCAGCCGGCGCAGTTCGTTGAAGCGGCGCGCGCCGGAATCCAGCCAATAGAGGCAAATCAAACTCCACTTGCCGCCGATGGCGTTCAGCGCCGCTGTTAGCGGGCACTTCGCCGGCCGAGCGAGTTGCGGCACATCAGCTGTTTTTACCGCAGTGCCGGTTTCCATAACGTAACCAGATTACCGTAAATTCTTGCTTTTTCACGCCAGCCGCGCAAGCATGATGACGGAGATTCTGAATGATCATCGAGATGCGCACTTATAAAACCAAGCCCGGCCGGCGCGCCCAGTTCCTCGAGATATTCCGCTCCAAGTCTATTCCGGCGCACGCCGAAATCGGGATGAAAATACTGGGTCCATTTCCTTCCGTGGAAGATCCCGATACATTCTTTTTCATGCGCGGCTTTCCTGACCTCCCTTCGCGCGAGCCGATGAAAGCCAAGTTTTACGAAGGGGAACTTTGGAAGGGCGAACTGGAGAACGTCCTGATGCCGATGCTGGAAAAGTATGAAGTCGTGTTGGTGGAAGACGCCGACGATGTGGTTCAGTGGTAAACGCCTCTATTTCTCCTGCGAGTACTCGTGCACGTGATCCTTTTCGTTTTCGCAATACGTTTCGATCAGATCGGTATCCGCGAGCAGATGGAAAGGCACGCGAGCCTGCCAAGGCTTTTCGTAAGCGCCGGGATCGTCGATGGTGATGTCGATGTCCATGTGCCCGAAATCGCGGCGTGTGAAGCGCTCGGTGACGCGCGCGGATTCGGTTTGCGGATGGCCCTTGGCGGTATCTACCCACTCACGTCCATTGAACCCGGTGGTGTCCACTACCAGCGTGTTGCCATCCCAACGGCCGATCGAATAGCCTAGCCAAGTGGGATTCGGATCTTTTGGAAAAGCGCGGCCATCCATGAACACTTGACGGAACGTGGAATTCGCTGAGGTTTCATAGAGCAGCACGACCAGCGTCGGAGTCTGCACGATTTTCAGTGGATGGGGTGCGTTCGCGGTTGTCATGTTGATGCGGGGAACGCCGGGCGGCATGCACCTGTTCAGGGGATCATCCCGGTGATCCCTGCCTTCGCGCTCGGCCTGCAGAGTTTTCGCCCACGGCAGCATCGCAAGTTCGCCGGGCTTCAGATCCCTGGCGAGATCGTTGAAGTATTGAGGGCTGCTCTCCCAAACTCCGGAAAGGTCGGGTTTGCCGTCCAGCACTTTGGGCGTTGGCGCAGTGAGGTTCACCTTGCCATCGGCAGTGCGCGGAGCACCGGGCGTGGGATAGTTCAGCCACTGCGCCCCCAACCGCGCACCTGGGACCAGGATCGCGAGAAAAACGATGAGCAGTTTCATGGCGCTACCTCACGTGAGAGGAATTATACACGGTTCCGCACCTCACCTAACGTGAACCCCGAAGCGAGCCAGGATTTCGGTCTGCCGTCCCGCTTTGACCCTGCTACTCTTGAACCGAATGCCTTGCGCGGCTCATCGTCCGGCACAAAGTTCGTGACAGCTCCTCGATGAAAAACACTCCCCTTGAAGACATTACGGTGCTCGATTTGACCACCGCGCTCGCCGGTCCTTTTGCTACTCTGCTGCTGGCTGGTCTCGGCGCCAAAGTCATCAAGATCGAGAACCCGATCGGCGGAGGAGACACCTGCCGTTCGAATGCTCCCTATCTGGGCTCCGAAGGAGGGACGCTCGCGCGCCAGCATGCAGACGATATCTCCGTCTCCGCTCTCAACCGGCTTCGCAACAAGCTGGGGGTGACGCTGAACCTGAAGCATCCCGAAGCGCGTACCGTGTACGCCGATCTTGTGAAGACCGCCGACGTCATCGTTGAGAATTTCAGCCGAGGGACGCTCGATCGCCTGGGCGCCGGGTACGGTTTTGCGCAGGAGATAAATCCGCGCATCGTCTATTGCTCCATTACGGGCTTCGGAAGCGAAGGCGATCCGGGCACGGGCAAAGCGATGGACGCGATTATCCAGGCGCTGAGCGGGGTCATGCTAACTTCCGGCGGACCCGATGATCCCCCGGTGCGCATCGGCGTTCCGTTCGCGGATCTCAACGCGCCGCTCTTTGGGGTGATCGGTGTGCTGGCCGCGATTCATCAGGCGCAACGCACGGGCCTCGGCCAGCACGTCGATGTGTCCATGCTGGGCGTCATGACGATGATGGTGGCGGGCGAGCCCTTTGACCTGCTGGAACGCTGCGGCGTTCCGCAACGAACCGGCCTCACCGTGCCGCGCCTGGCTCCGTTCGGAATGTATCGGACCAAAGACGGCTATGTTTCCATCTGCGCGCCCACGGAGGCCTTCGCGCAATCGCTGTTTCACGCCATCGGCCGGCCGGAGCTCACAACGGACCCCCGCTTCGCTACCCGCGATGACCGCGTGGTGAATGTTTCGGAGGTGGACGCCATTATCGAAGCCTTCACTAGTGCCCGAACGAGCGCGGAAGTCATCGCGGCCTTGGACCATCGCGGCGTCCCGGCCGCGGAAGTACGCGATCCGAAGGATGCCGTGCGCGATCCGCGCGTCGTCTCACGCGGCGAGACGGTGCCGTTGGCGCATCCCAAATACGGCATGGTGGAAGATGTTTATGGCATGGGCATGCCGATTAAGTTCTCGCGAGCGCAAGCCGGATTTGATGAACCTCCTCCCGGCCTGGGACAACATAACCACGCGGTTTATTGCGATTTGCTCGGCTATTCCGAGGAGCGCTTCGAAGAGTTGAGAGCGAAGCGGGTAATCTGAAACGTGAGTTCGGCGATCTCGACTCTCACGAAGATCTACGAAGAACGAGCCGTCCAACCCAAAACGGGCGTGCCAGTGGTTGGCGTGACGTCTAATACCGTGCCTTGGGAGTTGCTGCGAGCTGCCGGATTCGATCCCGTCCTCCTCAGCCCGCGCCGCCGGCACACAACGCTCGCCGACCGCTATATGGAAGACGTTTTCAGCGCTCGCATAAAGGCAGTCTTCAATTTCCTTATCTCTGGAGAGGCCGCGTTCTTGAGTGCAGTCGTGATTCCTAGAACCTCCGAGCAAGAGCACAAACTCTACCTCTATCTACGCGAGGTGGTTCGCCAGGGCAATCCGGAACGCGTGCCCGAACCGATCCTCTACAATCTGTTGCACGCGAGATCGGCGGAAGCCGAAGCCTACGGACTGGAACGAACTCACGATCTCAAAGGCACATTGGAGCGATTGAGCGGACGTAGTATCGAGCCCGACGCACTCTCGGCAGCCATCGCCGAAGGGAACGCCGCGCGACAGGCGATCCGCGAACTGTTGCAGCAGCGCGAAGGTCCGGCCCCGAGGCTCTCTGGAAGAGACGCGCTGGCGCTGATCGGAGCCTGGTACTTTATGGATCGGTCCGAGTACACGCCGCTGGCTCGGGAAGCGCTCCAGGAAATTCAGACGCGTCCGCCGCTCGCCGGGCCGCGGATTCTGATCAAGGGATCGCCTCAGGACGCGTCCGATTTTTGCGCGGCCATCGAAGCGCACGGTGCGATCGTGGTGGCCGAAGACGACTGGTGGGGCTCGCGTGCCGCCGGCCAGGACATCGACCCCAGGTCAGACCCCATCCGCGCCATTTTCGAGAAATACTATTTCGATGCTCCGAGCCCGCGTGTCTTCCCATCCGAGATCGCCGACGCTTGGTTCCTTCGCAAAGCATCCGAGGTGGACGGCGTGATCTTCTATTTGCGGCAAGAAGACGACGTCATCGGTTGGGATTATCCGCGCCTGCGCGATTATCTTGACCAGCGCGCGATTCCACACTTGATGCTGCGCGACGAAGATTCGGATGAAATCGGAGCGTTCATCGAGAGGCTGCATGGTTGACCAATATGGCTGAAAAGCAGCTGGAATCCACCGTTCGCGCCGCCGCGGATCAGAAGGCGTGGTTCGCTCAACTGCGCGATGACGTGTTTGAAAAGCAGAAGCCTTACGCCATCGTGCAGGCCGACATGCCGCTCGAACTGTTCCATGCGATGGACGTTCCGGTGGTGAGCAATCAGTGGTGGGCCGCGATGGTGGCTGCCAAACGGCTGGCGCCTTACTATCTGGACGGCCTCAACGCGATGGGCTATCACGACGGATTGTGCCGTTATTGCAGCTTGTCGCTCGCCTCCACCGTGGCCGGCGATCCGGCGCAAGCGCCCTGGGGCGGCCTGCCCAAGCCCGCGCTGTTTTCCGCCAGGCTTACATGCGATTGCATCCAGCGCGTCTTCGAAATTTGGGCGGCCAAGCTCGGCGCCCCGTTTGTCCCGTTGGATGCTCCGGGCGCGTCCGACCTTCCCCCGCGCTGGTGGGAACTGAGCCGTTACCGTTGGAACGAACTCTTCGAAAGCCATCGGTTGGACTTCATGGTGGCCCAATTTCATTCCCTCATCGCGACTCTAGAGCGCATCACCGGACGCACGTTCGACGTCGACCGCCTGCGTGCGCTGATGGAAGGCGTCAACCAGCAGGAGCAATATTTCGAGGAAGTGCGCGAGATGATTTGCCGGGCCCCAAAGACGCCGGTCCGAATGCACGAGCAGATGAGCAACGTGATGGCGGCGCAGTGGCTGCGCGGCAGCGAATGGGCCATTGCGCACGCTCGCGCGTTTCGCGATGAAGTGAAGGAGCGTGTCGACGCAGGCGTGGCAGCCTGCCAGTCAGAAAGACTGCGTCTGATGTGGGTCGGCGCCGGCCTGTGGCACGATACCGATTTCTACACTGCTTTCGAGGAACGCTACGGCGCGGTGTTCGTGTGGTCCATGTATCTCGCGTTCGGGCCGGACGGCTACATCCGCTACGGGCTGGACGATCCTCTGCGGGCGCTGGCCAGCCGCACGGTCAGCTTCAACGAACAGCTCCACAATCCGCCCTGGGCCAACGAATGGATTGTCGATCAAGCGAAGCGTCACCGCATTGACGCCGCGCTGGTGCTGGAGCCGCTCGGAACCAGGCCGTCGGCCACGGGTAACCTTTTTATCGAACGGGCGCTCGAAGCCTCGGGGGTTCCCGTGCTTCCGATTGTCGCGGACATGGTGGATGCGCGCGGCTGGAACGGCGTCGAGATGCGCCAGAAAGTGAGTCAGTTTCTCGAACGCGTATAATGCCGCAGGAACACGATCTCTATTAGCGATACGATCACGCCGACCGCAACGAAGTACCAGCCGGCGGTGAACCCTCCCGTGCGATCCCGCAACAGTCCCAGGACCTGTGGCCCCACGTATCCGAAGAGGCCCCCGCCGAGTCCGACGACGCCCATGACCGGACCGATCTCGCTTCTACCGACAACATCCGCGCCAAGCGCGAAAATCTGATTCGTCGCGCACAAGCCGAGCGAGATGACGAGCGCAGTGGCCACGCGGAAGACCAGCAGGTTCGGGATCATCATCGCGAAGCAGGCCGGAATCAGCAGCACAGCGAGCCCGATCATCATGTTCCAGCGGTCAAACTTATCGCAGAGATAACCGAACAGAAGGTTGGCGAAGATCGCGACGATGTAGCTTGTGCTGATCACGTAGGCGCTCTCCATGGCACCCAGCTGGAAGGTCGTTTTCACCGCCGATGGCACGAAGAACGTCGCACTGAATCCGCCCATGTTGATCAGGCCCAACAGGACCATGCTCCACACCACGGGCGTGCGAAATGCACTCCTGCTTGGCGCGGAAGGGCCGTGCCCGTGCAACGAACTCTCGCCGCCACTGCCCGCGCGCGTCTTGTAACCGATCCAGAAGACCGCCGCGCCCACCAGCGCCATGACGGCGAAACCGATGATTCCGCCGCGCCATCCGTAGGGCTCGGCGATGATGGTGCCGAATGGCGCGCCGATAACGGAAGCGAGCGATGCCATCGCGCCAAGAACGCCCATCGCCGTGCTGCGAAACTCGGGTGGCGCCACCAACGCGATGGACGTCATGACGCAGACGAACGCTACTCGATATCCGAGCAGCCACACGATGCGAGCGCCCAGAGCCCATGCGTACGTGGAGGCTTGACTCAGCAGCAAGAGCCCGAGAGCAACGCCCAACAGCCCGCCTGTAAGCGCGGGTTTCTCTCCAACTCGCTTCGCCAGAATACCCGCAGGCACGCTCACCGCCATGGCCACCAGACCGTAAAGCCCGGTGAACAGGCCGATCTGGGAATAGCTGATGCCGAAATCTTTCTGGATCGCCGGCAGCAGCGGCGAGAAGCCCAGGCTCGACATTTGAATCGCCATCATCGCAACAATGGTGGCGGCGTACGAGGGAGCCCAACTCTTATCCGAAGGAGGCACCGGCTCTATACTACGCGGGAAAGCACTCGCGCAGAAGCTTCTTGAAAGCCGCTGAGGTTACCGAACTCCGTCCCCGAATCTAAGCGCCTTGATCAGTGGCTTAAACAAATAGAACCGGCGACGGCAGAGGAAGCAGCGTTGAGGAATTACGCCGATCTTTTGCAGTACGGTGTCCTTGAACGTCACCTGGGAGGAGGGATGGAAGGATTGGGATCCGCATTGCGAGCAATGCAATACAAGCCTTATCTTCATCGCTTAAAACTTCACCTTTGTATTATTTCCCCGTAGAACTTCAAGCTTCCCCTGAACCAACCTTCAGGAGGCGCATCTCGCGGCACTGGAAGTTCTGATGCGAAAACAATCGCTGACCGATGATCTGGCCCGTGATTTTTAATAGTACCTGAGTTCTAATAGTAACAGGTGGCAGCCCAATCGCAAACAGAAATTGAGTCGCTCGCGGATTTCGATCCGCTGGTAGCGGAGTGGTTCGCTTCACGCTTCGCCCGCCCGACCGAGCCGCAAATCCTGGGATGGCCCGAGATTCGCGGAGGGCGTGATGTACTCATTTCGGCGCCCACCGGCTCGGGCAAGACGCTGGCTGCGTTCCTGATTTGCCTGGACAGGCTGGTGTGCGCTGCCCGCGAGGGCGCGCTTGGGAATGAAACCGAGGTCGTTTACGTTTCGCCGCTGAAGGCGCTGAGCAACGATGTTCACAAGAATCTCGAGGTTCCCTTGGCTGAGATCTCGGAATTGGCGGCTCAACGGGGCATCCCGTTTTCGCCGATTCGCACTGCGGTTCGCACCGGCGACACGCCCGTCTCCGAGCGGCTGAAAATGGGCAAGCAGCGCCCGCACATCCTGGTGACCACGCCCGAGTCGCTGTACATCCTGCTTACCGCCGCCAAGTCGCGTGAGATGCTGAAGACCGTCCGGACGGTGATTGTGGATGAGATCCACGCCGTCGCCGACGACAAGCGCGGGTCGCACCTGGCGCTGTCGCTGGCACGATTGGATTCACTTACAGGTGACGCTCTCGCGAGGACGAAGCCGCAGCGCATTGGGCTTTCGGCCACCGTGAAGCCTATTGAGCAAGTTGCCGCGTTCCTGTCGACCGAAGCAAGCATCATCGATATTGGCCATCGCCGGGCGATGGATCTGGCCGTGGAGGTTCCGCGCGACGAACTGGGCCCAGTGGCCAGCAACGAGATGTGGGCCGAGATTTATGATCGCGTGGCTGAGCTGATCCTCACCCATCGCACCACGCTGGTGTTCGTAAACACGCGTCGGCTGTCGGAGCGCGTGACTCACGCGTTGAAGGAGCGGCTGGGCGACAACATGGTGCTGCCGCATCATGGCAGTCTCGCGCGCGCTTTGCGTCTGAATGCCGAAGCGCGGCTCAAGAGCGGCGAGTTGCGGGCCGTTGTGGCGACAGCTTCGCTCGAGCTCGGCATCGATATCGGATCGGTGGACCTGGTGTGCCAGATCGGCTCGCCGCGATCCATTGCCGTGGCTCTCCAGCGCGTGGGCCGTTCCGGGCACTGGATCGGCGCCATGCCCAAAGGCCGGTTCTTCGCCACCACTCGCGATGAGTTGATCGAATGCGCGGCGCTGGTGCGCGCGATTCGCTCGGGCCAGCTCGATCGCCTGGAAATCCCCCAAGCGCCGCTCGATATCCTGGCCCAGCAGATCGTCGCCGAGTGTGCAGCGCGCGATTGGCAGGAAGAGGAGCTGTACACGCTGGTTCGGAGCACATACCCATATCGCGATCTCGATCGCCAGCACTTTGAGGCGATCATCGCGATGTTGTCCGATGGCATCGCCACGCAGCGTGGCAGAAGTGGCGCGTATCTGCATCGCGACCAGGTGAACGGGCGCGTCCGAGGCCGCAGAGGAGCCCGGCTGGCGGCCATCACTTCGGGCGGCGCGATACCGGACACCGCGAATTACGCCGTGGTGGCCGAACCGGACGGCAAGAACGTCGGGACCGTGGACGAGGACTTCGCGGTGGAGAGCTTGTCTGGAGATGTCTTTCTGCTCGGCACGAGCTCTTGGAGGATCAAGCGCGTTGAGCCGGGCCGCGTGCGCGTGGAGGATGCCCATGGCGCGCCGCCGACGGTGCCGTTCTGGAATGGCGAGGCGCCCGGACGGACGTTCGAGCTGTCGGAAGCCGTGGGGGACGTGAGGGAAGAGATCGCTGAGCGTGCGGATCGCGCGGAGCAGTTTTTGGCCGAAGAATGCGGGCTGGATGAAGGCGGAGCCAAGCAAGCCATCGCGTATGTACGGGCGGGCGTGGCCTCACTGAACGCATTGCCGGCTCAAAAGACGGTGGTCGCCGAGCGGTTCTTCGACGAAGGCGGCGGGATGCAACTGGTGATCCACGCACCGTTCGGATCGCGCATCAATCGGGCGTGGGGACTGGCGCTGCGCAAGCGATTCTGCCGTTCGTTCAACTTCGAACTGCAAGCCGCTGCTACCGACAACGGCATCAACATCTCGCTCACCGAGCAGCACGCTTTTCCGCTCGAATTGGTGTTTGAATTTCTAAAGCCGCAGACCGTGGGGGATGTGCTGACGCAGGCCATGCTGGATGCGCCGATGTTCACCGCGCGGTGGCGCTGGAATGCTTCGCGCGCGCTGGCGCTGCCGCGTTTTCTGGGCGGCCGCAAAGTTCCGCCGCCCATCCAGCGCATGCGGGCCGAGGATCTGCTAGCGGCCGTTTTTCCGGACCAAGTGGCTTGCGCGGAAAACCTGACTGGTGAGATTCGCATTCCCGACCACCCGCTGGTTGAGGAAACTATCGATAACTGCTTGCACGAAGCGATGGACTTGGACGGTCTCAAGCGGGTACTGGAAGGCATGGAGTCAGGCGCCATCCGCAAAGTTGCGATCGACAACGCCGAGCCATCGCCCTTCTCGCATGAGATTCTGAATGCCAATCCTTACGCGTATCTCGACGATGCGCCGTTGGAGGAGCGGCGCGCGCGGGCCGTGCAGTTGCGGCGAACGCTGCGGACGGATGCGGCAGGGGGCGCGGGTATTTTGGATCCCGCCGCGATTGCGACCGTCGCCGCCGAGTCATGGCCGGATGTTCGCGACGCGGATGAATTGCACGATGCCCTGCTCAGTCTGATTTCGTTACCCCCGGTGCATGAATGGCAGGAGTTCTTCATCGAGCTATCGGCCACGGGCCGAGCCAGCGTGATCGAGCGGCGCGGGAAAAGTTTCTGGATAGCCACTGAACGTCTGCACGTGATGAGCGAGGTCCTTCCGACGGTGCGCGGCTGGATGGAGTCGCTTGGCCCGGTGACTGCGGCGTCGCTGGCCGGAACGGTCGCGTTCCCGATTGATGAGATCGAGGGCGCGCTGCTGAACCTGGAATCCGAAGGCCAGGTGATGCGGGGACGCTTCAATCCCGAATTGCCGGAAGGTCAAACCGAATGGTGCAATCGGCGCATTCTGGCGCGCATTCATCGCCTCACGCTCGGCCAGTTGCGCAAGGAAATTGAGCCTGTCACGGCGACACAATTTCAGAGTTTCCTGTTTCAGTGGCAGCATTTGATGCCCGACAGCCGGTTGCATGGCGCGGATGGCACGCTGCAAATGGTCAAGCAATTGCAGGGCTACGAAATTTCGGCCGCGGCTTGGGAGTCGGAAGTGTTGTCGCGGCGCGTGGCTCGCTATGATCCGGAGTTTCTGGATCGGCTGTGCTTATCCGGCGAAGTAATGTGGGCGCGCCTGTCTCCGCATCCGGCTTTTGAAGCGCTGGAGCCGCGCCGTGTTCGGCCTACGCGAACCGCGCCTATCGCGATCTTCCTGCGCGAGGACGCGGATTGGCTGGCGGGCTCGTCGCATGAGTCCAAAGCTCCTGCGCTTTCGCACGCCGCGTGCGAGGTGTTGACGCAGATCGAACAGCGCGGGGCATCGTTTTTCGCGGACTTAGTCCGCGCCACGGGACGGCTCGCTAGCGAAGTAGAGGACGGACTGTGGGAATTGGTCGCGGCCGGTTTGGCGACGGCCGACGGCTTCGAGAATCTGCGGTCCTTGGTCGATCCCAAGCGCCGGCGCGGGGAAGGGCGGGGAAGGCTGGCGCGCCCGAGGCATGCCGCTGGACGTTGGGCGCTGGTGCGGCACTCGTCCAACGCCGTAACTCATGCCGCGCGCGCTGTAGCGTTCGCCGATCAGTTGCTGGCGCGCTGGGGCGTGCTGTTCCGCGATTTACTTGCGCGTGAGAGCTTGGCTCCGCCATGGCGCGATCTGCTGCCCGTCCTACGCCGCAAGGAAGCGCAAGGGGAAATCCGCGGCGGGCGCTTTGTCGCGGGCTTCAGCGGCGAGCAGTTCGCGCGCCCCGAGGCGCTGGACTTGCTGCGCGCGATCCGCCGCGCGGGTAACGACAACATCAGGCTCCCCGACATCGCCAATTCCGATCCGCTGAACCTGGCCGGAATCATCTTACCGGGCCCGCGCGTGAGCACGTTGACGCGCAGCGTGCTCGGACCGCTTGCTGAGGGAGTGGTCCCCATCGTCACATCAGCGTTAGCGGATCCACGTCGATAACCAGCGCGGTCGCCGGCCACTTCTGTTCCCGCGCGAAGCGCTGCAAATCGCGCAGCGTCTCGTTCAAGCGCTTGCGATCGGCTGCTTTCAGCAAGAGCTGACATCGAAACTCGCTCTTCAATTTCGGAACGGGCGCCTCGGCCGGCCCCAGCACCTTTACTCCCTCGGGCGCCGGATCAAGCACGCGGCCAAGCTCCACGCTCATCGCGAATGCATCCTCCTGCTTCGGACTCCGCACCAAGACATTCGCCAGCGCGGCGAACGGCGGATAGCGCATCAGCTTCCGGAATTGGATCTCCTTCTGGTAAAAACCCTCGTAGTTTTGTTCCGAAGCCAGCCGCACTGCATAATGTTCGGGATTGATGGTCTGGATAAGCACGATTCCGGGCAAGTGGCCGCGCCCGGCGCGCCCCGCGGCCTGCGTCAGAAGCTGGAAGGTTCGCTCGGCCGCGCGAAAATCCGGAAGCCCGAGCCCCACGTCCGCCGACACGATGCCGACCAGCGTGACGTTGGGTATATCGTGTCCC
>Ga0302324_100017584_pt1 | contig 14161 bp, 12 predicted proteins | sample Palsa_T0_1_FD_201949 | JGI IMG/M metagenome (GOLD analysis project Ga0302324, IMG submission 201949) | Peat permafrost microbial communities from Stordalen Mire near Abisko, Sweden - Palsa_T0_1 | ecosystem: Environmental > Terrestrial > Soil > Palsa > Peat permafrost | place: Sweden: Abisko... | reverse complement strand
TGGAGCGCTTGGCGGCGGCGGTAGAACAGAGCGAACTGGAGTTGGCTGATGTGACGCGCTGATGCATATAGGTGGATGAAAGATGGTATTACCACAAAGCAATCAGAGCCCAGAACGCGCCAAGCAGTATTCCACATTCTATGTTTCGGATCTGTATTTCGGAATCGATGTGTTGAATGTGCAGGAGGTGCTGCGCTGTCAGCCGATGACCAAAGTACCGCTGGCGCCGGACGTGATTGAGGGGTTGATTAACTTGCGCGGTCAGATTGTGACGGCGGTGGATCTGCGGAAGAGGCTCAACGTGCGGCCACGCGACAACGGCAGCGCACCTATGAACATAGTGGTGCGTTCGGAAGAGGGCGCGGTGAGCTTATTGGTGGATGAGATCAGCGACGTGCTGGAGGTCGACCCGGCGTCCTACGAGCCGCCGCCGCGGAATCTGCCGGCAGAGCAGCGCGAGTTGATTGAGGGTTTGTACAAGTTGGATGGGCGGCTTTTGCTGATTCTGAACACGGAACGGGTTTTAGAGATTAAGGCAAACGGGAACTAGAGGAAGGAAAGACGAGATGGCACATAAGAATTCGGCCGATCAGGCATCCAACGTGGCCGTGGCGGAACCGGAGCATAGTGAGGAAAGCGCTGAGGGTAGCAGGTCGCCCGGTTCAAAAAAGGGCGGTTCAGCCCGGGGTTCCAAGCCGGCCGGCGTGGAAACGGCACACGTCAAGAGTGCGGAACAGATTGCCAAAAGATTCGACAAGCACGAACTCGAAGCGCTGCTGGCAGGCATCAGCAAGGCGCAGCTCTTGATCGAGTTCAAGATGGATGGCACGATCCTCACGGCGAACGAAAACTTTCTGAGGGCGACGGGCTATAGGTTGGACGAAATCGCCGGGCGCCACCATAGCATGTTCACCACCGAGGCTGATCGGAACAGCAACGAGTATCTCCAATTTTGGGCGCGCTTGAACCGCGGTGAGTTTCAAACCGCGGAATTCAAGCGAATGGGAAAGGGGGGCAAGGAGGTTTGGTTGCAAGCATCTTACACTCCGATTCTGGACCAGGCAGGAAAGCCTTATAAGGTAGTGAAGTTCGCCACCGATATTACCGCTGAAGTGGCCAAACGCCGCGAGATTGCCATGCTCTCGCTGGTGGCGAACGAGACTAACAACTCCGTGCTCATTTCCGACATCAACGAGAAAATTGAGTATGTAAACCCGGGATTCACCAAGATGACGGGCTACACGTTCGAAGAAGTGAAGGGCAGACGGCCTGGCGAGGTGTTGCAGGGAAAACTGACCGATCCGGAAACGAAGCGCCAGATTCGCGATGCCATCAACCGTCGCCAGCCCATCTATTGCGAAATCCTTAATTATCACAAAGACGGGGAGGCCTATTGGGTATCCTTAGCGATCAACCCGGTCGTGGGCCAGGACGGGAAGCTCGAGCGCTTTGTTTCGATTCAAAGCAACGTGACGGCAACGAAAGAGAAAGCTTTGGATTCGGCCATGCAGATCCAGGCGATCAGCCGCGCACAAGCTGTCATTGAATTCCGTATGGACGGAACCATTGTTTCGGCTAATGATAATTTTCTAAGGCTCTTCGGCTTTTCGCTGGATGAGATCAAGGGCAAGCATCACAGCATGTTGGTGGATGAAAGCTACCGGCATAGCTCCGAATATCGCGAATTTTGGGCCAAGCTGAATCGCGGAGAAGACCAAGCGGGCGAATTCCATCGGATTGGCAAGGGCGGGCGCGAGTTGTGGCTTCAGGCATCTTACAATCCCATTTCGGACCTGGCCGGCAAGCCACGGAAAGTGTTGAAGTACGCGACTGACATCACACCCCAAAAACTGGCGGCGGTGGAGTTGGACCGTAAAGTGGACATTACGCTGCAATTCGTGCAAGAGGCTTCGCAAGGGGACTTGACGAAGGAACTGGCGATTCAGGGCGACGATGCCATCGGGCGGGTGGCGAGCAGCCTGCGCGGTTTAATGGTGAATCTGCGAGGTAGCCTTTCGCAGATGTCGAGTAGCGCGCAGTCGGTGGGGGCGGCGTCGGAACAGTTGAACGCCATCAGCCAGCAAATGGCTGGAAACGCGGAAGAAACGGCTACCCAAGCGACCGTGGTGAGCGCGGCGAGCGACCAGGTTTCCAAGAACGTGAGCGTGGTGGCGGCCAGCAGCGAAGAGATGCTGGCGTCCATTCGGGAAATCGCCAAGAGCTCGAACGAGGCGGCACGAGTGGCGCGCGCTGCGGTAGGCGTGGCGGATTCCACCAATAGCACCATTGCGAAATTGGGCGCTTCGAGCGTGGAAATCGGCAAAGTGATCAAGGTGATTACCTCCATCGCGCAACAAACGAATCTGTTGGCTTTAAACGCTACCATTGAAGCGGCGCGCGCCGGTGAGGCCGGCAAGGGATTCGCCGTGGTAGCCAACGAAGTCAAGGAATTGGCCAAGGAGACGGCCAAGGCCACCGAGGAAATCGGCCAGAAAATCGAGGCCATTCAAAGCGATAGCAAAGCTGCGGTTTCGGCGATCGCAGAAATTAGCTCGATCATCAACCAGATCAACGATGTCACCAACACCATCGCCTCGGCGGTGGAAGAGCAAACCGCGACCACCAATGAGATTGGACGAAACGTGTCGGAAGCGGCCAAGGGAACCAGCGAAATCGCGCGCAACATCACGGGGGTAGCCACAGCGGCGCAAAATACCACAAGCGGGGCCATGGACACGCAGAAGGCAGCCACTGCCTTGAATCAAATGGCTACTTCGCTGCAAAAGCTGATGGCGCAGTTCAAAGTTTAGGGGCCAGTCCCTAGGCTTTCCACATTTTGTCGCCTTCGCTGTTCCGCCGGTGCGTAGGGCGGGCCTGTCCACATGGCTCTGCGAGCCACCCAAAGGCATGAAAGTCCTTCCGAACCTCAACGCATCTAATAAAAAGGCACTAAAAATAAACATAGTATGCGTGTCCCTGGATAAGGGGCTTCCGACCGAGCTGGCCACCTTTCAGGTGGCCTTCGGCTGACCTCCCGGTCAAACAGGGGTTCCGCCCGATTTCTCGGCCACCCTTCCACTACTTTCGAGGGCCGATTACGGGCTGATGGCCGGTGGAGGTTCTGTCCGGATGCCGTAAACCAGGACTTTAATTCGGTGCTATGATATCCGGCATCCCCAAAGGAAGGGACAACTATGCGTTACGCGAAACTCGTGTTCATTCTCCTTGTGCCCGCAATAGCCCTCATGGCAGCGGACCCATTTGTTGGAACCTGGAAGCTAAATCCAGCCAAGTCGAAGTTTAAGGCTGGTGCGCCATATCAAGAGGCCACCATAACCATTGCAGAATCGGGTAGCGATGACGATGTGGCTTTGAAAGGAACGGCTGCGAACGGCGCGCCCCTCTCCCTTCATTACACTCAGCCCGCAAATGGCGGGATCGGTAAGATCGTCGAAGGACCTTTCGACGCGGTTTCAGGCAAGCTCCTGAACGCCAGAGAGCGTGAAACCAGGTACTCAAAAGGCGGCAAGGTGTCATACACCGTTCACGCCAAGGTCTCGAAGGATGGCAAAACGTTGACCATCGCAAGCAAGGGGACCAACGCCGCCGGTCAAGCGGTGGACGGCGTCACCGTATACGAAAAACAATAGCCGAGCGGCTTAGCCCATACACGTCCTAAATTCGAGCTGGTGTCCCGGTCTTTGCCTGACTGTCGGCCGGGATTTTCTAGGCCTAGGGCGAATAAAAACAATTGGCCTCCTGTCAGATGCGCTAGCCGCCGATAGCTCTTTCAGGGGTGGCTAGAAGCGATGCGGCGCGCTTTAGTAATCGATGATTCTCGCACAATCCGGTCCATCCTTGGTAAGAAACTCCTGCACTTGGGTTTTAAGGTAAGCGACGCGGAAAACGGCCAAGCGGCACTCGACATTTTGCACGAGGCGCCCCTGATTTCCCTGGCCTTGGTGGATTGGAACATGCCGGTCATGAACGGGCTGGAATTCGTCAAGGCGGTACGGGCGGAGAAGGCCTACGACAACTTGACCATTGTGATGGTGACAACCGAAACGGAGACCAGTCAGATGGTGGCGGCGCTGGATGCGGGAGCCAACGATTACATCATGAAACCATTCACCGATGAAATTATTGTGGAAAGGCTCATGCTCTTAGGTATTCAGGAACAAGCGGTTTGACGAGGGCAGGCAAGAAGAAGCTGGCGCGGGGCGAACGCATTCGAGCATTGGTGGTAGACGATTCGGTCACCATCCGCAGGTTGGTGACGCATGCGTTGGAAGAGGATCCTGCTGTCCAGGTAGTGGGCAGTGCCGCCAATGGGGTGATCGCGTTGAAAATGATCCCGCTGCTGAATCCAGATGTCGTCACGCTGGACATTGAAATGCCTGAGATGGACGGGTTAGAAACATTGCGGCACATCCGCAAGCTCTATCCAGACTTGATTGTGATCATGTTCAGCACGTTATCGGAACGGGGCGCGGCCATCACGATCGAGGCTTTGTCTCTGGGAGCGAACGACTACGTGACGAAGGTGGCTAACGCCGGGTCGCTCGATCAATCGATGGCGAAGCTGCGCGGCGAGCTGGTGCCGAAGTTTAAACAGTTTTTCAGCCTGGAGTCCGATCCGGCAGAGGTCGTTGCGCCCAAATCGTTTGTGGCCGCGCGACCCATTCCAGCAACGGTGCGTCCGGCTTCGAATCGGCAAAGCAAGGCTTGCGAGGCGGTGGCGATTGCTGTATCGACGGGCGGTCCGACGGCTTTGGCGGTGCTTGTGCCCATGTTGCCGGCTGATTTCCGGCAGCCCGTCTTCATTGTGCAGCATATGCCGCCCATCTTTACCCGTTTGCTCGCGGAACGCTTGCAATCCTTGACAATGCTGCGAGTGAGAGAGGGGTCCGAGGGAATGCTAGTGGAAGGGGGCAACGTCTATATAGCTCCGGGCGATTATCACATGACGGTTGCTAGGAAGGGTACTTCTCACATCATCAAGCTCAACCAAGCCGAGCCGGAAAATTCCTGCCGACCGGCGGCGGATGTCTTATTTCGCTCGGTGGCAGATGTTTACGGCGGAAGTGCCATGGGCGTGATCCTAACCGGCATGGGGCAAGACGGGCTGCGCGGTGTCGAACGGCTGCGCGCCGGGGGAAGCTATATCGTCGCACAGGATGAGGCCTCGAGTGTTGTCTGGGGCATGCCTGGAGCGGTGGTGAACGCCGGACTGGCAGATTCGGTGGTCGATTTGAGATGCGTGGTCCCCGAGATACAGCGGCATCTTTAGGATAAGCGAAATAGCATGGCAACAGGGACGATCGACGCAGGCGAAATCAGCCGTGAAAATTACGGTTTTCTGCAGCAGTACGTCTACCGTACTTCCGGAATTGTCTTGGACGAGAACAAGCACTACCTTCTCGAAGCTCGCCTTGTGCCGATCGTCCGCAAAGAAAATCTAAAAACCATTAACGATCTCTGCGCGCTCATTCGCGCGACCAGCGGAGGGCGGGTGTCGCAGGAAGTGGTGGAAGCCATGACCACCAACGAGACCTTGTTCTTTCGCGACGCCATACCATTCAAAGTCTTGCGAAATAGCTTGCTGCCGCCGTTGACTGAAGCGCGTTCGAAGTCGCGGAAACTGACATTCTGGTCGGCGGCCTCTTCGTCAGGCCAGGAAGCGTACAGCCTCGCGATGATGCTTTGCGAGATGGGATTGCAGGATTGGAATATTGAGATCAAAGGAACCGATCTTAACGAAAGAATGGTGGAACGGGCGCGACTCGGCTCCTACGCTCAGATCGAAGTCAATCGCGGCTTGCCCGCCACGCACCTGGTGAAGTATTTCGATCGGCATGATTTGGAATGGCGCGTGAAAGAAGGGTTGCGCCGCATGGTGCGCTTTGAAAGGTTCGATTTGCGCCAGCCCATGCGGCAGATGGGCCCGTTCGATTTCGTCCTTTGCCGGAACGTGTTGATTTATTTCGATGTGGAGACTAAAAAGCGTATTCTTTCGGAAATAGAAAAGACCATGGCGCCGGGCGGCCATCTGCTGCTGGGAGCGGCGGAAACCACCATGAGCCTGAGCGATGCTTTTGAACGGGATGCCTTTGAAGGCGTTTCGTTCTACCGGAAAAAGTGAAGGAAAACCGTGGAAGCAGCCTGTCTTACCAAGAGTTACGCGGCGGAAACGCTGCAAATCGTCGAAGACGTGTTTATCTCGATGCTGCGCATGGACGTTTGGGCGGTGAGCGACCCTGGACCGGCGACGGAGCAGACCATCATCGCAACAGTTCACTTTGTCGGTTCGTGGAAAGGAGCGCTGCGGATCGAATGTACGACCGCGCAAACCTTTGAATTCGCTAAACGGCTTTTGGGTATCGATCCGCCCGTCGAAGTAAATGAAGACGTCTGCGATGCGTTTGGTGAACTGGCGAACATGATTGGCGGCAATCTGAAGGCGGTGCTGCCGCAGACGGTTCAACTATCGATGCCCTCGGTAGTGCGAGGCGTAGATTATGCCATGCGCATTTGCCACGCGGTAACGGTTTGCCGGCTGGCGTTTCAGTCGGAATTGGGAATATTTTGGGTGGCCTTGGTTGAATTTGTAGAGCCATAAGGAGCAACAAGCCCACTCTCTTCAGAGAGGGTCCGGAAGACGACGGGCCTGCCGCCGGAAGGGAGCAAGAATTATGGTAACGGCCGCTCAAGGGAATGAAAGGGAGACGAGGAAGGCCGGTGCGGCGGCATCGGCTGGCCCTGCAACCTCGCAAAGCGACCAACAACGGCGCGAACTGATCCGCACTCTCAGCCGAGGCAACTCCTTAGCTGCCCTGGTCGCCGACACACAACAGTTTGATTTGAGACAAGCCTGCCGTTTGACGAAGGTTGCTTTAGAAGAGGATGCGGATTTTGACAAAAAGCTTGCCGAATTGCTGAAGTCCACCGCCTCGACCCCCGATCGGATCATTCGCGTGCTGGCGGTGCTCGAGTCGATTTGCGCCACTTCGAGACTGCTCGGACACATTCTCGGTTTGAAGCCTGTGGAAGGCCGAGTCCGCTCGAAGCTGACGCTGATGATCGGCCGGCTAACCGGGGATACACGGTGGCTGCGGCAGCAACTCGAAGATGAAAACCCGCGCGTTCGGGCGAATGCGATTGAGGGCATATGGGATATCAGGGCGCCTGGGTTAGAGGAGCAACTGAAGGCGGCGTTGCGCGATCCGCACCAGCGCGTCGCCGCCAATGCCGCGTTGGGCTTGCATATGATTGGCGGCGTCGCGGCGGTCGAAAGCCTTTACGCGATGCTGCGGAAGCCGGATGAGATGTTTCGCCGCGCCGCTCTTTGGGCTGTCGGACAGGCGCGCGATCCGCGTTTTCTGGGCACCGTGGAAGAAATAGCGGAGGGGGCAAACGGCGACGAGTTGCTGTTGGCGCAGCGCGTGCGCGAGGAGTTGCGTTCCAGCCGCGCCAGTTCCGAGTTCACATCGGCACTTTCCCTCGATATCGCAGGTGACAGGATTCTCCCCTCTGGCAAACGGTGTGTCTCGCTATCTTGCATCGCCGACGCGGCGACCGGTTGGCTGGGCGCCTTGGAGATCAACGCTCTCAATTTTGTGATCACCGAAGGCGAGCGCCAGATTGAGGATTACCATCTAAACTGGTTGGCCGGTGACATGCCGTTGACGGCCCTGCTCATTCTGCCTCGTGCCTGGAACGGCAGCGGCGAGTTGCTGAGACCAGCTCTGCTGGGCGCCGGCGCAAACGAAAGCTATGGGTTCCTGCCATACCAGACGCCCTATTCGCCTATTCGCGGCAACGAACATGACGATGCGGTCGAGGTCAGCTTCGGCAGGTATGCCGAAGTTTCGAAAAACTATCTGGCGCAGCGTTATTACGTGGCCAGAAGTTTGGGATTCGCCCTCAAGGCCGGGTTAGCCGCGCTCAGCCGGCAGCCCGGCAAGAAACATATCTTTGTGCTGGCCGATCCGTCGGTGGGCGATGCCGCCGCTCCTGCGGAGATCTCGTCGTTAGATTGCCGGGGAACGCAAATCCACGCTGTCGTCTGGGATAACGCGAGAACGGAGTTCTGCGATTCCCTGAAAGAGCTTTCGCTAAAGTCGGGTGGGGGCTTCGTGCCGGCCTCCTCGGCCCGTGAGTTCACCCGGACCATCCTTGCCGTTCGGACGGCAGAGTTCGGTAGCTTCGAATTATTGTGGGAACCACGCGTGGCGGGCATGAAGGCGCCTGTGCGAATTGTCTGCCAGAGCAATTACGGCTATGGAGAAGTGTTGCTGAAAAAACCGGAATAGCCCCTGCTCCCGAGGTTGCCCCATCAATTCACCAACTGATATAGATAATCCGTCTGCTTTGGCAACTGGCAAGCCTTGCGGCCTTCCGGCATCTCGTAGGAGTTATCGCCCGCGCCGGCGTGAACCCATTCCACCTGCTCCTTGCCGCTCGCATCGTTGCAACGCAAGGGCAGATCCAGCGCAAACCCCTCATCCACACCCGAAATTTTGAGCGAGACGTTGCTGCCGGCGCTGCGAAACTTCATCCACGGAATGCCCGTCGAGTAAATCCAGTTATCGAAGAAGGTGCTGAGAGTTTTATCGGTTTGCTCAGCCGGCAAAAGCTCCGCTGCCAGCTTACGAAAATCTTCATTGGAAAGCAGCTTGCCTTGGAAGTCGCTCAACAGCCGCGTTTGTAGTGTGTGGAACGCGTCATCGCCCATGCGCAGGCGCAGCATGTGCAGAATCCACGCGCCCTTTTCATAAATGATGTTATGCCAGGCCCGTATGCCGTTGTTATCGAGCAAACGTTCGCCGAAATCCACCGGGCCCGCGGATTCCATGGTTTTTCCTTGATCGCTCGCCAGCAGATCCTTACGGTAGCGCCCCAGCACGGCATCCAGCGCGGCGCGGCCTTTTGTCTCCTCCAGGAATTCCAGCGCCGCGTAGTTCGACATCGCCTCAAACAGCCAAGCCGTGCGGTAATCGGCTTGGCTTACCATGCAACCCCACCATTGGTGGGCGATTTCGTGAGGCAGAAGCATCTCGGAAAAAAACGAATCCAGTTGCGCGTTGCGGAACTGCGCCGGCCGGTCTTCTTCGCGCAAATAAGAAATGCTGGATAAATAAATAAGGCCCGGAAAACCTTGGCCAAAGTAGCCTTCGATGGGCGAAATGGCCAGACTGTGAATATTCAGAGGCAGCCAGCGAGCTGTGTACTTATCCAGGATGCTGGCGGCTTGGGCGGGCAGTTCGGCAGGACTGTTCACAATCTGCTCCAGCTTATTGCCAAAAACCTCAATCCGGTAAGGACCATGTTCGAGAGTGCTGGCTTCATAGTCGCCCAGGTTGAAGCCGGCGAGCGGTTCGGCCGCTTGCGTCTTGCGGTGCACGGTCCGCACACCGTTCGCTACCTCGTCGGAAATCAATTCCCCTGTCGAGACCACGCGCAGGTTCTGCGGGCAGTGAAACGTCAGATCGAAGGTAGCCAGCATTGGCGTTACGAACGGATACCAGCTATTGCGCTCATCCACAAAGTAGTTTCCGGACGCAGTCCGCCGGACAACCGAACCTTCAAAGGAAACTTCCACTTCGTGAGTTGAGTTGGTGGAAAGTGGCGCGCCGGCCACCAGCAGGATGGCTGCTCCCCGCCGCAGGGGCTGTTGGGCATCCTGGGTATGTTGAAAAACCTCAGCCGGTTGTCCGTCAATCCGCGCTGACGTAAGGTGCAGGTGGGACGACAATTCCAAACTGACGGTGCGCCCGTCTTCGCTGCTCGCGCGGTACTGAAACCTCGCTTGTGAGGACAAGGAGAGATCGGGGTGGATTACGGTATCGAGGCGGTAATCCGTGATGCTGCTGGTGGATAGGGGCGGCGGTGAACTTCGCCTCGGCCGGAAACTGCACCAGACCTGGAACGACTGTGCGCCTTCTTCTAGCGCCGTCACCCGGCCAATGGAAATCGGCTCAAAGCGCGTCGGCTCATAAATAACATCGAAAACTCCGAGACTGCGGCCGCCCAAAATGCCATAGAAGAACCCGCGCGCCGCAGCGTGATTGTCGAGCAGCGCCCGCGCCAGCTTGACGTCAATTTGCCCGGAATCGATCCGCAAAACGCGGGCCGCCGTGTCAGCGAGTTCCTTCTCATCCTCCGGCGCGGGATGAACAGGCGGGTCTTCGAGTTGCCGGCGCAATTCCTGAGCGGTTTCATCGGTAAAGAAGAAGACCGCCGATTGCAGGTGTTCATCCAGATTCGGTGCTTTGGTAAAACTCGCTAAGGCGGCGCGTTCGCTGCGAGTGGGCGGCAAAACCAGGATTTCGGCATCGCCCGCGTCCGTGTGGGAGGTGGTAAAGACGGCGGCAATGGTCTTACCCGCCACCGGTTTGGCAAAGGCTAGAATCCCTTCCGTGAGATAGATTTTGATATCTCCACGCGCGATTTCGAGCTCTCGCACGCGATACGTTTGGGCGGGATCGATCGACAACTGGCTCAACTCAGCCGCGACGGAAACCGCTGTGTCGAGAGCCCTGACTGGGCGAACTGAAAATCCGCTGCAACAGACCACCAGAGAACACCAGGAAATCCAGCTGCGCGGGGAGACTGCTTGGCTGGACATATGGGCCGCCGATCTGGCCTATTTCGCGGTTTCCGGACTGGTCGCGGTTGCTGGATCTTGGCCCCAGTTCTCGCGGACGACGCCGGTTTGGTCGGCATAGAACGTGCGCCGCCCGGTGCTCCCAAATACCTTGGGCACGGCGGAAATCGTGTAACCTGTTGGGCTTGCGGCTAGGGTGAAAACGTAACCGCTGGAATTTCCTGTGGCCAGACTGCCTGAGATAAGCCCGGCGGCCTCTGGGCCTTCCGTCCCACCGGCCCCGGCAGGCGGCCCGAGTTGGGAAAGACTGCTGGCGAACTTATTAAACGTAGATTGATATTGAACCTGGGCGGCGTAAATCGTCTTAAGGGTCGCAATAGCGCCCGTTTCGCGCGCGTTGGCCTGCATCTTGGCCATCTGCGGGACGGCAATGGTCAAAATGATCAAAATGATGGAAATGACGACCAGGAGCTCGATCAGCGAAAATCCGCGCTGCCGTTCCCGGCGTTGGCGTGGTTGTATAGGCATACGATTCACATGATACGACGTTCTGAACCTCTCTAGCGTTGGTATCGGCCGAAATTGAGGGTTTCGATAGGTCGGCGGATGTATACTTCCCTCATGGCCACCATTCCCGCTACCAAGGTTTCTGTTGAGGAATATCTGGCGCTTGATCGCACGGCGGAGATCCCGAGCGAGTACTACGACGGGGAACTTTTTCCGCTTGCAGCAGTGAGTGTGAGGCATTCGATCATAAGCGCGAACATTGTAAGGATGCTGGGAAACCGCCTCGAAAAGACGCCATGCCGCGTGGCTAACTCACCCCTGCGCGTACGGGTAAGTCCAACGAAATACGTCATTCCCGACATGATGGTCATCTGTGGAAAGCCCGTGCTGACCGACGAATACCAGGACACGGTCACCAATCCGAAGGTAATCGGGGAGGTATTGTCTCCATCAACGGCAGACTACGATTACGGCGAAAAATTCATCCTTTTCCGTAAGCTTGAATCTTTCGAAGAGTATCTGCTTGTCGCGCAGGATCGGGCCCGGGTTGAAGTGTTTCACAAGAAAGCCGACAAGCACTGGGCGATCACCACGTATGAGGGACTGGACGCGGTGGTGAACATCGAGTCGCTCACCATGTCGCTGCCAATGACTGAGATCTATAGCGGCGTGGAATTGAATCCTAAGGCGGAGGAGAGTTAAATCTCTGCGAGCCTGCCTCTTTTCGCGCAAGTCTTTTCCCAACTATTTTGCATCGGATCTTTCCTGTTTTCGCTCTGGCAAACAGGGGTTGCTTTAAGAGCCGGGAGGACGACCGCCGCCCGCCGTGCCCTTGGCACGCGACGAGGCGGATTTTGCCTCGCTCTTTCTTGAGCCGCCGACGAATCCGGTAATTTGCTGCTTGAATTTCTCCGCAGCTTTTTGGATGCCTGTATAGGGCAGCTCCGGTGACAGTGGATAGCGCACCGCGAGAATTGCCCGACACCGGGGATTGTATCTATCGGACGCAGGCGCAAAGTGGCATCAAGTGGGATAGCCGCGCGCCACGCGTCCAGATGGTATGGCGCGTCGTCGCAGACGTGAAAACCCGTTGACCCCCGACAATGCCAGCGGTTCCGCTCATTATATTCGCGTCTTCAACCTGTGTAGGTTGGTTGGCAGGGCCGGATTTCTTGTCTTAATTTGGCGTTCGTATCGGCGCAAATTGAGGGTTTAGATAGGTCGGCCATGCGACGCCCGTAACGCCTTCCTAGCGAAACGTTTCGCCAGTCTCAAGCCGTTTGCCTCCGCAGTACTGTCTAACCGCTACGAATTGCCGCGTGAACCGTCACCTTCGACTCGGCCTTTGCCAGGGACTCCGAGGTAAGCAAACGCCTTTGGCACGTGGTGAGTATCCAAGGATGAGCAGTGGGCTAAGGCATCACCGTCGGTTCTATGGCAGTCTAGCTAACCTGATAGGGCTTTATAATGGAGAAAGGTGAAAGCAGTTTTTGGAGCATAAACGGGCGCATCATCATGCCGAGCGAAGTCGAGAAGATACTTCAAGCCTTTATTGATCAGGCACAAGGGACTAATTTCGATCTGGCTGGGTGCCAAAAACATCTTGAGGAGTGCCGGAGACGGCTCGGAATCGGGCCATTTTCGGCCGACGAAAATGTTTAATATCCGGTATCGCCCGAGCTTTTAGAATACCCATTTGGCCTGGGTGATCAGTTGGATGAATTGATACTGACGCTAAGAAGGCGCGAGTTCCGTGCCGCGATTGATCTGGCTGGACGAATGGTTGAGCGCATTCGGTCCGAGCCCTGATTCCGCCGCTCCCGGCGGTAAACTCCGCGACCCACCCCGCTCGGATGGGTACCGCGTGGATGAATGGCGGGGGACCACAAATGGCCCGCGGTTCTTGCGGCCTTTTGGCGCTATTGTGAGGAGTCAGGAAATGAGTTCAAAAAGCGAAGGAGTTCGGTTGTCGCCCTCCGTAACACTCGGCTCACGGTTAACTAAGCTCATCGAGTCAGGGATTACAAACAGGACTGAGTTGGCGGAGCTTTGTGGCGCGAGTGTCTCGACCATAAGGCGCAATATTCCTGAGAGTCTAAAGAGAACAGCAAACTACACCACCGGGCACCCTAGATGTCTCGCTTCCCAGGAAAGAGAGCTTATAGAGGGCGGAATCCTGGGCGACGGAACCCTCATTAAAAACCCCAAAGGCTCAGCCTTTGAATTCGACAACAAGAAGGCGGACCTCGTTGAATGGGTCGCCGCCCAACTAGACCGTCTCGTAGTGCGCGATCCGAACGAAAGATACGTGCAGTCTCGGCCCATTGGACATTACAAAGGTATGTTCAGATTTCGGACGGCAACATGGAAAGACCTAGACACTCTCTGGGAAGGTTGGTATCAAAGCGCAGATAGCGAAATCCCTTGCGGGCAAGCGGCGCATCATCGCAGCAAGCAAATACCGGACGGTTTCAAGATCACACCTCTTTCGGGCCTGTTGTGGTATTTGGGCGATGGCTCCCTCGTGCGCAAGTCCACGAAGGAAGCAAGTCAGGTTGTCCGCCTAGCGACACATTGCTTTCCCTTGAGGGGCTTGAGGGATACATTGAAGCCGCAGCTTGTATGCATTCTACGTTGCAAAAGCGATGAGGTGGTCATTCACGCTGACCAGCGAGTCCAGGGATATCCGTCGTCTGGCTACGAGATATACATTCCCGCTCGCTATGTGCCCAGGTGGCTTGCGTTCATAGGCCCGTGCCCCGAGGAAGTGCCATCGTATCAATATAAATGGGATTACCGTGGGGGTGTGCGCAGGCTATGGCTGAGTGATGAGCTTGACCTTTTACGAAAATACTGGGGGCGAATTCCCCACGCTGAGATATGTACTGGGCTAGGCGTGACGTATGAGCAGGCTCGGTATCCGGCACAAAGACATTGTGGAATTCACAAGGGATATTCAAATTCAGGAAAACCCCTAATGCCCAGCAGCCATGCTAATCAACAGTTCCAAAGGGATCTTCGCGCATTACGTACGTAAACTCGGACCTT
>Ga0302324_100017582_pt1 | contig 14162 bp, 12 predicted proteins | sample Palsa_T0_1_FD_201949 | JGI IMG/M metagenome (GOLD analysis project Ga0302324, IMG submission 201949) | Peat permafrost microbial communities from Stordalen Mire near Abisko, Sweden - Palsa_T0_1 | ecosystem: Environmental > Terrestrial > Soil > Palsa > Peat permafrost | place: Sweden: Abisko... | reverse complement strand
GCCACTGTGCGGTGCCAATAGTGTGACCAAGATGCGACTCTTGTTGGTGGCGTATCCCGGTGCGGGTAAGGGCACACAGGCGACGAAGTTGGCCACTCACTACAAAATCGCACATTTGTCCAGCGGTGAATTGCTGCGAACAGAGGTAGCCAGCGGTACGAAGATCGGGACGGCCGCAGCCGACTACCTGAGGCGCGGTGATCTCGTACCTGATGAGCTGGTCTTCGAAATGTTGTCGGCGCCCATTCTCGAAGCAGTTTCCACCGGTGGCTACGTCCTCGATGGATTCCCCAGGACGCTAAGCCAGGCGGAGGAGGCCTACTCCGTGGCGCAAGAGATCAAGGGGGTCGAGCTTCAAGCTGTCATCTATCTGCGAGTCGGCCAGGAAGAGCTGCTCGGGCGGCTTCGAGCCCGCGCCGACCGAGAGGGGCGAACGGACGACGATGAGGTCACGGTTGCCCACCGATTCAAGGTGTTCGAGACTCAGACCGAGCCCCTCCTCGACTTCTACGCAAGCCGCGGAATACTCCTTGACATCAACGGCGAGCAGGCTGTTGCGGACGTATTCGACGACATCACCCGCGTCATTGACGGCCTCCAGATCTGACGGTCCATCGAGGATGGATTGAACCTGACCTTCGGACGCGAGTGGCCGCCTCCCATTTCATCAGCTGCACCGCGCTGCCCTCTGCAACGCCGAATCGACCAACGACCTGTCCTAAGCATGCTCCACCGACGCCGCGTCACCGAGCCCGAGGAGCAACACCGACTCCTCGCGCATCTGGACCTTGCGCACCTTGCCCGTCACCGTCATGGGGAACTCTTCGACGATATGCACGTAACGAGGGATCTTGTAATGCGCCAATTTCCCCGTGCAAAACTCCCGCAACCCCTCGCCAGTAAGCGCCTCGGAACCGGGCCGGAGCCGCAGCCAGACCATGAGCTCCTCGCCATAGCGGGCATCGGGCACGCCGACGACTTGCGCATCCACAATGTCAGGATGCGAGTACAGGAACTCCTCGATCTCGCGGGGGTAGATGTTTTCGCCACCACGGATGACCATGTCCTTGATCCGTCCCGTGATATTCACGTAACCCTCGTCGTCCATGACCGCAAGGTCGCCCGTGTGCATGTAGCGGGCCGCATCGATCACCTCAGACGTGCGCTCGGGCTCACCCCAGTAGCCGAGCATCACCGAATAGCCGCGTGTACAAAGCTCGCCTGGCGTGCCGCGCTGCACGGTCCTTCCGGTCTCGGGATCGACGATCTTGACCTCCACATGAGGGTGCACGCGGCCTACGGTCGAGACTCGGCGATCCAACGAGTCGGTCGCCGTCGTCTGCGTGGACACGGGTGAGGTCTCGGTCATGCCGTAGCAGATGGTCACCTCTTCCATGCCCATGCGGGACACCACTTCCTTCATGATCTCGACGGGACACGGGGAACCCGCCATGATCCCGGTGCGCAAGCTCGAGATGTCGTAGCCGTCGAAGCCAGGCTCCGCCAGCTCAGCGATAAACATCGTTGGTACGCCGTAGAGCGAGGTGCAATGTTCCTGAGCCACCGCCGCAAGCGTCGCCGCTGGGTCGAATCCGGGCGCCGGTATGACCATGGTGGCACCATGCGTCGAGCAGGCGAGGTTACCCATCGTCATTCCAAAGCAGTGGTAAAAGGGCACGGGGATGCAAACGCGATCGGCATCGGTATACCCGCACAGCTCGCCGACGAAAAACCCGTTGTTCAAGATATTGTGATGGCTGAGTGTGGCACCCTTCGGGAATCCTGTCGTCCCCGAGGTGTACTGGATATTGATCGGATCGTCCGCTGACAGCCCGTTCGCTACATCAGTCAGGCGCGCCACATCGATCTCCGCTCCGGCCAGCTCGTACCACTTCGTCGAGCCGATGATCGTCGTGTCGTCCAACTCGGGGCAGGAAGGCCCAACCTGGCTGATCATTGCTTCGTAATCCGACGTCTTGAAGGCCGACGCTGCGACCAAGTGCTTGATGCCCGACTGGTGCAACACGAACTCGAGCTCATGGGTGCGATACGCCGGGTTGATGGTCACAAGGATCACGCCGACCGACGCCGTGGCGAACTGGAGCAGCACCCACTCGGGACAGTTCGGCGCCCAGATCCCGACCCGGTCGCCGGGACGGATCCCTGCTCGGAGAAGGGCGGAGGCGAGGCGATCGACGCCGTCCGACAGTTGGGCATACGTCCAGCGCCGACCCGAAGGAACGTCGACGAGGGCTTCGAGGTTCGGGGTTCGGGCCGCCGTGCTCCTTAGATTCGCCCCGATGGTTTCGCCCAGAAGGGGAAGCACCGCCAGACCCACGGCATACGACGGGAGCTTTCCGCGGGGAACATTTCCCTCCCTTTGTTCTGTCTCGCTCATTGCGGCCACCTCCCCTCAGAACGGTGCCACGTGACTTCGTTCATCGAGTCAGGGTGCACGACTCCGGCACGAATAGAACACGATACCGAACGTGTCGCCAATCTGAGCTGATCAGGCCTCACCACTCCGCATGGCTCTCGGTCAGGTCCCCCTAACTCAAATACTCCTGCTCTCGGGACGCTGACCGTGCGCCGAAGCAGAGGATCGTCGTGATGGAGGATGGAACCCCTCGTCGTGAGGAAGCTGGTCCCCAGTAGAAAACGGCGTAGCAGTTATGCGTGCCGTGGGCCATCGGCCTCAGCGTCCGCTGACCGCTTCCCGCAGGCCGCGGGCCGGTCAGATCTGTGGCTCGCGGGCGCGCATTGGCAGCTTGAACAGGAGCAAGAAGGTGACGGCCAGCGGCACCAGGCACGCCCACGCCGTGATCGCCAGGGCATGCGATGGGAGATGCCCGTCGAACGCCGAGAAGAAGATGGTTCCCAGCACGGCGACTCCGAGCGCGCTGGAGAGCTGCTGGACGGCCTCGAGCACGCCCGAGGCGGAGCCGACTTCGTCCATGCCGACTCCCGCCAGGATGAAATCGAAGAGCTGGCCGATACTCGAGCCGGCCCCGAATCCAATCAGAAACAGTCCGGGGGCGAGGTCCAGCGTCGAGACCGTGCGGGCCCCAGTCACAGTCAGGGCCAGTACGACCGTGCCCGCCACGACGACGAGGACGCCGAAGTGGAGCAGGTGGCGGCCGATTCGTCCGACGAGCGCGAACCCGGCGCCCATCCCGGCGATCATGCCGACGACCATCGCCATCAGGGTCAGCCCGGCATGGATCGGTGAGAAGTGCTCGCCGAGTTGGGCGAACAGCGAGACGCAGAGCAGCAGGCCGCCGAACGCGCCGAAGAAGGCGAGCGCGACGAGGATGCCGCTCGTGTAGGTGCGGTTGGCCAGCAGCCCGGGCTCAATCAGCGGATCGCCGTGACGGCGGCGCTCCCACAGCACGAATGCGCCGAGCAGGAGCGCTCCGGCGGCGAGCGAAACGAAGGTCCAGGCGGGCCACCCCTCGGCTCGGCCCTGGATCAGTGGGTAAATGATCGCGGTCAGCGCGACGCCGATCAGCAACATCCCGACAATGTCGAGGCGGATCCCTGGATGCGCGACGGTCCGTGGCAGCACCCGGACGGCACCAGCGAACGCGGCGATGCCGATCGGAACGTTAATGAGGAACACCAGTCGCCAACCGATGCCCCACAGATTCGCCTCGATCAGCGCACCCGCCAGGATCGGCGCCGCGAGGATCGAGAGTCCCATCATCGGGCCGAAGGCGCCGAACACTTTGGTCATCTCGTCCTCGTCGAAAACCTCTTTGAGCATCCCGAACCCTTGGGGGATCATCAGGGCGCCGAACGAGCCCTGCAACACGCGGAAGGCGATCAGCACCCCCGGCGAGGGGGCGAGTGCGCAGGCCGCGGACATCGCCGTGAAGCCGGCGGAGCCGATCAGGAACAGGCGCCGGCGGCCGAACATGTCGCCCAGTCGGGCACCGGTGATAAGGAACACGGCGAAGGCGAGCGTGTAACCGGCTGGCAGCCACTGCAGCGTGGAGGCGCTGCCGCCGAGCGCGGCCCGGATCGATGGCCCGGCGACGTTCACGATCGTCGCGTCCATGAGATCCATGATGTTGGCGGCGATCACCACAGCGAACACGAACCAGCGCAGCGGGTTGCGGACGGCTGGCTTCGTGGCGGCGGAGGGATTCGCCAGCCCTCCGGCCTGGACCATCGTTCCTGCGTCAACACCCGTTTTCATGGTGGCTCCTTACTGGGTACGCCGTTCGCAGTCATTACCGTACCAGACTGAGTACACTGTTCGCAATGAGTTCGGGTCGTGGGGTCATCTGGGATCGTCCCGAGCGGGCCGCTCGCGGTCCCGCCCCGTCGCTTTCACGCGAGGAGATCACCGCGGCGGCCGTGGCGATGGCTGACACGCAGGGAATCGAGGCGGTCTCGATGCGGACCCTGGCGGTCCAGCTCGGTGTTGGTGCGGCATCCCTCTACCGCTACGTCGACCGCAAGGACGAGTTGATCGACTTGATGGTCGACGCGGTGATGGGTGACGAACTGCAGTTCGAGGTCCGGGGGGACTGGCGCGAAGACCTTCGTTCGTTCGCTCGCGGACTGCGAGCGATGACCGTGCGCCACCCGTGGGTGGCGGTCCATGGCGCCGGCCGACGCAATCTTGGACCGAACACCGCTCGGCGTTACGAGCAGGTGCTCGGCGCTATCGACGGTCTCGGCCTCGAGATCGATGAGATGCTCGTCATGGTCGAAACACTCGACGCCTTCATCCGTGGTCGCGCGCTGGATGAGCTCTCAGAGCAAGAGTCCGCCCGTCGCTCCGGTCTCGACCAGGAGCAATGGATGCAAGTCCAAACCCCCTACGTCGAGAGTCTGATCAGCAGCGGCCACTACCCGCTTCTCACTCGCGTCGTGTTCGACGCTCGCTCGCCCCACGATCCCGACCGCCTCAAGAACAGCTTCGACCTGGGGCTCGAGCGAGTGCTCGATGGCCTCGCCACAATGCTCCCTCAATAGCTCACCGGTCCAGCTTCGGAACACCACTCCAAGAACATCCACGGTGCGATCCGGGGAGCGCTGGGGGCCGGGAGCCATGGCAGACGATGATGCCCCGTACCTCCTGAGCACGTCATATTGTCGCCCCTGTTCAACTCACGTGCGCACGGTTGCGGCGTCAGCCCTCGTCATTGTTCTCCAGCAGGCCGAGTTCGCGCAGGCTGTCGGCGGTCTCGACGATCGTGGTTTCGGCCGGGCGCGGTTGCCAGCGGAGTTCCTGTTTGGCTCGGTCGTTGTGGATCGTCAGCGGCGATGGGTCCTCGCCGGGCGCCTCGTCGGTCGTGACGTGGCTGCCAGCAGGCCCCAGGTGGTCGCGGAGGATCTGTGCCAGCCCCAGCCAGGTGATCGTCGGTCCGTCGGCCAAAAGCAGGTAACGCTTCCCGGCGGCGGCGGGCGTGGCCATCGCCGTCATGTGCGCGTCGGCGACGTCGCGCACATCGACGACGCCGAAGCGCTGCCGTGGGAGCGCCGGCATCGTGCCTTCGATGATCGCCTTGAAGTAGGTCAGTGTCGAACGGAGTGCCGGCACCAGCGAAGGGCCGGCGATGAATGTTGGGTTCACCACCACCAGCTGGGTGTCACCTCCTTCGGTCTCGATGAAGTCCCAGGCGGCACGTTCCGCGATCGCCTTGGAGCGTGGGTAGGGCGGCAGCCCCGGAGTACCCGGGTCGGTCCAGTCCGCCTCGGTGTAGTCGCGGACTGCCTTCGGGGAGTAACCCACCGCCGCGAACGAAGAGGTCAGCACCACCCGGCGCGCGCCGGCGTCTCTGGCAGCCTGCAGCACACGCACTGTGCCCTCGCGGGCGGGGACGATCAGCTCGTCCGGGTCCTTGGGCTGGGCGGACGGGATCGGCGACGCGACGTGGTGGACTTCCTCCACGCCCTCGAGCGCGGCCGGCCAGCCGTCGTCGGAGGTCAGATCTGCTGCCACCAGTTCAAGTCCGGTGTCGTCCGCACCGCCGCGGCGAACGGCCTCGCGCACAGCTGCCTCACCATCCAAGGAGCGCACCGTGGCGCGCACCTCACGTCCATCACGCAGCAGCGCCGCAATCAACCGCGTGCCCAGATATCCGGACCCGCCGGTCACCAACACCGTGGAGCTCATCCGAGCACCACCTCCTCGAGTCGGGGGACGATCTTCTGTACCTGCAAGTTGGCCTCGGCTTCCGCGCCCGTATCCGCACGGTCGCGGGCATCCCAGAGCGCCGCCTTCGCTCGGAGGTAGTCGAGGTGGATGCGCAGCGTCTCGATCTCGGCCTCGACCCGCTCGGCGTGCCGCAGCAGCAGATCGCGCTGCTCACCCGCTTTGGCGTACCCGAGCTCGCGATTGGCCTGGTAGGTGCGCATCTCCTCGATCCCGACGCCCATCGCGCGCAGGCACGCCAGTGCCTGGAGCGTGTCGAGGTCCTCCTCGCGGTAGCGGCGGTGTCCGCTGCTCGGATCACGGGCGATCGGGCCGATCAGCCCTACCTCCTCGTAGTAGCGCAGCGTCGGCTCACTCAGCCCGCTGCGCCGGGATACATCCCGGATGGTGAGAGCTGTCATATACGCAGCAAAACACACCTCAAGCGCTTGAAGTCAAGGCGCAGACTGTCCGGTCGGACTTCAGTCCGAGGAACCTTCGGTCAGACCTGGAACGGCGGCCGCGAGTCGCCGCACTCCCGCCTCTAGGTCCAACTCGGTGGGGGCGGAAGAAAATGTGAGGCGCAGATAGGGGGCGGGGGCTTCAGCGGGGAAGAACGGTCGTCCTGCGATGACCACGACGCCAGCTCGGCGAGCAGCCATGGCAACCTCCGCGTCGTTGAATCCGAGCGGCAAACGCACCCACAGGTGCAGGCCACCTAGCGGCCTCGAACCAAGGCTGACCGCTGGGACGTGCGTGTGGAGCGCCCCCGCCAAAACCTCGCTGCGGCGTGTCAGTGCTTCCGAGAGATCATGTATGTGGCGATCCCACCCTGCCCTGCTGACCAACTCGAGCGTGGCCTCCTGTGTCGGACGGGGAACGAACATGTCATCAACCAATCTGAGCGAGTGAATACGCTCGGCGACGGGGCCGCGCGCGATGACCGCTCCGATGCGCAGGCTGCCCGAAGCCACCTTGGTCAAGGAAGTGATGTACACAACTCGTCCGTCGGAATCATCCGCCAGCAACGGTGGGGGTGTCCGACTCCCATGGGACAACCAGCGAGCAAAGTCATCCTCAATGACAAATGCACCGGCTTCAGCGGCTGCTCTAAGCACTTGCCCACGACGCTCAGTCGAAAGGACTGCCCCCGTGGGGTTTTGGTAGGTCGGCTGCACGTAGAAGGCTCGGGCACCGGTGCGAGCAAAGGCATGGGAAAGGTGTTCGGGAATCACGCCCTCGCCGTCCGTGGGCACGGGCACGGGTCGGATTCCAGCCGCTCGCGCCACGGCGAGAGCTCCAGGGTACGTAGGCGACTCCACGAGGATGGGCTCACCGGCAGGCACCAACGCACGCAGGATTGTCGTAATGGCACCTTGCCCACCTGACGTGATCAATACGTCACGCAAGTCGATGCCTGGCCCGGCGCTCTGGGCGAACCATGACCGGAGGGGGCGCAGACCCAGAACCGGTGGGCGATCCCATGCGTCGGATAGACGAGCGGCGCGCGCCATGGCCGTGCCGAGTGCCTTGGTGGGGAGGAGCGATGGATGTAAGTAGCCGGTCCCCAGCGAAATTAGGCTGTCGTCATAGAGGGGGTCGAGGAGCGGTGCGAGGTACTCGGTATCGACGGCCCGATCGCCGAGCACGATCGTCTGCCAGGAGTGGTCCGACATAGTCATTCTGGCGGGCGACTGCGCCACAAAAGTCCCAGTGCCCGGTCTTGTAACCACGAGTCCCTCTGCCCCGAGGGCGGCCAATGCGCGGGTCACTGTTATGGGACTGACCTTGTGGGTGTCCACGAGACGCCGGGTTGACGGAAGCCGCTCGCCGGGCTGTAAACGGCTGAGTTCCGAACGAAGTAGCGCTACAAGACGCGTGGTACTGCTATCATTATTCATGAGGAATCAGAATAGCGCTACCACACCAGGGGAGAAATCGCTCCCGGCGAAGTGCATCGCGTGCGTCTCTGCCAGACCCGAGTCATGACGGGTTGGGTCTGGCCCTGTTGCTCATGGTCTTGATGGTTCCGATCGTCCGAGGTGCGCGGTGGCTCGCATGCCGAGGCATCGAGGAACGCGACCGATCCGGGGACCCTCGAACTTCAGTATCTCTTCGTGATCAATCCATCGCCGTGCAGGTAGAAAAACTGGGCAGTGAATCAATGGATGTGGGGTGGCATGTCCGTCCCCGTATGACCGCAGATTGTCTCCAGCTCTTTGGGCCGACTCTGGTAGTCGGGGCTTTGCGCCGATCGGAGCGCCGCCGCGCCGTCGAAGCTCCTCCCTCTGTTTGCACCTGGCGCCTCTCTTCGCCCACCTTTGCGTCTTGTATCCACCTGATTCTTCGTCGGCCAGGCGGCCGCGTTCGAGTTCATGATCACTCCGTCCCGGAATTGCCTTCCAACTCGCGTCTCGACTCCAGTCGCAGGCCTTCGAGTTCTCCCGGGTTCTATGTACGGAGGGGACGGCGCTAGTGCATCCCGACCTGAGGCAGGCGTTGGCTGCTCAAAAGCAGGCGGAGCTCAGAAGGAGCGCCGAGGTATATCGGCTTGCTCGAGGGGCAAGAACGATGAGGTCGCGCCAGCGGTGGCGGTGGCTCTTTCGTTTTAGGCGAGGGAGTCACAGGAAGGCTGTGGGCGCCACGAGGAAGGCCGAACCGGCTTCGGGTCGGGAGTTTGCGAGATAGCACAGCGTTGAAGGGACGTGCGCCGGCTAACTCCTTATGGGCATCCCTGTCCACCAACCACCGACAAGTCCGCTCTCCATCATTGGAAATACTGACAGTACAAAGATGTCTTCGTCACCGGAGTTATGTACATCGAGATCTGGATACATGGCACCAGGTGCGACGTCGACCACGTGTGCCTTGCGACGAATTCACGTCTTCAGCTTCCATGACGATCTTGGGCGATCCCGAACGCTCGCAATGCAGACGCGCTTCCGGAGACAAGTGCGATCGGGATGCGCGCCACACTGGTATCGCATGGCGCTGGTGCTCATTATTGCTTGCGTCGGCGGAAGAGCTCAACGAGTTTGCGGAAGAGAAAGATCACGCGTTCACCTCCCCTCCGGGGTTGTTGGGTTGCCAGAGCACCGCCGGGGTCCAGCGGCCGGCGAGGAGGCGGACCACCTGCTCGGAGTCGGACCAGTGGTCAGGCATGGCTCGGCGTGGTCGCCCCGAACTGCACGGGCGCGGTGGGGGCAGCCATCGAGACACCGCTATCACTGAACCTGCTCCCCGTGCCGGGGTCGATGGGGACGGCTGGTCGTGAGGGACGGGCCGGGCGTCGCTGGGTCGGCCGGTGCGGCTCCCAGCGGAAGGTCACGACGGCGATAGCGATCCCGGCGACGGCCCAAGCAGCGAGCACGGCGAGGTCGCGTGCGGGCAACCATGCATGGCCGGCGGTGTGCCCGAGGGCGGTTCCGACGGCGTGGGCGAGGGGTTGGGCCGGGAGATAGCTGGCGATGGTGGAGAGCCAGTGCGGTTCGCTGATGGCACCGAAGACGCCGGAGACGATGATCACGGGGAAGTAGGTGACCAGGAAGGTCGGCGCGGCCGCTTCGATCGTGGGGACGACCGCGGTGAGGGCGGTGGCGGTGGCGGCCCAGGCCAAGGCTCCGAGGACGAAGGCCACCAGCGCGCCGAGCGCGCCACTGAAGGTGAGATGGGTGTTGTAGAGAAGGACCCCGGCGGCGACGGTGGCGGCTCCGGCGACCGTAGCGACGACGACGGTGGCGAGGATGCGGCCGAGGAAGTAGCACCACCGGGGAAGCGGAGTGGCCCACCACCGCTTCAAGATGCCGGCTTCTCGGGCGGCGACGAGACGCACGCCGTAGGTATTCCAGGCGGTGAGGGTGAGACCGAAGACGGCGTACCGGGCGACATCGGCGTCGGTGGTCTGCGTGTGACTCTGATGCGAGGCGATGAGCAGGATGATCGGGAACCCGATGCCGATGGTGATCGCCCGGCCGCTGGCGAGCAGGCGGGCCTGGTAGCCGATTTGGGCGGCCAGGAGCCGACCGATGCTCGGCATCCGCTGCTCGGCGGGGCGGATGGTGTCGGTCATCGGAGGGTTCCTTCCGGTGTGGGTTGGCCGATGGCGGCCAAGTAGGCGTCCTCGAGGCTGGGCGGCCCGACTTCGAGGCCGGAGAGGTCGAGGTGGTGCTGGTCGGCCCAGCCGAGCAGGTCCCGCAGCGGCCCCTTCGGGTCGTCGGCCCCGACGATCAGGACGCGGCCGGCGGGGTCCAGGTGGGGGGTAAGCGTGGCCGGCAGGTCGCCGCTCGGTGCGTCGTCGGGGAGGTGGTAGCGGATGGTGGCCGGTCCGCCCCGGGCGCGGAGTCCTTCGGGCGTGGTGTCGGCGATGACTTTCCCGCCGGCGAGGAGGATGAGCCGGTTGGCGAGGTGGTCGGCCTCGTCGATGTAGTGGGTGGTAAGCACCACCGTCGTACCGGTGGTGGTCAGATTCTCCACCGCGGTCCACGCCCGCCGGCGGGCTTCGGGATCGAGCCCGGTGGTCGGCTCATCGAGGAAGAGGACCTCGGGCCGGCCGACGATCCCGATTGCCACATCGACCCGGCGCCGCTGGCCGCCGGAAAGGACGCCGACGCGGGTCTCGGCGTCGTCGACGAGATCCACCAGTTCGAGAACCTCGTCGACGGGCCGCGCCGCCGGGTAGAGCCCGGCGAACACGGTCATGGTGTCGCGGACTGTGAGCTCGGCATCCAGGCTGGTCGACTGGAGCACCAGGCCGATCCGGGCCCGCCACCGGCGGTCACCTCGGTGCGGGTTGACGTCGAGGACCCGGGCGGTGCCGCTGGTCGGGGCCAAGAAGCCTTCGAGCATCTCCAAGGTGGTGGTCTTGCCGGCCCCGTTCGGCCCGAGGACGGCAACGAGCTGCCCTTCGGGCACCTCGAAGCTCACGCCGTCGACGGCCGCGAAGTCCCCGAAGTGTTTGGTGAGCCGGTCGACGACGATGGCGCTCACGACATCCGACCGCGGCTGCTGATCTGGCTCCGGCGGCCGGCCCGCTGGGCGCTGAGAGCCCCGATCCCGCCCCAGACCATCAGGACAATGCCGATGCCGACGAGGATTGCCCCGCCGTGGACGGCGATGCCGACGACGAGGAGGATGGCGCCGAAGATGGCGCGGACAAGGGGACCGTTGTGACCTCGGAAGAGAAACAACATGGCAGGGTTCCTTTCTGGTTGGTGTGAGTTGGGTGGCGATCAGGAGAGGGTGACGGTGGCGGCGGTTATGCCTCGCAAGGCCATGACGAGTGCGGCCCGCACCACCTCGACCATCGGGGTGGCCGGTCCGACTTGGCGGAACCAATGCAGGACGGCCGCCCGTTCCGCTGCGCCAACCACGCCGGCCAGGAGCAGGGGTTCGAGGTCGCCTTCGTCGGAGCCGGTGCGAGCGGCGATCGTCTGCGCCAGTTCCCGCTCGCCGGCGGCTTGGGCCTTGAGGTACTCGCCGTGGAGCGCCGGCTCGGCGGCCACCAGGGCGCGGAAGCCGTCCAGCCACCCGTCGGGCAGCCCTTCTTGGCCGGCGGGCCCATACAGGCCGGCGACGACCTCGACCAAGGCGTCCGCGAGCGGCTCCCCCACGGGTCGCTCGGCGAGATCAGCGGCCACGCGGGCGCCGCGCAGGGTGGTCGGCCAGACGATCGCTGCCTCCTTGCTCGAGAAGTAGTTGTTGAACGTCCGGGTCGACACGCCGACGGCCTCGGCAATCTGGGGGACCCTGACGTTGGCCAGGCCCTCCGCCTGGGCCAGGTCGAACGCGGCGAGGGCCAGGTCGAGGCGGGTCTGCTCCTTCTGCCAGTCCCGCCGCCGCATAGGCGCCGGGCCCGGAGTTGCTGGATGTGCGGAGGTCATGGCTTCACCTTACGCCGTTATTGCGTATTACGCAAATATTTCTTACACGGCATCGGACATATGATCCGGAACATCCGCGTCGACGCCGGGCGGGCGCGTCGTAGTCTGACCACTGCCGTGACCACCGTTGTTGACCAGGAGCTGAGTGACCTCGAGTCCTACCGCCGCCAGCTGACCGCCTATTGCTATCGGATGCTCGGGTCCCCCCACGATGCGGAGGACGCAGTGCAGGACACCCTCATGCGGGCATGGCGGGGCCTCGGCGGTTTCGAGGACCGGGCCGGGTTGCGCCCGTGGCTGTATCGGATCGCCACCAACGTCTGTCTCGACATGCTGAAGGGTCGGGGCCGGCGTGCTCTGCCCATGGATATCGCGCCGGCTACCACCGGCCGGGGATGGGAGCCCTCCCATGAGCTCGCTCTCGGCACCCCTCGGCCGGAGGCGACCTGGGTGCAGCCGATCCCGGACCACCTGGTCTCATGCCCGGGGGACCCGGGTGACGTCGCGGTGTCCCGAGAATCGATTCGACTGGCGTTCATCGCCGCCCTCCAACACCTCGTGCCCCGCCAGCGGGCAGTTCTGATCCTCCGCGACGTCCTGAGCTGGCGGGCTAACGAGGTAGCGAAGCTGCTCGACACCAGCGAGGATGCTGTCAACAGCACCCTGCGCCGGGCCCGGAGTGCCCTGGAGGCGGTCCACCTCGATGCCGTGCCGACGGAGCCGACGGAGGCCGACCGTGAACTCCTGTACCGCTATATCGAGGCATTCGAGCGATACGACGTTGAGTCGCTGGTGGCGCTGCTGCACGAAGACGCAACTCTCAACATGCCGCCATTCGAGCTGTGGCTGCAGGGCATTCCCGACATCCGCCGCTTCCTGGCCGCCTTGAAGGTCGAAGGTGGCCGCGACCGGGTGATCGAGGTCGCGGCCAACGGGTGTCCGGCCCTGGCCGTGTACCGACCCGCCGGCCCCTCGGCGGCGCTCGAGCCGTTCGAAATCCACGTGCTCGAGATCGCCGGCGGTCGCATTGCTGCGATCCACGCCTTCCTCGATCCGGGTCTATTCCCGGTCTTCGGACTCCCCTCCACTCCCGAACCGATCAGCGAATAGGCCATTCCCACGCAGCGGGACTCGACCGAGCTCGCCTCGCACTTGCGGTGACAATCGACAACGGCACAACCCTGCCGGGTCCCCACAGAGACTCAGCCACTTCTCCCTTCAGTGAAGTCCCGGCCAGTCCAGGAGCCCCACCGGTTGACCATCAATCTGAGGCCGCCGCGATGCGGCAAGAGATTTCTAGACGCGCGACGACTTTTCGGTCCCGCCGCAGTTGTACTTGATAGGGACCGTAAATGACGCTCCCTGAAGAACAGACCAAGGAGACAACAGTCATGACAACCGAAGGAACCGCATACGTGATGATGGTCGAAACGCCCGGCGCCGACGGAGCGTTCGCGGATGGGATGCGCCAAGCCGGAATTCTTGACGCCTTGCAGACGGCCCCAGGATTTCGGGGCCACTGGAGTGGCACCACCAGCACGGGCTACATGGCGATCGAACTGTGGGATTCGCGAGAGGACTGCCAGGCGTTCGCCGAAAGCAACTTCGTCCCAAATCTCCCGCCCGGGATCGAGCTCCCTCCTATGGAGTTCTTTAAGTTGCACTTCGAGGTCAAGCCAGCGGCCTAGGCATCTTTAGCGACAAGTCAATCCCGTGGCGTGCCAGGATCAGTTTGGTTTCTCGCAGGCATGCGACGCGGTCAAAGGGGGCGACGAGCCCGGAGGGCGGCGAGCCTCTTTGACCGCGCGCCTGCTGATGTCCTCAGGCCGGTTCTGTTCGCGGGCGATGCAGGATCGACGCCCGCGATGGCTGCTCCGCGTCGGTCCACTTGTTGTTGCGTCTTGCCTCGGTATTCGAACCTGGGTGGCTCGCCGCTCTCCCTGGTCCCCTCGTCGTTTGGCACCTCACCCGGGCCGGCGACCCGCCAGGTCCAGAAGGCGCACCTGCAACGGGGCATCTTGACCAACCTTCCCGCTTGGACCGCCTCCGAACACACCCGTCTGCGCGATGAACGGCGTCATCGGGGAGAGTTGCGCCCAGACTGCCTGGACCAACACCGGGTTGAGGGCCTCGTCACC
>Ga0302324_100017581_pt1 | contig 14163 bp, 9 predicted proteins | sample Palsa_T0_1_FD_201949 | JGI IMG/M metagenome (GOLD analysis project Ga0302324, IMG submission 201949) | Peat permafrost microbial communities from Stordalen Mire near Abisko, Sweden - Palsa_T0_1 | ecosystem: Environmental > Terrestrial > Soil > Palsa > Peat permafrost | place: Sweden: Abisko... | reverse complement strand
CCCCGGAAAAGCGTCAGTGGGCCACGCGCTGCGTCCAGTTGCAGATCGCCTGCCTGTCCGCGTCTGAAAGAAAGGCGTTCCGGTGAATCAGCGTGTAGGAAGAAAGCGGCATGTGATCCTGCGATACTTCCCGGCACATTCGCCCCAGGAAAGCTTGCGTCTGGTCGGCGTCGTATCCGCCCCACTCCGAAAAGTTCATTTTTTCGCGGCCCTCGTTGACGTGATGAATCACCATCCAGGAAGCCGGCGCCACGCCGCTGTACCATGGCCAGACGGTGCGATTGGAATGGCAATCCTTGCAGGAGCGTTCCAGGATGGGCATCAACGCAGGGTCTACCTTCAGGCTTGCGTAAATGGTCTTGGCGGGATTTTCAGGAGGATTGGTTCTCGCCGGCCGGATCAACTGGATCGCGATCGCCAGAAGCACAAATCCAAGCAGCAATCGCCCGAGGATCATTTACGTCAGCGCCCGGTCACGCGCGCCAGGTCGCTGCGCGTTTCCAGCGCCCGTTGCACGGAATCCCGCGTGACCATTCCCACCACGTTCCCGTCGGTAATCACCGCCATCTGATTTACCTGCGCCCGGCGCATGCGCTCCAGCAGATCCATGGCCGGCTCGTCGGGCGCGGCCCACTGCAGCCGGTCGCGCGGCAACATGACCGCCTGCACCGAGGTCATGCCCCACTCCTCGCGGGGAACCGATTGCAAAGCCTCCAGTGTCATCAAGCCCACCAGTTTCGCATCGGTCACCACAAGGTGCGCGCGGCGTCCCGTGCGCGCCACTTCCTGCGCATATTCTTCCAGGGACATGTCCCGGCCGATCGTGGACATCTCCGCGGTCATCAGGTCCGCGGCGCGCAATCCTTCCAGCACCCCCTGCGCGTTGATTTGCGCGTAGCTGGCCCTTGCCGCCGACAGCAGGAACCACCCGATGAAAGCCAGCCACAGACCGCCCAGCACGTCGCCGCCGGCCGTATAGGCTCGCACGGCAAACCACAGCCCCAGCGCGATCATGCCGTAAGCGACGGCCTGCCCGCTGCGCGCCGCAAATCGCGTGGCGCGCCCGTAATCCTTGGTGATGCCCCACACGATCGAGCGCAGCAGACGCCCGCCGTCCAGCGGGAAGCCGGGAACCAGATTGAAGGTCGCCAGGCCGAAATTGATCTTCCACAGCGAATCGCCCAGCGCATTCACCATGCTGGCCGTGGGCGACGCAATCGTCAGCAGCCAGAAGACTGCCGCAAGCACGTAACTCGACGCCGGGCCCGCCGCGGCGATCAGGAACTCCTGCCCGGGCCGTTCGGGATCCCGCCCGATGCTGGCGACGCCTCCAAAGATAAATAGGGTGATGGATTTGACGGGAATGCGGTAGCGCAGAGCCACCACGCTGTGCGAAAGCTCGTGGAACAGCACCGATCCGAAGAAAAGCAGGCTGGTAACCAGACCCAACCCCCAGCGCTGTCCGTCCGTCCAATTGGGGTTGACGGAGCTAAACTCCGTGGCCATCGAATAGGTAATCAGGAGGAAAATGAAAAACCAGCTGGCGTGCAGAAAGATGGGAATGCCGAAAACCCGCCCTATCTTGAACCCCCCGCCACGCATCCGGAAAAACCTCAATTCAGTATAACGGGAAATGACACGAGTCTGGCAACACGCGCGGAAGTTTTCGACCCGGCGCCGCGAGTGCTGTTCTATGATCCAAATTCAGGCCGGGGGAACGAAATCCGGCGCCAGTTGCGTGGAGACAGTTGCGTGGAGTAAGCGCAGGCATGACACTTCGCACCAAGCTGCTCGTCGCATTTACCTTGACGGTTCTGGGCGCCACGGGACTGCTCACCTGGGGCGTAACGCAGTACGTCCGGCAGGAATTCGACGCCTCCGATCGCCAGCGTTCCGAGGCCCTGGCGGCGCAATTCCAGCGCGAATTCGCCCTGCGCGGCGAAGAGGTCGCCAACCGCGTGCAAGACATCGCCGATGCCGAGGGCACCTTGCGCATGGCCCTCGATCTCGGCCGCCCCCAGGCCGATTTTTCCTTGTACGCCGGCGATGCCCGCGGCCTGGCCGCCACCCATCGGCTGGATTTTCTCGAACTCGTCGCCAACGGCGTCTTGATCTCTTCCGCGCAATATCCCGCGCAGATTGGCAACCAAAATGACTGGGTAGCCGGGGTATCCGGCTGGAATCAGAGCAGCGCCTTCCTGCGCCCCGTGGATTTGCCCGACGGCGCGCAGTTGGCCCTGACGGCCGTGCGCGACGTGCACGCGGGCTCGAGCGATCTCTACATCATCGGCGGCCGGCGCGTCGACGCGGATTTCCTGCGCACCTTCGTGTCCCCGCCGGGCATGCGCGTGCTCCTGTACCCCAATCTGCAGCCATCCTCAGATCCCGCCGTTCATCCCGAAGCGATCATCGGCGCGGAGGGCCCCGTGTCTAACGCCGAGCGTTTCGCCCCGTTGCTAGAATCCGCCGCGCAGCCGGGCACGTCCGAAGACACCATTCAGTGGAGCGAAGATCCGGCCAGCGCGGAGCGTTTCCTCGCGGTCCCCCTTGCCGGACGGAAGAACGAACCGCTGGCCACGCTGCTGATCGGCAGCCAGCAAAAGGACTACGCGATTCTGGCGTCGCGCATCCGCGCGCTGGCCCTGGTCATCGCGGGCGCCGCTACTCTGCTGAGCATTTTTCTCGGCTGGTGGATATCCGCGCGCATCGCGCGTCCTCTCGCGCGCCTGGAAACCGCCGCGCGCCAGATCGCCGACGGCCGCGTCATCGATGGCCGGATAGCCGGCGCCAAGCCGGCCGCGCCGCTACCCGCGCGTTCCCGCGACGAAGTGGGCCGCGCCGCGCGCGCCTTCAACGCCATGGCCCGCAAACTTTCCGAGCAGAGCCGCCAGTCGCAGGAGGCGGAGCGCGCCGTCGCCCGGCGCGAGATCGCCCGGAGGCTGGCGCACGAAGTGAAGGAGCGGCTGTTCCCTCTGCAGGTCGCCGTGGAAAACCTGCGGCGCTCCCGCGAACAGAGCCCCGAATCGTCCGGCGAATCCCTTCTCGATTCCCTGGCCACGCTCAGTGCCGAGCTCGAAAAACTGAAAGGCACCGTGGCCCGCTTCAGCAACTTTGCCAAGATGCCTGCGCCGCGCCTGCAGCCGCTCAGCGCGAATGACGCCGTGCGCGCCGCCCTCAAAGCCTTCGAGCCCCAGTTCAACGCCATCGGGCGGCCTCCGGTAACCCCCGAACTATTTCTAAACGAGCGTTTGGATTGCATCGCCGCGGATCCGCAATTGCTCTCCAAGGCGCTGGAAAGCCTGCTGTACCGCTCGCTGGATTCCATGCCCGCCGGAGGCACGCTGGCGATTCGCACCGCGCAGGACGGCGGCCTGGTGCGCATCGAGGTTTCCGATACCGGCGTGGGCCTGACCCCGGAGGAGACCGCGCGCTTGTTCACGCCGTATTATGTCGTCGGCGCGCAGGCCTCCGGCCTGGGTTTAGCCACCGTGCAGTCGGTGGTCACCGAGCACGGCGGCAAAATTTCCGCGGAATCCGTCCCCGGAGCGGGGACCACCTTTCGAATCGAATTTCCCGCCGCGCCCGAAATCCCCGATCCCGGATTGCCCGCCGACGAGCCCTCCGCCCGGCCCGCCAGGCGCGCTTCGCCGCAATGGGCGGAGCAGGAGTCCGAGACCGCGGCTCCTTCCAGAATCGGCGCATAAAAATCAGCCATAAAATCGAATCGTCCGACCGGGAAAGATCCTGCGAGGATTCAGTTGCCGCCGGCGGGGACTGGCGCCGCCGCGGCTTGCCGAAGCGCGAAATAGCTGCGCCCAAACGCGGCTTGCGCCCCGCCGGCTTGCACCACCACGGCCTGTACCGTGTAGCGCCCCAGGGCGATTCCCGATAGCGGCAGGCTGATGCGGAACGATGCCGTGCGCGTCTTGTCGTCCACCTGCGCCGGCGCCACCATGGGCGTCTGGCTCACGCGCGCGCCGTTGCGGAAAAATGCCAGCCCCGCGCGCAGTCGCGTGGAATCGACCCCATCGGGAAGATAGGCCTGGAAGAAAACGTAAAGCATCTGCTGGCTGGTGAAAACCCGCGTCACGCTGGGAACGATGCGCTGGCCGGCCACGTCCAGCGGCGATTCCTTGAGCTTGGCGTCGGTGGCGAAGGCCTTGGTCTGCACTTCGGAATTTTTCGGCGCGTCCACCACCTGGCTGGACAGCACCACCGAGCTTAGCTCCATGCGATTTGCCGGGGATGCCGGAAGCTTCAGATCGTCCTCGAATGTTCCGATGCGCCCGCTGTCATTGTCGCGAGCCAGAAACTTCATCTTGTAATTCCCGGGCGGAAGGATGATTCCGCCCTGATACACCAGGGCGTTCTGCTGCACCTGCTGATAGCGTTCCGCGTCCAGCTTGACGGTGATGGTGTCGCGCAGGGCCCCCGCCACGCGGTTGGATTGCGTCGAGCGGATTTCCGCGGCGAAATCGAACTGCACCTGGCGGCGCCCGCTCTTTTCCGCCCATTGCAGCGCGCTGGAAGCCAGCTTGGCCGAGATGGCCACGAAAATCTGGTTCTTGTCCAGCCGGAAGTAGGCGGTATCCACCGCCAGGGGCAGTTCCACCAGCGGAGTTTCCGAGTTGATGGCCTCTTCCAGTTGCCGCTCGCGATCTTCCGTGGTGAAGACCCCGAAGTCCTTGGGCGCGTAGTAGCCTTCCCGGAAGCGCAGGTGTGCGCCGGGAACCCCCGCGACGCGAACTTTGATCGTTCGCCAGCGGCCGTCGCGCGCGGTGTTCGAGCTGTAATAACCCAGCAAGTAATATCCCGAGGTGTCCGCCTGCACCTGGTGAAACGCCTCGCCGAAATCGCCCAGGTCGAAGAAGGAGCGCCCGCCGGTATCGGAAGCCAGCGTGGAAAGCGTCTCTCGCGAATCTTCCCGCGTGTCGTCCTGGTGAAAGACGGCCGATCCGGAATAGAGCGAGGTTCCCGTCGCCGTGGCCGTGGTGGCGTCGCCTCCCGGAATTGCCGCCAGCAGACCTCGCGAGTCCACCGTGTAGATGGAGACGTTGGCGCGGTTGGCCGCGTCGGTGGTGGCTCGCAGTTGCATGCGATTTTCCTGGCCGGTCTGCGTGATGCCGCTGGTGAATTGGATCACCGATTTCTTCCCGGGGATCTCGCGTAGCAGGTCCGTCAGCGACTCCAGCGCGATCAGCTTGCTGTCGGTGTTGAAAACGTTGAACTCCGTATCGTCGGCGGTGAAGGCCGCGCCGGTATCCTGCGTCACGGTGTCCTCGCCGTTCTGCGCCGCGGCGTCCGCCAGCGCCGCCAGTTGCGATTCCTTGCCCGGCTGCAGGGCGTCCACCGCGCGATCCAGCAGGTCGCGATCCGTGGTGAAATCGGCCACCACGCGAAGCTGGTTTCCATAAGCCACCACGCCCACCAGATCGGCCGCGGTCATCTGCTTGCTGATGAAGCGTTTTGCGGCGTCCGTGCTGCGCTCCAGGTCTTCCGGCTGCAAAGAAGTGAGGTCGAAGAAAAGGACGATCAGGCGGTGATCGCGCACCACCTGTCGCAGCGCGTCTGGCTCGACCACTCCGGCGATGGAGATGGTCACCGGCGCGCTGTCTCCGCCGCCGGCCGTTTCGATCTTCTCCACGTCGTTGTATTCAAAAGAGGAAATCTTCTGATCCTTTCCGTCCTCGGAAACCGTGAACTGGTCCTGTCGCAATCCCTTGATGGGCTTGCCGTCGCGATCGGTCACTTGCGCGTCGATTTCCACCAAATCCACGGCCGCGCGGATGGCCCCCTTCTGATTGGCATTCACCTGCGGAGGGGGAGGCGGCGGCGCGGGCTGGCTGGGGTTTTGCGCCTGCATGCCGGTGGAAAGCAGACTCGCCAGCAGCAATGCAAGCGCCAGACGTCCCCACGATGCTCTTTTGTTTTCGCTCATCAGAAGTTCAGCCGCGTCGTGAAATCCATGGTGCGCATGCTCGCGGCGCCCACCACCCGCCCAAAGGTGGAAGAGTTCACCACCGTCGAAAGCCCCGTGAAATTTGCAGTGTTGGTCACGTTGTTGCTTTCCCAGCGCACTTCCAGGTGACGCGTCTGGTCCCGGCCGAAGGCGAATGTTTTGCCCAGTTGCGCGTTCCAGGTGAAGGCGCCGGGGCCGATAATCGTGTCGCGCCCGGCGTTTCCAATACAACCCCCCACGGGAGCCGTAAACGCGGCGGTATTGAACCAGCTCAAGGGTGTTTGCTGGCCGGCGGGCAGGTTTGCATTGCTCACCGCGCTGGCCCGTTCGGAGTACACCCCCGGCAGGATTTCGCAGGCCGAGTTGTAATCCATGGCCGTGAACGGCGTGCCGCTGTGCGCTGACACCGTGCCGCTCAGCCTCCAGTTGCCGATGAAGGCCGATGTCAGGCCCTTTTGTGCGAAGCGATGCCGGTCGCCCAGGGGAATTTCGTACGTGTAGTTGAGCCGGAACTGCTGCCGCTGGTCGAAAGTGGAGAGGCCGCGCTGGGCGGCGAAGTCCTTGCTGTTCTGCACGATCGCCTGCGCGCCTCCGCCGATGCTGCTGGCGTCGTCGATGGATTTCCCGTACGTATAGGTCGCGTTCAGCATGAACCCGTGGCTCATGCGGTGTTGTATGCGAAACTGCACGGCGTTGTAGATCGAATTTGCCCCGTAGGTGCTGTATTCGAACCCTTGTGAATTCGCCACCGTGGTCGTCTGCCCGGCCGTCAGCGCGTTGGCGTTGATCGCTCCGGTGATTCCGTACAGCACCGGCAGGTCCGTTCCTTTGGTGCCCGTGTAGTTCACCACCAGCGAGGTCGTGCGCGAGAGCGACGTTTCCACCGAAAGGTTCCAGATCTGTGCGTACCCCGGTTTGTAATCGGGATTGATGGCCATCGTGTTGGTGATCGTGTTGGTCACCGTGGACGCTTGCGGAAACCCGTTCTGCAGCGAAAGCGGCACGGCGGCGCTCGACGACAGTGTCTGGGCCACCGCGAAGGGCGGCTGGTTCAGCATCTCCTGCCCCAGTTGCGTATAAACCGACGAGTTCGTAAAGACGCCGTAGCCGGCTCGCACCACGGTAGTATGGCCTTGCGAATTTCCGATGGGCGGCCTCCAGGCAATCCCCAGTCGCGGCTCAATATCGGCATAGTCGCCGCGCACCAGCGATGTAGGCAGCGCGCCGCTGAACGGCGCGGCTTCTCCCGGCGTCACCACCGCGATCTCCGTAAACCCGGGGCTGACGTCGAGATTCGACAGATGGTTGTAAAGCTCCGTCGCCGGGGTTTGCGCGTCCCACCGCAACCCGTAGTCGAACGTGAAGGTCGGGCGGACGTGCCAGTCGTCGGCATAGAATGCCGCCAGTCCCCAACTCCGCAGATAGGTGCTGGGCGTCCCAAAGCGCTCGGTGGTGGAGGACGGCAGACCCAGCAGAAAATCGGCAAAATCCGAGCCCGTACCGGTCACCGGAAGGCCGGCGCTGCCCGTTTCCGAGGTCATCGCGCCGGAAAATGTGAAGGCTCCTTCCGGGGTCGGATCGGTCAGCGTATTGAATTGCATCTGGCGAATATCGATTCCCGTGTGGATGGTGTGCTTGGTTCGCAGAAATGCGAACGTATCCGCATAGCGAAACGTTTGATTGCGCGTCAGCGACGGCACCGGATCGTTCAACCCCGAGAAATTCGTGAAATTCACCTGCGGGATTCCGTAATCGATGGGAGCCGTGGATACGCCTTCGATTCCCAGCGAGGCCGCGACGTTATCGTTGTAGGCGTAGGTATTGAACGACTGCGCCGTGCTGCGCGTGAAATAAAATGTCGAGGTGTGGATAAATCGCCGCGAGATGTTGGCCGTCAGTCCCACCGTCGCGCTCTGTCCCAGGTTGGACTGGTTGCTCATGAAGCCGGGAAAATTCTGGATCTGCTGCGTATTCATCTGCCGGATGCTGTAGGTGATCGAGGCGTTTAATTTCGGCGAAATCGTCTGCAGGATGTGGAAATTCACGCTGTTTTGCGTGATCGGGACCAGCGCCTGCAGGTGATAGTTTTGCGCCGTTCCCGGCAAATTCGGCAAAGGGATGAAGTTCAGCAGCCCCGTCACCGCACCGGGCAGACTGGACATGATATTTGCGGGAATCACACTGGGGCTTGCCGGATTCAGAAGTCCTCCCGGCGTGGGGCAGTCCTCCTCCAGCGCCGCTCCCAGGGCCGTGGAAGCGGAATAGGGGTTCGCGGCCGGGCAGAAAAGTTGCGTCCCCAGCGCGGAAAAATTTCCGTTGCGCTCGTCCGCCGTGGGCACCGTCGAAAACGTATCGATGCCGTTTCGCCCATAGGTGAGTTCGTAGTTGATAAAAAAGAACGTTTTGTCGGTTCCGTTGTAGATGTGCGGGATCACCAGCGGCCCTCCCAGGTTGCCGCCAAAGGTGTCGTTCCACGTGGGCAACTTGGGCGGATTCTCCTGCGTCAGCGAATAGGGCCGCGCATCCAGCGCCGAATCGGTGAAGGTGTCGTAAAAACTGAAACGCACGCGGTTGGCGCGCTGGCGAGCCAGCCGCTGCGCTCCCCATAATGCTGCCACTCCCTGCGCGCCCGGCGGCCCTCCCCGCGGACCGCCGCGGCCGCCCGGCCCGCCTCCACCGCGCGCGATAATCCCTCCGCCTCCGCCCCCGCCGGGACCGCCACCTCCAAATCCACCACCGCCACCTCCGCCTCCGCCGCCGGGAAATCCTCCGCCACCGGCATCCCCGCCACCCGCAAAACCGGACGCCGCTCCTGCTCCGCCTGCGCCTGGAAAGCCACTGTTTTGTGCATCTCCAGGATTTCCAGCGCCTCCTGGCGGACCTCCTGGACCTCCAAATTGCGCCGTCGCGTCAATGCCGCGTCCCACGGTCCCATTCATCAGAAATGCATCCGAAGAAGACGCCTGTCCCAGCGAATCTTGCGCGGCGTTTTCTTCCGGCTCGTTTTCCGCCGTTTGATCCGCCTCCCCCGCCTGCTGTGCGTTGCCCTGTTGCGCGTTGCCCGGTTGTCCATTGCCATTGATTTGCACTTGCTGGAAGCCGCCCGGGCGGCCGCGATAATTCCCGCCGTTGCCAGGCCCGCCGTATCCGGGCCGGTTGCCCCTCCTGCCGGGACCGCCTGCGCCATTGGCATTGGCCGCTGCAGCCGTGGTTGACGCAGGTCCAGCGGCAGAGCTGGCCGAAGAACCGGCGGCGGAACTGGCGGACGTACCCGTTGAAGCGCCATTGGAAGCACCGGTGGAAGTGCCAGTAGAAGCACCGGTGGAAGTTCCGGTGGACGGAATGGCCGCGGAACTTGGAGAATTGGGCGCGGCGGAATTCGCGCCGGGTGCTACTGCCGTGGCTGCCACGGCGGCGTTGCCGCTCGGTGGGCCCAGCACCTGTTCGCTTTGATTGGATTGCTCGAGTGCATCCAGCGTGGCAACCTTCAGCGCAAATTCCACCGCCGTGGAACTTTGCGCCGTGAGATCGAACTCCTTGGAAGCCGATTCAAAACCCAGTTGCGTGACTTCCGCGCGGTAGTGCCCCAGCGGCAATCCCGGCAGGCTGTAGCGGCCATTTTCGTCCGTCCAGCTCACCCACGTGCGCCCGCTGGAAACTTCCGTCAGCCGCAGCGTCGCGCCCGGGACCGGCACGCCATCGGCCGTGCGCACAATGCCGCTTGCGGGAGGCGTTGCGGGTGGCTCCTGCGCGGCTGCCGGCACAAGGCTGCTGAAGACGGCCAGCGCTAATACCAGAATGTTTAGAGCGATAAAAAATCTTTTAAGCAACAGCCCCAACCCTTCTGAAGGCCCGCGTGCCTGAAGGCATGCCCCAAGGCTTAACCATGGATCACTTGCCGCGCGTGAACCATGCCCCTTAGACGCCAGCTGTACGGCGAAAGTTACCTGCGTGGCGCCCGCAGTTGCTGCATTAGCTCTGGGATGCATTGGCTTTTCCGGTTGCGGGACGAGCCGCTTGAGCTTGTTTCATTTGTTACAATGGGCGGGCTCGCAGGAGCCGCTTGGAAGGCGCCGCGCTGCATCGCGTGTGGGCAGTTCTTGCAGACTGCCCGGTAGGGGATCGCATGGACGAGCGTCAGTTCTACAACGAAAAGCCGGAAACCAAAAACCTCCAGTTGGTCTGCCCGCACTGCCATCAGGAGAATTCCTATCCGATTCGCTGGGTCGTGCGAACCAAGAAAAAGGAGTTGCCCCGCGGCGCGGGCGAAGAGGACCGCAAGCGATTCTCCACGGCCCGCTCCTACATGGTCCGCGTGGATGAGCTCACCGCGTGCCGCAATCTTCGCTGCCGCAAGCGCTTTGAGCTGACCGGGCAAAGCGTGGTGTTGGTCTCCGATTCCGCCACGCAGCCTGCCGCCGACTTCGATCCTGAAACCTTCGGCAATCGCTGAATTCTTCCTGTGTTTCCGGTAGCCTGTTTCCCGAGTTTGCAGGTTGCCTGCGGCCGGGCATGTGCGGTACCGTTGCACGTATCTCGTTGGCGCGTCCCCCTTGTTGGAATTACCTGACGGAATCGCACTCGCCTACGCGGGAACCAATGGGAGGTGCCGCATGAAGATCGCTCGCCTGGCGCCGGTTCTTATCGCGATTTGCTTCGCGGGCGCTCCGCTGATGGCCCAGCAGCAGCCCGGACCGTTGACGCCGCCGCCGGGACCTGCCGCGCAGCAGACTGCGCCCGCCGCCTCCGGCAACGCGCCGGCCCAGACTCCGCCCGCGCCGTCCAGCAATGCGCAGCCGGCATCGCCGGATTCGGGCACTCTCGTGGTTCCCGCCGGGACCAGGCTGCCGCTGATCCTGCACAATTCCATCACCACGCGCAACGCCCAGCCGGGCGATCCCGTTTATCTGGAGACCACCTTTCCGATTACGCTCGACAATCGAATCGTGGTTCCCGCCGGTTCTTACGTCCAGGGAAATATTCTTGACGCCAAGCGTCCCGGCAAAGTCAAAGGCCGCGGCGAAGTGCGCATACGCCTGACCACCATGATCCTGCCCAACGGCTACACCGTGCAGTTTGACGCCGTGCCCACCAATGCCGGCACCGGCGGCGGTGAGAGCACCGACAAGGAAGGTAAAATCAAGGGCGATTCCGACAACGCCACCGACGTCGGGACGGTCATGAAGACCACCGGCGTAGGCGCGGGGGTTGGGGCGATTGCCACACGCAGCGCGGGCAGCGCCGGGATCGGCGCGGGCGCCGGAGCCGCTGTTGGGCTGGCCACGGTGTTGCTCACGCGCGGGCCTGAGCTGGAGTTGCCGCGCGGAACCACGGTCGATATCGTGCTGGACCGGCCACTGTATCTGGATTCTTCCAAAATTAACTTCACCACCACCGGCACGGCCACGGCTTTGCCAGGACCCGCCAGCCGGGAGCCGGTTCGCAGCCGCAGCCCTCTCTAAGCAATGCCACGCCGGGATGGCGCGGTTACGCCCGCGCTCCGAGGGGCTCATCATTGCCGGACCTTGCTCGCGCGAATCGCTGCGGGTTGAATATTTCCCAATCCATGGAAACGCGCTGTTCGGTGATCCATTCCCGAACGAGCTGCGCGGTGATGGGCGCGAGCAGAATGCCGTTGCGATAGTGGCCGGTTGCAACGGTGAGCCCCAGACACGCTCCAGGACCGAGCAGCGGAAGATGGTCGGGCGTGTCCGGGCGCAGGCCGCTCCAGGTTTCGACGATCTCCGCCGCACCGAGGGAAGGCGCCATCTCCTGGATGGTCGAAAAAATTTGTTCCAGGCCGTGCGGCGTTACGCGCTTGTCGAATCCCGCATCTTCCAGCGTGCTTCCCGCCACCAGATGCTGGGGCATGGAGTCGCCGCGCGGGACGATGTAGCCGCGTTCGCAGCGCAGGACGCGGCGCAGCTTCGGTCCCGCGCTGCGCAAAGCAACCATCTGGCCGCGAATGGGCCGCGTTTCGACCGCTGCGGCGCCGTCCTTACCGTGGGATGCGGTCGCCCCCGGAACGCCCGATACCGGTATCCCAAGAATTCTTCCCGAGAAAGCGCCCGCCGCGAGGATGGTTTCGCCGGCGACGAAATTTTCACCGGCGGCCAGCACTCCTCCGCAACGGCCGCTCTTGGTCAGCAATCGCGTGACGCGAGTTTGCGGACGGATTTCAACGCCGGCGCTTCGCGCCGCGCCCAGCACGGCACCCATCAGCGCGCGCGGATCCACCGAAGCTTCATAGGGCAGAAATGCGGTGGCGCGAGCTTCGCGGCCCAGCGCCGGCTCCATCTCCCGCGCCTCTTCCAGCGCCAGCGGCTCGGTGGGCAGGCCGAGCCCATGGTGCAGGGCCACCAGGGTGCTCAACTCGCGTTCGGCCTCGGCCGAGAACATTACCTCGATGGTTCCCTCGCTGCGGTATCCGCTGGTCTGCCCGGATAACTCTTCAATCTCGGCGATGAATTTCGGATACAGGTTCAGACTCGCGCGGCCAAACGGCACCAGGGGGATGGAAGAGGGACTGTCCGGGGCGGGAGAAAGCATGCCGGCGGCGGCCCAGGAGGCCTCGCGGCCCGGCTCCTGCTGGTCCAGCAGGAGCACACGCAATTTTTCCTGCGCCAGGCGCAGGGCAATGGCGCTTCCGATGATGCCCCCGCCCACGACGATCACATCCTGCGAAGCCATACAGCCATCTTATCCGATCCGGCAAATCAATTCCTTGGGTCCGCGCCTTCGTGCGCGTCTTCATGCGTATCTTGATGAGCATCTTAATGTGCGTCTTGATGCGCATCTTCATGTGCAAATACTGCGATGCAGCCGTGTCCTTGCACGCCAAACTGGGCGCACGCGGTGCGATCGCTGTCGGGATTGGCCACCTGCGCGGCGGTCACCAGGACGGGAGTGAAAATATGATTGTTGCTGGGAAGTCCGGCGGCTTGCCGGCCGCCGGGATTGGCGACGTTTTGCAGCCACATGCCGGTTTTTGCGTCGATGAGGCCCAGCGAAGGGACGGGAGGTTTACTGGTATCGCCGGCGACAACATAAAAGAGATCGTCGCCGGGGTTGTACCACACTTCGTCGCCGCCGCCGATTTGCATGATCCTGTTTTCCACCTCTCCCGTGAGGGCGTTGAGGATCACCGGCCTGCCGCAAGAGACCAGCAGGCGATTATCCGGTCCCAGCACTTCGCCGCTGGTGCGGCAATCGCCGGGGGCATAGTTTTTTTCCACCATCATGGTTTTGGGATTGATCACGGCAATCTCCCCGAATCCGTGATTGCTTCCGCCGCCGTTGTTGTAGCCCACCACGGTGAGAAAGAAGCGGCGCAGCGCGGGAATCCACAGCGGTTGCTCGATGCCGGTGGCACCGGGGAAAGCGACGTGCCCGAGGACCTGGAAGGTTTTTGCGTCCACGAAGGTGGCGTAGGGGTCCACGCGACCGAACGGAGCGACGGGGGAATTGGGCTGATTGTTGGACGCCAGGGTGATGCGATCGGCGGGATCGTAGCCAATCTCGTCCACGCGATCGCAGTGATGCGAGCCGGGCGCGTCGCATTCCGGGAGGGAGGTATCGATGGAATGAACGATCTTGAGGTAGTTGGGCGAGGCGGGGTCCACGTCGGCCACGCGCAGGGTGCTGTTGCCGTCGCCGGCCCATAATTGTTTGCCCGCGACGAACACGCCGTTGGGTCCCTGGCCGTTGGGAGGCGGGGGAGTTTGCGCGTTGGCTCCGGCGAATCCCGTCACGCGGCCCAGGAAGACGCCCTTGTCCACGTCTACTACATCCACGGCGAAGTTGGCGCGCTCCGAAAAATAGAATCGTTTGGTTGTCGCGTCCAGCCAGACGATGTCCGAGCTGGTCAGGGGATTGCCCGGTATCTGGATGATGCCGGTCAAATGCACGGGCGTGCGGGAGGGGTGCGCGCTGTCCTTTTTTGCGGGCTTTGCAGGGGAGGCGGGAGCGCGGCCGGAAAGCGCGCCGGCGCTTACGATTGCCAAAGTCAAACCCATAGTGATTGCGGCGATCCGGTTATGTTTCATGCCTTTTCCCTCCTGTGTTGGGCGTCACTATACGCCACCCGCGCGGCAAAGAGGAAAGCCCTGGAACGCACCGGAACGCAGGAAAGGACCCACCCTTTCCAAACCCAACCCCGAAAGTGTGGGCCACCCGGAAGGGCCACGCAAACTTTTCTTGGGACG
>Ga0302324_100017579_pt1 | contig 14164 bp, 20 predicted proteins | sample Palsa_T0_1_FD_201949 | JGI IMG/M metagenome (GOLD analysis project Ga0302324, IMG submission 201949) | Peat permafrost microbial communities from Stordalen Mire near Abisko, Sweden - Palsa_T0_1 | ecosystem: Environmental > Terrestrial > Soil > Palsa > Peat permafrost | place: Sweden: Abisko... | reverse complement strand
CCGCGACAAGCAGGACGGCTTTAAGAAGCGCATTGGCAGTCGAATCCGTCGCTGTAGGACTTTTGGCTTGAATCCAACCAAATGTATTGCCGTGGACTTCCAGCGAACCGTATCGGTACAGAAGATTGTAGACAGCGCTCAATCCGAGCTCGCTTGCCAGCTTATCAATCCTCTTGGTCTTTACGATATGAGCGGCCAGCGTTGGCAAAAACTCTGTGGTCACATCTTCGTTGCTGGATTTGCGTCGGGCCTTAATGTGTTTAGTCTGTAGATTTTTCTGAACCATCTTCGTCGCCTCAGAAATCGCACCTTTACGGTACTCCTCGGCATTTTCATCGGACATAGACGCCCCATACATCCTGAAGAAGTCCTCGCTCGAGCACCAACAAGGGCAGTGGAACTCCGACACCAACAGACATGCCTCTCCGATCTGTATGGCCCTGTTCAAGAAATAGCAAAGTACCTTATGCCTCTTTTGAGTAGAGGCAGCAAAGGAAGGATCCGCCAGATGCGCCTTGAGGGCATCTATCAGTTGACGGGTAGAAAAAAGACGCTCGTCTGGGGGCGTCTCAAATGAAGCCGACATAGTGAAAAGCATAGCACGGTGTTGTCCTCGCTCCACAATTGCCTCGTGTCGCCCAGCTTGCTAACGAGCCCGTCGAATGTTTCAATTGACGCGGAGGATCTCAAATTGGACATCATTAAGGCCCTAAAGCGTGAGGAGGCAAAGCTCGAAGAGAACGTGAAGAACGCGTTCAAACGGTTGGCTGCTCTGAAAGCGACTATGAAATTCTTCGGGGGTACAACTCCCGGCACCAAACTTGTTTACGGGAAGAGGCGCCGCATGTCGGCTGCTGGCAGACTAGCGATTTCCAAGGCTGCCAAAGCACGGTGGGCGAAAATTCGAGAGTTGAAAGCCACGGCGGCCAAGGCGCCCGAGAGCAAAATGTCGGCAGCAGCCCGGGCCCGAATGGCAAAGGGGCAGCGAGCGCGTTGGGCGAAGGTACGAGCGGCGAAGGCCAAGAAGGCAGCCTAAAGCAAATAGTGGAACAGACGCGGCCACCCTTCAGCCGTTGGCGCCCTGCGCTCCTTCGAGCAATCCGACGGCATGACGCTTAAGGGCGGGCAAGTCTGTCTTTGATATTACCGCGCTAATCCCAGCTGCCTTCGCCACATCCGTCGGAACAACCTCGGCATACATGGTAAACAAGATGATTTTGACACCGGCTTTCATCGCCTTCAGCTTCTCAGCTGTGGCAAGGCCATTCATGCGTGGCATGGAAAGATCAAGAATAATCAGGTCTGGATTCAGAGCTTGTGCTTTTTCGAGAGCATCAATGCCGTCAACTGCTTCGTGGCACTCTGAAATTCGTGGATGGCCTTCGAGGATACGCCTTGTGCCCAGCCGCATTATTGGATTGTCGTCAACTAGAAGAATCTTTTTGCCCACCATCACCTCACGCTCTTGGTGGTGACGGCCAACGCCGGAGAGCACCTGAGAATACCAACCGCTCAATAAGTTAGAGCTTGGAAAGTGCCGTCGGTGGCAAAACTTTGTCCGGAAAAAACTTACGTTGTTGTCCGTTTGCACACTTCAGGACCGCAACGCGCTTTGGTTGCTTCGGTCACAGAGGAGTTGAACAGACAGGACAAGCCATATGTGCAATACGTTCGTCCTCCGACGGGCGGCAGCCGGCCCTGTGCTAGGATTGCCGTCCGCTCGGAATATGCCCCCGGGAGCCTAATGCCAATCTCAGTGTTGTTAGCGGATCATACAGGCGTAGTCAGGAAAGCGATTCGGGAACTCTTGAGTTCGGAGCCTGGAATCCAAGTTGTCGGTGAGGCTGCTAATTTCCAAGAAACCTTAAAATTGATTGAGGCTCTAAGGCCCAATGTCGTCGTCATGGATTTGCACATGCCGGGCGAATTCACTGTTAGCCCGAGCGAACTGAAAGATCGGCTGTATCTCGATGCAACTTCCTTGGTTGCAATATCGATCTGGAATGATGACGAGAGCCACGCCCTCGCAGAAAGCTACGGCGCGTCGAGACTGCTGGATAAAATTGGGCCCTCTTCGACGCTTGTACAGGCCATCGTTGATCTAGCGCCCATAGCCGTGGAGGCCCAACTGGCACGCACGGCTTCGGCATAGTACCGAATGGCACAGAAGAGCTTCACGATACCGTGCTCTACTTGTGCAGTGGCCCATATGATCCCGACTAAAACGATAGACTGGTACAAACTCAGCAAACAAGCCGTACATGACCAGGATCCTGCAAAGCTCGAAATTATGATCGATGAAATTAATCTCGTGATGGGGGACAAGAGCACACTCGAAATTGTCGCGCCGGTCCGCGCATGAAAGACAAAGAGCGATGGCAAGAGCTTTGTGAGCAGGCTTCGAAAGAACAGGACACCAAAAAGCTTCTTGAATTGACCAATGAAATCCAGCGTTTGCTAGAGGAAAAGAACGAGCGGCTCGGAAAGCAGACCCTTAACCAAGACTTTTGACAGCGCCTTCCTACTCTGGCTCTTACTAACCAGAATCATGGCTGGATTCAGCCTGCTATGGACGAAAAGAAGAGATTTGCTGTAGGCACTGCCGTACGGATCAAAAGCCCGGTGTGACAGGAGTTGTCATTTTATGCGACGACACGCCGACCGTCCTCGGGGAATATGGGCACATAGTCCGAACCGACGAAGGAGAGTACGACCACCCGCGCTCCGACCTCGAAGCAATCGACCAAGCAGGAAGCCAAAACGCCTAGGATTTGTTCTCCAGTAGGGGCTGCCAGCCTCATATGTCATTTGGGGCTTGCGGTGTTTGTATCCGATCGAAAATCCTAGGTGGTCAAAGCCCCGCGCAAGGGGGTTTCTTGGTATATGTTCGGCCAATAAAAACTGGCATTGTTACGTCGCAAGCGGTTCCGAGAGGTAATTTCTGTACGATTTGGAAGGCAAGTGCCCAATCCTCGACGCTACTGTATTCACGAACGGACCGACGGTAAGTTTGCCGTGACCGGCCAAGGGAATCAAAGACCCTCCCGTGTTTTGTCAACAGAAGTGAAAGCGGAAGCCAAAGCGCACCGCCTCGTAGGAAGACACGGAGTTGTTGTGTATGGGGGTATGGACGGAAAATTCGAGTCTGACTGTCCGTGCCCCCGATGCGAAGCAAACAAGGCGACACAATAACGACGATGTCGTCACGGATCCATTCTACATAACAGAGCTAAGAACGGATCCGACACAGCGACCCGTGCGAGCGCCACGAAGGAAATGGGGAAGTCGCGCGTCAGTAATCGGTTCGACACGTTGCAGAGGCGAAGGCCTATGTCGGCACCAGAAATTTGTCGCCCCCTCGACCGGATGTAACTCGGGTGCGGCGCTCACAAATAGTGCACACTTACTGTACGAGAGCTTTTTCGCGCGCAACCCTTCCGGCGCTCGCCGTTACGCGCTGACCGGCAGAGGCAGCCCGACCTCTCGGCGCGCCGGAAATGGGTCTTTGCGAAAACCCGCATAGTTCTCTTTCGGCCGCAAACCAATCCGCGAGATCCTGGCCGTCTGCGCGGCCGCGCTCGAGATATAACTCGTACGCTCGTCGTTCAACTTGATCTTTCGTAGGCGATGTACGTTCGCTCATTTCCATCTCCTCCGTAATGGACCATCCTTGGTCGAATCCAACAAAACGCGTCAGTTGCCCTTGGTTCTTTCGGCAGTATCCTCGGCCATGAATCGCAGCATTTGTTCCTTTAACTGCGCATCCACCTCGCCCGCGATGGTTACGATGTCGGGAAGCAGCAGGCGGAACTCCAAATCCTTCACGTTATTGTGCAGCGTCGAAAAAATGGTGACCTGCAAGAGGCGAGACTCCTCGACGACCATCGCTACACTGTAGCCTTGCTTACGCCGCAGATCCCCGTGGATAGCGGCAACCTTCGAAATCGGAGCTTTCGACCCTGCGTCCAGGCGCAACCGCGCAATCACATCATGCAGAAGCTGAGGCAGATGGCCCGTACGGTCTTTGTAATTCAGTTGAATACAGGTGAGGTCCGCCTGTTCATCGACCCGGGCAAGCCAATCCTTAATCAAATGTTGAAGTTCGCGTTCGAGAATGTCCGCCACGCTCTGAACGGCGGCAGCCCCTGCGCTCCCATTGTGACCCTTCACTGCCTTCATGGTCTTGATCATTGTCCCACCGGACGCCTGCCACTCTGGTTCGTCGAACTCCTTCACCGGTGTCGCAGACCATCTCAGTTGCGCCATTATCTTCAATGGTGCCGTTTGGACCTTCGCTCATCACTTTTTCACTGGGGCGGCCCGAAAACTGTTCCAAAGGAGTCATCCCGCCGTCTATGAGGGTGCCCGGTGTCCTAAGAATAATCGGTTCCACACGGGTTGCGGAGTTGTAGATTGAAGACCACTTCCTGCCTACAAAACCTGTATTTGCTTCGGAAGGCGCCGAGTTGGAATGCCCGAGCTGCAAGCAAAAGGCGACCTACCAGCGCTCTGACTTGAGATACCAGGCCTAATTCCATCCAAAGGGGCCGCCTATTTGGCAACCTGCACCCCGCCGAGCGCGGTCATCGTCGCGCTCACGGTCCGCCCTGCCTTTTGCCACTTCATGCATCATGCATGCTACGACGGATTCCCGGTGGCGTAGCAGCCCCATCAACTCGTCAAATGGTTAACGGTAGCCTTCATCGAGTAGAACCCAGTCGGTTCGAATCTTCCCTTTGAGCAGTTTCCCGAGCTCCGCTATGCGCGCCTCGCTCTTGGCCACCATTGCTGGTCCTTTCGTAGATCTCGTTGTGGGTCGGTATCGCAATTCTCCACCGGCTGCGGGTGAAAATCGATTTTCCACACCGAGTAACGCGGCGTCCAGTTGGAGTGAAGGACAGGTGTTTCAGAAGAGTTACGTCGGTCGAGCGCGGAGCCGGTCTTATTCGTGCAGGACGACGCTTAGGAGAGAATTGTGGACCTGGATTCCGCCGCTGTAATTGCGGCGGTAATCGATGAAACCCAGTTTCTTGAACTTATTCATGAACAGATTCACACGGGAGCGCGTTGTCCCGACCATTCCTGCCAGCGTTTCCTGAGATATTTTCGGTAGCATCCTTTGCGGGCGGTCCTGCTTGCTGTAACGGGCAAGCAGCAACAGAGCACGAGCTAGCCGTTTCTCAATGGAGTTAAAGAGCTGATCGACCAGATCCTCCTCGACTCGGATGTTCCTGGTCAAGAGGTAAGAGATGAAGCGGTCAGAGAGTTTATGCTCTTCATGAAGAACGCGAATCATTTCATGCTTTTCGATAACCAGTACAGTAGTCGGCGTAATCGCCGTAGCCGATCCCATCCGAAAAGGCAATCCCGCCAGACATCCCTCACCGAAGAAATCGCCAGGCCCCAGGAGACCCACAACTACCTCCTTGCCTAGCTCATTGACAACCGAGAGTTTCACAGCGCCTTGTTGTAGGTATATAACGGTCGAGGCGGGATCACCTTGAGAGTAGACATGCTCTTGTTTTCGATAGTGGACGATTGTGCGTGCTAGGCCAGAGGAAGCGAGAAAAGTCCCAGCATTGAAGGCGAGGATTTTCCGGAGCTTTTCACTTGAGGTTGCTTGAGTCTTTTGAACTACCACTGCCACAACCTTCGGCCCGATTGACAGTCTTGCACTTGAGGCCTTATGTACGCCACCGTACCACATAGTAGAGAGCACAGCTGGGCCTGCCGGGGGGCGCGTCCCCAAGTCGCCATGTCCCAAACAGCACAGATATCACGTCGCTCCGGTGCTAAAAGTCAGGTGCTCCATGGGGGGCACACATGCTAAGCCAGGAAAAGCAGAGCTGGGAAGCACTTGCCGAACTCGCCTCAAAAGAACAGGACTCCGGTAAGTTAAGGGTACTCATCGCGCAACTAAACAGCGCACTCGCCGAGAAATATACTCCGCGACTCAGACTTACAGCCGCAGCCTAGTCTTTCGAACCACCCGCACTCTGTTGTGGAATTTCGGACGCTCGTAGGCTGCCCGGGAGTGGGCGCCTTACCGAAGCTGCGTGCCGGCGGTGTACATTTTTCTGGTATCCTGACGGTTCAGGGTATACCGTGGGAACGGCTCCGCGATGCCCAGTCTCGCCGCAAATCGAGGGCCCCGACCAGTCAAGAGTGGGCCGGTACCATCTCCGCCTTGCGCCACATCTTCAAGCTTAGTCAGACCTCGTTCGGCAAAAGGCCCACTGTTCGGCCATGGCGGTTTCCCGTTGGGAGCGCGGCGCGCAAGCGCCCACCGCTCGCAGTTATATCGAGCTTGGAAATCTCGCCGGCGACCCGCAACGCTGGTATTTTTGGGCCCGCGCGGGGCTGTGCCACGAAGACCTAATGCAGGTCGTGCCACAGTTGCGGCGACGCCTCTCCCAGAACAAACTACCCAACATCGAGGTCGTGCGCGCGGGCAGCGGCGACAAGAAGCCCGCTGTGGACAAACTCCAATTGATTGCGATCCCGCTACTAAAAGTCGTGGCGGCATCTCTAGGAGAAAAAGGCGATAACGTGCCGCTGCTGGGTGGCGCACCCGTAGAAAACATGATCGCTGCGCCAAAAGATTGGTGCCCCAATCCGGCGACCACGAGTTGCTTGCGAGTAAAGGGCGATTCAATGAACCCGCTGATCGGCGATGGCTATATCCTCGCCGTGGACTCGTCGCAAAGTGACCCTGCTGACCTGAACGGGAGAATCGTGATCGCGTGGCACAAAGATATCGGTTTGACAGAACCAATCGTTTGGGTCCAAAAGCAGGGCTCTCCTGCTGGATTCAATCAAATTACGATAATCCTGTAGCTCATAGTAGGTCGCGGACTCCGTACACCCCAGACTGGAACCATAGTCCAGTTGGTCAATCTTTGTGAGCTCAGCGAGCGCCTCGGCTGCAGTGTTCATCGCAACCTGGGCCATGATGGGGACCGTGGTCGCACAAAAGGCATCCGTTCCGAAACCGCAGGATAAACTGGCGCTCGGAGAGGAACAAGCCGAGCAACTGTTGCTCCTAATAGATACCGACAAGAACGGCAAGATTTCCAAGCGAGAATGGATGAACTTCATGGAAGCGGAGTTCGACAGGCTGGATAAGGATAAGAAAGGGCGGTTGGACGCTAAGGAACTAGGGCAATCGAAATTGCGTGGAAGCCACCCTGTGCATGTGGGGAAGTAGCGTCGGTTCCGTCCCTGCTGCCTCGTCGAAGCGAAACCGTTGTTCCATTTCAAGAAGGGAGTATTATGCGGATAACTATATGGAGTTAATGAGGACGGTGTGGGGCAATGTCCGAATCAATTGACTGGCCGCCGAACCATCCGCGGACGCTTCCGCTGCGGCGTCGCCGCCGCTTCCTTCTCATTCTCGCCGTCTTTGCGGGCATCTTCTTCGGCGGTCGGACCGCGTTGTCGTATTACGTGGACGTGCTCTGGTTCAGGTCTCTTGGCTACGAGCACGTATTCTGGAGAACACTGAGTCTTCAGTGGGGAGTCTTCACCGCTTTTGCAGCGGCCACATTTCTCATTCTGTACAGTTCCTTCCTGGTTCTGAAGCGAGCACATCTCTCCGATTTGCCGAGCGGTCACTCGATTCTCATCGGCGGACGACCGGTGAAGCTGCCGGTTGAGTCTGTCCTGCGCCTCATTGGGCTCGGCTTTTCGCTCGCCATTGCCGCCGCAAGCGGCGCCGTCATGATGGCGGAGTGGCCGGCGCTCGCGCTCTTTTGGTATGCACCCCGTGCAACAGGCAGCGTTGTAGATCCGATTTTTGGCAAGCCGCTGAACTTCTTTCTGTTTGCCCTTCCTGCGTGGCAGCTCGTCGCCGGCTGGCTGCTTACGCTAGCCGTGATTACCTGTCTATTAGCCGTCTTCTTCGTCCTCATCACGGGCGGAAGCCGTGTGCTCGCCGGACGTCTCAGCCGCTCCGTCACGTTACCTTGGCGCGGACTGTCGATCACGTTTGTGTTTCTGTTGCTGGTCCTCGCGATGAGCGTCTATATCGGGCGGTTCGAGCGATTGTTCGACGATCACACGATCTTTGGGGGTGTGACTTACACGGACGCGCACGTCACGATCACCGGGATGCTGGTCGTCTGCGCAGCACTTGTTCTCGGCGCGATCATCGCGGCCGCCAACGCAATGCGGGTGTCGCGGGGTCGCTGGCTGATCGCGGCAATCCTTCCGGCCGCAGTGTGTTATATCGTCGTTCAAGCAGTCGCCTGGTACGTCAGCAGCTTTATCGTCAAGCCGAACGAACTGGTTCGCGAGAAGCCCTACATCGTCTACAACACCGATCTGACGCGCCAGGCCTACGGATTGAACAGCGTCGCGCAGCGCGAGTTTCCGGCCGAGACGACCGTTGAGGCTGCCGACCCGACTAACAATCAGGCTACGCTTCAAAACATCCGGCTGTGGGACTGGCATGCGTTGCAGGACACGCTGCGCCAGATTCAGGAAATTCGTACCTATTACGACTTTCCCGACATCGACATTGATCGCTATGAAATCGACGGCACGACTCGTGAGGTGATGCTCGCCGCGCGCGAGTTGAATGTCGATAAACTTCCGGAGAGCAGCCGCAATTGGATTAACGAGAAACTGATCTACACGCATGGCTATGGCATCACGATGAACCCGGTCAATGGTTTCACGACGGAAGGATTGCCCACGTTGATTCTGAGCAACATGCCGGTCCAGAGCACGGTGCGTAGTCTAGCGGTGACACGTCCAGAGATCTATTTCGGCGAGTTGACCAATACAGACGTCTATGTGAAGACGCGGCAGCAGGAATTCAACTACCCGCAAGGCGCGACTAACAGCCTCACCTCATACGAGGGCAACGGTGGCATCGCACTCGGTGGCTTCCTGCGCCGAATGATCATCGCGCTCGATCAAAGCGATCTCGCGAAGCTACCATTCAGCGATGACATAAACAAGGATAGCCGGCTGCTGATGCGCCGCAACATACGCGATCGCGCCTCGACGTTAGCACCGTTCCTGATCTACGATCCAGATGCGTACATCGTGCTCGGCGACGACGGTCGTCTGTCGTGGATCATGGATGCGTTCACAGTTTCAGACAGCTATCCGTACTCGACCCATTACCAGCTCGACAGCAATCTCATCAACTACATGCGCAACAGCGTCAAGGTGGTTGTCGACGCCTACGATGGCACCGCCACGTTTTACGTGTTCGATCCGGATGATCCGATCATCGCTGCCTATCGCCGTATCTTTCCGAGCCTGTTCAAGGATGCTGCCATGATGCCGCCGAGACTGCGCAAACACGTGCGCTACCCCGAGTTGTTGCTCCAACTGCAGGCGGAAGTTTACGGTCTGTATCACATGACGGATCCCGAAGCGTTCTACAATCGTGAGGATCTGTGGACTGTCGCTACCGAAGTTGGCATGAGCGAGGGCGGTCAGCAAGTAACGCAGGCGATACAACCGAACTTCGTGCTGATGAAACTGCCGGGCGAAACCGGCGTGGAGTTCGTGGAGATTCTGCCGTTCACTCCGGCCAACCGGAATAATCTGATCGGCTGGATCGCCGGGCGTAGCGACGGCGCACAGTACGGTGCGTCAGTAGTCTACAACTTTCCGAAAACGAAGCTTGTCGACGGACCGCTGCAAATCGAAGCGCGAATTGATCAGAACGCGCAGCTTTCCGGACAACTGACGCTGTGGAATCAGCAAGGCTCGCACGTGCGGCGCGGGGCATTGCTGGTGATTCCAACCGGTCGCGCGCTGTTGTATGCGGAACCGATTTACCTGCAGGCGGAGCGGAGTCCGATGCCGGAGCTGCGTCTCGTCGTGCTCGCGCTGCAAGATCGCCTGGCGTACGGACCAACCTTCGAATCGGCGATGTCGGCTCTTTTTGGCGGAGGCGTGTCGTCGCTGAGCGCCACGGCGGTCACCGCTGAGCCGTCGCGAAGCACATCGGCATTCGCCGCTTCGCCCCAGCCCGCAGAGGATCGCAGCGCGCTCATCGCTGAAGCTGCCAAAGACCTTGCCGACTACCAGCGCCTGACGGCGGAAGGCAAGCTCGGTGAAGCCGGGCAGAAGCTGGAAGAATTGAAGCGCGTGATCGACAAGCTGAACACACGCCAAAGATAGACTCGCTGCGGTGCTACGCTCTTGGCTCTCGCAGTCTTCAAGAACGACGAACCCGACTCGCCGCTTGTCAAAAAGACACTAGAATTCGCGCCAAATGGCTTTCGAAAAGTCTGCGGACTATCGTCATAACGGCGATCCCTAAGCCGAGATCCCGCGAAAGGTTCCGCAAGATTGCCGAAAGCACCCCAACTCCCCGAAAACGCGCTTTGAGGACGCGATGCTTATCCCCTCAGAAAATGAGATCAGCAGAGCAGGTCCGATGCTGGCAATCTGCCGCTCGCAATCCATCCATTACGGCTCACCCGACAATCCGCAACGCAATATACGGCACAAGGAAGAACAGGATGTTGCCGACTTTGTAGAGAATGATTCCCGTGAGGTTGATCATGTCACAATGTTCGGCCGATACCCCAAACCATTTCAATATGATTCTGTTCAGCCATCCCTTCGCAACCAAAACCATAATGGACCACACGGTCACAAGACCAATGTTGAGGATCACGCACCAAAGCAGTGCCTCGCGAACCTGTGCGATGTTCATAGAGGATTCTCCGTGATGTCTAAAATACGCCCGCTCACAGCTTTTCGCCTATGGGAAAAGTCTGCGCGTAACCGCGGCCAAAGGTCGTTCCCGCGGGTGGTGTCGACGGTTAGTGAATGAGGAACGGCAAAACGCCCAAGAACAGAAACCCCGCGATGAAACAGGACCATCCGAAGGTTCCTAGCCTCCGTAAAGGGCGCCCGTTTCTCAGGTCTAGTTCTCTGAGAAGACAAGGAACCAGGAAGAGTACGGCCGCTAGTCCAAAGGGATAGCGATGGTCAACAGCAGTGAGGACAGCATAGAAAGAGTTTGTTGCGATTAAGCCAACAATAATCGCGAATCGAGCTCGATTGTATGCGTAGCTAGCTTTACCCTTTGGCCCGTTCATGGCGTCGTCATTCGTGCATCGACGAGCCTCGCGTCGGGTATCATCTTCAGGACGAGGTCTCGCCTTGCGCTTCATGTCTCGCGTCCATTGAAAGAAGACGAAAACGTAGAAAACGCACGCAAGGAAACAAATCGTTACTAGGACGATCCGAGTCATTCACGTCGAGCGGCCTAACGGGTTCAAGTGGCCTTCCTCACTCACCTTGAAGAACGATAGCGAATCACGTTCGAGGAAGTCCTGAAAGATCTATAAGGATTTCGTAAGCAGCGTGGAGGACACTTTTGTGATCGCAAGATGGTCTTGGCTCAGCCGTTGTGACCGAAGCCGCTGATGTCAATGCTCGAGCCATCAGACTAGGTGGTCAGGTAGATGGGTATCTCCAATCTATTGCTTAACTGCATCACGAAGCAGTTTGAATGCTGGCGTATCAAACCTTTCCCTATCGGTAAAACCGATAAATAATCCGTGTTTGCCGTTTGCCAACCAACCGACCGACCGTTGCGGCTGGCCACTTCAGGTCAAGTCAAAACGTCGCGCAACAAAATCTCCCCCCATTTGAGGAGACTCGCCGCTGCCAGCCGAACGCCCGTATCCATGTGAAATGATAAAAACCCCCATTGTGTGTAATCATATTTTTCCGACGAGTGGCCGAATCTCGGTATGTTTGAGACGAAACCGGCGGATGGGCGCTCCAATTGCGGTGATTAGTAGGATCCCGGCAACAATGGCTACGGCAACCCGGAGAGTCTGCATCGATCCCAGTCAAGGAGTACAACGAAGAACGTCCGCACAGCAGTTTGAGGTATCTAACGCCAAACGAATATGCGATGCGAGAAGCAACGAGCTATGGAAAAGACGCTTGCCAAAAACCGGCAAGCTTGGAAAACGCTGAAGAACGCGTTTCCCACTTTCCCACAGCTCCGGCGGCTACGGGTAACGAAGTTCAACCAACTTGTCGCATTACCCCTTAACGGAAATAGGGATGCAGATCGTGGCGACGAGCCAGCTCAAAGGTATTTTGGGACTCAGGGACTTCGATGCAGAATTGCATCGGCAACTCGCGTCGCCAGATTCGAAAGGAACGAGCGCCGGAGCTATGATAAAAGTGCAATATACAAACCACATTGGCGGCACCGGGACTGCTGTTCGATCATCGTCATCAATTGAGCACCCTCAGTGATTGCCGCAAAGACCAACTTCGGATATAGGCGGAATGATGGACCGACGTAAATTCTTGACGCCAGCCGTTGTGAGTATGGTGGGCGCTGCCGCGAGTCAATTGAACTTCGCGGCAGCGTTGGAGACGGTATCGAGCGGGCCGGAGGTTCATGTCACAATTGATCCTGTACAGACGCTTGCCGTTATCCCGCCTGACTTCATGGGGCTCGGCTATGAGATTTCCTCGGCGGCGCGCCCCGCCCTACTCAGCGCTCAGAATGCAGTTTACGTTCAACTTATCCAGACGCTGGGGAAAAACGGCGTCATACGGGTCGGTGGGAATACTTCGGACTACGCCACGTATCAGGCAATGGGGCAGCCTCTCTCTTCACCTGAGGGGAAGGCAGGGTCAGTCGTCAACGACGCCGTGTTGCGCGATCTCGGTACCTTCCTCGACGCCACCGGATGGAAACTTATTTGGGGACTAAATCTCGGCAATGGCACCCTCGAAAACGCGATTCTGGAAGCCAGGGCAGTTATGGCGGCGGAGGAGGAGAATCTGCTCGCTTTTGAAATCGGCAATGAGCCGGACCTGTTTCCGAGCCACCCTCCGCGCCACGAGGGTCATCGTCCCCCTGTTATGGTTACGACGACTACATTCGCGAGTATCGCCAGTATCACGACGCGCTCCGGAAGGCCATCCCGAACACTCCTTTCGCCGGGCCTGACGCGGCGGACGCGACTGACTGGGTCGTACGGTTCGCCGCTGAAGAAGGCAAGGATATTAAGCTGTTGACTCACCACTGCTATCGTGAGGGCGAGAATCCGACGAGCACTATCGAGAAACTTCTCAACACGGATCCTAAGCTAGGTCGGATTCTTGCGAAACTGAGGACTGCCTCGGAATCCTCCGGCGTGCCCTACCGCATGTGTGAGACGAATTCGTTTTCCGGCGGTGGGAGGCCTGGAGTGAGCGATACGTTCGCTTCTGCTCTCTGGGTGCTTGATTTCATGTTTACTCTGGCCTCCGCAGGGTGCGCCGGTGTCAATATGGAGACTGGAGTCAACCAACGTGGATTTATCAGCTCATACTCACCGATCGGCGATGATGAGAAGTCGCATTACTGGGCGGCTCCTGAGTACTATGGGATGCTCGCCTTCGCCCAATCTGGCTTGGGTCGCATTATAAGGAGCACGATCAATGCCCGAGAGAGAAACATCACAGTTCACGCAACTCAGCTAGGCAAGAACCCCATTGTTCTCACGATTATCAACAAGGAGCCTTCTTTCGATGCGGTGATCGGGATAGAAGCAGCCATGCCCTTTCACAGGGGATCGCTTATGCGGCTCTCAGGGCCGTCGCTCGAAAGCAAATTCGGCGTCAGTCTGGGGGGAGCAAGGGTCTCCCCTGCGGGTTTGTGGAAGCCTGACCGGACAGAAGAAATCAGCACAAGTCGAGGAAGATTGCAGGTTCGCCTTCCCGCTGCCAGTGCAGCCATTGTCACTCTGCATTCTTGAATCTGACATTCTGCCCTTCGGACTTGTTGGATACTGTGCAACTTTTGAGCCAGTTTAAAATGAAGCTGCCAGGACAGCGCAGAGAGCTATGCGTCGGGATCCTCGCGTCGGCCTAGCGCCAAAGGCCGAGAGAGAAAGGATCCTTAAGACTGGTCGGCGTAGCGCAGTCAGTTCGAACTCGCGGTTCCCTTTTTGCATAGGCAAAGGAAGTTCTGCGGTTTCCGCGTTCCTGTGAAAGGGAACTGCCCTGGCTACCTGCGGAGAAAAATCGCACGTTTGGTGCGACAACTGGGGATTCCGGGCGATGGTGATCACTGATTCCTGGCGATCGTGATCGCGATTCCGAGCGATCGTGATCAGGGTTCCGAACGATGGTGATCACCGATTCCGGTGTGATCGTGATCAGTTTTTCGCGA
>Ga0302324_100017578_pt1 | contig 14164 bp, 9 predicted proteins | sample Palsa_T0_1_FD_201949 | JGI IMG/M metagenome (GOLD analysis project Ga0302324, IMG submission 201949) | Peat permafrost microbial communities from Stordalen Mire near Abisko, Sweden - Palsa_T0_1 | ecosystem: Environmental > Terrestrial > Soil > Palsa > Peat permafrost | place: Sweden: Abisko... | reverse complement strand
CCTCCGCACGGACGTGCCGCGTCATGACTGGTCGTCACCCTCTCCCTGCGCAGGTGAGACGTTCCCCGCGGCCGATCGGTTCCCGCCGCGTGCCGTGCCGGTCACCGCGCCCGCCCGCCGCAGGTGCGCGAGGCGCGGCAGCAGCCGCGCCCGGCCCCGCGCGCAGCGGCTCTTGACCGTGCCCTGGGATATTCCGAGCACCTCCGCCGCATCGGCCACCGGGTAACCGAGCATGTCCACGAGCACGAGCGCGGCCTGCTGGTCAGGGGGCAGCGTCCGCAGCGCCGCCATGACGTCGATCGTCGTGTCGCTGGCCGACGAGGGGTCAGCGGCGGCCCGCCGGTGGGCCAGGCTGTCCAGGGTGCGCTCGTCTGTGCCGCCCGTGGCTGGCCGCGCGGCCTTGCGGCGTAGCCGGTCGAGGCAGGCATTGACGACGATCCGGTGCAGCCAGGTGGTCACGGCCGAATCGCCGCGGAAGCTGTCGGCCCGGCGGAAGGCCGAGATCATCGCGTCCTGCAGGGCGTCAGCAGCGTCTTCCGGATCCGCTAGCGTACGCAGCGCGACGGCCCAAAGCCGGTCGCGGTGGCGCAGGAACAGCTGGCCGAAAGCGTCGGCGTCGCCCCCTACGTGCCGCCTGAGCAGCTCTGCATCGGGCGGCTGCATGTCCGGAGCGACGCGCTGCACGGGCAGAAGGTGCCCCGGCTGGCTGCCGTCCGCCTCGCGGTGTTCCGTCGCCGTCCTCCCCTCGGCTCCGGCGCGGTCGCTTCCGCCCGGCCCTAAGCCGGCCTGCTGTCGGCTCGTCCTGGCCGGCCTGCCAGGCAGGCGTCGGTCAGCTCGAGCCCCGCACGATGATGTTGAAGATCTCGGCCTGGTACTGGTTCGCCGGCCCGCCCGCCTCCGGCGGAAGGCGGGTAAACCAGATCAGCACGTACCTGCCCGTTGCGGAGGAATCTGTCCGGAAGGTGTGCGAGCCGCCCCGCAGGTCGTCCGCACGGGCGACGGAAGTGAAGTTGGCATCGGACCTCTGGGCAGTGCTGCCATCGTTGCCCACCTCGATAGCCACGTCGGCTCCGGCTGTCGGCCCGAACAGCACCTTCACCGAGCTCAGCCGTACCGCGCGGCCCATGTCAAGGAGCAGCCCGGATCCCGTCTTGAGGCCGCCGAACACCGGATTGCCCTGGTAGTACTGCGTCTGCCACGCAGTGCGCGGGTTCCCGTCGATCGCCATGTTCGCGTCATTGCTGGTCTCGTCCAGTCCCTGCGCGCCGAGCGGCCGCAGTATCGCGGACGCCGCCGCCGATTGACTGGCCGACGGGCTCTGGCCGACCGGATGGTCGGCCGCAGGCGCGTGCCGGAACGCCAGGGCAGCTGCCGTCGCTGCCACCACGACCAGTACCGCGACGATTGCGGCGACTTTGGTCCTGGAGACTGGCCCGCGACGGCCGGGCCCGGCGGTCCTTGAGCGGTCACGCGGGCCGGACGGATCACCATCGCGGGCCCAGTACTCGCCGTCCCGCGCGCCGATCGGGCCGGTGTCGCTGAACTCAGGTGCCCGCTGGGGCGTCCTGGGCGGATCTGCCTTGGGCGGAGGGGTCGGCGGAATCGCCGCCGACAGGGCTCCGGCCAGCTGCCCCGGTGTCGTCAGCGGGACGCTGCCGCGGCGATCCTGCTGGAACAGCGCCTGGCAGGTGATGTCGTCGAGCACTGTGGGAACGCCGGCCCGGACCTGACGCGGGCTGCGGGGCAGTCCGTCCGCTACCGGCGCGGGCGGCAGCGCCGTGCTGTCCGGGCCCGGCCAGTGGCCGGTCAGCGCGGCGTACAGCAGCCTCGCGAGCCCGCGGGTGTCGGCGAGCGCGGAGTCCTCCGCCGTCACCCCGGCCAGCGCCGCGTCGATGCCGACGCCGACGATCTTGACCCCGCCGCCCGCCGTCCAGCGGAGCGATCCGGGAACGAGGCAGAGGTGCGCGAGTCCAGCCGCGTGGGCCACGGAGAGCGCTGCCGCGGCTTCGGCCACGATCTGCGCACCGCGCGACGGGTCGAGCGGGCCGGCCACCAGAAGATCGTCGAGCGGCTCTCCCGCCGCCCACTCCATGACGATGTAGGCGTGATCCCAGTCGTCCTCGACGTCGAACACCTGGGTAAGACGCGCGTCGGTGAGCCTGCTGGCTGATCGCGCCGCCGTGAGCACCTCGGTGATACGCGCGAAGCCGGGCGCGAAGGTGAAGACAGTGACCGCCCGGGCAAGTATCTCGTCGATGGCTTTCCACTCAGCCCAGCCGCCAGCCGCGGCGATCCGGTCCTCGAGCCGGTAGCGGCCGCCGAGCCGGGTGCCCGGCTCAGAGATGAATGTGCTCATTTCGTCGCATGAAGAGCGGGCCAGGCCCTCGACCTCCTTCCGAAGCCGTGCGGTCAGCCGTGCGGTCAGCCGGGCGGAGAAACCATCGTGCTGCACAACATGCTAAGGCGCCGATGGCGCTACCAGCGGTCCGCGCACCCTAGCATCGCAAACGTTACCTCCGGGAGATGTCCCGGCGGGCGGTCAGCGGCGCAGCCGCGCGCTGACCGTCGAGCTGAGGTCGGTGAGCTCGGCGACGCCGAGCGCCTTGGCGAACAGCACGTAGAGCAGCAGTGCGCCGCTGCCGCCGAGGACCACCGTCGTCAGGGCGGACAGCGTCCCGGCCGGCACCACGACGCCGACCATGACCGACACCGCGGCCGCGAACAGGACGCAGGGCACGGCGGCCAGATGCATTTTGACCAGGCTGGTACCGATCCGCGCGCCGTCCAGGCCGCCGATCCGCCGACTCAGGATCCGCCACGCCGCTATCGCGCCCACCAGGTTCGCCGCGCCGAAGCCGGCGCCCAGCCCGGCCACCACGTGCGCGGCGGGCAGCACCGCGAGCGCGATCAGGTTGGCCGCGATGTTCACGGCCATGGTCAGCACGCCGATCAGGGCGGGCGTGCGGCTGTCGTGCATCGCGTAGAACACCCGGAGCAGCAGCTGGAACATCATGTACGGAACCAGGCCGAGCGAGAACACGGCGAACACGTAGCCAAGCAGCCGCGCGTCGGCGAAGGACATGCTGCCGTACCCGAGCAGTACCTCGGCAAGGGACGGCCCCAGCATCGCCAGGACGAGGGCGGCGGGCACCACGATCACCGACGACAGCCTGACCCCGGTGGAGAAGTCGCCGCTGACCAGGCCGTACCTCCGCTCGGCCGCGTGCGCGCTCATTCTCGGCAGTAGCGCGGTGATCACCGAGATGCCGACGATCGCATACGGCATCTGGAAGAGCTGCCAGGCGTAGCTGTAGTCGGTGTAGCCCGCTCCATTGACGTGGTGCGCCCGCACGGCGGCCTCGTTGGCCACCCTGGTGGTGATCAGGAACGCCACCTGGGTGGTGGCGACGTAGCCGAACATCCAGCCGGCCATCCGGCGTACCTCGGCTACCTCGGCCCGCCGGAAGTCGAATCTGGGGCGCCACCGGAAGCCCACCCTGCGCAGCGCCGGCACCAGCGCGGCCGTCTGGGCGACGATCCCCAGCGTGGTGCCGATTCCCAGCAGCTGGACCTGGCCAGTCGTAATCGTGTTGGTGCTGAGGTCGAGGCCGGCCGTGGTCATGAACAGCAAGCCGATCGCGATCACCACCACGTTGTTGATCACCGGCGTCCACATCGGCGCCGCGAAGTGCCCGCGCGCGTTGAGCACCGCCCCGGCCAGCGAGCTCACCCCGTAGAAGAAGATCTGCGGGATGAAGAAGTAGGCGAACACGACCATGACGGAGTGCTCGGAGCCGCGCACCGAGGCGGCGTACAGGTCGACGAGCGGCCCGGCCGCCAGCGTCGCCGCCAGCGTGATACCAGCCAGCGTGAGCACGCCCAGCGTGAATATCCGCTGGTCATACGCCTCGCCCCGATCGGCGTCCCGCTTGGATGCGTTGACAAGAAGAGGAACGACGACACTGGTCAGGATGCCGCCGAGAGCGAGGTTGTAGACCACGTTCGGCAGTGTGTTGGCGTTGTTGTACGCGTCGGCCAGGGTGGCTGCGCCCAGCGCGTACCCGAACACAGCCGTCCGCAGGAATCCCGTGACCCGTGACGCCAGCGTCCCGACGGCCATGATGCCGCTGGACCGGACCAGGCTGGCTTCATCGGCTGGCGCGTCCGCCGCCGCGGCGACCGGGGCGTCCGGGCCGGCGTTCTCCGGCCGGCCGCCGCTGTCAGCGGCGGTCGGTCCTGCCGGGGGCGCTGGCGTACTCATCCGGGTCCTCCGGTGGATGCTGGTCATCGGCGCGGTCTGTCACGACGTTATCGGCTCTTCCGGCGACGCCAGTCGATTCCGGGCCGCCGGAGCCACCGGGATCCGGGCCGCCGGTGCCCGGCGGCGGCGCCTCACCCCGGCCGTGCCGGAACGCACGCCGGACCGAGGTCAGCACGAAAACGCCGAGTGCGGCACCTATGATGACCAGCGCCAGAGTGCCGAAATGCGTCGCCTGTACGGTGAGCGTGACCGGCTCGCCGGGCAGCCGCTTCCCCTCCGGCGTGAGCAGGCTCAGCCGGATGATGGTCGATCCCACGGTGGCCGCGCGCACGTGCAGCTTGAGGGTCACGTCGGCTCCCGCGCCCACGGTCACGTCGCGCGCCGGGGGGCTCACGGTGATCCGCCCGCCGCCGGGAAGCGCCACCCGCAGCCGGACCTGCACCGGGTAGCGGAGGCTGTTCGCGATGGACACGGGCAGCGTGCCCGACAGGCCTCCCAGGGTGACCCGTTCCGGCCCGATGATCACGATCGAGTCCTGCTGGCTGGCCAGGTAGGCGGAGATCCGGCTGAGCAGGTGGCGAGCCGTACGCGCCCCGGCCTTGCCTCGCCAGGCCGACGACTCGACGGCCATGATCGCGGTGTCCAGCGCCGGGTCACGCCGCAGCCGGATGCTCTGCAGCAGGGATATGCGCTTGTCCGTCCGCCTGACCCCGGCAAGCAAGGCCGGCCTGAGCTCGTTCTTGCTGGTCACCTGCCAGAGCTGGCGGTGCACCTGTCCGTTGCCCGGGCCGGCCGCAGCCAGCGCGGGCAGGCTGACCGGCCGGACCCAGGGGGCGGTGACGGTGTCGGCGAGCAGTTCGCCGGCCAGGCCGGACGGGGGATCCCAGTCCCGCGGCGGGGCCACGACGACGGAGCGCGCGAGGGAGGGCCGCTCGGCGGCGATCATGGCGGTCTCGGCGAGGAAGCGCTGCGCGACGGCGAAGGACGTGCCAGCCGGGGCCGAGCCGTGGTCCGCAGTGCTGAGGACCTGCGTGATCGTGTCGTCGGACAGCAGGACGTGCATGCGCGGCCCGACTCCGGACGGAGTCGTCGTCACCGCGCTCGGGGTGAAGTTCTGGCTGGGAACAGGCGGCATCGTCGCGCTGTCGAGCACGACGGTGCTGATCCCGCTGACCGCGAGGCTGTTCAGGACGCCGTAGTTGGCGATCCCGCCAGCAGGCCAGGCCAACCCGGTGAGCTGCTTCGAGTCGTCTCCCCCCGCTGCCACGCCCGGGGACGCGGTGAAGTTCCTGTGCAGGATCGCGCTCGCCGTCGCGCGGCCTGCGGTGAACGCGCTGGCCAGGCCGTCATTCAGGCCCCGGTGGCTCAATGCCGCCACGTCGACGTCCGCGTACGGGGTGACGAAGACAGGCTGGCCAGCCGTGGCGGACCTCAGCCCGCTGAGCCAGTCCCGCGCTGCCTGGCTGGCTGGCCGTGTGCTCTGATCTGTGCAGGTGGCGGTCCCGCCGACGTGGTACGGCGCGGTCATGGTCTGCGCGCTGGACAGCAGAGCCGGGTCGATCGCCCAGGTCAGGTGCGCGCTGGCGGTGTATTCGCGGCCGACGGCGAGCAATCCGGACAGCCTGCCGCCGGTGCCGAAGCTGCCGGCCAGGCCGTTGGTCAGCAGCGCGCCGCAGGCCGACTGCTGCGGCGCGTTGATCAGCGGCCAGATCCATCCGACGTCCTGGCGTACCGGGTCGAGCGCCCGCTTGCCTGGCCAGAACGGCAGGAAGCTGCGGCTGGTCACCAGTGCCGTGCCAGCGGAGCTGTCCGCCTCGGCCGCCAGCGGGTAGACGCCGAACTCGGTCACGCCAAGCTGGCCCGCCCGCAGGCGGATCGACCAGGCCGCGGTCGCGCGCGGGGCCAGCGTGCCGGGGATGGACGTCACCGCCGCGGCGACCGGGGTATCCGCGACCGTCGCGCCGTCGGCGTAGAGCTGGAGCGCGTCCCGGTTGTCAAAGGGCGTGCCGGACGACCGGAGCCGTACGGTCATGCCGGTGATCGGGGCGCCGGAGGTGTTCGTCACCGACCCGGCGACCGTCACCGGCTTGCCCTTCGTGAGGTAGTCCGGAGCGATCGAGGTGATCGCCAGCGATACGGGCAGTGACCCGCCGCGCAGCTGCGACCCGGCTGCCGTGCCCGCCGCGGCCGGGCCGGCCGCGGCGAGCGTCAGGGCCGCGGGCATCAGCGCCAGCGCCGTCCAGGCCCGCCTCAACTGCGCTCCGGGTGCACGCCGCCGCGCTGCGGCGGGCGGCCGTCGGCCCGCCCCGCCTGAGCCAGGGCCGGGCGAACGCGGGCGGAACACGGACGGGGCATGGCGGAAATGCTATTGCCGTCGGCCAGGCGCGGGCGGCCGGGCCGCGCAGAGTCCGCTCCGGCAGGCCTGCCTGCCGCGCGAGACCGCCGACCTGAGCGCGCGGCGCGGGCACGGAAGGTTCTTCGAACGTCCTTCACGGGTTCCTCCGGGCTACCCGGGTTTCCCTAGCTTACGTGCAGGACCTACCCTCAGGGCCCGTGCCAGATTCCCCATTCCCGCGCCTGGAGCAGCGGAAAGCCGCCGCGCGCCTGCTCGCCGCCGGATCGCCCGCCGCCGCCGAGCTCGGCCGCCGTTTCGCCGAGCGCGGTTACGAGCTCGCCCTGGTGGGCGGCTCGGTGCGGGACGCCTTCCTCGGCCGGCCCTCGGGTGACCTTGATCTCACCACCAACGCGCGGCCGGAACGCGTGCTGGAGATCGTCGACGCCTGGGCGGACACCACCTGGCCGGCCGGGATCGCCTACGGCACCGTCGGGCTGCGGAAGGGCGACGTGGTCGTCGAGATAACGACCTACCGGAGCGAGCACTACGTGCCCGAGTCGCGCAAGCCCGCCGTCAGCTACGGCACGTCTTTGCGCGGCGACCTGGCGCGCCGCGATTTCACCGTCAACGCGATGGCGGCGCGGCTGCCGTCATACGAGCTCGTGGACCTGTTCGGAGGGCTGCGTGACCTGCAGGACCGCCTGCTCAGGACGCCGGGCAGGCCGCAGGACTCGCTGGCCGACGATCCGCTGCGCACGCTCCGCGCCGCCAGGTTCGCCGCCCAGCTGGGCTTCTCGGCCACCCCTGAGCTGGCCGCGGCGATGACCGAGCTGGCTCCCAGGCTCTCCATCGTGTCCGCCGAGCGGATCTCCGCCGAGCTGGCCAAGCTCATGCTGGCCCGGCTACCCGGCGGCCCGGCGCGCGGCGTCGCGATGCTCGTCGACACCGGCGTGGCGGAGCAGGTCCTCCCCGAGGTGCCGAGGCTCCGCCTGGAGGCCGACGAGCACTACCGGCACAAGGACGTCTACCAGCATTCGCTGACCGTGCTCGGGCAGGCCATCGAGCTGGAGCAGCGGTACGGCCTGCAGCCCGATCTCGTGCTGCGGCTGGCCGCCCTGCTGCACGACATCGGAAAGCCGAGGACTCGGTCGCTGCTGCCGGACGGCCGCGTCGCCTTCCACCACCACGAGGTGGTCGGCGCCGCGCTGGCCAGGTCCCGGCTGACGGCGCTCCGGTTCCCGAGGGACGTGGTGCACGACGTCTCCCAGCTGATCGAGCTGCACCTGCGGTTTCATGGCTACGGGTCGGGCGAGTGGACCGACTCGGCGGTCCGCAGGTACGTCACGGACGCGGGCCCGCTGCTCACCCGCCTGCACGCCCTCACCCGGGCAGACTGCACGACAAGGAACCAGGCAAAGGCGCGGCGGCTGGCGCGGTCCTACGACGACCTGGAGCGGCGCATCGCCGTGCTGGCCGGCCAGGAGGAGCTGGCGAGACTCCGCCCGGACCTGGACGGCAACGAGATCATGCAGACATTGGGAACGGGGCCAGGCCCGCTGGTCGGCAAGGCGTACGCGCATCTGCTTGAGCTGCGGATGGAACACGGCCCACTCGGCCGGGAGCGTGCCGTTCAGGAGCTGCTGCGCTGGGCCGCGGGCGAAGGGCTCGACGTCCCGGACTCGCCGCCGCCGGCCGCCGGGGACTGACGGCCGGCCAGCCAGTACCCGGCGCCGGCGAGTGCATATCCCACCGCCACCAGGCCGATGATCACCTGCGACTTCCCGGTCACGGGCATGAAGACCGCGCTCACCACGGCCCCGAGGACGAACGTCACGTTGAACGTCATGTCGTAGAAGGAGAAGACGCGCCCGCGGTAAGCGTCCTCCACCTGTTCCTGGATGATCGTCGTCGCGCAGATCGCCACGCTCTGCCCGATCAGGCCGAGGCAGAAGCCCATGGCCAGGAAGGCAACCTGGTCGAAGGTCTGACCGAGCGGCCCGACGGCGACCGCGCCAGCGATGAGCAGCAGGGCGATCCAGTGGGGCTTGGCCAGCCGCCTGGTCGCCTGCGGAGTGACGAACGCCGCGGCCGCGTAGCCGACCCCCGAGGCAATGGTGAGCACCGCGTAGTGGCCGAGTGCCGCGTTGGCGCCGGACCCGCGGTAGAAGTAGTTCCGGTAGAGCAGCAGCGACATCAGGAACAGGATCCCGTACAGGAACCGGTTGGCGCCGGTTGCGCCGAGCGCGGCCGCCGGGCCGCGGCGCCGCCAGAGGTAACGCGCGCCCGCGGCCAGCCCGGCCGTCACGGCGCTCAGCTCTTCGAGGACCCGGCCGGGCCGCCGGTCCCCGGCGCCGTGATGCGGGCCGAGCAGGTCGCGGCGCATGGTCGAGGCCACCAGGCCGGCCACGACGTAGCAGCACCCCGCCGCGAGCAGGGTGAGGGCGTATTCGCCGCGGCCCCCGCCGGTCGCCACGTGCACGCCGAGGCCGGCCAGCCCGCCGAGGATCGCCATGATCCCGCCGGCCGTCGGTGACACCGAGTTGGCCATCACCAGCTTGCCCTCGGGGACCACGTGCGGCAGCGCGGCTGACAGCGCGGACAAGAAGAACCTGTTGACGCCGAGCACCGCGAGCACGCCGGCGTAGAGCGGGACCCCGAGCTCTCCGGAGGCCATCAGCCCTGCGGTCAGGGCCACGAAGCTAGAGCGGATCAGGGCCGACCAGACCAGGATCTGGCGCCGCGACCACCGGTCGATGAACACGCCGGCGAAGGGGCCCACCAGCGAATAGGGGAGGTAGAGCACCGCGAATGCCGCCGCGCCAGAAACTGGGTTGGGGAAGTTGGTCGAGCTGAAGAAGACGTAGCCGCCGAGTCCGGCGGTGAAGAGCCCGTCGCCGGTCTGGGACACCAGGCGAGTGGCGAAAAGGCGACGGAAGTTCCGCTCGACAAGCACGACGCGCAGGTCGCTCAGGAACGAGGACCTTCCTGCCCGGCTGGCCGGCTTCCCGCTGGGGGCAGCCGGCTCGCTGCTGCGATCAGCCGGGTGGGACACACGATCAGCCTATGGCGCCGACAGCCGAATGCGGGCGCCGGTGAGCGGCGGTACCGATCTATCGCTCGACCTCGCCGCGGATGAACCTGTCCACCAGATCGCGCGCGGCGTCGTCGCTGTACTGCTCGGGCGGCGACTTCATGAAGTACGCCGACGCCGACAGGATCGGCCCGCCGATGCCGCGGTCCTTGGCGATCTTGGCGGCCCGGACGGCATCGATGATCACGCCGGCCGAGTTCGGCGAGTCCCATACCTCGAGCTTGTACTCAAGGCTCAGCGGGACGTCACCGAAGGCCCGGCCCTCGAGCCGGACGTAAGCAAATTTCCTGTCGTCCAGCCAGGGCACGTGGTCGGAAGGGCCGATGTGCACGGCGGCCTTCTCCATCTCGTGCGGGATCTGCGAAGTGACCGACTGGGTCTTGGAGATCTTCTTCGACTGCAGCCGCTTGCGCTCCAGCATGTTCATGAAGTCCATGTTGCCGCCGAAGTTGAGCTGATACGTGCGGAGCAGCTCGACCCCGCGATCCTCGAACAGCTTGGCCAGCACGCGGTGGGTGATGGTGGCGCCAACCTGTGACTTGATGTCGTCCCCGACGATCGGCACCCCGGCGTCGGTGAACTTCGCTGCCCACGTCGGATCGGAGGCGATGAACACCGGCAGGGCGTTGACAAACGCCACGCCGGCGTCGATCGCGCACTGCGCGTAATAGCGGTCCGCGTCCTCGGATCCGACCGGCAGGTAGGACACCAGCACGTCGGCCCGTGCCTCCCTGAGCACGCGGGTCACGTCCACCGGCTGGTCGTCGGATTCGGTGATGATCTGGCGGTAGTAGTCGCCGAGACCGTCCATCGTCGGGCCGCGCTGCACCGTGATACTTGTGGGCGGCACGTCGCAGATCTTGATGGTGTTGTTCTCGCTGGCGACGATCGCCTCGGCGATGTCACGCCCGACCTTCTTGGCGTCCACGTCGAACGCGGCGACGAACTCGATGTCGCTGACGTGGTAGGGGCCAAACCGGACATGCATGAGGCCCGGCACCCGGCCGGCCGGGTCAGCGTCCTTGTAGTACTCCACGCCCTGGACGAGGGAACTCGCGCAGTTTCCCACGCCAACGATGGCTACCCGTACCGAACCCATGCGGACTGCTCCTTGTCTCCTGCCGCTCAGCGACGCACGCCTGCTGGCATCAGCCAGCCGTGCCCGCCGCGCCGCCTTCTCTATGGCCCCCGGGATCAGCGGACTCCGCGTCCGACTGCCGTTCCGAGGCGATCAGCTCGTTAAGCCAGCGGACTTCCCGCTCCACCGACTCCAGGCCGTGCCGCTGCAACTCGAGGGTGTAGCTGTCCAGGCGTTCCCGCGTTCTGGACACGGCTGCGCGGACGCTCTCCAGCCTTTCCTCGAGCCTGGAACGCCGGCCCTCGAGGATTCGCAGCCTGATGTCCGCCCGGGTCTGGCCGAAGAAAGCGAAGTGCACGCCGAACCCGTCGTCTTCCCATGCCGCCGGGCCCGCCTGAGAGAGCAGGTCCTGCAGCCGCTCCTTGCCCTCAGCGGTCAGCCGGTACACGATCTTCGACCGGCGGCCGGCCAGCGGCTTCGGAGCGCCGGGTGGTGCCTCCTCGGCGATCAGGCCGCGGGCAAGCAGGCCCTTCAGGCACGGGTATAGCGACCCGTACCCGAAGGCACGGAACGCGCCGAGCACCGCGTTGAGGCGCTTGCGCAGCTCGTAGCCGTGCATCGGGGTCTCGTGCAGCAGCCCGAGCACCGCGAGCTCAAGCACGGCTGACCGCTGACCGCTCATGCTCGCCCGCACCTCCTCGCTGCCCTGCCCTTTACTGCCTCGCCCGCCTTGGCCGTGCCGCTCAGCCGCCTTGGCCCTTGCCGCCGGGCCGCGGCTGAGATGACATCCGGCGGGCTTTGTCATCATTTTGAGGACTGTGTCTTGCTACTTTCGCGACCGTGTCTCGTTCCGATGTATCGGCCCGATACATCGCAAAGATATGTCCTGTGGGGTCAGAGCGCAACTCTGCGTTCATCGGGTGTTTGCGCGGACGCCGGGGCTGTGGCCCGCGAGACGATCCGGGTCTCGGCGTCTGCGCAGTTCCGTCGTAATCTGGCGGGCATGAGGCGATCGGTCGTCGACTACGGTCTTGCGCGCCGCGCAACGCTCGCGTCCGTGTTTGCGGGCCGCACGACGGTCACCGACGTCTGCGACGCCCATCCGTATCTGCTGCGGGCCGCGAAGTTCCACGGTGAGCCCACCGACGCCGCGTGCCCGATCTGCCGCAGGGCCAAGCTCACTCATGTCACCTACGTCTACGGAGACGAACTCGGGCGTTATGAGGGACGGGTGAAGCAGGGACCGGAATTGGCGGAAATGGCTACGGAATACGCCGAGTTCCGGGTCTACGTGGTCGAGGTCTGCCAGAGTTGTGCCTGGAATCATCTCGCGTCGTCGTACGTTCTCGGCACCGGCGAGCATCCCGGCCGGCGAAGTCGGCGTGCCCGGGCCGGTGAGTGAGCGACCTGGCCGCTCGTCTCGCGGCCAACGCTGGCGGCCACCCAGCACGACGCGGATGCAACTCGCTCTAACGTGCCGATCCGGCGCCAGCCGCCGGGTACCGTGAGTTCCCGCGGGGCCGTTGTCGCCCGCTATTGCATACCCCGACCAGCGAGGACGCGTGACTAACCCAGACTATGCCGGGCCGTACTGGCAGGATCAGGGCGGAGCTGGCCGCAGCGGCGGCCGATCGCGTGACCAAAAGCGGGGTGACCCCTACCGGGCAGGCAGCGGCGCTCCGGCGACCGGCAAGTCCGAGCCAGGTTATCCGGGCGTGGCCCGTTATGACCGCAGTGGCCCGCCGGACCCCAGTGGTGGCTACGGACCGCGCCAGGGCAGCGCAAAGAACGGCCGCCGGCCGCGCGGTGATCGGCGCCGCGGCAGCGGCCGCGCGTTGTCCGGTCGCCAGGATTTTCGGCTGAGGCCGGCCCGAGGCGCTGACGACGAGGTCGGCACTGGCGAGGTCGGCACTGGCGAGGTCGGCACGCAGGGGTACGGCGCCCGAAACGGGTACGGCGGTAACGGCTACCCCGCCGACGGGTACGGCGCCCGGAGCGGATATGGCCCCAACGGGTACGGCGGCGACGGCGCCCCGAGCGGGTACGGCGCGCCGAGCGGGTACGGTGCCCCGAGCGGGTACGGCGGCCCGGGCGGCGACGGCGCCCCGAGCGGGTACGGCGGCCCGGGCGGCCGCACCGCCGCGGCACTGCGGGAGCGTTCAATCGACCGGACCGGCATCCGGGAGCGCCTGGCGGACCGGCGCAAAGATCCCGGCTATGGCGGCGGCAACGGGCCTGGCGGCGGCCCCGGCGGCGGCCCGGCCCGCCGGGCTAAGGGGAGCTGGTGGCGGCACTGGAGCTGGCGAAAGGTGGTAGGCATTGCCGCCGCGGCGTGCGCCGCCGTCATGATCGCCGTCGTCATCGGCCTCGTCATGCTCTACCAGAAAACCAAGATCCCAGACGCCATCTCCGAGACAGCACTGCAGCAGTCCTCGGTCGTCTACTTCAGCAACGGCAAGACCCAGGTGGGCACCTTCAGCTCGGGCACGAACCGGCAGCTGCTCACGTCGGCCCAGATCCCGCTGGTGCTCAAGGAGGCCGTGATCGCGGCCGAGGACCGGCACTTCTACAGCGAGGGCGGGATATCGATCTCCGGCATCGCGCGTGCCGCTTACGAGGACCTATTCGGCGGCGGCGGCCTGCAGGGCGGATCCACGATCACCGAGCAGTTCGCCAAGAATTACTACAGCGACATCGGGACAAGCCGGACGGTGAGCACGAAGGTCAAGGAGATCCTGGTCGCGATCAAGCTCTCGCACGAGAAGTCCAAGAGCTGGATCCTGACCAACTACCTCAACACGATCTTCCTCGGCGATGACTCCTACGGCGTCGCCGCGGCCGCCGAGACCTACTTCGGCAAGCCGGCCAGCAAGCTCAACGTCGCGCAGTCCGCGATGCTGGCCGCCATGATCAACCAGCCCGGCTTTTTCGACCCGGCGCCCGGCACGCCCGGGTATCAGCCGCTCGTGGCTCGCTGGCACTACGTGCTGGGCAACATGGTCCGGGATGGCGCCATCACCCAGCAGCAGGAGGGCGTCATCACCCGCCACCGCAATGGTGCGCAGGGATTCCCGAAGCTCGCCAAGGGCCAGCGCAGCAGCGGCTGGACCGGCTACCGGGGCTACATCATGCAGGCGGTCGAGACCGAGCTCGAGAACAGGTACCACTACACCCAGGCGCAGCTATTCGGGAACGGACTGAAGATCGTCACGACCTTCAGCCAGCCGCTGATGAAGGCCCTTTACCAGGCGGTAAACCAGAACGAGCGGGCGATGGCCGCGGGCGGGCGGGCACTGCCGCGGTACGCGCACGTCGGGGCCGTCCTGCAGCAGCCAGGTACGGGCGCCATCCTGGCCATGTATGCGGGGCCCAACTACGGCTTGAGCCCGCGTCGCTGCA
>Ga0302324_100017577_pt1 | contig 14165 bp, 6 predicted proteins | sample Palsa_T0_1_FD_201949 | JGI IMG/M metagenome (GOLD analysis project Ga0302324, IMG submission 201949) | Peat permafrost microbial communities from Stordalen Mire near Abisko, Sweden - Palsa_T0_1 | ecosystem: Environmental > Terrestrial > Soil > Palsa > Peat permafrost | place: Sweden: Abisko... | reverse complement strand
CTCAGCCAGATCCATGCGGTTGCGAGTTTCTATCCCCATTTTCATTTGACGCCTCCGCCTAAGGTTGATGTTCGCGTCTGTGCCGACATGAGTTGTCACCTTCGCGGCGCGGACCGATTGAAGGCCGACCTGGAAGCTACCTTTCGCGGAGCCAACCCGCAAGACGTCTGCATTCGCGAGGTATCTTGCCTCGGCCGATGCGATGATGCGCCCGCAATTACGCTAAACGACAACATCTACGCACAAATGAGCAGTCAGACTGCCGTCTCCATGGTGCAGGACGTACTGCTTGAAAGACCTCTTCCCGAGCGCCCGGCCAGAAAAGAGCGTAAGCGAACCGTTTCCGATCCTTACAGCGGGTCTGGTGGTTACGCGGTGGTACGCCGCTTTGTCGCTGACCACGATTGGCAGAACATCATCGCCGCCCTTAAGGCCAGCAGCTTGCGCGGCATGGGCGGCGCCGGGTTTCCCACGGGTCTGAAGTGGGAGATCGTACGCAACGCACCTGGCTCGACGAAGTACATCGTGTGCAATGCCGATGAAAGCGAGCCTGGAACGATCAAGGACCGCTTCATCATGGAGAACCTGCCTTATCTCGTAGTGGAAGGCATGATCGTGGCTGGCCTGGTTACCGGGGCTCGCCAGGGAACTCTTTACATCCGCCACGAGTACGAAAATTCCCGGGAGGTCCTGCAGCAGGAGATCGATCGCTGTTATCGGAACAGCTTGCTGGGTAAGCGAATCCTCGATAGCGATTTGGCCTTTGACCTTGAAATCTTCGTAAGTCCGGGCGGCTACATTTGCGGCGAGGAAAGTGCGCTGCTGGAAGCGATCGAGGGTAAGCGCGCCGAGCCGCGAAACAAGCCCCCGTTTCCCGGTACCAACGGTCTATGGAACCAGCCAACCGTCATCAATAACGTGGAGACGTTCTGCCTGGCCACGGTAATTCTGGCGCGGGGCGTGGAATGGTACAAGTCGCAAGGCACCAACGGTGCGGTGGGAATGAAGTTTGTTGGCCTAAGTGGAGACGTTATCCACCCGGGAATCTTCGAGGTTCCCATGGGCACAACCTACAACGACCTCATCTTTAAATATGCCGGGGGCATTCCCGACGGGAAGCAGCTTCTCGCTTTCGCGCCTTCCGGGCCTTCATCCGGATATTTGCCGGCTGCCATGGCCAGCCTTCCGCTGGACTGGAATGCGGTGGCCGCGGCTGGCTCCATGGTGGGTTCGGGAGCCATCGTGGTATGCGCCGACGACCGTTGCATGCTGGACATGGCACTTAATGCAACGCGCTTCTATCGCAATGAGTCTTGTGGCAAATGTGTGCCCTGCCGCATGGGTTCGCAAAAGATGGTGGAGATGCTGAAGGGATGGACGGAAGGTCAAAGTTCACCGGATGACATGCAACTGCTCGAGGAGCTCTCGACGGCCATGCGTCTCGCCTCCATTTGCGGACTGGGCCAGGTCGTTCCGGTGCCCATTGCCTCCATCCTTAAGCATTTTCCCGACGTAGTCGATGACCACCTGGGGCGCCGTCACTGCCCGGGCGGGGTGTGCTTCAGCGCATCAGCGAGGACGGCATGAATTCTGATATGCCCGCGCCCAAAGCGGCGGAGCAACCACAGATCCAGCTGACCATCGACGGCACCGTCGTCTCCGTCCCCATGGGGACTACTATCTTTGATGCCGCCCGCATCAACGGCATCGGCATTCCAACGTTGTGTCACCAGCAAAACGAAAACCCGGTCGGGGTGTGCCGCGTTTGCGTCGTGGATTTGGGGCAGAGGGTGTACGCCGCATCCTGCATTCGTCAGGCTGAAGCGGGCATGCAGGTAAAGACCACAACGGAACCGGTGCAAGCCGTAAGGCGGACGTTGCTGGAACTGCTGATGGCCGACCATCCTGCGCCTTGCGCGCGGCAGCAGCACTCGGGCGATTGCGAGTTGGAGCAGCTGGCCGCACACGCCGGGATCGAGCATCCGCGTTTTCCGAAACGCAGCACCCCGCGCGGGCACGATGATTCCTCCATCGCTATCGCTGTCGACCACGAAGCGTGCATCCTTTGCGACCGCTGTATTCGCGGCTGCGACGCTATCCGCCATAACTGGGTGCTGGCGCGGCGCGGCAAGGGATACCAGGCAGGTGTCGCCTTCGACAATAACTTGCCCATGGGAGATTCCTCCTGCGTTTCCTGTGGTGAATGCATGGTCTCGTGTCCTACGGGGGCCCTGACCAACCGCAAAATCGTGGGCACTCAGTTGCCCGGCGATGCGGTCGATCCTGAATTCCTACAGACCCTGCCGTTTTTCAAGAACGTTTCCGGAACGTTTCTCGGCCTGAACCGCAACGCGATCGTCGAGCGTCACTTCAGCGCCGGGGAAATCATCTGCCGCGAAGGCGAGTTTGGTTCAACCGCGTTCTACATCCTGGAAGGAACAGCCGAGGTCTATCTTTCCAGCCCTATCGCGCACGTCACGACCGAAGGTGGTTCGCGCGGATTTCTCAGCAAGCTGACGAGTTTGCTGACGCCCCGCAAACAAGATCAGCGGGCCGAGGAGAGCTCACGCTCCTTTATTCCCATCGATGCTTCGGTCGATCTTCCCTATGAAAAGCCGGTCGCCCAACTGGGCCCAGGCGAGTTGTTTGGGGAGATGACCTGCATGAGTTACTACCCGCGTTCGGCAACCGTGCGGGCCACCACCGACTGCACCATGCTGGAGATGTTGCGCAACGTTCTCGACATCCTGCAGCGCAATAAGAGCTTCCGTGAGCAACTGGATCGCACGTACAAGCGGCGAGCCCTGGAATCGCACCTCCGCAGCGTTCCCGTCCTGGCCTCATTGACGCCGGAGTTCATCAAGGGCCTGGGCGATAGTGTCGAACTGATTCGCTACATGCCGGGGCAGGTGATTTGCAGTCAGGGTGACACCGCCGACGGTTTCTATCTGGTTCGCCTGGGCTTTGTGAAAGTGTCGGAGCTGCGTCGTGGAGGAGAAATCGTACTGGCTTACCTGGCGCGCGGCTCGTACTTCGGCGAGATGGCATTGCTCACCGGCACTACCCGCACCGCAACCTGTACCGCTCTGGACCATGTGGAAGTAGTGCGCATTCCCGGCGAAGAATTCCAGCTCATGCTCGATCGTTTCCCGGACATCAGGCAAAAGCTGGAGAAAGCCGCAGCCGAGCACGTGGCGGCCAATCGCCAGCGGATAATGCAATTCGAGAACGTTCCGGTGGACCAGTTCCTCAGCCAGGGCCTGATGGAAGCTCAGAGTCTGCTGATCCTCGATCTCGATCGGTGCACCCGATGCGATCAGTGCGTACGAGCGTGTGCGGATGCGCATGACGGTATAACCCGGCTGATACGCGAGGGTGTTCGCTTCGACAAGTACCTGGTCGCAACTTCGTGCCGCCAGTGCCGCGATCCACTCTGCATGGTGGGCTGTCCCGTAGGCTCCATTCGCCGGCGTAACTCGCTGGAGGTGATTATCGAAGACTGGTGCATTGGCTGTGGTCAGTGCGCCAATAATTGTCCCTACGGCAACATTAATATGCAGCCTTTCTCGGTGGAAGTCGCTGATCCCTCCAGTCCGGGACGGCAGATTGCAGCCGTCAAGCTGAAGGCGACTTCGTGCGACCTTTGCCACGACCATGCGGAACCCAGTTGCGTCTATGCCTGTCCGCATGACGCGGCCCATCGGGTGAATCCCCCTGAGTTTTTTGCCGGCTTGCTCAAGCAACAAACCTTGGCCAAGAAGGAGCAATGACGCGTGCGCATCGATCGCACTCACCGCAGCTGGTTTATCGGAAGTCTTGCGGGGGTCGTTTTGGCCGCGGCGGTCTACGTTCCCTACAGCCTGCGGTCACCGCAAGGCGTTAGTGGCGGAAGCGCAATCGGTCTCACCTATGGCAGCATCGGCTCCGCATTCATGTTGTTTGCCGGACTGCTCGGAGCCCGCAAGAAGTTTCCCATCTGGCGAATAGGCCGGGCGCAGACCTGGATGCGCGGTCACCTCTGGCTCGGCACGGTCAGCTTTCCTCTTATCTTGTTCCACGCCGGATTTCATTTCGGCGTGGGACTGACCAGAGCGCTCATGTGGATCTTTGCGGTGGTCTTCGTCAGTGGAATCTTCGGCGCCGTGCTGCAACATTACATGCCGCGATTCACCACCGAGCGCATTCCGATGGAAACCATCTACGAACAGATCGGGCGCGTCCGCGCTCAGCTTGTGGATGAGGCAAGGAACCTGGTCGAGGAGGCTTGCGCAACTTTAACCGGCGGATTGTCCAGGGCAACCATGGAACAACGGGCGGCCGCAGCTGGTGCAGGTACCATGGGCGGCCTTACTGTCGCTTCGGGACTGGAACTGGACGAGGAAGCGAGCGTGAAGCTGCGGGATTTCTTCCAGCAGCAGGTGCAACCGTTTCTCCAACACGGCGGATCGCGAGGGCTGCCCCTGGCTGACCGCTCCCATTCGCAAGGCATCTTTCGGCAACTGAAAGCGCTGCTGCCCCCCAGTCTGCACCCCATAGTCGATGACCTGGATAACGTATGCGAAGAGAAACGCGAACTGGACCAGCAGGCTCGCTACCACCGCGTTTTGCACGGCTGGTTGCTGGTACACATTCCGCTTTCGTATGCGCTGTTGCTGCTGGGGGCGGTGCACGCGGTCATGGCACTGCGTTACTGAGGCGAAACTATGCCGCGACGCGTACGCACAACCAAATCGCTGGCCAGGCGGATGGATTTGCAGTACTTCACCCGCTCGCATCCGCTGCGGCGCTGGAGGCTGTATCTATCGTTGGCGATTCCCGTCATCGCGGTGGTTTGGTTTTTATCGCAGAGAGCGACGGGGCAAAAAGTCTACAGTAGCGGCCCCTTATCAGCGTCGCACGCCGTGTTCGGCAAGCGCTGCGAAGTCTGCCACGTGACCCAGGCGGGAGTGTTTCGCAGAGAGGTCAGCGACCACGCCTGTGAGCGTTGCCATGACGCTCCGGCGCACCATCCTCATAAGGCGGCATTCACTCCCGCCTGCGCCTCCTGTCACCAGGAGCATCAGGGTTCGCTGAGGCTGGCGCGCACCAGCGATAATTCCTGCGCGCAATGTCACACCAATCTGCGGGTCCGCGCGGGCGAACCCAAGTACGTTGCTACGATCCAAGGCTTCGACCGTCATCATCCAGAGTTCGCCGTGCTGCGCCCGGGGGGCTCTGATCCCGGAATGATCAAGCTCAACCACTATGCACATCTGCAGCCTAAGCTGGCCAGCCCCAACGGACCGGTGCAAATGACCTGTCACGACTGCCACCGTCCGGCTGGAGTGGAAGGCACTTGGCCTTACGCGCTGGGTCAGGTCAAAACGGTGTCCGCCATGACGGATACTGACAGGAGAACGGCGAATCCGCGCGCTTACATGGCGCGCATACGCTATACCGAACAATGTGCCGGCTGCCACATCAAGGATCTCCAGTTCGATAAGCGCTTCGACGAGGCTGCTCCGCACGACAAACCGGAGGTGGTGCAGGCGTTCCTGATAAAGAAATACACCGAATACATCGCGGCCCATCCCGGCGCGGTGTCGGAGCCTTTGCCGGCGGGCCGGATCGTGACCTCAACAATGGCACCGATGCCGCCGGCGCCGCGCACGCGCGAGGAATGGATCGAGTGGCAAGTTGCGCATGCTGACCGCCTGCTCTTCAGCAAGGGATGCAAGCTGTGTCACACGATGATTCGGGAAAACGGACCGCTCCCTGCGGTGGCGAAGTCTGCCATCCCGATGCGCTGGCTCCAACATGCCGACTTCGACCACGATTCCCACCGCATGTTGACGTGCACAACCTGCCACAGCGCGGCCCCGCAAAGCCGCCAGACGGCAGACATTCTGCTGCCCGGCATTGCATCCTGCCGCGGCTGTCACCAGGAAGGCGGGCCCGAACACGATGCAGCGGATGGCCGCTGTTCGGAATGTCATCAGTACCATGAATGGCGAGCGGAGCAGTTCCCGAAGAGCAATTTCACCATCCGGCAACTGCGCGGAGCCGCAGGAGGGCTGTAAGGAAAGCTTCCCGTCCGTTTTTTATTGTGACGGGTTTCCGGCTGGGGGTTGCTGCGCGGAGATGCGCTGGGCTTCGCCGGCTGAGCGAGGAGGGCCAGGCGGCTGGTCAGTGACGGTGTACAACTTGTCGTCACGCAGGTATAGCCTTCTCATTTCTTCTAGATTGAAGGGTCGCGCCCCGCGACGCCCGAACACAGCCAACTGATTTCCAGTCTCATCGACCGCCCGGTCGCGATCAATACCTTTGGAAATTGCGAGCGCCGGGCCTGAGGTGTGACGGCTGGCAATCAGCCTGGGCATGGGACGCGGACTGAAGGCGGCGAACGCCGGATTGTCCATCGGAGACAACAATTGCAGTACTCTTAGTCCGTTCTGGCCATCGGCGACATAGGCAAACGCTCCCGCTGAAACCATACCGATCTTCACGTCGTTAACGTCGTTCATGGCGCCGTCAGCATTAAACACCTGATCGAGTTTGGGTTGCTCGGGATGCTCAACATCCACGATTACCAAGCCTTGTTTTCCGCCGGAGACATAAGCGTAGGTGCGAGCCACGTAGACATTACGAGCATCCGAGATCGGAACCAACGCTGCGGATACAGGCACCGGATGCTCCAGGTGAGTCACGTCGAGCACCTTGAGTCCGTCGCGGTCCACAACAAATGCGTAGCGAAACTGAACCGCAAGGCCACGCGGATCAACCAGGAACGGCCCTCCAACCTGGGCGCTGATGCGCGGCGCTAACGGGTTGCTCAGATCCACAACTACCAAGCCGCGGTCGCAAAGGATGTAGGCGTACGTCCCCGCAATCGTAATGCGCCGGGCGCCTTTCAGCACGCCATCGGGATTGAAGGTCGTAGCGCGCTTGAGGAAGTTGTTGGACGGATCGCCATCGAGCAGGGTTCCGACGCCTGGACTCTTGCCTTTCAGGTTGGGGTCGCCAACCACGATCAAGCCTTCTTCCCGGTCGGCAACATAGAGGAAGCCGTAGAGCAAATTGATTTTCTGCTCCTCATTTTCCGGACGCTGCGTGCGCAACGGATCCACGCCAAGCGTGGTAGGAGTTGCCACAGCCATTGCGTATTTTGTCGGCAGATAGAAGCGCTGGCCAAGCGGGGACACCGGCGCGGTTATGGTCCGCTCTGAGAAGTCTTTGTCGTCGAGATTGGCGATGTCGTAAATACGCAAGCCGCCTTTGCCCATGGCTGCATAGAGATATTCTCCGCGAGCCTGGACATCCAAGACCTCGGCTCCGGCGTGCCCGTATGTTTCCTTCAACTGGCGGTGGTCCTTGATGTGCTCGTTGTAGTCGTCAGGATAGGCCATCTTCTGCAGATCGCTTCCGATGACGGCTGGCGGCTCGTCATGCTCGGTGACGGCAACCGCTTCGTATCCTTTGCTGCCAGTGGCAACGTAGATATACCGTCCCATGAAGTTCATGAAGTTGGTACCCAGCAGAAGCAGTTGCGACATCCACGCATTGTTGTTGCCGGCTTGGGCGACGTGGCAATCCGTGCAGCCTTTCGTTTCCTTGGCACGCACGGTGTGAGGAACAAACGTACTGAAGGCCTGCCCGCTGAAACCTTCGGCTGAAATGGTCTGCTGCTGGTAGTAAATCCAATCTCGATCGGCGTTTTGTGAACTAACCAATACCGCGCAAGCGGAGCGCACTGGTGCGACGCGATGACCGGTGACCGTTCCGTCAATTCCGAGGCTGTATACGTCATCACGCAGCACTTGGAAGTCGTAGGAGGTCCAGTTGCGCGTCATCGTCCCTTCGTTGTGCAGCATGGGCATGCGCTGGTTGGCGGTCATTGAGAGATGACAGCCATAACACGTGGGCGCCCACGAGCTATGACAGGCATAGCACGTCATCCGGCTGTTCTCATGAGCCAGCTGGGTGGGCTCGACGCGAGCGTCGCCCCAGGCGCTGCCATCCTTCTGCACCGTCTTAGCGAGGCGCGATTTTTCGCTGTAGTGCGGATTACCCGGCGTAATCGTGTCGAGTACCTGCATGACTTCCCATTGCTGATCTTTGTCGAGCATCGAGCGCTGGAACAGCTTATCGTCCTTCCAGTAGAAGCGCCGGTCGCCCCAGGGCGTGCGCAGCATCTCCAGTCGCGTGCCTCCAGCAGGCGCGGCAATGCCCGACGTAGTGAGGTTGGCCCGCCGCTCAATCGTGCCGTGACAATCCACGCAATCTACTTCGATCGCGTTTCGCGTCTCTCCGTAGATCTTCCCGTTGCCATGGTTGTCCTGAACAAAGTGGCAGTCGACACAATGCATACCCTTGTCCAGATGGATGTCTGCCAGATGAACCGCCTTTCCGAACTTGTCCGGATCGTCGAAGGCAATGACATTACCCTCGGCGTCCAGGAGCCGGCCCTCACGGTCGTGTTTGTATACGGCACGGAAGATCCATCCATGACTGTGAAAATCCGCGAACTGCGTGTTCTTCAGAGTCTTGTTGAACGCTGGAGTTCCAGTCTGCTCCAGAAAATCGACGTTTGACCAAAGACCGCGAATTGCCGTGCGCTCAGGATTCCTGGTTTGAATCTGTTGCTGCTCCGCAGGGCTGGGATGACGTTGCTTTGCCGGATACATTTTGTCGCCGTCAATTTCGTTGTCCCACCAGGTGTATCCGAAATAGGTCGTGACCATATTGGTGCCGGGATGAATATGGCATACCATGCACTGGCTCGAGGGAATGGCACGCGAAAATGCGTGCTTGATGGGATGGCCGGACTGACCTTTAGGAATGGTGGGATCAAGGGTGGCCGTCTGCCCCAAGTTGCCGTACTGGGCATAACTGGCCGAATGCTCCTTGGCGCGGTCATTGGCATAAACCACATGACAGGCGCTGCAGCCGCTGGCGCGGTAGTCGCCCGGCTGATCGTTAGTGCCCGGAAAAGAGAGTAGAGGATCCAGCAAGCGGGTCTTCTGCAATCCGAGGAATGTGGGATCGGTACGCAATTGAGTTCCAAAACCGCGCGAACTCAGTTTCACATCGGGCCGGCCAGGCTCTTCGTCGAGAAGGGGAATTCCGGTCTCGGCTTTAAGTCCACCGCCGCGTTCGAACACGCGCAAAACATTTCCCGGCTGGGATACTTCCCATCGCTGTAACGGCTCAAGATAAGGTAGTACGCCTTTCTTTTCGGTCTCATCCGAAGTGGGGGGCGGATAGGTCTGCAATCGCTGCGGAGTTCCGTCGCGACTGTAGCTCTCGCCGAAGTGCGGGTTCTTTAGGGGAAATGCTCCGTTGTTGTAGAGAGCAGCTCCCCACAACATCGCGCCGTGGGTCATCATGCTGGTTTGCACGCGACGTACCTCGGCGGCATGACATCCTGAGCGGCCGCAAGTTTCCTCGGCAACTCGCAGATCGCCCGGGTTGACGAACTTGATATAATCCGCGTCCTCCTTCAGCCATTTTGTATAGGCGCGCACCGGATTGGCGGAGTTCCAGGCATTTTCAGCAATACGCGGCTGGGGATGGGCTTGCCTGGTTAACCGGATGTATTCGGTTGTATTCGGCAACGTGCGGGGCGGCAGAAGAACCTGCGCGTTACCCCCATGACAGTCGGTGCATCCCAGCCGGACTGTGCCGGTGGGGTGCATTGTGGGGCTGTCGGTTGCAGTATGACAACTGACGCAGCCATTCGATTTCTGGTTGACCTGTTCCGGCGACTGCTCAAGCAGGTTGGCTGAACTTGCCTGCTGCTCAAGTGCGGACTGCGACAGGCAAGTCGCTGGAGCCGCCAATGAAGTCGGACGCCATCCCGGGACAAACACCGCCAGGAGCGCGCAGATGGATACGATCATTCCTATCGTTCGGCCTGCACGGATTGAAGAGGACGATCTCATCATCGAATCATGTTCAGAAGGTCAACGCGAGGCTTGCAAAGCCGGACAAAAGCACTTTGCTGTTGTAGATGTTTTGCAGGCCCGCTCCGGGTAGCAGCGCGGAAGTTCCGGCCGTGACCACTATGTTTTCAGTCAATGGCGGCCGATACCTCACGCCAAAACCCAGGTCCTGACCGATGCTGTGTCGAATCGGTGACTGGAACAATAAGATCTCCAGCGGCTCCGTCTGAGCGAATCTGAGATAGCTGGTATTGGCGAAAGCACGAAGCTTGGTAGTTAAATCAAAATCTGCGCCGGCGTTGAAGATGTACACACCGGGATTGACAAAATTGGCCTGCCCTTCGGTCTTATCGCTGCGCAAGCTGGGCAGCAGGCTGGAGGGATTCGTCAAGTTCACTCCAGTGCCCGTCAACAGAATCCCCTGCTGGTCCCAGAAACTGAAAGGGCCACCGGCGAAGTTGGTATCGTCCACGATCGTGTCAAATCCGTGTGCCGTGCTGGTACGTGAACTGCCGAACCGGTAGGCTGAATCTCCTGAGGCATAGAAGAACGAAGCGTAGTAACGTACCCAATCCTTGTCGATCGACAGCTCCAGGGCAGCCATTTGCGCATTGATGTTAACCGGCCTGCCGGCGATGGGATTGAAGGTATCGTGTCCCAGAGCTTGGTAGAACGCATTGCTGACATTCACGCGCTTGATGTGTCCGTTGCCTGTCCATCCCAGATAATAGGCGCGGATCCCGTGTTCGATCACGTCTCCGTTGACCACATCCCCAATCGGCGATGGACGCACCAGAAATCCGTTCTCGTTGTAATGCAGACTGGGATCGTCGCGATTGCAGAGGAAGCTGAATTCCGTGGTGTAACCCTTGGTGAGAAAGTCCTGCATATAAAGGTTGCCCACGTAGACCTGCTGATGGCGTTGGTTGAAAGTGTTCAGGCCGGTGTTGGTGTTCTTGTCGAGGAAGTAGAAGTAGGCAAGATTGTAGTTAAATCGGTTGGAGCGTAGGTTTCCGAACAGGCGAACTCCCGGCTGCTGGTCGGCAAAAATGAAACCGCGAAAGTCGCTGACAAACGGCTGGATTCCCGCGCGCACGGACAGGAAATCAAAATTGGGACTCAGATCGTGGATTTTGGCTTCGACAAATGCCTGCTGCATGCCGGTCCAAGCCGAGAAGCGATTGGTACCATCTTGAACATTGATGTTGACCAATCCGCGCTCGCGTGTCTGCAGGAAATTCAAGTCGATTTCCGGAGAAATCCGAAAGCGGAAATCGACCGGCCGAAAGCTAGTATCGCCCTGAAAAAGGTCAAACGAAAACAGGAAAGCTTGCGAGGCAAAGAACTGCTCGCCTTTACCGAAGAAGGCTTCGCTGTCCGGTTGCTCGGCTGAAACTCCACTTGGTACCGGCAACCTCTGAACAGAGATGCCTGACAAGCTGGTGCCCGTGACGTTCAAGAACCAGTTCTGGCCGAAGATCGGCTGATCGCCCTTGATCCGGTTCCGGTTGAACGGGTCGTACCAATGCGACTTGGTATAGGGAAACTCACCTGGCTTGCCGTAACGATTCCAGGCCGGCATCGGAGCATCCCACCGGTCAGGAGCAGATGTGAAATTGGCGCTGGCAGGCGGCACTTCCTCAGGCACATCGTTCAGTGGCCATGGTGTCGGCGCTTGTAGGTTCTGCATCGCAGTGGGATAAGACGAGACCTGGGGTGGCTCGGTTATTGCTGTCCCGGCGGTGCCGGGAAGTCTGGCTACCTGGTTGGGAGTAACTGGCGTTCCGGAAGGCTCAAGCCGCACCTCAACCGTCAAGAGTTCGCCGCTGGTCATCTGAGCAGCGGAAAGGATGGCTGGTGAGAACCCTTCTTTCTCAGCGCGGATCTGGTACGTACCCAGCGGTAAATCCAGCATTCGGAAAATACCTTCGCTATTGCTGACGACGCTACGGATGGCGATTCGCGAGCGGATGGCGGTGATCTTGACGCCGGGCAAACTTCTGCCCTCGACATCGCGCACAATGCCCTGTATCGATGAGGACGCAGATGAAGCGTGACCGGGAATCCGCTGTGGCAGGACCACCGAGGAACTACTGGAAACCGACGGAGGTAATTGCTGGGTGTCGCCTTGCATTGCCCTGGCGAAGGTACACCCCAACGCGGTAGGAACAAGCCACGCCATCCACAACAGCGAGGTCTTTCGAGCTTGCATCCTCACCGCCGAAGTTAAAGGTCGCTACTTGGAATCAATGGGCTTAGTTGGTATCACAACTTACGCCAGGTAGCAAGCATTGCTTGACTTCCGCTCAAATATGGGCATAATTGCGGGACTGGCGAAAGCACATGCAGTTTGTCTGGTATTCGTAGGGCGTCTCAGGGAAGGTACTGCCTGCATTACGGACTGGCGTTAACTCCACCATCACCGCAACAACAGAGAGGGAGTGGCAATGGACTTTTCGAATCCACTCGGAGCAGGCGAGACGATCGGCGGCAGGCCGGGCGACCCATGCGTCATGGTGATTTTTGGCGCCGGAGGCGACCTCACGCGGCGCAAGCTTCTACCTGCGCTCTACAACCTTGCTACCGCCAACCTACTGTCGCGCGAGTTCGCGGTGGTGGGACTGGCCCGCGAGCCTATGAACTCGGAACAGTTTCGCGATAAGTTCCGGGAAGATATCAAGACCTTCGCTACCGGCGCACTCAACGATGACCTAACGGAATGGTTCGTTCGCCGCCTTTACTACGTGTCGGGCGAATTTGGCGATCCCAACGCCTACAGCCGGTTGAAGGATGTTCTTCAGCAAGCTGACAAGGAACACGGTACCCGGGGAAACTACCTCCACTATCTAGCGGTAGCCCCGGCATTCTTCGGGCAAGTCGTACAACAGCTAGGAGCAGCCGATCTGGTGCGCGAGGACAACGACCACTGGCGCCGGGTCATCGTAGAAAAGCCTTTCGGCCGCGATTTGGAGTCGGCGTGCAGCTTGAATGCCCAACTGCTCCAGGTACTGAACGAAAACCAGATCTATCGCATCGATCACTATCTGGGAAAGGAAACCGTCCAGAACATTCTGGCTTTTCGTTTTGCCAACGGTATCTTCGAGCCAATCTGGAATCGCCGCTATATCGACCATATTCAGATCACGGTGGCGGAAACCGTGGGAGTCGAGCAGCGCGGCGGTTACTACGATCAGTCCGGCACTTTACGCGACATGGTGCCGAATCACATCTTCCAGCTAATTTCCCTGACCGCCATGGAACCCCCAATCTCGTTTCAGGCGGATGCGGTCCGCGATGAACAAGCCAAGACGCTGCATGCCATTCAACCACTTTCCTCCGAGGACGTGCTTTCCCGCGCGGTGCGAGGGCAATACGGAGACGGGCGCGACGGTCAGAACCACATGCCGGCTTACCGCTCCGAATCCAGTGTCGCGCCGGATTCCTGCACGGAAACCTTCGCAGCCATGAGGTTACAGATCGACAACTGGCGTTGGGCTGACGTGCCGTTCTACCTGCGAACCGGAAAGCGCCTGCCGCAGCGGCATACCGAAATCGCCATACAGTTCCGGCGCGCTCCTTTTGTACTTTTCCGCGATACCCCCGTGGAGCGACTGACGCCTAACGTGCTGGTGATGCATATTCAGCCGGAGGAGGGCATTTCCCTTAGCTTTGGCGCGAAGATGCCAGGTCCGATTATGCGTCTGGGTACGGTAGACATGAGCTTTTCGTACGCGGAACAGTTTGGCGGCATGGCCAGCACCGGTTATGAGAGATTGCTGCACGATTGCATGATCGGCGACGCCACGTTGTTCCAACGCGCTGACATGGTCGAAGCCGGCTGGAGTGTGGTAACTCCTATCCTGGATGTATGGAAGGCGCTGCGTCCGCGAAACTTCCCCAACTATCCAGCGGGCGCCTGGGGTCCCAAGGACGCAGATGACTTGCTCGGTCGTGACGGGCGCAAGTGGCGGCACAATGGTCATGATCAGGTTCCGCTCAAGGTGGAAGCTGCCATAGGATCCTGAAGCCGGTGGCAACCTGGAGGCAGGCGAGGTGAAAGACTGCCTTCTCGTTGCGATTTCGGATGAGTGTCTGCGAGACTGGAGTTCGCACGATGTGGCGGTGCAGCGTCGTTGGGCAACACTGGTTACCGATGTCAGCTTGTGCATTGGTTTTGCTGGCGCTGGTTGCTTGTGGTGGTGGCGGCGCCAGTACCGCCGGCAGCAGCAGTGATCCTCCAGTTCT
>Ga0302324_100017576_pt1 | contig 14165 bp, 15 predicted proteins | sample Palsa_T0_1_FD_201949 | JGI IMG/M metagenome (GOLD analysis project Ga0302324, IMG submission 201949) | Peat permafrost microbial communities from Stordalen Mire near Abisko, Sweden - Palsa_T0_1 | ecosystem: Environmental > Terrestrial > Soil > Palsa > Peat permafrost | place: Sweden: Abisko... | reverse complement strand
GAAGGAGAGTTTGCTTCGGTGCGGTGGGATGCGCGGCTATTTTACATAATGTGCTTATACAACCCGCAACCTAAAAATAAACGTCAGGCCAAGCGGCGTGAGGAGTTGTATAAGATCACATTATGTACAATAGCTTCGGCCTCGTGCGGCTGGCTTATCCCAGTGGGTGGAACTTATTCACTTCTTCGGTCAGTCCCTGCATTTCACTTTGCTGATAACTTTCTGTTGAACTGATGTAACGATGCCCGGCCAGGTACTGCACCTTTCTAAGGTTGTACATCTTGAGCCACTTCACGATCACACTTGCACGAAGTTGTTTGGCATTCACTACCAGTTTGTTTTTTCGCTTCACCCAGAACATTAACCGGTGCATGCAGCTGCTAAGACTTTCACCGCCCTCGATGCTTACAAAAAGTTTATCTGTGTTCTGCTTTGATGCGGCTAAGATTTCTTTACGTGTGGTGTTCACATAATCATAGACTTCCATTACCTGATGTGATTCCAGTTGCAAAAGTCTGCGCTCACTTTTAGCACCGCCGGGGATTTCGATTTTACCTTCTTTAAGTTTTAGGTCATGAACTTCGAGCTTTACAAGTTCTTCCGTCTTCACGCCCTGATAAATCAGAAGGCTCAGCATGATCCTGTTTCGTTTCCCTTTCAGGCTTTCATCCTGATAGCTGTTGTAAATCGCATGAAGCTCATGCGGTTCAAAGATGTGATACAACGATTTTCGTTTCACGCCCTGCACTTTGATGCCAGTAACCGGATTCACTTCAACTTTCTTTTGTGACTTCTGATAATCGTACAGATGCCGTATTACGTTCAGATAAAGCTGCACGGTTCGCTGGCTTGTACCTTTCTTCTGACATTGCTTCATGAAGGCCAGTATATCCTGATACCGCACCTGCTGCATTTCCATCTGTTCTTTTTGCAGCCATCTTGAAAAGATCGCGGCCACACGGTCAAAGCTGATGATCGTGCGCGGTGTATGTCCTTTTGTTTTCAGGTAGTCAGTAAATGTTTTCATCTTCATGGAGTTTCACTTTTTCGTAACGCGGGATATTTCCGAACTCCTGCGACTGTTCCGTATCGGCTCCGGCAAGGTGCGTGTAGATCTGTGTACTCTCTAAGCTGCTGTGTCCTAAAAAGCGGGCAATGTATTCGAGCTTCATGCCGCCCTGAAGCAAGTGCGTGGCGATGCTGTGACGAAGTGTATGCAGTCCGATTTCCTTTTCTATCAGTTCATCGTCTTCACTGTGATACTGTAAATATTTCAGCCGTATCAAAAGTGTCTGGCCTTGTACACGGCCACCGCGCTGACTTGCAAAAAAAGATTCTGATTTGTTTGAACCAAGTAACTCTGCGCGGTGATCATAGGCATACTCCTGTATGTATCTCAGCGATGTTTTGCTTACCGGAACAAAACGTTCCTTGTAGTTCTTGCCTTTGCGTACGTGCACCATTGCACGGTCGAAGTTGATATCACCAACATTCAGGCTCACACCTTCGTTACGTCTCAGACCACAACCGTAATAGATGGAAAGCATCGCGCGGTCCCTCGCCTGCAAAGCATCTGCCTGCGCTGCACTCAGGTTGTAATGAGGCCGGTCATAGGACTGCGATGTTTTGTACGTGGCTTTAAAAAGCAGCTGTATTTCTTCTTCTGTCAGTACGGCAACCGACTTGGGATCTCCTTCCTCATTCTTTAAGCTCAGCTGCGGGATTTCAAGGCGGTTCACCTGACGCAGGTAGTCAGTAAATTTTCTCAACGCCTGTATATGTTTGTTCAGATGATTACTGCTAAGGCCGCCACCGCGCCGCTGGTTCGACCGTTCTTTGAGCTTGCTGTAATATGCTTCGACGTGGCTGGTGTCGAGCTCTTTGATATTTCTGATCCCTTCGCTTTCCAGATAATGCAATAGCCCGCGTACATGCAAAGGCATGTAGTAAACACTCGTAGGTGCATAGCCCATAATGTCAAGCCATTCCGTAAAGCTCTGTTCGAGATACCGGAAGGACGCACTGGTAATGTGTAGCTTTTTCATAGCAGTTGTTTTTTGCCCGGTTGATGTTTCTTTGATTGTTCGCGGACTACTCCGCTAACTTGCTGACTTTCCTTTTCTTGAGTGGTTCATTTTGTTTTTGAACCACTGGCGAACCGTTGGACTGCTGTAGCTTCTCCAAGATTTCATCCAGTACGGTTTCAATGCCGTGTCTCAGCTTCGAGTATTCTTCATAGCTGACGATCTCGTATTCGTAGCCTCGTGCCCGTTTGCCGCTGGCTACGCGGATGTGATAGTTTGCAACAAGCTCAAGCGTATAACGCTTCTGATTGCTTGCATTCACGCGTAGCGCCTGCCGTGCTTCTCGGCTGCTGAACGTCTTGCGGTTCTCCTGCTGTAGCCATTCTTTCAGGCTCTCGAAGTAACCCCGGCAGGCTCCGGTCAGCTGATCGGATTTCCGCAGCAGGATTTCCTTTAACAGCTTGTTGGCTTCCGCAATGTCCTCGCGTGTAGTCTCGATGTATTCTTCGCCGGTGTCGGTATCGTATTTCTTTTCTCTCTGGTACTGATGATAAAAAGTGACCAGTTCAATGAAGGCTAAGTAGTGCGCGTTCGTCCTGCGCGGTTTAAACACTTCTCCGGGTATCTTTAAAAGCTCTGCATAGGGATTCCGAACCTGAACGGTTTGCAGTGTCCGCTGCATGTTCTGGAACGCTCGTATTACTTTCTGCTGCTGTGTTGTATCGATCTTTCCCGCACTTAAGCGGCGTTGATACTGCATTACTTTTTCATCCTGTTCCTTGCTCTCGTTAATGTAGATCAGGAACGAACGGTTTGCATTGTCTTCGTATAAGCTTTCTTTGGTTGTGCATCCTGATACACTTACAGGACCTTCAACAATGAGGTGCACCGTACGCGTTTCTCCTTTTGTGTTCTTATGCACCACTGTTTTACTGATTCGCTTCTTGCTTTGTAATTCACGAAGCGGATATAGCACGTCTTCCGCTCCGTCAAGGTCTTCAATCATGATCAGCTTGTTTTGCAGCTGACGTTTGCCGAAGTAGTAAAAAGCATTTTCACTGAGTGTTGTTATTTCGATGCGGTCTTCTTCCGGTATCAACGCGCCGACTTTTTCCTGCAAGTGTGTTTTACCAATGCCCGAACTTCCGAGACTCACAATGTGCAAAGGGTGTTCACGCTTGCGGCTCGTAAAGATCAGGTACATCAGCAAGCGGTGGGTTTCTTCTCCGATCACCCCGGCTCTCCCGATGTCTGCCATGGTGCGCTCCATCAGGTGCGGCGCACTCAGGTAGTCTATCGCTTCTCTGGTATCTTCCGCATTCAGGATAATGCGTTTGTCTTCACGCAAGTTTTGTTTCTCGATCTCGGCAAGCCTGTAGTTTTCTAAAAGATCAGTGAGGTCGTTGAGTACGGCGCTGGTCACACTCGTTCCGATCTCAAGTTTATCAGCAACCTTGCGCACCAGTTTCTCTACCTGATTGTCATTGTACAGATCAAGGTTATGACGGATGCTTAAATGCTCGACCTGTACTTTCATCGTTACGCGGAGCCTGTCAAGTCCTTCAAGTCTGATCCCGCCCAGGATCGTGATATCCAAAGCGCCCTGCTGATAGCGGATGTGTTCCGGATTTGCGGTATCAAGGGTGCGTTTGGCCGTTATTTCCATATTTGTTGCTTTCAACTCAAATCTGTGTCGAATATAGCAGATATGTGCGGAGATTTACAAAACATATCTGAACTTGATAGCATATATTTGATCAGAACTAAGGCGGTTTTACCCCCTAATACGATCTAATTCAGTCAGATATGAGCTTTGGAAAACGAATGGCACAGGTGCGCCGCGAAAAAGATATGTCACAGGATGCGCTGGCAAAAGCACTCGATGCCACCCCGACAACGATCGGCCGCTACGAGCGTGACGAAGTCAAGCCATCGATCGATGTGGCCGCCAAGATCGCTACCGCGCTCGATGTGTCGGTCGATTACCTGATCGGCAACTCAGACACTTTCATCAAAGACAAAGCATTGCTCAAAAGGATCAACGGAGTGCTCGCGCTCAGCGACAAAGACCGTGAGCATGTCTTCGCCCTCATGGACGCTTTTCTCAGGGATACCAAAGCGAAGAAAGTTTATTCGTGAGTATATTGAGCTTATGAAGCTCGCTCTCGTCCTGTGTCTGATTTCATTTGCTGCATCCGCGCAAGTCAGCAAGCCCAATGCCGGCAAAGATTCTCCCGCGTTTAAGTACGTTCCCGATTCACTCGACCTTGCAATGGATTCGCTGTGGAGCAACTTCAAAAAGTATAAAATTGATGATTGTCACTGCGGTTATCTTCCTAAGCCCGGCGAAAAAGTGTCCGACTTTCATCCCAACGCGAAGTATCTGAACGATACAACACTCTGGGAATGGAAGGAAGTGGATTTCGGTGGTGGCTGGAAGGAAAAAGTTTACGGATTAAAACCTCAGTACAGCGATACGCTTCACACCTATGACGGCGAAGTCGTTAACGTACCCATCTGGATCAAATATCCCGACTGGAAAAAACCCGAGGAAAACAAAAAGCCATCCACCCTTTAAAAACAAAACACACTGACGGAACTTCTAATTATTTTTTTTATAAGGTGGATTTCCTTTCGAAGCCCAGTACAATTTTTTTCCTTTCACCTTCAAAGTATCGTTGCTGATATTCTCATAGTAAAACATATCAGCATTTAATGTAAGATGGACTTCAAAACTATTTGATTGGGTTGATTGTACTCTGTAAGTTTCTGTACTCACACTATCTCTGGGAGGAAAAGGAAGAATATTCTTATCAACGTAAATTCTAATTTTGACTGAAGCAAGATCAGAAGGTTTCCGAACTTTAATTTCCCCCTGCTTTTGTCGGCCATAGCTTTGGCCATTCAGGAATAACTCATATTGCAATCCTTTTCTTAAAGAGGAGTCTATCCCTTCAGGTATCATCTTGAAAATACTTTCTCCCTCTATATTTCCGTCCCGCTCGATAACTTTAACGGGCAAACTGTCAACATCATATTGACTGCTTATCACAACTTCATTTTTGCCAACATTTTTCCAGCGGCCTTCTGATTTCTTTTTAACCCATTCGATCCGGTAAACATAAGAGAATGTAAAGTTGGATTTCAAATCAATGGTTTCAAATTTTCTCTGATACAACCCTTCAACGGATTTCTTCGAACAAGAAAATACGAAAGCAGAGAATAATAATATAACAGCGTAAAACCTCATTGATTACTTGTTTTGTATTTGATACATCTTATCCGAATATTGATTTACTTTTTTGCCCGTTGCATCATTGTAATATACTCCCCGGACATAATCACCATTGACTCCGTTATGGGAGCTAGGCGTTCCAGCATCAGAGGGCGGCAAAGAGGAAGGATCTGCGGAGTATTGTCTTTGATAAGCTTGTGTTTCAGACTCAATCGGTAACATGCCCGAAAATATAACTTGATCTGTACCCGGTATGCCCTTTAATAATCCTTGCTGTATCTGAGATGCGTGTGTAATCTCATGGACAGTGTTTCCAAAAGCTCCACTGATATAATTAATCGCCGTCGTGCCATCCTTATCAGTTGAGGTAAAACCAACTTGCTGCCCCCCTGATAATTGGTTAAACCGGAATGTTTTATTTTGATCAGCCCCCATTGCAGCAAGCCCGCTTTGAGTTTTACCTATATCCTGCCTTGACTGTGAAACACTTGCTTTTTGAGCAGTCAATCTTTCCACTTTTGAAGTATTTCCCTTGGCATCTGCTTTTGCAATCCGTGCATCTAGCCTTTGTTCTTGCTTTTGCAATCGCTGATCCTGCTTCTGAAGTTGATTGGAAATTTGCCCTGCCATTTTCTCATCCTTTTTATCCTTCCACTCATCACCTAAAGGATCTGAAATTTTAATAGGATTATTCCCCATTGCATTGAACGGAGACCATGAGTAATACTGTTCAGCTTTGGGATCATTCTGCCACCACCTGCCTATTGCCGGATCAAGCACTCTAAACTGAGCATCAAGAACATTCAATCCAAGATCGGCTACTTGTTCTATGCCGTTGAATTTGTATTTCTGATCAACGCTGCCCTCTCTGGAATACGAGTTAAAAGTTAAACCGAACGGGTAGTAATTATCACAATTTTTCTGGCTTGGCTTTTTTTCACCCAGGGTTAAAAAATTTCGATGCTGGCTTTTTCCGGGCATAGTCCTATTCCATACGCTCAAAAAATTTTGGCGTTTGCCTGTTTCGCGGTACGGTAGCTTCAAGCAACCCATTGCCACAAGATAATTATTTTCGTCTCAACGTAAAAGGATTTGGCAGGTGGTGAACCTATAGTTAGTCCACCAGTCCCGGCAAAAGGATCTACATTATTACTTCTTCTTTTTAATGTTCAATTCGTTGCTTCCAATCTTCAATTGCACATCTACTTCGCTTTTGGACCTGATGACCAGCTTCACGATTGCGTAGACAGCAACCAAAAAGCACACCACCAGGATCAAGCCAAAGATTATTGTTGCCTCCATGTTTTAAAGGTTATTTTGTTAAGGTTATATGTTATAAATAGTGGTTGTTCGAGCAAAAGCATCGATTTTAAAAAATATATTTTTGTTCTCTTCTTAGGCCAAAATATATATGCCCGATCGGTGATTTTAGGACGATAATTTTGGGGTGCAATAAGGCTTTTTAGAGGGATTGATGCAATGCACCATTATCTACGATTGCATGTCGATCAAAACCATCTCTACATTCATCATCGGCAACTCAAAAATACCGGGTTCTAAGCTAAAGGCGATTAGTCACGTTTTTTTGAAGGGCAAGTGCTTCGGTTGTGCGCTGGCCCTGGAGCGGCACTTGGCCTTCAAAAAAATGATGCAAGCCCACGCTCTATCCGTCGGGCTGGCTCTGGTTTATCCTGGCGCGCTAAGCAGCGATGAATCTTTCGAAGGAGAGTTTGCTTCGGTGCGGTGGGATGCGCGGCTATTTTACATAATGTGCTTATACAACCCGCAACCTAAAAATAAACGTCAGGCCAAGCGGCGTGAGGAGTTGTATAAGATCACATTATGTAAACATAGCTTGGGAGGGTTTTGGCTGGCGCATTTTTTTGCTTCGCTCTTGATCATCGAAGCTATATGTGGAAGATGGCGGGATGCAGCGCTTTGCTTTTTTGTTCCGCCGCTCAATCGATCAACTCAACTGTAAACAAAAAAGCAATGGGCTGCACGATTGTCGGCATAGGCAAAAAGTGTGACAGCCAAAACCCGGGCGCGTCGGGGTGAGGGCGGGGTTAAGCTGTGCCTTTTTGTTTGAAGCCGATCTTTCTCAGGGGTTCGGCCTTTTGAGTGAGTAATTCTTTGAGGTATTTAAAAATCAATTTGATGTCTCCTTCCTGGCCGACAACTTTCCTTTCCAATTGCTCGAGCTTTAATAAGATATCCTTGTGCGTAAGTACCAATTCACGTAACCGGGTAAAAATGCGGATAACCTGGATATTGACTTCAATTGCTCTTTTGCTGTTCAACACACAGGACAGCATGGTAACACCTTGTTCTGTAAAACAAAATGGCGCGTATCGTAAGCCCTGTCGGTCTTCTGACCCGGTAATGTTTTCCTTGCGCCACTGTTCAAACTCATTCTTGTTCATTTCAAACATGAAGTCGGTCGGGAACCGCTCAACATTTCGTCTTACGGCTTCCTTCAATCGTTTCGTTTCAACTCCATAAAGCTCCGCCAGGTCCCGGTCGATCATCACTTTCTGGCCACGGATTAAATAAATTTTGCTGATTACTACCTCATCAGGAATGGCAATACTTTTTGTCATATGGCATTGAGTCTATTTCGTAAAAATATTCATTTCCAAATTGGAGGACGCAATTTGCGACCTCCAATTATCCTGGTTATTATCCTAGTGGATGGAACTTGTTCACCTCTTCAGTCAGCCCCTGCATCTCGCTTTGCTGGTACGATTCCGTTGAACTGATGTATCGATGGCCCGCCAGGTATTGTACTTTTCTCAGGTTGTACATTCTGAGCCACTTCACAATCACACTCGCTCGCAACTGCTTTGCGTTCACCACCGACTTATTTTTCCTTCTTACCCAAAACATTAACCGGGTCATGCAGCTGCTTAAACTTTCCCCGCCATCGATGCTCACAAAAAGTTTATCCGTTTTCTGTCCTGACTTGGCCAGGATTTCCTTTCGCGTGTTGTTCACATAATCATAAAACTCCAGGACCTGGTGCGACTCCAGTTGTAAAAGCCGTCTCTCGCTCTTTACACCTCCGGGGATATCGATTTTTCCCTCTCTGAGTTTCACATCCTGAACTTCAAGCTTTACAAGCTCTTCTGTCTTGACTCCCTGGTAAACAAGCAGACTCAGCATGATCTTGTTTCGTTTCCCTTTCAGGCTTTCATCCTGGTAGCTGTTGTAGATCCCGTGAAGTTCATGCGACTGGAAGATGTGATATAGTGATTTGCGTTTTACTCCCTGCACTTTGATTCCGGTCACCGGATTGACTTCCGTTTCCTTTTGCTCAATCAGGTGATCATAGAGGTGCCGGACTACATTCAGGTAAAGCTGGACGGTCCGCTGGCTTGTGCCCTGCTTCTGGCAATACTTCATGAAGGATAAAATATCCTGATAGCGTACCTGCTGCGCTTCGATCTGTTCTTTTCTCAGCCAGCGTAAAAAAATCGTTATCACCCGATTAAACGTAGTGATCGTCCGTGTTGTAAGCTCTTTTGTTTTCAGGTATTCAGTAAATGCTTTCGTCTTCATAGAGTTTCACTTTTTCATACCGCGGGATGTTTCTGAACTCCTGTGGTTCTTCTGTTTCAACTCCGGCCAGGTGCGTGTAGATCTGTGTACTCTCTAAGCTGCTATGCCCTAAAAACCGCGCGATGTATTCCAGCTTCATTCCGGCTTGCAGCAAGTGCGTGGCAATACTGTGGCGTAAGGTGTGCAGTCCGATTTCTTTTTTGATCAGGTCCTCGTCTTCTGTCTGGTGCTGTAAATATTTTAATCGCAGGATCAGCGTCTGGCCGTGCACTCTGCCGCCCCGTTGACTTGCAAAAAAGGATTCTGACTTACCGCCCTGCAGCAATACCGGGCGATGATCATAAACATAATCCTGGATGTATTTCAGCGATGCCTTGCTCACCGGAACAAAACGTTCCTTGTAGTTCTTGCCTTTGCGTACATGCACCATCGCTCGATCAAAGTTGACGTCTCCCACGTTCAGACAGACGCCTTCATTTCGTCTCAACCCACAGCCGTAATAGACGGCTAGCATGGCGCGGTCTCTTGCCTGCAGGGCTTCCATCTGCTCATCATCCATCGTGTTGGGATTGCGGTCCGGTTTTTTATGCGTGGCTTTAAAGAGCAGTTGTATCTCTTCTTCGCTCAGCACGGCGACCGACTTCGGGTCCCCTTCTTCGTTGCGTAAACTCAGAGCCGGGATTTCCAGTCTTCCAACTTGTCGCAGGTAGTCTGTAAATTTTCTTAACGCCTGGATGTGCTTGTTAAGATGGTTATTACTTAACCCACCGGCTCGCCTTTGGTTAGACCGCTGTTTCAGCTTGCCGTAATACTGCTGGACGTGTTTGTTATCAAGCTCTTTGATATTTTTCATGCCCCCGCCTTCCATGTGGTGCAACAGCTCGCGCACATGCAGCGGCATGTAATACACGCTTACCGGCGCGTACCCCATTACGTCCAGCCATTCTTTAAAACTCTCTTCCAGATAACGGAAGGATGCGTTGCTAAGCTGTAGCTTTTTCATGGTTCGTAATTTTGCTTCGGTTGATGTTTCCTGAACGGCGTGAACTACTCCGCTAACTTGCTGACTTTCTTCTTCCTGAGTGGTTCATTTTGCTTTTGAACCACTGGTGAACCGCTGGACTGCTGTAGCTTTTTTAAGATTTCATCCAGCACGGTTTCGATGCCGCGTTTGAGCTTGTTATATTCTTCATAGCTCACGATCTCATATTCGTAGCCTCTGGCCTTCTTGCCGTTCGATACTCTGATATGATAGCTGCCCATCAGTTCCAGCATATAGCGCTTCTGGTTGCTTCCATTGATGCGCAAGGCCTGTCTTGCTTCGCGATTACTGAACGTTGTTCTGTTGTCACGCTGTAGCCATTCTTTCAGGCTTTCAAAGTAGCTCCTGCACGCACCGGTGAGCTGATCTGATTTTCTCAGCAGGATTTCCTTTAACAGCTTGTTGGCTTCCGCAATGTCCTGGCGTGTAGTCTCGATATATTCCTCACCGGTGCTGGTATCATATTTCTTTTCTCTCTGGTACTGATGGTAAAAAGTGACCAGCTCAATGAAGGCCAGGTAATGCGCATTCGTTCTGCGTGGCTTAAACACTTCATCGGGTATCTTCAAAGATTCAGCAAAAGGATTCCGAACCTGTACCGCTTGCAGCATCCTTTGCATGTTCTGGAACTTGCGGATAATTTTCTGCTGCTCTGCCGTATCAATCTTTCCGGCACTGTGCCTGCGCTGGTACTGCATTACTTTTTCATCCTGTTCCTTGCTCTCGTTAATGTAGATCAAAAAGGAACGGTTGGCATTGTCTTCATATAAGCTTTCTCTGGTTGTACAACCCGATACACTTACCGGACCTTCTACAACCAGGTGCACCGTGCGGGTTTCTCCTTTCGTATTCTTATGCACTACTGTTTTACTGATCCGCTTCTTACTTTGTAATTCGCGAAGCGGATACAGCACATCTTCCGCACCGTCAAGGTCTTCGATCAGGATCAGCTTATTTTGCAGCTGACGTTTGCCGAAGTAGTAAAAAGCATTTTCTGACAACGTGGTGATTTCGATGCGGTCTTCTTCCGGTATCAGTGCGCCTACTTTTTCCTGCAAGTGTGTTTTACCGATACCGGAGCTTCCTAAGCTTACAATGTGCAAAGGATGTTCACGCTTACGGCTCGTAAAGATCAGGTACATCAGCAGCCTGTGGTTTTCTTCTCCAATCACTCCGGCGCTGCCGATGTCTTCCATTGTCCGCTCCATCAGTAACGGTGCACTCAGGTAGGCTTGCGCTTCTTTCATTTCTTCCGCACTCAGGATAATTCGTTTGTCTTCTCTCAGGTTTTGTTTCTCGATCTCGGCAAGCCTATAGTTTTCTAACAGATCAGTAAGATCATTAAGCACTGCCGTTGTTACACTCGTTCCGATTTCCAGTTTATCAGCAACCTTGCGCACCAGCTTCTCCACCTGCGTATCATTGTACAGGTCAAGATTATGGCGGATGCTCAGATGCTCGACCTGGATTTTCAACGTCACCCGCATTCTGTCCAGACCTTCCAGCCGGATGCCGCCCAGGATCGTAATGTCCAAAGCTCCCTGCTGGTAGCGGATGTTTTCCGGGTTGCTGGTGTCTAACGTGCGCGTTTCCATAATTTCCTTAAAAAACTTCCCTTGTGCGTTTTGGCTTTACAATGATACCTATACGCTTTATACCAGTCAAGCCTTTACACCTCATTTTATGTGTTTACGCATCATTATTTTTGCTCCATTGATGCCTTTACAGTATATTTTCATGATTTCAGCATTTAAAACGCATACCATGACCTTGTCGGAACGATTAAAAGAAGCGCGCACAAAGAAGGGATTGTCTCAGTCGGATCTGGCCAAAAAAGTAGATCTGCACTACACACAGATTGGCCGCTACGAAAATAAAGGCGCGCAGCCATCCGCCGAGATTCTCTCCAAGCTGGCCGATGCGCTCGACGTTACCACAGATTTTTTAATGTCCGGATCTCAGGATGATATGGCAGAAGGAATCAGCGACAAAGAACTCATGACGCAGTTCAAGCGGATCGCTCAGCTCCCTAAAGAACGAAAGGCAATGGTGAAAGAGTTTCTCGACGCCTTCCTGTTAAAAAATGATCTTAAAGAAAAATTTGCATCGTAACGGTAGCTCCGCTGCCGATTTTTTCAAGGCTCTGACCGAGCAACTGTATTTCCTGGATTCATCCATCTCACGATTTTCAACAGGTGAGGTCATTGATAAATTCGAGAACAGGCCAATTGGAAAAACATTTCCGTTTCAGATTTCAACAGAGATCGAAGCAAAACGGATTGCCGTAATCATCCGCACGCTCATTCACGATACACAAAACAGCACTTCGCTTTTAACACATCTGGGCATCAAAGATAAAATATCCTTTGTTGATTCGGGTGCACCTGATAACGGACAACTTCATTCTATGACCGGTATGCGTGGTGTCAGAGGTTCTGCTACCGATCCGTATTTTGGACTTATCGCCAAAGTGAACACCGGTGACTCATTCATAGCCGTTCCTCTGTTTCAGCAGCACCGCCCTGAATGGTATGAACATTACCGAATGGTCGATTTCACTCATTGGTGGGAAGCTGTTATTGTCGACGTTGGTGGTTATCAGCAAAAAAGATGCGACCTGATATTAAAGCTGGCCAACAAGGATGGCGGTGCTCACATTGATCTGCATTTGCCAGAAGATTACTCCATTGCAAAAGACAGCACCGTGGCATTAAACAGTGAGCAGGGGGTTTTAATTTTTTCCCGGAATGTTGTCTATGCCTCCGTTGCTCAAATTGGATGGGAACTTCTTAATTCGGTCCAGCCTCCTGAGAAAAAGTCAGAGAAAGCGACAAAGAAAAAACCAACGAGCTTGTAAAAAAATGTCTTTGCACTCATGCAAATAGCGGCAGTATTACATGGAGCATTTCAGATCGCTTCGTCTTTTTTTATTCTGCCAGCCATTGAAAATCCTTTGCACTTAATAAATCGTATCTCTGTTCATTGCAATGAAGAACATTAGAACGCGGTTCCTTTTTTATAATGTCTCCCTCCTTTAAACTATTGTAAATATTTTCTGGTACGCTAATAGTGAGTTGGTTTCCTCTGTAGAGAGTATAATAAGGTTCAAAAAATGTATTAGCAAAGCCGACGGAATCGGGTTTCTTCATATTCAATGATATGACGAACTGATATTTATTTCTATTACATTTCTCGCAGTAGCGTTTAGTGTCTAATCTTCCCTCAAAAGAAAATGATTTGAAGAACTCCTTATGCGAGGAGAAATTTTTCTGAGCATCTTTTGCTACCGCCTTGGCAAAATCACTGTGATTAGAACAAGAACATCCCCAAAGACAAAGTAAAACAAAATTTGTTATAACCTTTCTCATGGATTCTGTTTTGTTTCCTTGGGAACAATCACCTTAGGTGCCTGATAACCATCAAGACCCGATGTCAATGTCTTAACTTCAGCTTTTCCAGAGTTAACATCCAGAGCTTTCTGAATATTGCCCTGATCAGCTTTTACAGCATCAAAATTTGAATTTGGTTCAACATTATTCGGAAGATCAACGCCAACAGCATTTTCCACCGGACGTTCACAAGCGTCAGCACAATTATTTGTTATCGGATTATAGCTTTCTTCACCAGAGTTCACTGCCGTTGCTTTTTCCATTGTGCTTTCAAAAATCTTTTGATCTTGTTCTGATGTTGTTTTAAATGTTACTTGATCAGTATATGGACTATTTCCGGTATCTCCTTTAGCCATCGATACCGCGTCGGCCATAGATTTGGCTCCAGTCAATGGTGCAACATTCATTTGTCCCTCTGTTCCAGAAGAAACCATTTTACTTGACCCGGCGCCTCCAGTGGCTCCCATTGTCACGTAATAATAATTTCCCTTTCCATCTTGTATTACCGATCCCATGTGTCCATGACCACCAGCACCATCCTTTGCGATTAACAGAGTAACATCAGTTGGAGCTTGTCCGTCTGAGTCTATAAATCGCAGAGGATTATCAAACGCATAAGCATAAGGAGAAAATCTTCTCATCTTATCAGCAAGTGGGTCAATACTTAAAAATCTACCAATTGCAGGGTCGTATTGACGTGCGATATAATCGTAGAGGTTCAGACCAAGATCTGATTGCAGTTCTTTTCCGTTGTATTGGTATTTATTCGGCGTTGCGTTCTCTCTGGAGTAGGAGTTAAAAGTTAAACCAAACGCATAGTAATCTTCGCACTTTTCCTTCCCGTCATTTTTTTTCCATAGGCCTAAAAAATTTGGCCTCTCTTCTTTTTCGTAGTATCGTAGTTTTAAACAACCCAT
>Ga0302324_100017574_pt1 | contig 14168 bp, 14 predicted proteins | sample Palsa_T0_1_FD_201949 | JGI IMG/M metagenome (GOLD analysis project Ga0302324, IMG submission 201949) | Peat permafrost microbial communities from Stordalen Mire near Abisko, Sweden - Palsa_T0_1 | ecosystem: Environmental > Terrestrial > Soil > Palsa > Peat permafrost | place: Sweden: Abisko... | reverse complement strand
CGTGAGCTGGGTTCAGAACGTCGCGAGACAGTTCGGTCCCTATCTGCTGTGGGCGTAGGAGATTTGCGGGGGGCTGTCCTTAGTACGAGAGGACCGGGATGGACGAACCTCTTGTGTTCCAGTTGTCATGCCAATGGCACGGCTGGGTAGCGAAGTTCGGTTGTGATAACCGCTGAATGCATATAAGCGGGAAGCACGCCCCAAGATGAGATCTCCCCGAAGGGCCCAGGAAGACCACCTGGTTGATAGGCTGGAGGTGAAAGCGCAGTAATGCGTGCAGCTGACCAGTACTAATCGCCCGTTCGGCTTAATCATAGAATTAACTCTGCGCAGTCCCTGCTCGCGTCGATCGCAATAGACGCAGCAGCTATGCAGAGGCGCTCAACGCGCCTTGTAGTCCCAATCGATTTTCGTTTCCTGTCCGGGAGTTGGAGCTTGCTCCGATCTCCCGGAACAGCCTGAGTTGTGACGCTAGTCTGCCGACAGCGGTCCCTGAGAAGAAACTGTCCGGACCCATCGGCCGCGGGAGAAACTACCCGCCAGGCGTCGCTCGACTTTGCCGGTGACTTTACCGCGAGGGTCCCACCCGTTCCCATCCCGAACACGGAAGTTAAGCCTCGTTGGGCCGATGGTACTGCACGCGTAAGTGTGTGGGAGATTAGGTGATCGCCGGCATAATTCGTAAGCAAAAAGCCCGCTCCTCGGAGCGGGCTTTTTGCTTTTGTCATCCTGAGCAAAGCGCCGCAGGCGCGCAGGCGAAGGATCTGCGGTTGCTCTCCCGCAGTGCTACCATTCCCACCATGCCGCCGCGCAAGACCGCACCCGCGAAGAAAAAATCCGCTCCAAACAAAAAGTCTGCCCCAGAAATATCCGCCGCCGCCCAGCTCGACATCTTCCTCGACAAATTCACGCCCGAAGTCGCCGCCCAGGCCCGCACCGCCCTCCGCAAAATGCGCGCCCGCCTCCCCGGCGCCATCGAGCTCGTCTACGACAACTACAACGCCCTCGCCATCGGCTTCGCCTCCACCGACCGCGCCTCCGACGCCATCTTCTCCATCGCCCTCTTTCCCCGCTGGATCAGTCTCTTCTTCCTGCAAAGCGGCACCCGCCTCCGCGACCCCGAAGGACTCCTCGCCGGCAGCGGCAACAAAGCCCGCCACATCGTCCTCGAAACCCCGGCCCTCCTCGACACGACCGCCGTGCAGGACCTCATCGCCCAGGCCCTCGAGCTTTCCCCCAAACCCATCGACCCCACCCAACCCCGCAAACTCATCATCAAATCCGTCTCCCCCAAACAACGCCCCCGCCGCCCCGCAGGGAACTAAGGCATATCCCGTTCTAATCGGCATTCCCGTCACGGAGCCACAAGGATCCTGGCCACGAACAAGTTGCCACGCGGTCGATCCCGAACCTGACTGGACCGCCGGCATATAGAAACAAAAAAGCCCGCTCCTCGGAGCGGGCCTTTTGTTTTCCTAAGCGTCATCCGCTCACGCACTGAGCGGTAATCTTAGCTCTGCTGTTCGGTGCCCTCTTCCGCCTTGTGCTCTTCTTCCTTCTTATCAATGAAGTTCGTGATCGCACCCGTGCCCTCAAACCCGGCCACGGCGGCGACAGCTTCGGTCAACAATCCTGCGTTGGGATCGAGCTTCTTGGCGCCCTCGACCGCGACGAATGCTCCGGCTGCTTCTTCCAACAGACCCATATGCTTCTCCTTTTCAATCGAACTTTCAGGAATTCCGGAATCCATCCGGGAGGGAGAGCGCAAGCATAGCATGCGTCCCAGAGGAAGAATCGCCCACAGTTGAGATATTTATATCGCCGATTCGGCTCATCCCGCTCGCAAACTGTCCACCGCCCGCGGTCGAAGATATCTGGGCTCATCAGCCATTCCGCGCGCTCTTCCGAATCACCAGCTTCAAACCCGACCAAACCGCATCCACAGCGCAAACCTTAATGTCCACCAGCCCCATCGGCAAACAAATCTCCCGAATAACATCCTCGGTCACATCGGTCGCTACCCCGGACGCCTTCTTCGGCCACGAAATCCAAATCACTCCATCCAGAGCCAGCAAATCCCGCAACCGCGACAGCAACTCCGCCAACTCCACCTTCTTCGTGACAAACACATGCGCCATCGCGAGCCCAGCCCGCGGCGTCTTGACCAACTCCGGCAAAACACCAAACGAAGCAATCTCCGCCGCCACGCTCGCCGGCATCTTCGACCGCCACGTCAGCTGCCCATCCTTGACGCCCAGCTTCTTCGCCAAAGGAGTTCCCGAATATCCCGCATGCGCTGGGTTCCCCATATCTGCCTGACTTTGGCAGATGTGGGAATCGCGCGCAGCGCGACGCGTCCCCGTTCCCCGCGTCCTTACTCGCGCTCTATCCATCCCTAAATCTGCGAATACGCCGCGGGAGTCAGCACCAGGTTCGTAATATCGCTGACAATCGGCTCAAAGTTGTAATCCGCCACGGTGTTCAGCTTCTTCCAGTCCGGATCATCGCGAAACGCCGTCCAAAGGTCGTTCATCTGGTTCAGATCGGGGAAACTCAGCATGTAGGTCAACTGCGGTAGCCGCGCCCCAATCAGCGCATCGCCAAAAAACACGTTCCAGAATCCCGCCTTCTGGAATATCTGAAACTCGCCCGCGTGAAACATCGCGACCTTCCGCACATGGTCCCGATCGCTCGCGCTCTCATACGACCGCAGCTGAAACACGCGCTTCCCTTTCGTTGCCGTAGCAAGAGGCAGCGTCAGTTGCGGCCATCCCTCAAAAGCAATCAGGAGCGTGCTCTCCACGCGCTCAAACGCAGGGCTCGCCGCCGGAGCATTCCAGAAAGCATCGGCCGCAGCAAGAAATTCCTGGTCCACCCGCAAATGCAACTCTGCATTCACCAGCGTCTCGAGGCTCGCACACGGCAGCAGCAAATACAGCACCGGCGTCTCCGGCCCAATCGACAAATTGAACGCCCCCACGGGCGCAATCCCCATCCGATTCAAAGCCGGAATCAACGCCGTCGCAACATACTTCTCCGTCAGCGCAACCTGCGGTCCTTGCCGGAGAAAATATTTTCGCAGCACATAATACTGCCGACTGGCCGCCGCAAGCCCACTCCCGACCGCATGCGCCTCACCCGTCAACGCCAAAGCCGAAGCCGCCAACCCCGAAGCCAAAAATTCCCGTCGCCTCATCGATCCTCCTCGAACACCTCGTTATAGGCTCGTTCGTAGATCTTCCGATCGCCGTTTGAAAACGCAACAACTTCGATCCGTTCGAACCGGTCCGGATGCTTCTCCACGAAATCCCCGATCGTTCTCAGTGCGATGTGGCTAGCCTCATCCATCGGATATCCGTACGCTCCCGTCGAAATCGAAGGAAATGCAATACTGCGGCAACCCTTCTCCAGCGCCGTACGCAGGCTCTCCGTATAAGAGCTCCCGAGCAATGCCTCCTCGTCGCCCCGACCGTAAATTGGCCCCACGGTGTGAATCACCCACTGCACTTGACGAATCCCATACGCTCGCGTCGCTTTTGCCTGGCCCGTCTCGCATCCTCCCAGTGAGCGGCATTCCCGCAGCAACTCAGGTCCGGCGGCTCGGTGAATCGCGCCGTCGACTCCGCCGCCGCCCAGCAGCGTCCGATTCGCAGCGTTCACAATCGCATCCACCTGCCGCTGAGTAATATCTCCCTGAACGATGCTGATCGCGGTTTTCGCCAAACTCACTACCCCGTCTCAAATCACCACAAGAAACTCGTGTCCCGATAATGTGAACGAGCCGGAATCAGTCGCCGCAGTCAGCAGGAGCAGAATCTAAACAAGGACTTTGCGCCAAAAATACTCTGCACCGGCAACACTCTTCCCCGAAAAACCCTGCCCGAAAACTAACCCCAAAAAACCAAAAACCGCCACACCCTAAAAACAGGCCACGCCAGGTTCACCCCACAGCAAGTAGCCGATACTCTTCCAGCCCGTTCCGCAATACAACTCACCCTCTGCTCCAACCCCGAAGTACTCTTGACAGCCCTCTCCTTTCCCATTTTGAAACCGTACCAGTTCCCTACTCCACGGAACGCTTCGTTCTCGCCCCCTCACTGCCCCGTCTCAAACCGCCGAAAGAAACTCGACTCCAGATAATGCGGAGTAGCGGGATCATTCGCCACCGCCCGCACCAAATCCGCCCAAAATGAATTGAACTGCGCCGCCGCCACGAGATCCACGGGCTGGCTCAGATCATCCTGCGTCGAGTGATACCGCTCGGCCAGCCACGCTCGCCACATGTGATACTCCGGCGACCCCGCCTCCCAGCCAAACTTCATCGCCAGCGCCGGCACACCCGCCTGCACAAAACTGTATTGATCCGTCCGGATAAACGAATTCCGATCCGGCTCCGGATCCCCCGCAATCACAATCCCATGCGCGGCCCCAACCTTCTTCGCATCGTCCGCAAGCGTTGACTGCTCCAGCCCCTGCACATGCAATTTCTTGAGCGCGAACAGCGGCATAAACATGTCGAGATTTAAGTCCGCCTTAATCGCCGCCGCCGGCACCGTCGGATGCCCCGCAAAATACCGCGACCCCAGCAGCCCCTTCTCCTCCGCCGTGAAAATCACAAACAGCACCGACCGCCGCGGGCGAATTCCCTTCGCGGCGCCCTCACTCAAACTTCGAGCCGTCTCCAGCACCGTCGCCACACCCGACGCATCATCCATCGCGCCGTTGTAAATCGTCTTGCCCTGAATCGGCTCGCCCACGCCCAAATGATCCAGATGCGCCGACGCCAGCACATACCCCGCCTCTGGATCCGACCCCTCCAGCTTCGCCACCAAATTCGGCGAAACAACCGCATCCTTCTCCGTCACCACCGTCGCGGTCAGCCGCTTCTTCAGATCGAATCGCGGCAGCGGCTTCTGCGCATCGGCCAGCGCCAGCATCTCCGCAAACGTGTGCCCCGTCCCCGCAAACAATTTCTCCGCCTGCGCAGGATTAAACGTTGCACCAAACATCGGCTCGTGATCGTCCGCCAGCGCCGGATGCCGCCGCGCCACCTCCGCATCGCCCGGCTCCGGAGCCAGCCACATCCCCGGCTGCGACGCGCTCGACGCAATCCGAGCCCATCCAAAATCCATCGACTTCGGCGTCGGGATCGACACGATCCCCACCACCCCCGCATCCGCCATCGCCTTCCGCATCGGAGACGTCCGCGCAAACGACTTTAGCGCCCCCGGCAGCTCAGCAGGCCCGCCATTGATCACCACAACAATCTTTCCGCGAAGCGAAGCCGCCGGCACCTCCGCCGAATTGAAATCGTCATAATTCGAATCCGGCAAATGCAGCCCATACCCAATGAACACCAGCCCCGCATCCACCGTCTGCGGCTCCGGGCCGTGCGATCCCAGCACCGCATCCTGCCCCAGGACTAGCGGTTCAGGTTTCCCATCCACCACCAACCCAACCGAAGACTTCCCCGCGTTCACCCACTGCTCGATAAAGTGCACCGGCTGGTAATAACTCCCACCCACCCCCGCCGGAGCCAGCCCATCCGCCTTGAACTGCTTCACCACATACGCCGCCGCCCGCAAATATTCAGGACTCCCCGTGAGCCGCCCCTTCATCGAATCATCGGCAAGCACCTGCACATGCGCCCACCACGCCTTCCCCCGCGCCTCATCATCGTTCGACGCCGTCGCATCGACAGCACCATGAATCTGCGCCGCACCGTCGAGCCCGACCAAAACTCTCGCGAGAAACAGCCCACCAAGAACAACGGCCATCACGAATACCTGGCGATTTTTCATCGATTCCCTTCCAATGCTCAGTTCGTTTTGGGTTGCGCATTCGACTTTAGCGTTTCTAGTATCCTATTGAACCATTCCCCGGTATTTCCTTTGGTGATATAGCTGCACTGATGGTTTTTTAGACACGGAACACTTCCAAACCGCGAATCAACTTCGCTCCAGAGCTTTCTCGCACGCATCAAAACCACCAGCCGACCGTCTTGCAGCATCTGCTTTGCGAGTTGGAAAGAATAGTTTTGCGAAGTGCATAAGTTAGTTGGAATAGCAAAACTTATGGAGTGGTAAGGGAACCATTCGATGACCATTAGTCTGTTCGCCAGCTCGTGGTCGTTAAGCCCGGATAAATCCCTCATCTGGCGTGTGCGTGCGTACCACCAACGCCCCGCGCCAGTTTTTCTAAATGCAGGACTGAGCGGATAGAACGGATACTCTTGTGATTCGTGACGGAGATTGCGAAACATGGAATTCCGAAAGTCAGAGTTATCACGGTACGTTGCCTCATCGTCCTCCGAGTGACCAGGGTTTAGGCCGAGCAACACGATCCTGGCTGACTTGGGATTCCCAATAAACGGTTCAGGAATCGACCCAAGGACTATCTTCTTTGCCGGTTGCCGAATTCGTTCGTTGTGCCGCTCGATTTCATCTCGGTCGAGATCGAGAATATAGGAGCTCCCATGAGTATCCAGACTTAGCCACGGATTATCCATGAGTGAGCCACCAGTCCCTACCACGTGAGTCCGCCCGAGGGCGGCGGCCAGCTCCCCATCAACTGCCGCAGCAGCACCACCCGTCCCAGGTGATAAGCATTGTGCGCTGCGAAACTCTCCAACTGCTCGCGCACTGTCATACTCCGCGTCGGATTCGACGGTGAAGGGCACAACACCACGCTTTCGAGCTTCTGCACATCCCCGTCCGCTATCTCCGCCGATTCATGTACGCCGCTCAGGAACCGCCCACACAAGTCCGCCCACGCCTCGACCCGCACAGCAGCTTCATCCGGAAAACTCATCGCGTTGTGTTCCGGAGACGGTGTCCCCCTGCCATGCACTCGGCCCAGCATCACATCCTGCCAGTACGCCGCATGCCACACCTCGGCATAGATGCTCTGCGGGGCGCCCGCAATCTTGCGGTGCGCCAGCTCCTCACTCACGTTTTCCAGGATATGCGACGGTGGCGTGTGCGCGCTGTCCCCGATGAATGTCAGTGCCAGTTCATTCATGCACCGATTCTCGCATTAAAACAGGATGTCATCCTGAGTGGAGCGAAGCGCAATAGAAGGACCTGCGTCTGAATTTCCTGAATCGGCCAGAAGCTAAAAGCTAGTGGCTAACAGCTATCCCCCTAAACTCTAATCCCTGAACTCTAAACTCTGCTCTTTTTCAGTGCCTTCCAGTCCAGCTCCGTCTGATCCGCATACGCCTCTGCAAACTTCACCAACGCCTCACCGAACTTCTGGCCATTCCCCAAATATCCCGCAATCAAACACGCATCGCCCGACCGCGCATGCCCCCGCGCCAGCAACTCACCGCACATCTCCGCGTAATCGACCAGCCCCTGCCCCGCCAAATCCTCAATCTCAATCGACCCCTTGTGATCGTTCAGTTGCCGCACCAGATAATCCCGATTCGCAATCGTCGTCCAACCCAAAAATGGATCGGATTGGAACTGCATCGCACGCTGCCCGTTCACCACATGCCGCCCGTGATTTCCCGATCCGCCACCCCACCCCTCCGCTGCCCCCGGCAAGTACGGCCCGTACGCCGACCCCGGCTCCTCCTTCACCTGCAGAAACAGAGGATCCCGCGTCCCGTTCCCCTCCAGATAAATCAGATAATCCCTGAGCCCCACACTCCCCGTCCCCACAACTTTGAACGCCACATCGATCGGCCGATACTGCGACAAGAAATGTTGCCGCTCCGGCTGCAAGCTCTCCCGGTAAATCTTTACAGACGCAAGCACCGTCCGCGCCTGTTGCGGACTCAGCCGCCACAGCACCGGCGGGCTCTCCCTGAAGATCCGCCCCTTCTTCGTGTCCACCGTCAGCGTATCCAGCGTGTGCAACGGCGTCGACCTCTCCGCCTTCAGCAGCGCATTCGACACCGGCGAAATTCTCTGCAACCGATGCACCTGGAACCGCGCCACTTCAATCACTGGCATGCGCGACAACGTGTCGATCAGCTTCCGATACCGCGCCACAAACTTCAGCACAGCCTTTTCGGCGTCCTTGGTTTTCTCGCTCGCAGCGCACGTCTCCCGCGCCGCCAGCACCAGGCTTGTCGCCAGCCGCTTCAAATCCCACTCGAACGGCGCGCGAATCGTCTCATCGAAATCGTTGATGTCGAACAGCAGCCGCCCATCGGGCGCAGCAAATGCTCCCAGATTCCGCACGTGCGCGTCGCCGCAAATCTGGTTCACGATCCCCGTGTGCGGCAGCAGCGCCAGATCGGCCGCCATCACCGGCACCGCTCCGCGAAAGAACCCAAACGGCGACGCCAGCATCCGCTCGTACTTCAGGGTCACCAGCGAAGGCACCCGCCCCCGCATCGACTCCGCCACCAGCGCCAACGGATTATGCCGCCGTAGCTTCGGGTCCCAGTGCCCGTGATCCTGCCGCCGCACCTGCTTCCGGCGAGCCTGCCCCAGCGCCCGTCTCTCTTGCGATGTAGAAATATGTGTCATCACCCTCCGCATTCGCCTGTCTTAGAACCACGTTTTCCGCTTGTATGCCAGATACGCTTGCCCGAATTTCTCCGCGAGCACCTGCTCCTCTTTCCGAGCCCGATAGATTTGCATAGGAGTCAGGACCGCAAACATCAGCACCCACCACGGCCGATGCGCCCAGAGAATCATTCCCACGATAATCAACGCCCCAAAAACATAAATCGGATTCCGGATGCGGGAATAAATCCCCGTCGTCACAAGCGATGTCGCCTTTGCCTGCAAGCTGAACGCGCTCCCGAGCTGCACGCGCGCCATCACGAACAGCACCAGCGACGGAATTGCGATCGCCAGACCTGCAATGTGCCACGGCGTCCACGCCTGACCCCACGCGAACCACGTGAACACCAGCACCGCAACCAGCGCCACCACGAGCGTGCCGAGGTTCATCCTCACAGAGCCTCCAGGACCACTGCCATTCTATTCCGCCTTGAAACATCGGCCCCCGAAATCTCCGCGTCGCCCATCGCTGCCGCCCCGCCCCAGGCAAGCAAAAAGGGACAGCCTTCCGACCGAAAAATAGGGTGCACAAAAAGGAGAGGGCTTCAGCCCCGGTGCGCCAAAGCCCCATCCGCCGAAGACCCAACTACGCCGTGCGCCAGGGGACCCTGCCGACCGTCTGAGACGGGTATCGTAGCCTCAACACTAGCGGAAAAAAACCGCACCACCTAAAACCAGCGAAGGCCAGGTTAACCCCACAGCAAGAAGCGTGATCCCAGCCGAACGTCCATTCAATTCGGACCCATCCACGCCAAAAGTACCGTCTCGTTCCATTTTGGAACGACACCTCCAAATCAGGCTACGCAATCCCGATAAAGGAGAGGAGCCCGTTTCACGGCTCAAGATCGAACGCCGGCCGAGTACTCGCATCCATATAGAACGGCACCGACGTGTGCTCGTGCACAATCCTCCACCCGCCGCCGTCCCGCTCCAGACACAGCGTCTCCCGCATCCAGAAGTTCACGTCGTGATCCGCGCCTTTCTTCCGGCCCTGCATGCGCATGTAGCCATACGCGAACGCACTATCTCCGGCGATCGTCACGGTGAAATCCCGCGGCTCAATCGTGATCGGTGTCGCCCACGTGTCGAGCCACGCCTGCGTCTCCCCCAAATCGATCCCCCGATGCACAAGCGGCGGAGCCAGACTAAAGATCGCAGCATCGCCCGCATAAGACGCTGCGATCGCCCGCGCATTCTTCTCGTACCGACCCTTCGCCATCCCGGCAATCAGTTCCAGAACGTCGGCCTTGTCTTTCTGCACCGCGTCCTGCGTTGTGTTCACCGTTGCGGTCGCCATATTCTTCTCCTCTCTAAAGGAGCGGCATTGTTTCTCAACGCCGCTCTGGTTTGTTGAACCTCGTTGCAATTCTTCCTGGGACCGATTTGCTTCCTGCTCGTCCCCCGCTCGCCTTTTGCTCGTCTTACTGCTCGTCTTTTCGCTCGCCTTTCAGCTCGCTACCTGCTCGTTTCCCGCTCGCCTTTCGCTCACCTGACTGCTCGTTCGTCCAAACAGCCCTTCCAGATACCGCCGCAAATGATCGATCGACTCCGCCGCCACCTCGGGCCCGCCATGCGCCTTTGCGAGAATGAACGAGCCCTGGATCACCGCCTGCGTGTGCAGCGCCAGGCTCCGCGCCGTCCAGTTGCCGTGCACGCCATACATTCGAATCGCCTCAGCGATGTCCGGCTCCAGCGTCGCCGCGTGTCCCCAAATGCTCGCCTCGCACGCCTCGCGCAGCGCCGGATGCGTCTCGTACACCTCCTGCACCATCGTCCCCACCAGGCACGTAAACTCCGGCAGTTCCCCCTTCAGCAGCGCTTTCCGAAAATCGACATAGGCCAGCAGTCGATCCACCGGATCGGCCGCCGCGTGATACTCCGCGCCCCGAAACAGCTGCCCCGTCCTCAGACTCCAGTACTCCGCCGCCGCCATCGCCAACTCTTCCTTACTCTTGAAATGATGGAAGAAGCTCCCCTTCGTCAGCCCAGCCTCGTCGCAAACATCCTCCACCCGCGTGGCCATATACCCTTTGGCGCGAATAACATGGAGCGCCGCATCCAGCAGCTTCCGCTTCGATTCGTGTTGTGTTTGCGTCATTCCCATTAGCGTACCCACCAGTTGGTATGTACCTTAGCAAGCCGATTCCAAACCTGTCAAGGCTCCTTTCTGTCGAAATACCTGACATGCTCGACACTTTTGTTGGTGAGGTTAACTGAGGTAGTCAATGGCATAATTCCGAAATACAGACGAGAACCGCTTTTGACCCATGAATCCCGAGACAATGGCTGAGGCTTATCTGAGGCGTCGCGATGAAGATTTCTGGGCTTGGGAAGAAGTGCATAGAGTGGTCGAAACAGACCTCAAAGAGGGCTGGGAGATCACGCTACTGTTGCTCGAAAGAGCCGCGTCGGACGGCGATGTCGGGTATATTGCCGCAGGTCCTCTCGAAGACTTGATTGACCTTCATGGTCACGAGGCTCTCGACCTCATTGAGGAGGGATGCAAGAGCAACGCGCGACTGCGGCTTGCGCTGAGTACCGTCGCGGTGATGTTCTACTATGCCGAATTCGAACGCTGGTACGACCTGCTGTACAGGTACGGATTCAGAAGAGACCGGGTGGCCAACAGCACAATCATCGGCAACGTTATGGGCGTCATGAAGCTCTATGTGAGCGAAAGCATCGGCGTCTACGATTACGCCGACCGCATCACCGGAATGCTGGATAAGCCGTTCGAGGACAAACCAGCGCAGCGGATTCTTCAAAAAATGTGCGAAGCCGTGGAGATCCTCGACTCCAAACAGCCACCCGATTACCGCGAGCCACGCCTGACCAGGACGGAGTTGAAAGAACGAGTGACAGAGGCCCTGGCTAAACTCGAATGCCTTGGCTATCAGGCCAACAGTAGCTGTTGAAATATCGCCAATTCACTCACCGCGCTGGCGATTACCCTCCCGCAGTTCGCGCTCTGGTACAAGAACAAAGGGCAATCTTGTAACTACCTCGGAGTCAGGACACTACCCCCGCCGAGCCCCAATCTCCCCACTCACCCGCTCCAAAGTCTCCGCCCGCAACGGAGGCATCCCGCCAGCCTGCGAAGCCACCCAAGCTCCCCACCGATTCCCCGCCTCATTCATCACCGCCAGCGGCGCACCTTCCAGGTAGTAGTGCGTCAGCGCCGCCGTGAACGCATCGCCCGCTCCGACTGTGTCTTTCACCGTCGCCGCCAGGCCGTGATGCCGATGATGCTCCTTCCGTGTCGCCAGCAAACTTCCCTTCCCGCCCAGCGTCACGCACACCATCTCTACCGGATACCGCTCCAGCAACCGCCGCGCCCCGCGCAGAATTGCATCGTCATCCTGCGCCTCCGCCGGATAAGGACAAACGCCGGTCCCCATCAGCACGTGTCGCAATTCCCCTGCATTTAATTTCACAATCGTCGCCCGTCCCAGCCCCTCGCGCAGCACCTCGCCCGACCAGAACGGCGCCCGCAGATTCACATCGAACACCCGCACGCACTCCCGCTGCGTCGCATCCAGAAATCCCAGGATCGTCTCCCGCGACACCTCGGCCCTCTGCGCGAGAGTCCCAAAGCAAACCGCATCCGCACTGCGCGCCAGCTCAAGCCACTCCGGCGTCAGCGCCAGCCGATCCCACGCCGCCGGCTCATGAATCGTGTACTCCGGCTCCCCGTCGCGCAGCGTAACTGTAACCGTCCCCGTTGCATATTCTGGATCCATCTGCAACAACCCGGCCTCCACCGGCAGCGACTCCAGCACGACCCGTGCCTCCTCCCCTAACTGATCCGTCCCCACACGGCTCGCCACCACCGCCCGATTCCCCAGCCGTCCCGCCATCACTGCGAAATTCGCCGGCGCCCCACCCAGCCTCGCTCCCTCCGGCAGCAAATCCCACAGCAATTCGCCCAGCCCGACAACCACTCGCTGTTCCGTCTTCCCCTCGGCCATAACGCGCCACCTTGACCACCAACGAGCATAAACCTGGAATTCGCCCCCCGCCTGGCAGCCTCTTGAGCCCCAAACCTCTCTAACCACGGAGACCAAATCAGGTCCACAATCAAAAAAGGTGGTGAGAGTGAGCACTCCCGTGAACGAACCCGTAACCCCACCCATCTCGCGGCGCCGCCGCCATCACCCTCTCGTGGTCGCTCTTCTCTGGGTCGGCTCCATCGTCGTCATCCTCGTCATTGCCGCCCTCATCGCCGGCAACATCTATCTGCATCGCGCCGGCCCACTGCTCAAAGCCAAAGTCATTGAAACCCTCAGCACCCGCTTCGACAGCCGCGTCGAGCTCGATCAATTCCACGCCTCCTTCGCCGACGGTTTCCAGATCTCCGGCTCCGGCCTCAAGCTCTACCCCAACCACATTGACAGCAACGAGCCCATGATCGCCGTCGACCGCTTCTCCTTCCACATCTTCGACTGGCATCAGCTTCTTCACTCCCCCATCGTCGTCAACCACGTCCAGGTCACAGGCCTCAACATCCATCTGCCGCCCAAAGACCAGCGCGCCAACATGCCAAAGATGAACGGGGGGCAGCAGTCAGCTCAGCAATCCACCCAGCAGTCCGCCCCCAAGCCAGGCGTCGACGCCAGCCACGGCAAAATCGAATTCCTCGTCAACGAAATCGACGTCGACCGCACCGACCTCGTCATCGAAAACGGCAAGCCCGGCAAGGTCCCCCTCGACTTCATCATCAGCAGTATTCAACTTCGCTCCGTCGCCGCCGGCCAGCCCATGCGCTTCCACGCTATCCTCATCAATCCCCGCCCCACCGGCAACATCGACTCCACCGGCGACTTCGGCCCCTTCAACGCGCACAGCCCCGGCGACACTCCCGTCTCCGGCCGCTACACCTTCCGCCACGCCGACCTCAGCACAATCAAAGGCATCGGCGGCATCCTCTCCTCCGACGGCAGCTACCAGGGTCAGCTCAACAAAATTGTCGTCGACGGCACCACCACCACGCCCGACTTCCGCCTCGACATCGCCAAACGTCCCGTTCCTCTCAACACCACATTCCACGCCATCGTGGACGGCACCAACGGCGACACCTACCTCCAGCCCGTCGATGCCTGGCTTCTCCACACCCACATCATTGCCCAGGGCGAGGTCGTCCACGTCGCCGGCATCCAGGGCCGCGACATCCGCCTCAACCTCACCGTCGATCCCGGCCACATTCAGGACATGCTCCTGCTCGCCGTCAAAGCCGACCAGCCCCTCATGAATGGCCTGATTCAGGTGCACGCCAAAATGGATCTCCCGCCCGGCCCCGCGTCTGTCATCGACAAGCTTCAGCTCCAGGGCTCCTTCGACCTCACCGACACGCACTTCACCAGCGACAAAATTCAGAGCAAGATCGACGAGCTCAGCCTCCGCGGCCAGGGCAAAGCCCAGCAAGCCAATGACGAAGGCAATGCGATGAAGAACCAGGCGCAGAACAACCCGCCCGCAAACAACAAATCACAAAACGGCGCATCACAAACAAGCACGCCCGATCAAAATCAGGACCAGGACCAGGCCCCCGTCACCGCCGACATAGCCTCAGAAATGCGCGGCAACTTCACCTTCGGCTCCAGTAAGATCACCATCCCTGCCCTCAACTTCCTCGTTCCGGGAGCCGACATC
>Ga0302324_100017572_pt1 | contig 14169 bp, 13 predicted proteins | sample Palsa_T0_1_FD_201949 | JGI IMG/M metagenome (GOLD analysis project Ga0302324, IMG submission 201949) | Peat permafrost microbial communities from Stordalen Mire near Abisko, Sweden - Palsa_T0_1 | ecosystem: Environmental > Terrestrial > Soil > Palsa > Peat permafrost | place: Sweden: Abisko... | reverse complement strand
GAATCTCCTTATTCAACATCGCGAACATATGTTCGCGATGGTTCAGGTGGGTCAATTTTCAACCGGCGGGGTGGGTCAATTTTACTCCGGCGCTAACAACGTCCGCCAAACCACGTGCGGGGTGAGTTGCAATGTTGATGGAAGAGCCGGCCTTTGCAGCGGGAAGGAGTGCTCGATGACCGCATCCGTCTTTATCGCAACCAGCCTCGACGGTTTTATTGCGCGAACGAACGGCGGTATCGATTGGCTGCCTGCCGATGGTGGTGAACCGCACGGCTATGATGAGTTTATCGCAAGCGTCGATGCAATCGTGATCGGTCGTAAGTCGTTCGAGACGGTGCTCGCGATGGATCCGTGGCCCTACGGAAAGAAACGCGTCGTGGTTTTGAGTAGCAATGCCGTCGATTTATCCGCGGTGCGTGGCGGCGTCGTCGAGCAGATGGCCGGTTCGCCCGCGGAGATCGCGTCGAAACTGGCAGCCAGCGGTGCCAATCACCTTTACATCGACGGCGGGGTTACGATTCAGCGTTTTCTTGTTGCGGGCCTCATTCAACGACTGGTTATTACACGTGTACCGGTACTCATTGGGGACGGCGCGCCGCTCTTCGGAGCGCTGCCGCACGATATTCGTCTGCGTCACGTCGCCACTCGATCCTATCCAAGCGGTTTGGTTTCTAGCACGTACGACATTCTATCCGGCTAACCGGACCGTGGCGGCAAGGGTTCGCTTGTTTGGTCCATCTCCTGACGACCAGTAGGCTGATTGCCACTTTCCTGAGGGCCTAGACCTCCCCCGCAAGCGCTTGTATATCAATTTATAACCGATTATAGGCAATTGCCCCTATATTGGCCTATTAAATGGTATAATCGGCCTAATGGATCCCATCGCTAACCCTTACGTCCCGAACGCAGGGGCTATGCCGCCGGCACTCCCGGGTCGGGAAAGTCTACTGGATGCGTTTTCCACGGCACTGGCACGCATAAAACTCGGCCGCGCCGCGAAAAGCTTGCTTCCATACGGTCTCCGAGGGGTCGGTAAAACGGTGCTTCTCAGGCGCTTTGTCAAGGAAGCACGAGTAAAGGGCTACCTCACGGGGCTTATCGAGGCGGACGAGTCGACGAAATTTATTCCCGCGTTGGCGGACGAACTCCGCCGCATTCTCTTCATACTTGATACACCAGCGAAAGTGCATGCCCTCGCTAAGCGTGCGATGCGAATTTTTAAAAGCTTTACCGTAACCGCCGGCCTCGAAGGTTTGAGCATGAGTCTCGGCGTCGACGGAGAGCGAGGTTTCGGCGATAGCGGCGATGTCGGCACGGATCTCTCCACACTTTTTCAGGCGATCGGAGAGGCTGCGCGCGAGCAAGACACGGCGGTGTTGATTGCCGTGGACGAGGTCCAATATTTAGCAGAAGCTGAATTTGGCGCACTGATCAAAGCCATCCATCATGTAACACAAGAGGGGTTGCCGGTACTTGTTGTGGCGACCGGCCTTCCGCAGATCCTCGCTCTCGCGGGCGAAGCGAAATCTTACGCCGAGCGACTTTTTGATTTTCGCGCGATTGGACCATTAAGCGAAGAAGATGCACGAGAGGCTCTGGTTGCTCCAGCAGCCGACGCGGGAGTTGCATTCGAGGATGCCGCCGTGCGCACCGTGTTTGAAGCCACTCGTGGTTATCCGTTTTTTCTTCAGGAGTGGGCTTACAATGCTTGGAATGAAGCGTCGGGCTCCTCTATTACAAAAGGTGACGCGCTTAATGGCGAGGCGATTGCGCTGCCAAAGCTAGACAATGGCTTTTTCGCCGTGCGCTACAATCGGTGCACGCCTTCTGAAAAGCGTTATTTACGCGCAATGGCCGAGCTCGGCGAAGGGCCGTTTAAATCGTCGGACGTCGCGCTAAAGCTTAGTAAGACGAGTAACCGTTTGGGGCCAACGCGCGATGCCCTAATCAAAAAAGGCATGATTTGGAGTCCCGAGCACGGCTTCATCGCTTTCACGGTGCCTTTATTCGACGCTTTTATGCGCCGTAAAGAGCCGGTTTTCAGTTAGAGTCTGCTGTCGCGTTTGCGGGAGATGCAGCGTCCACATAAGGATGCCTTTCGGAAGGTGGCGACTTCGCGGCGCGCTGAACGAAATCGCTATGAAGACTCGGCCAGATTGTGACTCGGCGTGGCTCGTCTATGCCCGCGGGGTTCTTGGCGATGGCGTCTTGCGATCGTGCTGCCAATTTCCAGTTGCTGCAGACCGACCACTACGCAAAAGGGTTCTCTGGCCGGGCTACATCGGCGTGAACTATGCGAAAGGCCGGGTCCTCTTCGTCGGAGCTATGCATAATGCTGGCGAACTCTTCACCTCTGAAATCGGCGCACTTGCGGAAGTTGCCGCGCAGTGGATACGGTCAGCCGCGACGAGCACGACAAACGCACATCACTTGGAAGAGGTTCGACGAGCGTATCTGGCGTCGATTCCACGCTGGACAAAGGGTGCTGTCTGGGGTCGCTTTGACCGCATACGAAGACGACTCAACCTGACCTGGGAGGACATCGCCTTCACAAATATCGCGAAATGTGCCGAAATCAGCGACGCGAACGACCGCGACTCCAAGAAGCGCTATAACAAGAGAATTACAAAATGCACGGGCTCGTTTTTCGACCGCGTACCTCTTGCTGAACTCCAGCCTCTCGCCATCTTCGTCGCGTGTGACAATGCGACGGTCCGTGGCGCGCTGGAAGCATCACATCAAATTCCGATTCGACGCAATTACCACAACACGTACGGTTACTATCGGACCGAGGTCGAAGCCGGCACAAGGGCCACCGTAGGTGAGACGACCTGGCTCTCAGCAGATGCGGATCATTACGCCGAACTGACTCGATAACGCATTTCATCCGACATGAGGAGCCGCGCTAACATCAAGCGAGCTTACGCATGGCGCGAAACGATTCGCCGAAGCTAAGCAGAAGCAGAGGCAGAGTTGGGTCAGTGAATAGACTTTCGGTGCTCGATTGGGTTTCCAAAATATTGATTGAATGCTGATGAATAGCTGGTTGCTGTTTGCAGTCAGCAATCCGCAACTTTTCTCGTAGAAAGTGCGTCATAAGGCCTGGTGCCCGAACTTCCCGAAGTCGAGACCATTTCGCAGGGTCTCGCCAAAGCGATCGCCGGTAAGACGATCGCTTCCGCCGTCGTAACGATGGCCAAGATCGCCGTGGCTCCGCCAGGACGGTCTTTCTCGAAAGACCTCCGGGGCGACACGGTTAGCGCCGTCGGCCGGCGGGCGAAGTTCGTGGTCATCACTCTGGCGTCAGGACGTCGCCTGTTGGTCCATCTCCGGATGACCGGCCGGTTGATTGTCCAGCCGCCGGAGGCCCGCGAGCCGCACCCGTACACGCACATCCTTATTACGTTTACGGACGGAACCAGGCTGTGCTTCGCGGACGTTCGCCAGTTCGGGCGCATGCGGCTTCTGGAGCGCGATGAGGTCTGGGATGCCGACGGCGGGGTAGAACCCCTGTCTGAGGGCTTTACCTCGGAGCGCTTTGTGAGTATGCTGGACGGGCGCCAGACCCCGGTGAAGGTGTTCCTGCTCGATCAAAAGCGGATATCCGGCATCGGGAACATCTATGCGTGCGAAGCATTGTGGGAGGCCGGGATTCGTCCGGGCCGTCCAGCGCACAAGGTCTCGCGGCCGGCCAGACGCCGGCTACATGGCGCAATCCGAGACGTGTTGGCCCGCTCCATCGAGGCGCGAGGCACCAGCGTGGACGATTACGTTGATGCCGAGGGGCTCAAAGGCGGATTCCAAAATCTGTTGTCCGTCTATGGTCGCCTCAACAAACCGTGCCCGCGCTGCGGGCAGCCGATAATAAGAACAGTCCTGGCACAACGCGGCACCTGGTGGTGCCGAGGCTGTCAGAAATAGGGACCTCCGCAAGCGGAGTCCCGAACAAACGAAGACACGAGCTACTAATGATCATTTCGGGCCCCCTCGGGGAACCAACCCGAACCGAAATGATGACGGGCCCGTAGTCAGGGGGGCCCCAAGCGCGTAGCGCTTGGGGGGTGCGTAGGCCAGGCCGAAGCACCTTAAAAACGGAGAATTCATCACTACAACACTCACGGCCGAAGCACCCGAAGAAGAAGACCAGCTTGCTCTCGAGCAACGGTTATACGAAGAGAGCCTCAAAGTTCTCGACGAAGGTCAAGTCTTAACGGGCGTCATCGTTGCCAAATACCAAGACGAGTTGCTCGTCGACATCGGCGGCAAGTCCGAAGGTACACTTCCTTTCCGCGAGCTCAGCCTCGCAATCGAACCCAAAGAACTCAAAGTCGGTGACACGCTCGAAGTCATGATCCATCGGATCGATGACCAAGATGGCTCGCTCTTTTTGAGCGAACGCCGCGCCCGTGCACTCAAGACGTGGGAAAAAGTCATCGCCGCGCACGACAACGATGAAGTTATCGAAGCGACCGTTACGCAAGTCGTCAAGGGCGGCGTTCTCGTCGACCTCGGCATGCGCGGTTTCGTTCCGGCATCGCAGATTCGCCGTCAACCGGTCGGCAATCTCGACGAACTCGTCGGCAAGCGCCTGCGTTTAAAGGTGATCGACCTCGATCACAAACGCCATCGCGTCGTCTTGTCGCAGCGCCAGGTTCTTGAAGAAGAACTTAACGCGAAGAAGCAAGAGTTGCTCGGAACGCTGACCGTCGGACAAATTCGCGAAGGCGTCGTCGTACGTCTGGCGGAGTTCGGCGCGTTCGTCGACCTCGGCGGTATCGACGGCCTCATCCACAATTCCGAACTCTCGTACGCGCGTATTAAGCACCCCAGCGAAGTGGTGAAGATCGGCGACACTGTTTCCGTTGAAGTGATGAAGTTTGATCCCGAAGCGAAAAAAGTTTCGCTGTCCCTCAAGCACGCATTGCCCGACCCGTGGGTCGAGCATGTCGACAAATTGTTCGAGGGCAATAAGCTCGTCGCGCAAGTCGTCAAAGTTACGCCGAATTATCTCCTCGTTGAGATCGTTCCGGGCGTACTCGCAATGGTGCCCAAGGGCGAATTCGATCCGGCCAAACAATACTCGCCGGGCGAAGAAGTCGACGTTACGCTGCTCACGATCAATCAAGCCACGCGCCGGATCACGGGTTCGATCCAGCACGTCGCAGACGTTACGGTCGACCCGGCGGAACTCGGCGACTACGTTCCCGACGTTGCCGAGTATCAGGGCGGCGGCCTCGGCACGCTCGGCCAGGAACTGGCAGCGCAGCAAGTCTAACCGCCCAGTAAAACGCAGACAAGAAAGGGACCTCGAAAGGGGTCCCTTTCGCATGTGAGAAGGGCCGCACCAGGGTGACGAAAATCGGCTTTCGGTTGACCGTTTTTCTCATCGCCGTATGCGCGGTGTTCTTTTTCGTGCCGGCGTCCTCGCCGGCAACGGCGGTAACCGGTGCGTGCGCGAATGCGCGGCCGGTTCCGGCGCCGCTGCGCCTGCCCGCCGTCGTTCCGCCCGGTGAGCCGGTCGCAATCGAGCGCCGGATGCTCGCCTATTTGCAATCGTACGGTTATCGCGATCTCGGCTGGTGCGTGGACAAGTCCGTGCGCGATGCGGGTCCGTTCATCGCGCATGTTTCGTACGGTACGCACCCGGCGATCCGCATCTATTATTCGCCCGAAGCGATGGAGTGGTTGCGTGGCGGACGCCGCGGCGTTCCAAAAGACGGCGCGGTCATTATCAAGGAACAATACGGCGACAAACCGGCCGCAGCGTTCGCCGGACAAGTCGGCGGCGCGCTGCGTCCGGCCGATTGGACGATCATGATTCGCCGGTCGTCCGCATCGCACGACGGTTGGTTTTGGGCGGAAGTCTATACGGGAATGTTTGCCACGCCGATCGCCGCCGTCGCCTATCCGAACGCCGGCTTTGGTTTGTATTGCCTGCGCTGTCACGGCTCGGCCGAGCGCGCACTGACGTTCTCGTCACTTGAGAATATTGCGGGCTTTGCGGGTGAGCCGCTGGTGTATCGTGTCGACGATTCGTGGCGCTGGCCTGCACCGACGCCGGCCGCTGCCGGGCCCGCATCCGCGACCGTGGTGCGCGCGCCGCTGGGCGTGCAAACATTTCCGCCCGAGGTTTTCGACACCGTCGTTGCGCGGGCCGGACACGCCGGTCATTTCGTTACGTCGAGCCAGTGTATGAGCTGTCATAGCGCAGCGCCGGCAAGCGCACCGTTTGGCCCCGTAATGTGGGTGACGCCCGCACCCGCGTCGACCGCCGCCGGACGCAATGTGTCCGAGTACGGTGAATGGCGCTGGTCGCCGATGGGGCTTGCCGGACGCGATCCGGCGTTCTTCGCACAACTTGAAAGCGAATTGCGCGCGCTCGATACGCTGCCCGACAAACACGTAGGCGCGCAACTCAAGCAGCAGACGATCGATACATGCATGACCTGTCACGGCGTGATGGGGAAGCGCAGTTTTGCGCAGGATCATCCGCACGAGGCGTTCTCGCCGGCGTTCGTGTTCGACGCCGTGCCGTCACACGAGAGCTTTCGCTATGGTGGCCTGGCGCGCGACGGCATCAGTTGCACGGTCTGCCATCACATCGCGCCTTCCACGCCGGCACCGGGAAAAAACGAGCTTGCATCGTTTCTTGAAACGAAAAGCAACGGGCGCTTCGACATCGGACACGCGGATCGTCTGTTCGGTCCGTTCGAAGACACACAGGTCGTCACGCACACGATGAACGAGGCGATGGGTGCGAAGCCTGCCTTTTCGTCATACATCACGTCGTCGCGGATGTGCGCGAGCTGTCACACGATTAACTTGCCGGTCGTCGATCGGCCACCGGTGACGGCCAAGCCGCAAACGCATTCGATCGAGCAAGCGACCTATCTCGAGTGGCTCAACAGCCGTTATCAAGATGAATACGGCAAACGTCCGGGGACTCGGTCGTGCCAAGCATGTCACATGCCCGAAGGCGTGACCGATCCCGCTCGCGGCGTAGAACTCGCGCACCTTGCTTCGCGTATCGCGCTCATTCAAGACGGCACGTATCCCGCAACGACGCATGCGGCCCCGCCCGGCGACATCAATGTGCGCTACCGTGAAACCGGTTATCGGCGGCACGAACTCGTTGGCCTCAACGCGTTCTTGCTCTCAGCGTTCCGGCAATTCTCCGCCGTGATGGGTGTGCGCACGAGCGATTATATGTCCGGCTCGAAGACCGATCTCGATGACGCGATCGCAGACATCGTGCAGCAGGCGCAGACGGCAACGGCACGGGTCAGCGTGCGTTCGCGCGTCGTGGACGGAAAATTGGTGGCCGATGTCGAGGTCACGAATCTCACCGGTCATCGTTTTCCCAGCGGCGTCGGGTTTCGGCGCGCGTTTCTAGCTGTCGAAGCGCGCGATACGACGGCGCCCGCGGCTGCGCCGCCGGTGTTCGTCTCCGGCCGCACGGACGCCCGCGGCCGCATCATCGGCCCGGACGGCAAGCCGCTGCCCAGCGAGTCGTTTGGGCGCGACGCCGCCGGGCGGCAACAGTATCAAGATCATTACGACGAAGATCATCCGATTACGCGCGCCGATCAGGTCCAGATTTTCGAGGAACTCACGCGCGATCACGCGGGAAATTTCACGACGAGCTTCATCCGGCGCGACGCCGACGTCAAAGATAACCGGCTGCTTCCGCAGGGCTGGACAAGAACGGGTCCGACGGCGCTCTTGCCGGCATACTATCTCCACGCGACATATCCGAAAGGCCGCGCCGAGCACGATCCGCGCTACCTCGACGGCCGCGGACACGCGATCGTCCGTTATGCGATCGACCTGCCGCCGGGTGTGGATCCGGCGCACCTGCGCGTTACCGCGCGATTGTACTATCAATCGTGGGCGCCGTATTTTCTTGCGGCGCGCCGGGCAGTCCCAGGCCCGGCGTCGCTGCGCTTTTCGCGCATCGTTGATGGTCTCGACCTCGATGCCGGCCCTCTGACGGGATGGAAAATCCCGATCGCGGATGGAACCGCCGAGCATCCATGACGTTCGTCTTCGAGGCCGGTATCGTTATAGCAATGGTTGCCGTCGCGCTGGGCGCGCAACTGGGCATCAAACGATTGGCTGGTACCTACGATTTTTCGGCGCACAACGCGGTCGCGGGGATGATGCTATCGGTTGCCGGTATCGTCTACGCCGTTGTGCTGGGATTCGTTGTCGTGGTCGCGTGGCAAGCCTTTCAACGCGCTGATACGACGGCGTTTGCGGAGGTCAACGCGGTCGGAGATATGTATCGCTACGCGCCGACGCTCGGCGAGCCGCTCGCGACAACCGTCCGCGCCGATCTTCGCCGGTATATTCGTCTAGAAATCGACGACGACTGGCCGGCGATGGAGCGCGGTGCGACGGACGCTGCATCGCTCGAGCAGGCGAACCGGCTCGTTGCGGATTTCGTGCGGGCGCCGGCGCAAAGCAATTCGTTCGCGCGCTCGCGCGAGATGGATTTGCTTCAACAACTGATCGACAGCCGCCGCTCGCGGATTTATTCGAATGCCGGCAGCGTGGGCGTGCAACTTTGGGCAACGCTCATCATCGGGTCAATCCTGACCATCGGGATGACGTTCGTGTTCGGCATGCAGAACTTTCGCGTCCACCTGTTGTTGACGGCGATGACGACGACAATGATTGGTATTATGTTCGTGTTGATCCTCGATCTCGATCAACCATTTCGCGGTAATGCGTCCCATTCAATTCACTACTGGTCCAATCTGGGGCGGACGATCGCCGATCCTGCGATCTAGGTCCCCACTGCCTCCGCACGGAACAGCCTCCTCATGGCCGACACTTCACGCGCGTTGTCGTGCGAGTAGGACTAACCGGCGGGATCGGCGCGGGGAAGAGCGCAGTTGCGCGGCTTTTCTCCGATTGGGGTGCCGTGATCATCGATGCGGATCAGCTTGCGCGCGACGTTGTCGCGGTGGGTACGCCGGGCTTGGCCGAAGTCGCCACGCTCTGGCCGCAAACCATTGTCGAGGGATCGCTCGACCGAGCGGCTCTTTCACGCATCGTTTTCGATGACGCAAACGCACGCGAGCAGCTCAATGCGATCATTCATCCGCGCGTTCGGGCACTCGCCGCTGAGATGGATGAGCGTGCTCCGGCGGGTACCGTCGCCGTGCATGTCGTTCCGCTCCTCTTCGAGGGCGAGTACTGGAAGATGTGCGACGCGACCGTCCTTGTTGCGGCCCCCGTCGAGCAACGCATCGCGCGCGTGATCGCGCGCGACGATTGGACGCGTGCTGCCGTTGAGGCGCGAATGCAGGCACAGATCGATCCACAGCGTGCGCGCGAGATGGCACAGTTTGTCGTAGAAAACGATAGTGATCTCGCCACGCTCGAAAAGCGTTCGCGCGCCGTCTTTGACGCGCTGCGGTCGGTTGCGTGAGGAAGGCCGACCCAGTCGTTGTTCGGCCATTACAATCCGGCGATGTCGCTGTGATGACCGACATTCTGGCTCGGGCGTACGTGAATAGCGGTCATTTCTTCCGCACGCGTTTGGAAACATATCTCACGATGTCGCGCGTGCAAACGTTCGTCGCCGAGCACGACGGCCGCCCGGCCGGCATGGTCGTCGGGAACGACTACGGCAAAGCCGCGTATGTGGCACTGATGGGCGTTGATCCGGATCTGCATCGCCGCGGCATCGGCACGGCGTTGATGGACGCGCTCATCGCCTGGGCCGACGACCGCCGATTTGGCTGCGTCGAACTCGATGCCACGCCGATGGGCGCGCCCCTCTACCTGCGCTATGGTTTCGGCGACAGCGGCGAGACGAACGTCTACACGATCGAGCATCACGGCGACTTCGGTTCACCTTCACGCGCGTATTCTGCCGCCGATCGTGACGCGCTTTTTGCGTGCGATCGCGAGGCATTCGGCGCCGATCGGAGTGCCGTGCTCGAGCGGTTACTCGAGGACGACGCGAACGCGGCGTTCGTCGAAGACGCGGCGGGCACGCTCTGCGGCTTTGCCTTCGCTCAGCCACGGGCCGAACTCATCGGGCCGGTGATCGCCCCGGATATGCAGACGGCGGCACGGCTCATCCGCTCGGCGCACGCGTGCTTGCGGGGTCCGCACCGCGTGGCCGTCCCATCCGAGAATACGCAAGCGGCCGAAATCCTCGCCCCACACGGCTTCCATCTTGCGCGGTCGCTGCGCCATATGCTGCGCGGAACGCCGCCCGTCGCGGTACGCGAGCGAATCTACGCGCGAACGAATCTGGGCCAAGGCTAAGTCTGCGGGAGTTTGAGCCGGAAAGCCGGAACGCGGCGCCATGATACGCACGCTTATTCGCTGTGCCGCGCTCGGTATCGCGCTGTTTCTGCCGGCCGCGTCGCTTGCGCAAATGCCGGTAACGTTACCGGCGCCGAACACGGACTCGCCGGTGCTCGGCGCACTCGAAACGCGCTACTATACCGAGCAGTTCGCGGCTGAGCCGACCTTCGCAACGGGCGCGGGGATTCATGCCTATGACGGCCGGCTACCGGACCTGTCGGCGGCAGGCTACGCGCAGCGTATCGCGCGTTCCAAACGATGGCTGGGCGAACTCGGCCGTCTCAACGCAAAGAATTTCTCGCCGGACGATCGCGCCGATGTTGCAATCATGCGCGCTTCACTCCAGGCCGAACTGCTTGCCGATGAGCAAACCGAACAATGGCGGCATAATCCTAGCCGTTACACGGGCGCCGCGTCAAACGCCATCTACGGAATTTTCTCGCGAAACTTCGCACCGCTGCCCGACCGCATGCGTTTGGCGATATCGCGCGAGCGCGCGATACCGGCGATGCTTGCTGCCGGAAAAGCGAACATTACGACCGTCGATCCTACGACGGCGGGTCTGTCGGCCACGAATATGAAGGGCTCGGTCACGTTCTTTACGTCGACAGTGCCGGCGGCGTTCGCAAGCGTAAGTGATCCCGATCTTCAGGCACAATTGAAGGTCGCCAACGACGCGGTGATCGCGGCGTTGAACGATTTCATCGCGGCGATGCAAGCGGGTCCGCTCGCGCATCCCAGCGGCACCTACGCGATCGGCGCAAAGGTATTCGCACGCCGGCTGGAGCTTCAAGAAGGCCGCGCGCTTGCGCTCGACCAGTACGAACGCGTCGGGGTTGCCGCCCTCGACCAGACCAAAGCCGATTTCGTCGCGACTGCCAAGCTGATCGACCCGACGCAATCGCCCGAAGCGGTCTATGAGGCGCTTGGCAAGGAACACCCGGCCGCGGGTGACCTGCTGTCGACGGCGCAGCGCGAAATTGTGGATTTGCGTGCGTTCGTCGTGTCACATCACCTCGTTACGCTACCGGCGGAAAATGATGTGCATGTCGTCGAGACGCCGATCTTCGATCGTCAAACGACGCTCGCCGCGATGAACACGCCCGGTGCATTCGAAAAAGTTGCGACGCAGGCGTATTATTACGTCACGCCGGTCGACGCGACGTGGAGCGACACGCAAAAAGAGCAGCACCTCGCATTCTATAACAACTACGCGTTCCCGATCATCAGCTCGCACGAAGTGATGCCCGGCCATTATGTCAACTTCATCCTGCATAAGACCGAGCGGTTGTCACTGGTGCGCGCCCTGTCGGGCAATCCGTCGTACAGCGAAGGCTGGGCGCACTACTGCGAGCAGATGATGGTCGACGAGGGCCTGGGCAACGGCAATCCCAAGACACGCCTGGCCGAACTTGGACTCGCGTTACAGCGCGAAGCGCGCTATCTCGTCGGCCTGCGCGAGCATACGCAGAACATGACCGTTGACGAAGGCACGAAGTTCTTTGTTGACAACGCATTTCTGCCGGAAATCGTCGCGCACCGCGAAGCGCTACGCGGCACGGGTGACCCGCTTTACGGCTACTACACGCTCGGCAAACTCGAGATTCTCAAGCTGCGTGCCGACTACAAGAAGAAGATGGGTGCAGCGTACTCACTGCAGAAATTCCACAACGCGTTTCTGGCGCATGGCAATCCGCCGATCGCGATCATGCGCCAGTTTCTTCTCGGCAGCGCCGACGACGGACACGTGTTGTGATGCGGAACTGCTTGCGCCGTAATGCGCTCGTTCTGGCACTCATCTCGGGTTTTATTGTCGTCACCGCGAATTCGGCGCGCGCCGAACCGTGGGACGAGTATTCGTATTCTTCCGATGGTTTCGTGATTTCCGCGCCGTTTGCTCCGGCGTTGAGTAAAGCTGACTTTGGAACGCCGGCGAACCCGCTGCCGTCGCGAATCCTAACGTGGAAATTTCCGGATGGCGCCGTTGTGCTCGTGACCGCAACGGATTATAGCGGGACCGACAGCGTGGATGCGTCCTTGAACAGTGTGGCCCAAGGCGAGGTGCAGAGCCTAAAGAATGGGCGTATTGTCTCGCAAAAATCGCTCGTTCAGCAAGGCGTCAACGGCATCGAGTGCGTGATGGAGGGTGATGACTACCACGCGCGCACGCGGATATTCCGCCAAGGAAATCGCATCTGGAATATCTACGTGCTGAGCAGCACGGGCAAGCCGATCTACGACCAAACCGACCGGCTTTTCGCATCGTTTCGCTTCCTGCAAACCCCGTAATACGCGCGCTCGAAACATCTGCGCCATAAACCGATAGTAGGAGTCATGGCAATAGTCGAACTTACGACGACCGAACTCATCGTCCGAGTTGAGGGCCTCGACAAGCTGTGGGCGCTCAAGAGCGAACTCCGCGTCCCGCTGGCACATGTCAGCGGCGTTCACGAATCAGCCGACGAAGCGCGCAAGTGGTTTCACGGCGTCCGTGTGCCGGGCGCGGAAATACCGGGAGTACTGACCGCCGGCACATTCTATTGGCATGGCGACTTTGTATTCTGGGACGTGCATCATCCAGAGCACGCGATCGCGATCGAGCTGCACGACGAGAAATACCGCCGCCTCGTCATCGAAGTCAAAGACCCCGCCGTAACGATGACTGCCATTAAAGCGGCGATTGCGTAGCGCGCGTTAGGTCGGTTTTGCTTCCGGGACGTTATCGAACGCGGGGGCGAAACGGCCGACGGCAAATTGCCGGTCGTCGCCGAGCGCGTCGAGGTAGCCGCGGACGACGTACTTGCCGCTGGGGTGTGAGCCCAGAGCACGCGAAAGGCGAACGACTCCGCTGTCATCCTTGAGTTTGGCGATGCCCGATTCGATGAATGGTACGCCGCAGATCGTGATGACTTTGCCGGTCGTTGTTTTGAGCGCTCGCACGATCGGCATCGGCATGGCGAAGTCGACGGTGCGTTCGAGTGTTGTATCAAGCCGGCTGCCGAGCATTGCGACGCGAACCGTGTACCGGCCCGGCGCGTAGGCGTGCTTGTCGTCGGTCGTCCCGTCGATGAGCTGGCTTGCAAGCCGCGTCAAACCGGGCGGAACGTCGAAGCGTCTGGCGATCAAAATGGGTTTGTGCAGGGTCGCCGTCGACCAGAGCGTGTCGTCGTCGTGACGCACGTCAATCCGGTAGAGATCGGTGGTCGGAAAATCGAGCGGGACGATATGCGTTGACGCGTTGCGCAGCGAGATCGAAACCTTAAACGGTGCAAGTAGTTCGTTCGAATCTTGTTCGACCGCGATTTCGGCCGTCACGCCGGCCGGCGGGCGGGCGCGAGGCGCAGCGGTAGCCGCAGCGAGTGCGGCGACAAACTCGGTGCGGTTCATCGCCCGTTGCGCAAGGCGCGTCCCGGAAGGGTGCGGGTGAAACTTGCGTTACGCATCACCGCGCGTCCGTTCACGAACACATCGCGAATCCCCGCTGATTGCGCGTAGGGACGATCGTAGGTCGCGCGGTCAGCGATTTCGGCGGCATCAAAAACGACCAGGTCCGCCCATTGTCCGGCGACGATCGAGCCGCGTTCGCGCAGGCCGAACTGCCGTGCCGGAAGCGATGTCATCCGGCGTATCGCTTCCTCGATCGAGAGGGTATGGCGTCCGCGAACGAAGCGCCCGAAGACGCGGGGAAAGCAGCCGTACGTCCGCGGATGCGGAACGCCGCGTGCCGTGATGCCGTCGAACGCGCGCGCCGAACTGTCGCTGCCGACCGAGCAGAACTCCGCGCTCAAGACGGTTGCGACATCGTCCTCACTCATCGAGAAGAATGCGCATTGGACGTTC
>Ga0302324_100017571_pt1 | contig 14169 bp, 15 predicted proteins | sample Palsa_T0_1_FD_201949 | JGI IMG/M metagenome (GOLD analysis project Ga0302324, IMG submission 201949) | Peat permafrost microbial communities from Stordalen Mire near Abisko, Sweden - Palsa_T0_1 | ecosystem: Environmental > Terrestrial > Soil > Palsa > Peat permafrost | place: Sweden: Abisko... | reverse complement strand
CCCGGCGTCGGCCCAGGAAAACGCCTCGCCCTCCACATCACCCGCCACGACGACAACGACTGGACCGCCCTCCTCATCTCCGTCGACCGGCCGCCCTGCGTCGGCTGCCCGCCCAAAGCTCTCGATGGCTTCGGCACCAACGCATTCACTGTGCAGGGAAGCGAAGTGAAGTTCTCCATCGACGCGCTGCACGTCGCCTACGAAGGCAAGCTCAGCGCCGACGGCAAATCCATCACTGGCAATTGGACCGACGCCAAGTCCATGCCCCTCGATCTGGAGAAAGCGACGCCGCTGACCGCCTGGATCCAGCGGCCGCCCGAGAAAATCTCCTTCATCGATATCGAAAAAGGAGTCAGGCTTGAAGTCGTCGACTGGGGCGGCACCGGCCGGCCACTCGTCCTCCTCCCCGGCCTCGGCAACACAGCCCATATCTTCGACTCCTTCGCGCCCAAGCTCACCGCGCACAATCACGTCTACGGAATCACGACTCGCGGCTTCGGCGAATCCAGCGTCCCCGCCGCAACTAGGGAGAACTATTCCGCAGACCGCCTCGCCGATGATGTTCTAGCTGTCACAGCCGCGCTCAACTTGAACCGTCCAGTCATCGTCGGCCACTCCATCGCCGGAGAAATGCTCAGCTCCATCGGCAGCCGCTATCCCGACAAGGTCGCCGGCCTCATCTATCTCGAAGCCGGCTTTTCCCAATCCCTCTACGACCCCGCCACCGGCGATCCCCAGGTGGACGCTGACACCGTCCAGCATCAGTTAGATCAGCTAGCCATCCCCGGCGGCACTCCCGAGCAAAGAAAATATATTGTGCAGCAGCTGTTACAAACCAGCCTGCCCCAGCTCCAGAAGAATCTCCGCGAGGACAGCAAGAACCTGCAATCCGCCCCCGATCTGGCACCCGGCGCATCAGCAACCTGGCAGCCGTCGCCGCCATGGTCGCCCGCAGCCCAGGCCATTCTGCAGGGAGAGCAGAAGTTCACCGATATCAAGTGCCCGGTCCTGGCAATTTTCGCCAACCCGCATCTGCTGCCCCCGAACGCCGACGACGCAGCCAAGGCCAAAGATCTGGCCGAAACTTCAGCCCACGCCAACCTCTTCCAGTCGCGCATCCCCGGCGCGACCATCGTTCGAATCCCCAATGGCAGCCACTATATCTTCCTCACCAGCGAGTCCGATGTCCTCGCCGCAATCAGCGGTTTCCTGGCCAAGCTCCCGCCCCAGTAATTTGCAGCTCCGCGCGAGAACTGAGGTAAATGTTTGCGGGGGCTGAACATTTGTCCCAAACCGTTCCTGTAACCTCCCGTTCGTGCCGGCATCCAATTGACATGCCCGCCGCCACATCCCATCCTAGATACATGTCCCACCGTTCTATATCTATGACCCATTCCGCAATAAATCGCAGCGCGCTCTTCGCCTCCCTCGTCAGCTTTGTGCTATGCATTGGATGTATGGCCGCCACCAACACGCCGAACGCTACAGTCCCCGCCGCCACCACCGACGCCCCACTCGCCACCACTCCCGGCAAGGCGACCGCAGTATTCGCCGGCGGCTGTTTCTGGGGCACGCAGTCGGTCTTCGAACGCGTCAAAGGTGTCATCGACACCAAGGCTGGCTACGCCGGCGGCTCCGCCTCGACCGCGACTTATGATCAGGTCACGCAGGAAAATACCGGCCACGCCGAATCCGTCGAAGTCATTTACGACCCGTCGAAAATTACCTACGGCCAGCTGTTACGAATCTTCTTCGCCGTCGCGCACGACCCCACGCAACTCAACCGCCAGGGCCCGGACGTAGGCTCCTCCTACCGCTCGGCAATTTTCTACACCACGCCAGAGCAACAGAAAATCAGCGACGCCTACATCGCGCAACTCGACGCCGCGAAAGTCTTCCCGAAGAAAATCGTCACTCAAGTCGTCCCGCTGAAGGGCTTCTATAAAGCCGAGGACTACCACCAGGACTACGCCCTCCACAATCCCGACAACCCGTACATCCTGGTCTGCGACCGCCCGAAAATCGAAGCACTGAAAGCAGAATTCCCGCAGCTCTTCGTCGATTACAAAGGCAAGTAGCTCTCAAGCTGCGCGCATCAATGCGGCTTGAAAGTTTTCCCCGTCTCGATCAGCGTCTTCAGACGTGACCAGATCCGCGCCCAGCCATCCGCCGTCTGCGAATACATCGCATCATCCTCCGGCCAGTTGTCATGCGTCACCGTTACGCGAGTCGCCTCGCTCTCCGCAACCAGCTCGACCGTCACGCGCGAAAAGTTATCGCTGGCCCCCGACGCAAACGTGTACTGCAGCAACTTCGGCGCCTCGATCTGTAGTATTTCCCCGTGAACATATTTCACCGGCTTGCCGTCTTTGCCCGGCCCGACCCACGCGATCGACCCACCCGGCTTCCACTCCGACTCAAGCTCCGCGCCCATGAAGATGACGCGATTCGATTCCGGGGAGACATATCCCTCCCAGACTTTTTCCGCTGAAGCCGCAACATAAATTACGTAGGTGATCGGTGCAGGTGCAGCCATGAAGCCTCCTCGAGAGTCCCGCGCGGACTAATTTAGCAAATTGCAAAAGCATTGACACGCCCCACTCCTGCATCTGATCCTAAAGAGTTTTCTCAAGGAGATTTTCATCATGCCAGTCACCGAAGCGGAACGCAGCCAGCTGCCCCTCGCAGCATCGTTTCTCATCCAGCAGGACTGGGCCGCCTACTCGGCCGAGCAGCATGAAATCTGGACCGAGCTCTGCGCCCGCCGCATGACCCAGCTGCACGACCATGCCTGCGCGGAATATCTCGAAGGCATGCAGGCCATCAATCTCCAGCTCAACCAGATGCCCGACTTCCGGCGCATCAACAAACTGCTCACCCCGCGCACGGGATGGCAGCTTACCGCCGTCAGTGGCTTCATGCCCGGGGAAGCGTTTTTTGAAATGCTCGCCGCCCGCCAGTTTCCAACCACCACGTGGATCCGCAGCCGCGACTCGCTTGAGTACACGCCCGAGCCCGACATCTTCCACGACGTCTTCGGCCACGTGCCTATGCATGCTCATCCGGTTTTCGCCGACTTCCTCCAGCAGTACGGCGAACTCTGCGCGCGCCTCACCAACGCGGAAACCCTCGAGCGCATCGGCCGTCTCTTCTGGTACACCGTCGAATTCGGCGTCATCCGCCAGCAGGGAAAAATCAAGCTCTACGGCAGCGGCCTCATCTCCTCCAATGGCGAATCGACGCACGTCATCGACGGCAAGACCGAGATCCGCGACTTCGATCTCGACACCGTCCTCAATACAACAGTAAAGGTCGACGAGTTCAACCCCGTCCTCTACGCCATCGAAAGCTTCGACCAGATCTACGAAGCCATGCAGCAAGCCGCCGCCAAATTGTCATAGTCGCTAATGTCTTCGCTGACTGCCGCTTTTGTGGCAGTAACAGTGGGGGAACGCGGGCCTATTCTTTTAACAATGCATTCTGCGTTTCTTCATGCAGAATAAGAACACCCCCATGCCTCGCATCCATTTTCATCAGCAGCTCGACGACCTGAAAGACCGCTTGCTCGCGCAGGCCGCGCTTGCCCAGCAGGCGCTGGACTGCGTGCTCGACGCCTACACCGGCGGCGACCTCGGTCTCTGTCAGCACGTCATGGACAACGAGCAGGCCATCAACTCCTCCGAGCGCCTCATCGACCAGGCCGCCTACGACCTGCTCGCGATGGAACAGCCCATGGCCGTCGACCTCCGCTTCCTGCTTTCCGTCATCAAGATTAATTCCGACCTCGAGCGCATCGGCGACCAGTGCGTCAACATCGCCGACCGCGTCCGCGCATCCACTGGCCTTGAAAAAGTGACGCTGCCTGTCGACATCCCGACCATGGGCACCACCGCCGGCGTCATGATTCGCACCGCTATTCAGTCCCTGCTCGAAGCCGATGCCTTCATCGCCGAATCGGTTCTTGAGATGGACGACCGCGTCGACGACATGAATCACAAAGCTCATGCCGACCTTACGAAGTTGATGATGGAGCAGCCCGAATACGCCGAGCAGGCACTGAACGCCGTCATCATCTGCCGCAACCTCGAGCGCATCGGCGACCACTCCACCAACATCGCGGAAGACGTAATTTTCTGGGTCCGCGGCGCCGACATTCGCCATCGCCTCTCCGTCGCGATGGATTGATCCACCATCCACCCGGCCGCATCCCGATTAGCTCTGATAGAAAAAGTAAAAGCGGCGCTCAAAGGCGCCGCTTTTTATTTCCAAACCTCACCGACGCGCATAGGTCGGTGACAAGACAGTAAGAACTTCATCCAGCAGCCGCAGCTGCTGCAAATTGCCAGCCGGTCGCTTATCTCGCCGAGATGGTGCCGAGAGCGTTCACCACGTAGTAGCCGACCAGCACTACTGTAGCCAACGCCGATGCGCCGGTGAATGCCTTCACAAACGGCTGCACCTTTTCCATCTTGCGTCCAACTTCCTGCTGCACTTCATACTCGTAGCTTCTCTGCGCTACATCGCCCAGAAACAGCTGGTCTTCCTGGTGGATGTTCAAAGTACCGCGGTAAACCATCAAAATGAACAACGTTGTTAGCAATGCCGACCAAACAGCCCACATAAGTACGATCATCGGGGGAGTCCTTTCCAAGTATGGCCACGGAGCTCTGCAGGTTGAGCTGACTTTTAGCAACTCGATCGCGCAGAAATCCGACCGATAAAGACGATATCCCTTCGGAACAAGGACTGGCAAGTGCACAGCTGGGCACGCCTGACCATTCCTCTTTCAGGGGACAACCATTCCCGAATTCCACAGCTCTTAGACACTGTGCGGCGGGCCACCGTTCCCGCCTTCGGCCCTTCGCACTGAAAACAGTGCAGTTAGTTCTTCCCATATTCCCAAAGTTATTCCCGAATCGGGAGATTTCGCCATGATGACCGCCGCAAGTTTCCCCGCCGCCCCAGCCCTGACCTCTCGACAGCTTCGCCATCACCTTTTTATCTGGCCGCTACTGCTCGGCCTAACGATTCTCTGCGGCTGCACCACCAAGCCCGACAACGCCGCAGTTCAGCAAAAAGCCGCTCAAGCGACGGAAGAGGCCAAGCAGGACACTAGGAATCTGGCGGCCAACACCAAGCAGGCACTGCAATCGGCTGAAAACACAGTCGATGCCGCAGCTGACGGGGTAAAGCAGGGAATTGCCGCCAAAACCGGCCCTGCCAGCGACAGTTCGGCCGGCAAAACTCCGGCCGGCAAAATCGATCTGAACTCTGCCACCCATGACCAGCTCGCCGCCCTCCCCGGCATCGACAGTCCGAAAGCCGACGCCATCATCGCCGGCCGCCCCTATGACACGCCGCGCGGCGTCGTCGCCAAAGGCATCCTGACTCCCGCACAATTCCATCGCATCGCGCCTGAAGTCGCGACCCAGTAGTGGCCACCCGGTAATCGCGACACAATCAGCGAATCCCCGAACCTCCGCGCATCATCAGAGTGACTAGCTTCGAGGTGGAAGTCGCAGCCCCACTTCGCATACACTAGAAGCAGGAGATTCTGATACCTATGGCTACCGCAGTCAATCCGGCAATTACCGAGACCCCGATCCCAGCGCCAAAATCCACGCCCGTCATCCTCACGGACAACGCCGTGGCCAAGGTCAAGGAAATCATGGCGACGCAAGACCCGCTTCCCGCCGGTCTGCGCATTGGCGTCGTCGGCGGTGGATGCTCCGGCTTCCAGTACTCCATGTCGTTTGAGAACCAGCCCGGCATGATGGACAAGATTTTCAACTTCGGCGACCTGAAGATTTTCGTCGACGCAACCTCGCTCATGTACCTGAACGGCTGCGAAGTTGATTACGTCGAGACCCTCGAAGCAGCGGGCTTCAAATTCGGCAATCCGAATGTGAAAAGCACCTGCGGCTGCGGCTCGTCTTTCAGCGCATAATCTTTTCTCGCGACAAATCAAAGGCGGCCTCGTGGCCGCCTTTCTCTTTTTCCAAATCATTAGCTGGACGAATTTACTGACTGGGTGAAGAGCCAAACCCGCTGCTGCCACTGCCACTTCCGCCGCTCCCCGTACCACTCCCAGACCCACTGCCCGCGCCGCTGCCAGATCCACTGCCAGAGCCGCTGCCAAAAGTGAATCCGCTGCCGCCACTGCCAGTCGTGCCAGTCGACCCAAAGCCGCTCCCCGGTGTCGTCCCACCACTGCCCGCGATCCCGGTCCCGTTCATCCCGCCCATGCCGCCATAATCCTGCGTCGGATCGTAGATGAACTCAAGGTCGTTGTAATGATTCTTCCCCTTGACCGTCATGATGGATTCTTTCTTACTCAAGCTGGCGACGCCGACAATTGGTCCGCCGCTCCCCGGCATCTGGCCAAACGTGGAAGAACCAAAGCCGCTGCTGCTGCCCGATGATCCTGAAGATCCAAAACTGCTGCCACCGGAAGCGCCAAAACTGCTGCCGCTGGACGAGCCGAACGAACTCCCGCTGCTGCTGCCGAAGGCGCTCTGCGATGACCCGGTGGCACTCGAGCCGTCACTGGAATTGGTCGCCGCCGCGCCGTTGCTCGTACTGCCGCCATTCGCCGAAGCATCAGTCGCCGCCGCAGCCGTATCGCAGTTCGTCGAACTGCTGCTCCCGCCAAACATCGACGATCCCGATCCAATCGTCGAGCTGCCGCCACTCTGTCCCGTCACCGCTGCCCCGCCAAACGAAGAGCTGCTGCCACCCAGCTGGCTCGCCGAAGATCCCGGTGATCCGCCAAACGCGCTCGCACTCGTGCTGCAATTTGGATTCGTGTTCCCGCCCGTCCCCGTCTGCCCATAGAACACCAGCCGCCACTCTTTCTTGCCAGTCACCGGGTCGGAGTATTTCTTGCGCAGAAATTTCTGGTTGTTCGTGTTCATCATCTGGTCCAGGCTGACCGGATACGTATTGAACTTGCGGTAGTACAGCTTCACCCCGCGCGCGTATTCCATCCCGCGATGCTTTAACTCCACTTCCTGGTCGCGCTGGATCGCCTTCTTCATCTTCGGCGCCGCAATCGCCATCGCAATCAACAGCAGCGCAAGAATCACCACCAGCATCAGCAGCACGTAGCCCCGCTCGCCGCGCTTTGCCTCAGTCCAACCGGATTTTGATGTCTGTTTCATCATTGCTCTCTACTATGGTGACGAATTCTACGGCCCAACGGATTTATGTCTGCGCACTCAGCCGGATCGTCTGTGTGTTGTCGTTCAAGATATCTTCAATATCCACGCTGCCCGTCGCGATCTTCACAATCTTGTACCGCCGGTCGACAATATCTCCTTCGGCAGCAATGAACACATCCTGATCCTGGTTGATCAAAAAAATTCTCTTCTTACCCCCTTTGGATGTCTCATACCCATAAAAGGTCAGCATGATCTTTGGTTTCGGCGGCGGCGGCGGCGGCCCCAGGTCGACCACCGGACGAATCGGCGCCATCACGATAGGAATGGGCGGCGGCGGCGCCGTCAGCGAAAACACATTCCGCCCCGTCCCCGTGTACTCCGTATTCTCGCTCTGCGCCAACAGGTCCAGCCGCAGCGTCGGATCCAGCGACTTCGATCCATTCGCCGCCGCATTCTTCGTCGCCCCACTCGTGCTGACATGCGCAGTCGCCGATGCAGTCGGCGCAGTCGCAGCCGTCGGCGTCGCCACCGCAGCCGGCGGAGTCGAAGGCCCGCCAAATAGTGCGTTGAACATATAGATCAGGCAGCCCACCGCAAATAATCCCAGCACGCCAGCTGTCACAATTTTCCAGGGCTTCTCCTTGCCAATCTTCAGCTCCATGATCAGCGCGCCCCTTTCCCAGACGGATTCGCCGGAGCCGCCAGCCCAGTCCCAGTCCCAGTTGCAGTCCCGTTGGCCGCAGCATTCGCCGCCGCAGTCGCTGCATCCGCCGCCTCGTTCGCCGCAAGATCAGCCGCCGTCCCCGGCCGCAAATACGTATCCGCGCGCAGCCGCAGATTCACAATTCCGCCCTGCTGCCCCGTCAGCGTCACCCCGCGAATGACGAAGAAAAGTTTGTCCCGCTCCATCTGGTTGATGAACTTCATCAGTGCCGGATACTCGCCCGTCAGCCGCGCCTCCATGCGAATCTCCGTCATCCCGCTACCCGATTCCTTCGGCACCGCGGTATACGCCACGCCCGCCTGGTGGACACCGGTGTTCTTCTGCAGCTTGCCCAGCTCTTCAAGGAAAGTTGAATAAGTCGCCGGCAGCCGCTCCTGCTCAAAGTCCATCGCCTGCTTGTCCGCGAGAGCAAGTTTGCTGTCCATCCCGCGCATCGGCGCAATCTGCAGGTCCTGCGCCTTCAATTGTAACTGCCTCTGTTGCATTTCCGCGGCCGACACACTATGCGCCGTGAACAGCGCCATCGTAAATCGCACCAGGAGATAAAGCGTCGCGATCGCCATTACGCCCACGCCCGCCACCAGCAGCGTGCGCTGGTTCAACTCCGGCATCTTCACCTGTTGGTTGAGATCCATCAGTGGCCTCCCCGCGAGTGAATCGCCGTGCCCGTAGGCAGCATCCGTTTGCTCTTCGTCTTCGCAGCCCCAGTCGCAGGAGCAGCCGCCGGCGCCACCGCCTTCTTGGCGTCAGCCGCCTTCGTATCTTTCTTCGCCGCAACCGCAGCCGTCGCCGGCAACGCGTTGTAGTCCGCCATAATGTCGAACGTCACCGGACTATTCCCATTCGCCTGGAAATTCACCTGCTGCGGCCCGCCCGTCGGAGCCTCCGACGCCTCACTCGCCAGCCGCGGCGCCAGAAACCGCTTCGACTTCTCCAGATTCCGCACCAGGTCCACCGCGCGATCGCGATCCCCATTCACCCGCAGACGAATCACAATGCTGCCATCCGACATAACCTGCGGATCAATCGAGGCCACCTGCACCCCAACCGGCATCACGTTTTCCAGATCCATCATCACCGCTGTCCACGAGAACGATTTCTCTGCGAACACCTGGTTCAGATATTGCGATCGCTCCAGGATGCTCGCGTTCGCCGGCTGCGCCAGTTGGAAATCAAATTGCTTCTTCTCCCCCTCCAGCTTCGCCTGCTGCGCATCCATGGCATCGCGCTTGGCCTGCGCCCTTTGCGCCGTGCGCGCCTCAAAATGCAGCCCGACCAGCAGCAGCACGCATGCCGCCGCCAGCGCAATCAGCGCAATGCGCAACCGCCGCATCAGCGTCCCGGTATCTACCCACGGCTTCGAAGCAAGATTGAGTGTGATTCGCATTATCCGCGCAACGCTCCACACACCGCGCCCAGCTGCGCGCGCGAAAGTCCGCTCTCCATCGCGGTCCCCATGTCTTCTGAACTCACCAGATCCCGCAACGCAATCTCGTCATGCCCCAGCAGACTGTGCCAGGTCCGCGCATCCATCGCGCCCGACACCAGCACCGGTTGCGCCGGCCGCCCAATCGCGTCTTCATAAAATGCCGCCGCCACCGTCACCGCATGCTGCAACTCCGTCTCAATCGGATCAGCCGCCGGATCCAGAAACGTCTGCACCCCGGCCGCGTCAACTGCATCCGGAACCGGCTCGTCCGCCGTCAAATCCAGAACCGCCGGCGTCTCCGCAAAGCCAATCGCCTCCGCCACCGAGCCATCCGCAGACTCCACCGTCGTCACCACCTCGGTATAACCGGAGGGCTCGACCGTCTCCGCCAACTGCTCCGGCTGCCACGGCAACTCCTGCGTCCGGTGCAGCAACAACTCCTGCCCGCGAGTGATCGCCGTCGTCACCGACTGCGTGCTCGCATAAACAATCAGCGCCGGCGCATCATCGCTCAGCATCCCCAGGCACGCCAGCGAACTCGTCATCACGATGCCCGGCTCAAATCCCGCTTCCCGCACAATCGCTTCATACTCCCGCATCACCGGCCCCGGCGACACCGCCACCAGCAGTCGCAATCCCGTCACCGACGGCACCACCTGGTAGCTGATCGCCGTATCTTCCACATCAAACGCGACCAGTTTTTTCAGACGAAAACGCAGCAGCGGAATGGCCTCGGCTTTTTTGCCCGGCAAAGAATCGAAGTCCATCAGCAGCACCCGCACCGCAGTATCCGGCACCACCAGCGTCACCACGCCATTGCGTCCACCCACACTTTCCAGCGCCCGCTTCAACGCCTGCACCACAATGTCGCGATGCCGCGGATCGCCCGTCTGCAGCCCGGGCAGCCCGACACGCGGCGAGTCCTTATCTATATATGGTGCAAACGTAGCCGACGGCGCATGCGGACCGAATGCCGAAAACGCAGCACTCGCCAGCAGCGCTGAGTCCGGCTGCCGGCGCGCTGCAATCACGCCCTCGGGTACGATCTCGCAGGCCAACTCCGGCCGTGTCGTCGTCATGCTCATGCTTCTCGTTCGTTCTCCCGTCCTGCGAATCCAGTTACCGCGAGGTCTCGATGAACGTGACCTTGTTGATTTCCTTCAGCGTCGTCACACCTTCGCGAATCCGCTCCAGCGCGCTCTCACGCATAAATTTCATGCCCTGCTCCCCCGCCAGCTTGCGGATTTCAGACGCCGGCCGCTTCGCCAGAATCATCTCGCGCACCGGGTCCGTCATATTCAGCAACTCGTGGATCGCAGTTCGTCCCCGGAACCCAGTCCCGCCGCACTCCATGCACCCCGCGCCCTCGCGGAAGGTAAATCCCTGCCAGTCCTCGGGGTTCAGCCCGTTGATGCGCAGTTGCGTGTCATCGTAGCTCACCTGCCGCGCGCAAAAATCGCAGATCGTTCGCACCAATCTCTGCGCCAGGATGCAATTCAGCGCCGAAACAAAGTTGTAAGGCTCAACGCCCATGTTCAGGAAGCGCCCAATGACGTCGACGACGTTATTGGCGTGCACCGTCGTGAACACAAGATGCCCGGTCAGCGCCGAGTTGATCGCAATCTGCGCCGTCTCCTGGTCGCGGATTTCGCCGACCAGAATCTTGTCCGGGTCATGACGCAGAATCGAACGCAGTCCGCGCGCAAACGTCAGCCCCTTCTTCTCGTTCACAGGAATCTGCGTGATGCCGCGAATCTGGTACTCGACCGGATCCTCAATCGTGATGATCTTGTCTTCTTCGCTCTTGATCTCGTTCAGCGCCGCGTACAGTGTCGTCGTCTTACCCGAACCCGTAGGCCCGGTGACCAGCACCATCCCGTACGGCTCCTTGATGTACAGCCGGAAGCGCCGCAAATCCTCCGGATCAAATCCCACCACTTCCAGTGATAAATTGCGGAACTTCTCGCTCATGCTCTCTTTGTCCAGAACACGCAGCACTGCATTTTCGCCATGCACCGTCGGCATAATCGAAACGCGGAAGTCGATCAGCCTCCCTTTATATCGGACCCGGAAGCGCCCGTCCTGCGGCACGCGGCGCTCGGCAATGTCCAGCTCGCTCATAACTTTAATACGCGACAGGATCGTCTGGTGATGCTCGCGCGCAATCGGCGCCATCGCCATCTGCAGCACGCCGTCAATGCGGTACTTCATCACTACGCTGTCTTCATACGTCTCAATGTGGATGTCCGATGCACGCCGCTCCAGCGCAGAAAAAATCGTCGTGTCCACCAGCCGGATGATCGGGCTGATGTCTTCCTCCGTCGTCAGCCGCTCAATCGAAAGATTCGCGTCCGAGCTGTCATCACCGTCCCCAACCTCAAACGTCAGCCCCTCGCTGGCCTCGTCCAGAACGCGCTGGCTCTGCTCCGTCTTCTTCAGCAGGTCAGTAATCTGCCCCAGCGTCGCCACACGCGTCACGATGCGCTTGCCCAGCAGTCCGCTGATTTCATCCAGCAGCATCAACTTGCTCGGATCGCTGATCGCAATCACCAGCTTGTCGCCCTGCAATTCCAGCGGGACAAAGTTGTAACGGAACATCATGTCCACCGGCACGGTGCGAAACAGCTCATGCTGGATCTTGAAATTCTTCAGGTCCACCAGCTCCGAGCGATACCGCTTCGCCAGCGACTTGGCGCGCTCCGCATCGTCCATCGGTGTCGCTGCAATCGGAATAAATACAGGTGCGTTGCCCATTAGCTGCCTCCAACTCCGCTGCCGCTTGAAAGCGAGAAGATCGGCAGGTAAAGAGAAATCAAAATCGTCACCACCACCACGCCCATGACGATCAGAATCGCCGGTTCAATCAGGCTCAGCGCCGCCGTCAGCGCCGTCTGCACGTCTTCCTCATAAAATTCAGCGACCGAATTCAGCATCCCCGGCAGCGCACCCGTGCTCTCGCCAACTTCAATCATCTCGACCGACAACTCCGGAAAAATCTTCGTCTCTTCCAAACTCCGCGACAGCCCGCGCCCCTCGCGCACACTCGTCACGCTGGTCAAAACCGCGCGACTCACACTGCGGCTGCCCATTGACTTCGCCGCTGTCTCCAGAGAGGGAACCAGGGGAAGGCCGCCCTGCAGCAGCGTCGACAAAGTTCGCGCAAAAAGCGCCACCTGATACTTCAGCCAGATCTCGCCAAATACCGGCAGCCCAACCCGAATCTTGTCGATCAAATTCCCGCCGCGGTCCGTCTGCGTCCACCGCACAAACAGCCACGCGATCAGCGCGACCACCGGAATCGCGAAAAGAAAATATTTCTGGATCGCATTGCCCATGGCCAGCATGATCAGCGTGATCGCCGGCAGCTTGGATCCAATCTGGTCATACAGCTGCGCAAATCTCGGCACGACAAATCCGATCAGGAACAGAAACAGCGCCGCCACCAGCACCACCAGCAACACGGGATACACCAGGCTGGCCTTCAGCTTCTTGGTAAACGTCAGCGTAATTTTCTGAAACGAAAGATACCGCGCCAGCACTTCCTCAAGATTGCCGCTCTTCTCCCCAGCCATCAGCGTCGTCACGTAAATCACCGGAAACGCATTCTGCGCCCCGAACGCCTGCGAAAAACTCTCACCCGTCCGCACCCGAACAGCAACGTCAGCCAACTGCGCCTGGAAGGTAGGATTTTTCTGCCGCTTCGACAGCAACTCAATCGCGCTCAAAATTGGAATGCCCGCCCGGATCAGCGTCAGAAATTGCTGGTTGAAGACAAGGAATGTTTCCAGCTTGGTCTTCTTGTTAGCCCGCAGGCCAGGAATCTTGCCACCCTTCGTCTTCACCGAGTAGACGTAGTAGCCATTCTGCGTAAACCGCGCGCGCAACTCGTCGGCAGTAGCAGCCGCATGCGTCTGCTCCAGAATCCGGCCGCGCTCGTCAGCCAATTTGACTACAAATTCCGCCATCAGGGGTGAGGCCAGCCAAGCCAGCCATTCCTCTCTAGACTACCAGTTCCGCCGCAAACCCTTTGCAACGCAAATTGTTGAAATGACTATGACGAAACCCCAATTTGGCAGAGCGAAAAGCAGGCAGGCAAAGGTGGACTAGGAGATAGACGCAGCCGCCGTTAATGCGCTCACAAAAGAAGCCTGCGCGCGTTTTTATCCTCCACGACGAACTTTGCGGTGTAAAGTGGAAGTGCATGGGTGATCTGCACAAAGCAATCGGCGATATCAGCAGCATCCGTCGGCAAATCGCCGGCAGTACGCAGTTTCGCGGCTATGGGCCGGCCACCCTCGCTGCTACCGGGCTATTCGCTTTGGCGGCCGCGGCACTCCAGTCGGTACGAGTACCGGATTCATCTGGCCACATCGGCGCTTACTTGACGATTTGGATCAGCACCGCCGCTTTGTCAGCCGCGCTGACCGGCACGCAGATGTACACCCGAACGCGTCGCATGCACTCCGGCCTCTCCAACGAAATGTTGGGTATGGCTGTTGAGCAGTTTTTGCCGGCCGTCGGCGCCGGCCTGCTCGTCACCGTCGTTCTTGTGCAGGCGGTGCCCGCCGCCATCTGGATGCTGCCCGGGCTCTGGCAAATCATCTTCAGCCTCGGAATTTTTTCCTCTTGCCGCTTTCTCCCGCGCACCGTAATTGTGGCAGCGTCGTGGTATCTGCTCAGCGGCTTGCTCTGCATCTCTCTCGGAGACATCCGGGCACTTGCGCCGTGGACCATGGGTCTTGGATTCGGTGTCGGACAACTGCTATCTGCCGCCATGCTGTTCATCGGCACGCCTAAGGAGGCGAATGAAAGCTAAAGCGCAATCCAACGAAGGCCGCTTCGCCTATCAGGGCCTC
>Ga0302324_100017569_pt1 | contig 14170 bp, 11 predicted proteins | sample Palsa_T0_1_FD_201949 | JGI IMG/M metagenome (GOLD analysis project Ga0302324, IMG submission 201949) | Peat permafrost microbial communities from Stordalen Mire near Abisko, Sweden - Palsa_T0_1 | ecosystem: Environmental > Terrestrial > Soil > Palsa > Peat permafrost | place: Sweden: Abisko... | reverse complement strand
TCTGCCGCATTTATGACCTGTACTCGGCGCAGACGGCCGCCGGCGAGACGCTGCACTTCCTCACCATGGAATTCCTGGACGGCGAGACGCTGCTCCAGCGGTTGAAGCGCGAAGGCCGAATGTCGCCGGCGCAGGTGCTGCCGCTGTTGAGGCAGATGGCCGCCGGACTGGATGCGGCCCACGCCGCGGGCGTCGTCCACCGGGACTTCAAGGCCAGCAACGTCATGCTGGTGCCAACCCCGGCCGCCGGCGGAGGCGCGCCCGGCTTGCGCGTGGCGCTGACCGACTTCGGGATTGCCCGTGCGCTCCACGCCGACACCGACTTCGCTGAAAACGTCACCGGCGCCGGTCTGCTCGGCACCCCGGAGTCCATGGCGCCCGAGCAAGTGACGGGCGGACCGGTGAGCGCGGCGACGGACATTTATGCATTGGGGCTGGTGCTGTACGAGATGCTGACTGGGAAGACGGCCTTCACCGGCGCCACGCCTTTGGAGACGGCCTTCAAGCGCGTGAATGAAAGGCCGCCGCCCCCCAAGACGGCTGTGCCGGATTTGGCCGAGCGCTGGAATGCCGCCATCCTCCGCTGCCTGGAAAAAGAACCCGGCCGGCGTTTTGCCTCCGCCGGTGAGGTGGCGCACTTCGTCGAGGCGCCGGTGGCCACGGTGCAGCGCCGCGCGGTCCTCTCCGCTGGCGGGGTGGGTCTCCTGGCCGTGGCGCTGGTGGTCGTCCTGGGCATTTGGTTTGGCGGCTGGTTTGGCCTCCGCAGGAACGAGACGTGGCTGACGGCGAAAGTCCTCCCCGAGCTTCACCAGTTGGTGGACAGGGACAAGCTTCTGGACGCGCAGCTCTTGGCCATGGAGGCCAACCGGGCAGTACCGGACAACCCTGCGCTGCTGGCGGCCTGGCGCACCTTCGCCAGCCTGGGGACACTCCGGACAGCACCGCCCGGGGCGCATGTTTCCGTCCGCGACTATGCAGACGACAAGGCCCCTTGGCATGAGTTGGGGGTGACGCCGCTGACGACGTGGTACCCGCGGGTCGACCTTCGCGTCCGCTTCACGTTGGAGGGCTACCGGCCATACGAGGCGGGCCGGGTGGGGGCGTTCTCGCAAGTCATTCCGCTGGACAAGGTGGGGGCTCTCTCCGACGACGTGGTGCACGTCTCGGGAGGGCTGTTCGGGCCCGGTCCGGACGATCATGAATCGCCCCTCCAGGACTTTCTTCTCGACCGCTACGAAGTCACCAATCGCCGTTACAAGGCCTTCGTGGCCGCCGGAGGCTACGAGAAGCCGGAGTTCTGGCATGAGCCCTTCGTGAGGGATGGGCGGCGGCTGACGTTTGAAGAAGCCATGGCCCTCTTCGTCGACCGGACTGGACGGCCGGGGCCCAGCACCTGGGAGCTGAGTGGGTTTCCCAAGGGACAGGACGAGTTCCCGGTGGCCGGGGTCAGCTGGTACGAGGCCGCGGCGTTCGCGGCCTTCGAAGGGCGGGAGTTGCCGACCTTCTTCCACTGGCGCTTTGCCGCCGGTGTCTTCAATGCGCGATGGATTGTTCCGGCGAGCAACTTCTTCGACAAGGGCCTCGCGCCGGTCGGCCAGTACCAGGGCATCGGGCCCTTCGGGACGTTCGACATGGCAGGCAACGTACGCGAATGGTGCTTCAACGAAGCGACCGGCGGAGCCTCGGGCCGTTTCATCCTCGGCGGAGGGTGGAATGACCCGGTCTACGCCTTCACCGACAAGGGCACCCAGTCCCCCTGGGACCGCTCCCAGACCAACGGGCTGCGGCTGGCGACGTACCTTGGCAAGGACCCCAACCTCGACAAGGCGAAGGAGCCAGTCGACAAGCCCTTCCGCGACTACACCAAGGAAAAGCCGGTCGGAGACGCGGAATTCAAAATCTACCGGCGGCTGTACGCCTACGACGCCCGTCCGCTGAACGCCGTCCTCGAAGCGACGGACACCGGCAACGACTGGGTGCGCGAAAAGGTGACGTTCGACGCCGCCTACGGCAAGGAACGCGTGCTGGCCTACCTCTTCCTGCCAAAGGTGGGCAGCCCTCCCTACCAGACCATCGTTTACTTCCCCGGCTCCGGCTCGCAGTTTCAGGCCTCCATCGACGAGGACTTCCCCTACTGGGACTTCATCGTCCGGAGCGGTCGCGCCCTGATGTTTCCCGTCTACCGCGGGACGTTGGAGCGCAGGGCGGAGCTCAACACCAACGTGGACATGGCGTCGGTGGCGTACCGCGACGCCGTCATTCAGTGGACCCAGGACCTGATGCGCAGCATCGACTACCTGGACAGCCGGCCCGACATCGACAGGGAGAAGCTCGGCTATTTCGGCTACAGCTGGGGCGGCGAGATGGGTGGGCTGATTCCTGCGGTGGAACCTCGTCTCAAGGTCGCCGTGCTCCATGTGGCAGGATTCGAGATGGAGCAGCCCCTTCCCGAGGCCGACCCCCTCAATTTCGTCAGCCGCATCACCATTCCTGTGCTGATGGTGAATGGCCGGATGGACCCTTACTTCAACGTCGAGACGTCTCAGCGGCCGATGTTTGAATTGCTCGGCACGCCGGCGGGACAGAAGCGCCACGTCATCTACGAGGCTGGCCACTTCGTCCCACGGGACCAGCTCGTGAAGGAAACACTCGACTGGTTCGACCGGTACCTAGGCCCCGTGAAGGACGCGCGAAAGACGCCGGCCGCGGCAAAGCAGCCGTGACGGCGGACATGCCGGAGGCCGCGGGGCCGACGCGCGGGCCGGGCGGTCCTTCGTTCCAGACGGCAGCGAGCTGGCGCAGGGCCTGATGAAGGACTTGCCCACGCTCATCGCTCGAAATCCTCCATCACCCAGATGTCCCCGCCCTGGGGGCGGAAGCGGTCGAACAGCACGAAGCGGCCGTCCGGCGACCAGACGGGATAGTCAATCCGGACGCCTGGGTCGCCGAACTCGAAGACCTTCTCGGGAGCGCCGCCTGTCAGCGGCGAGACCCAGAGGGCCTTGTGGCCCGTGACGTCCATGATCCTCGAGAAGTCGGGTGAGAAGGAGATGTGCGAGCCCCCCGCCTGCTCGCCGACTCGTTCCGGATCGCCGCCGCTGACGGGAACGCGCATCGTCTGACCTTTCCCGCCGCACGTCGGGCAGCGGAAGACGACGTCCCGGCCGTCCCGGGAAAAGCGCAGGAAATGCCCGCCTGCGCCGACGCGGGTGAGCTCACGCGCCTCGCCGCCGTCGGCACTCATGAGCCAGACCTCCAAGCGTCCTCCCTGGTCCGACTGGTAGGCGATCTGCCGGCCGTCGGGCGAGAAGAACGGATTGATGTCGATCGAGGGAACCTTCGTGAGCTGGACGAGCTTGCCCGACGCGACCTCGACCTTCCAGATGTCGGCATTTCCCGAGCGCGATGAGAAGAAGACGATCCAGCGCCCGTCGGGCGACCAGGTCGGCTGGAAGTCTCCGCCAGGACCCTTCGTGAGCTGGCGCGTCGAGCCGTCCGCGAGCGAGTGTAGCCAGATGTTCATGTCGCCCGAGCGGTCGGAGTTGAAGGCGATCCACTTTCCGTCCGGCGACCAGGCGCCGCGACTGTCCTCCCGCGTCGTCGCGACGACCTCCAGCGGCTCGCCGGCTGACCGCCCAGTCTCTTGCGAGACGGGCAGCTTCCAGATGTCGGCGTTCTGCTTCAGGATTGCGAACGCGAGCTTCTTGCCATCGGGCGAAAGGGCGGCCTGGACATCCTGCCCTGCGCCAGTCGTGAGCTGCTGCGGCAGCCCCGCCGGCAAACCGTCCTGGCCAATCTCGCTTCTCCACAGGTTCAGGCCTCCGCTGCTGCGGTTGGACGAGAAGTACACGAAGCGGCCCGAAGGGGACCAGACCGGATCGATGTCCTGGTACAGGTCGTTGGTGATCCAGTTGAGGGTCTTGGAGGCCACGTCCACGATCCGGACGTCGAATTTGGTGCGTTCGATGTTCTGGAAGACGATCCGCTTGCCGTCCGGAGACCAGCGCGGCCGCATGTGAACGACGGCTTCGGAGACGTCCGACGTGACCTGCTGCGGGTTGTGCCCTTGGGCATCCAACAGCCAGATCTGCCTCGGACCCGCCCAGGACGCGTCCACCGCGATGCGCTTGCCGTCGGGAGCGTAAGCCGGATTGAAGGCGTTCTCGGCAAGCCGCGTCTCCTTGCCGGACGCCACGTCGATCGCCCAGATGTCGCCGTCGTCGTAGTAACCGAACACATCTGAGGGCTCAAGACGCTGCGCGGCTGTACGCGACCGCGCGAAGAGGATTGTCCGGCTGTCCGGAGACCAGGTGGGCTGGATGTCGTCGAAGGCGCTCTTCGTCAGGCGCTTCTCCTCGCTGGTCTTCAGGTCTTTGACGAAAATCTGGCGCAGATTCCCGACGTCCGCCGAGTACGTGAGGCTTGTTCCGTCGCCCGACCAGGCGGGTGACGACTCGACGCCCTCGGCGAACGTGACCTGGGTGAGCCGGGGCTGTGGCCCTGCTGACGGGTTCCGGCTCCGCAGGGCGAGGAGGACGACGGCCAGGACGAGACCGACGACCCCGAGGGCCATGATGGTCCGTCCGGTAAGCACCCACGCCCGACGTCGCGAGGCCGATGGTTGCACCGGGAGGGGCGCCTTCGATTCGGTGGGTGGCCCGGAACTGGTAGGTGTCCGCAGCAGCTCGAGGTGGAACGCCAGGTCTCGTGCAGACTGGAAGCGACGCGCGGGGTCCTTCTCGAGGCAGCGCCGTACGAGCTGTGCGAGGGGCGGCGGGATGGTCGTCGGCAGTGGCTCGGGCTCGGAGTGGAGGATGGCGTAGCCACTCTCCACCAGAGACTTCGCAGGAAAGGCCCGGCGTCCGGCAAGCATCTCGTAAAGGAGCGCTCCAAAGCTGAAGAAGTCCGTCCGGGCGTCCACCGGGTCGCCCCGCACCTGCTCGGGGGACATGTAACCGGGAGTCCCGAGCACCATCCCCGTTCCGGTGTGGGCTCCGGAGGGAGACAGGGTCTCGTCCAGCATGGCGTGGGGGCCTGCCTCGCGGGCCTCCTCGACGAGCTTGGCGATGCCGAAATCGATGAGCTTGACCTGCCCATCCTGCGTGACGAAGACGTTTTCGGGCTTCAAGTCCCGGTGGGCAATGCCGCGCGCGTGAGCCGCGGCCAGCCCCTGAGCGATGGCTGCCGCCCACTCGAGAGCCGTGGCCAGCGGAAGTGGCCCTTGGACCAGCCGCTCCCTGAGCGTCTCGCCCTGAAGCAACTCGGTGACGAAGTAGGGCTTCCCGTCGTGCAACCCAACATCGTGAAGAGCGACAACGTTGGGATGCGTCAGCGAGGCCGCCAGCTTTGCCTCGCGCTCAAAGCGCTCGAGAAGCGCTTCGTCGCCGGCAAGTCCCTCGGACACGACCTTGATCGCCACATCGCGCCCGAGCCGCGTGTCCGTGGCCCGGTAGACCTCGGCCATCCCCCCTGCCCCGAGGAGGGCAACTATCTCATAGGGTCCGACCCGGGTGCCCGCTGCCAGACGCATGCTCGGAGCCTAGCCTAGGGCCGAACCGGGAGCTGAGAAGGCAAGTGGCACGGTAGCGAGCGAAGCCTTTCGTGCGCCATTCTGGCATTGGTCCGAAGCCGGAAGTGCGGCGAGCCGCGGCGCTGAGCAGTACGCTCAAGGAACGACCTCCTTCCGGATTTGGCATCGATAGCTCTCATGAATACGAAAGAATCGGAATAAGCGAGTGAGCACTGTTTGTCGGGAAGGGAGCCCTCAATGAGCGTGCAAGTCGAACAGCAGAGCTATGAGATGCCACCGCGGGAGGGTTTCACCGTCACGCATTTTCTCACTGTCGCTGACGTCGAGCGATCCGCTCGCTACTACGAAAAGGTCTTTGGCGGCCGCATTCTGAGCCTCGGCGACAGCAAGGGTGCGTCTGGGCACATTCAGATCGCGAATACGTGGCTCATCGTCAACGTCGGGGGAGGGCCCACCCCGGACAAGCCGACGGTGACCCTCAGCGTTCTCGCCGACCCGGATAAGGTCAACAGCTTTATGAATATCCGCGTTGCGGACATTCATGCATGCTACGCACTCTGGAAGAGTCGAGGGGCCGAGTTCATCACGCCGCCGATTCCCAAGTACGGTGAGATTCGCTGCTACATCCGCGATCCTGATGGCTACATTATCGAGGTCGGGCAGAGCACATAACGCTCGGCCCGGATGGTCGGTCTTTTGGGAAATACGTTATCGACGTGGAGCCCATCCGTTAAGAGGAGCAGACGCATGAAGAAGCGCGTCCTGGGTAAGAGTGGTCTTGAAGTATCCGAAATCGGCTTTGGCTGCATGGGCATCAGTTTTGGACTCGGAAAGCCGCTCGAGAAGGACCCGGCCATCGGCATCATCCGACAGGCCTATGAGTTGGGCGTGACATTCTTCGACACCGCCGAAGCGTATGGCCCGTTCAAGAATGAGGAGCTCGTCGGCGAGGCGCTCGCGCCCATCCGGGACCAGATCGTCATCGCGACGAAGTTCGGCTTCCTGAACGGTGATTCGAAGACCGGACTCGACAGCCGGCCTGAGCGCATCCGCCGTGTCGCCGAAGAATCGCTCAAGCGGCTGAAGACGGACCACATCGACCTCTTCTACCAGCACCGGGTTGACCCGAACGTACCGATGGAGGATGTCGCCGGCACAGTGAAGGACCTCATCCGCGAGGGAAAGGTTCGCCACTTCGGGATGTCCGAGGCAGGTGCCCAGTCCATCCGGCGCGCGCACGCGGTACAGCCAGTGGCCGCGCTTCAGAGCGAGTACTCGTTGTGGTGGCGCGAGCCTGAGAAGGAGATTTTCCCGCTGTGCCAGGAGCTCGGAATTGGCTTCGTGCCGTTTAGCCCGCTCGGCAAGGGGTTCCTTACGGGGAAAATCGATGCGAGCACGGAGTTCGTCAAAGACGACTTCCGGAACATCGTTCCGCGCTTCACCAAGGAAGCGCGCGAGGCGAATCAGGGCCTCGTGGACCGGCTCGGCGAGGTTTCTACGGAGAAGAAGGCCACCCCGGCACAGATCGCGCTCGCGTGGATTCTGGCGCAGAAACCGTGGCTCGTTCCCATCCCGGGAACGACGAAGCCGGCGCGCCTGAAAGAAAATCTCGCCGCTGCGGATGTGACGTTGAGTCCAGCGGATGTCAGCAAGATCGAGGAAGCCCTCGGGAAGACGCAGGTCGTCGGCGACCGCTACCCGGCGCACCTCGCGGCGCGTTCGGGCCGATAGCCGACAAACGTCCTCAGCCTAGGTACGAATGGACAGCTCGCGGGTCGAGCGACGCGCCGCCTTTCTCGATCGAGAGGGCGCACGCGAATCTCACGCGCCGTCCGCCCACGGGCTCAGCGAGGAAGAGAAGGCGGGTTCGAGCCGATCAGTACTGGCCGTACCGCCCCCTAACCGACTCGAGAAGCTTCTGTGTGTCGTACCCGACGCCGTCCTTGAAGACGATTTCCACGTTTTCGACGTCTCCAATCTGCTTCGACGGATCGCCTCTGATCACCACGAGGTCCGCGTGCTTGCCCGAGGCGATTGAGCCGATCTGCTTGTTTCGGCCCAAGTATATCGTCTCCACGAGGAATCGAAGCGGCTGAGCAGCATCGCCGGTGTATCAGCCCGAACGTGGGCGATTGCCCCGACATCTAATTCCCCCGCAGCGCTCCGGAAAAGGAGACGCTGAGCCGTGTCTCTTAGGGGCCATGGTTAGTTGCCGTGCTAACCTCACTCTCATCGGGCAGGTAGGTCGATTGTGGCAGCCAGCGTCTATACCTTCGGTCCGTTTCGACTCGAAGCGCACGAACGGCGACTCATGCGCAGTGGCTCTCTCGTGCCATTGTCCGGCAAGGCATTCGACACGCTCCTACTTCTCGTCGAGGGAGCAGGAACGCTCCAGCACCAGCAAGCTTTGATGGACCGTCTGTGGCCGGACACCTTCGTCGAACCCAACAACCTTCAGCACAATGTTTCGCTGGTCCGGCGCGTGCTCGATGGAGCGTCCGGTGTCGAGCTGCAGACAGTCCGCGGGCAGGGATATCGCCTGGTCACGGATGTTTCCTACACCGAAGGGCGCGATTCTTTCGGGGCCACCACGAGCGCTACCCAGCAGACCTACTTCTGCAAGGCAGCGGACGGCGCCAGACTGGCGTTCGCCAAGCTCGGTAGCGGGCCGCCCATCGTTAAAGCCGCCAACTGGCTCAGCCACCTGGAGCTGGACTGGCAGGGGAATGTCTGGCGGAGCTGGCTCGAGCTCTTCAGCCGCCGGCGCCGCTTTGTGCGCTACGACGCGCGCGGCAACGGCCTGTCGGACTGGAACCCGCCGGCGCTCGCATTCGAGAGCTTTGTTTCGGACCTCGCCACAATTTTCGACGCCGCTGGTGTCGAGCGCGCGCCGGTGATCGGGATGTCACAGGGGGCGGCCGTCGCCGCCGCGTACGCGGCGCGTCACCCCGACCGCGTGTCAGCACTGGTCCTGATTGGAGGGTGCGTACGGGGCTGGCGCGTCAAGGGGCATGCCGAGCTTGCCCGGCAGTTCGAGGCGCTCATGGTGTTGATGCGCAAGGGTTGGGGTGGTCGCAACGCCGCGTTTCGGCAGATTTTCACCACCAGGTTTTTTCCCGAGGCCACCCGGGAGCTCGCTGACGAGTTCAATGAGCTGCAGCGTCTGACGACCACCCCGGACAACGCCGCGGACCTCCTCTCCTCGCTCGGGGACATCGACATACGCAGCGAGCTGCCCCGGGTGACCGCACCGACGCTGATCCTCCACAGCCGTGACGATGCAGTGGTTCCCATGAAGGACGGCGTCGAGCTTGCCAGTGGGATCGCTGGTGCGCGGTTCGTTCCGCTCGACAGCCGCAACCACGTGGTGCTCCCCGGCGAGCCGGCGTGGCACCGGTTGGTCGCGGAGTTCGAGGGGTTTCTCGCTCAGGAAGTCGTCAGCTAAGCCTCAGCCTCCCCAAAAGCTTCGGCGGCGCGAACGACCGTAGTTTGCCCATATGCACCGCGCGTTGCGTGGAACGGGCGAACCGACGGCTGCCGAGGCGCTTAGGCGGTGGCTGTCCCTCCGGGCCTACGGGGCGGTCACCAGCACACTGTTTCGAGCAAAGACACCGCCGGAGAAGATGCGGCGGCGGTTCGAAGCGTTCGGCACCACTTCCCGGGCGTCGATCCTGCGGCGGCATCCGGCGGCCATCTTCGCCGACCACACCGTCGGTCGGCTGACCATCGAGAGCGTGCGTGCAGTAGCGACCGCCAGTCGGACCATCCTCTACCTGCATGGAGGCGCGTTCGTGATGGGCTCGCCCGCATCGTATCGCAGCCGCGCCATGCGTCTGAGCTACCGATGCGGTGCGGAGGTGTTCGTTCCCGACTACCGCCTGGCCCCAGAGCATCCATTTCCCGCTGCCCTCGAAGACGCATTGGCAGCGTGGCGCAAAGTCCGGACCCTTGGCAGCCGTGCGCCGGTGTTCGTCGCCGGCGACTCAGCTGGGGGCGGGCTCGTGCTCAGCCTAATGGTTCGTCTGCGCCAGCTCGGCGAGCCCTCGCCCAATGGGGCCGTCCTGCTCTCGCCGTGGACGAATCTGAGCGACTCGGCCGGCGCCGGCAACCACCGGGACCTGTGGCTGAGCCGGGAACACCTCAGCTGCTGGGCGCGCTACTACGTTGGCCGAGCGGATCCGAGCGAGGCGCTCATCTCGCCGTCGTTCGCGGACCTATCCGGTCTGCCTCCTCTGCTGGTCTTGGCAGGCGAGGATGAGCTGCTCGCCGAGGACGCGCGGCGGCTGGTCGATCGTGCGCGGGCCAGTGGGACCGACGCCAGGCTCCTGATGGGCAAGGGGATGCAGCACGACTGGCCGCTCACTCTGCCCTGGCTCGCCGAGAGCCGCCGTGCGTGGGGAGAGATCACGAACTTCGTCGAGAACTGCTCGTTCGAGCTCACGCGCGAAGGAGGCACATCCTGAACCGTCCGACCCGGCCCTCGGCTGCGACCGTCACTGAACTCCGTCGCGGGGTGTTTCGAGCCGAACGTTCGAGAACCAGAGTTGTTTCCAGCGCTGGACTCGCTCATCGATGGCCAAAGCCTTCGGTGAAACGACGGTCGGGCTGACGAAGGTCGTACCGTCTCCAATCGCCTGGACGTTGACCGTCGCATAACAAAGCTCGCCTTCCTGGTAGGTCACACCGATCAGAACGCCGCATCGCGCGCACAGCAGGAATTCCGCGGTGCCGCTGCCTTGTCGATATCGTCCAAGCAGCTCCGGCTCCCGAACCTTTATGCGCAACGATCCTTTGGGATCCGACACGTAGGCGGCGGCGTGCTTGCGACAGAAGCGGCAGTCGCAGGCGCGTGGGCGGTATGAGTCGGAAGGCTCCGAGAGCTCCATCTCGACCGAGAGATTGCCGCAGTCGCAACCTCCGAGGACAGTAGACATTACGGCTCCTGCCGTCGGCGAATGAGTAGGTGCGCGAAGGTTGCATCAAGCCGCAGGAGAGTCAAAAGCATCGGGCGGCGTTTGGCGATCCCGCGTGGGATGCTGGTGGGGCTGCGACTAGGAGAAGGCCCCCAGTGCGGGCATTCCGCCGCGATGGGGGTCTCCCGCTGGAGCGAGCGTAACCGCCGTTTCTCCGGGACCTTCCGTTGGGAGCGTTTAGCCGGCGCTCCGGGCACCACCGGCGGGACCGCGCATCGCCCGCACGTCCTCGGTACGCAACGGGTTGCCGGCAATGCCCCACTCTCCGCTCGCGACCTCTTCGATAGTTACCCAAGTGACGGCGCGCATGGTTTCGCCTTCGATGCTGACCATCGCGTCGGTAAGCTTCTTGATGATTTGCTGCTTCTCTGCCGGCCCGAATACACCTTGAATCAACTTCACTTGAATCAGTGGCATGGCTTTCCTCGGTTGGAGGGTTCGTGCTCTAGGACAAAGCCTCTTGCGCCACCGTGTGACGTGCCGTGTGATGCCGTCGTGGAGTGTGGGCGCTAGCCCGCCGATGCCGCCTTCCCTAGAGATCAGACTCCTCGGTTCTCCTTGCCTCGTCCTCGAGGGGAAGGCGTCGTCGGGGCCGAGGGGCCGCAAGAGCTGGGCTGTCATTGCCCGGATATTGCTTGGCGATCGGCCGCTTGGGCGGCGCGAGCTGGTGGATCTGCTCTTCCAGGACGCGGTCGACCCGCTGGGGGCCCTCCGTTGGACGCTGTCTGAAGTGCGCCGGAGCATGCACAGGGACGACTTGCTTCGCGGTGATCCGCTTGCACTGCTCGAGACCGGCGCAGTTGTTGATGTCCACGCGCTCGCAGGAACCACGGACGCGATTCGAGTGGCCGAGGCCGCTGGTGAGCTTCTGGGCGGGTGGACGTTCCCAGCGTGCCCAGAGTTTGACGAGTGGCTTCAGATCGAGCGACGCCGCGTGCAGTCCCGCGTTGAGGCCCATCTGCGCGACGCGGCAATGCAACACCTGGCTGCCGGCGAATCCGGCATCGCGGTCCGGCTCGCCAGCCGCGCCGTTGTTAGCAACCCGCTCGATGAGGCGCTCCAGGAGCTCCTCGTCCGGTGTCTTGCTCGTCATGGCGACCGAGCCGGGGCTAACGAACAAGCGGCTCGATGCGAGCGCCTCTTCCGGGAGACACTCGGGGTGCAAGTCTCGCGAGCCATCTGGGCCGCCGTCGATGACGGTCCCATTCTCGAGCGCGTGCAGGCATCCCCCGCAGCAGCCGCTGCGTTGCTCGAATCCGGACAAGCAGCCATTGATGTGGGCGCCATCGACGCTGGCATCCAGACGCTGCGACGTGCCATCGCACTCTCGGGGGACGACCGTCAGCGCGCTACTGGCCTGCTCCGACTTGGCTCGGCCCTCATCCACGAGCTGCGCGGCCGCGACGAGGAGGGCGCGGTCTTCCTTCACGAGGCGGCCCTGGTTGCGCAGCGCGTGGGAGATATCGCGACCACGGTCGCCGCGCTCCGCGAGCTCGCCTTCGTCGACGTCCAGGCCGGCCGCGCCGCGACCGCGGCCGCCCGGCTCAAGACTGCTTCGGAGCTCGCGGGTACGAATGACCACCTTCGATGTGGCGTTCTCGCCGTTCTGGGGATGCACCTTTCTGACCGAGGCGACCAGCAGGAATCGATGAGGGTGTTTCAGGCGTCAATCGAAGCTGCAGAACGATCGAACGACAGACGGCAGGCTGCATGGTCGCGCGCATTGATGGGACGGTCTTCCCTTCTCGCGGGAGATCTCCCACGGGCCCGCGAGCTGTTCGACGAAGCCATTGAGGGGTGTCGCACAGAGCGCTGGCTGTCCTTTTTTTGCCATTCCCGCTCGCGATGCGTGCCGAGGTCGGAATCGAGCTTGGGGAAGAGGATGACCGTCTTGCGCCGCTCCTGGAGGAGGCATTCGCGCTCGGATGCGAGCTCGGTGACCCTTGCTGGGAAGGCCTCGGGGGATGTGGCCTAGCGCATCTGTCGGCCAGTCGCGGACAGCTGGACCTCGCTTGGAAGCAGGCGGTTGATGCACACCGGCGCTGCATTCGACACCCTGACCGCTACGTTTGGGTCGAAGCCTGGGTCCTCCTCCGCCTCGTCGGGGTTGCGTCTCGCGGAGGGCGGGAGGCGGAGGCCCGAGTAGCGCGAGCGACTCTCGCCGATCTGATCGCTCGAACCGAGCAATCCCATCTCACTGGTAGACTGCCGGGGAGCGGTATTCGCGGTGGCCCTTGATTGCCGCCGACGCGGAACCGCGTGTCGCCCTCATGCCCCACTCGGAGAGGAGGCAGTTCCTATGACGAAGCACCCGACGGGAACGCGCGAGGAATGGCTCAGAGCTCGCATCGAGCTATTGGAGCGAGAGAAACAGCTGACCCGACAGAGCGACGAACTCGCCCGGCAGCGGCGGGCGCTCCCATGGGTGGCCATCGAGGAGCAGTACGCCTTTGAGACCAACGACGGCACAAAGACGCTGTCACAGCTCTTCGATGGACGCTCGCAGCTCCTCATCTACCACTTCATGCTTGGCCCAAACACCCCGGATGGGTGCCCGGGTTGCACTTTTTTTGCGGACGGTTTCGACGGGGCCGTCACCCACCTCGAACACCACGACGTGACGTTTCTCGCGGCGTCGCGCGCTTCACTCGAGACGCTGAACACGTACAAGCGACGCATGGGTTGGAAGTTCCCATGGGTCTCGTCGGGTGGAAGTGACTTCAACCGCGACTTTAGTGCGTTCAATGAGAGGGACCGCGCCAACGGAACGGGCTTCAACTTCGGCACGCCGAAAAGAGCGGCTCTCAACGTCGTCAAGAACGAAGAGTTGATGGCGCTGAGTGCCTTCGTGCTTGAGGGCTCGGCCGTCTATCACACGTACACTTGTTATGACCGCGGGACCGACGGCCTGAACCTCGTCTTTCAACTGCTCGATAGATCTCCCAAGGGGCGAGACCACGGTGCATCGAAGGGCTGGCCGCGGAAACACGACGAATACTGAAGGATTGGAGACCATGAACGCGGGCTGAACCAGAGCAGACCCACCTGCGAAGCGGGCTGTTGTTGCTCAACAGTCAGAACGTGCCGTCCGTCGTGACAGAAAGGCCCTTATGCGCCTGCGCCTCGGCGAGTCGCGCCTTCAGATCTGCGGTGATGCCATCGACCGCATCGGTCCCTGCGAAGAACTGCTTTGGAGGCGACTCCATCGCCGCGAGCTGAACGAGCGCCTTGCCGAGCTTCGCCGGATCTCCCGACTGCTTGCCATCGTAGCCCTGCCACTGTGCCTTTACCGCCGCCGGTGAGTCGTAGCCCTCGACCGCGAGCCGGCCAAACACCACGGACTTTGGTGCGAGCAAGTCAGTGCGGAAGAAGCCGGGCTCGACGAGCGTCACCTTGATGCCGAACCGCTCCACTTCCTGGGCGACTGACAGCGAGAGTCCCTCGACGGCAAACTTCGTTGCCGCATAGGCGCTCGCTGTCCCATAGCCGATGACGCCCGCCATTGAGGACACGTTGAGTATTCGTCCCGTGCCCTGTCGACGCATGACAGGCAACGCCGCACGCATCACGTAAAGGACGCCGTAGAAGTTTGTTGCGAACTGCCCGGCGATCTCGTCCGTGGACAGCGACTCGAGGTTGCCGAGGAGACTGTAGCCAGCGTTGTTGA
>Ga0302324_100017567_pt1 | contig 14172 bp, 10 predicted proteins | sample Palsa_T0_1_FD_201949 | JGI IMG/M metagenome (GOLD analysis project Ga0302324, IMG submission 201949) | Peat permafrost microbial communities from Stordalen Mire near Abisko, Sweden - Palsa_T0_1 | ecosystem: Environmental > Terrestrial > Soil > Palsa > Peat permafrost | place: Sweden: Abisko... | reverse complement strand
TCACCCATTACCAGGGCGCCGGATACCACCGGGTGAACGGCGACCGCTCACCAGAGGATGTCCTGCGCAAGATCGATCACTTGCTGGCGCCGGGTCCGCGATGGGCCGGGAGGCCCCGCAGTTTTAGCGGCCTCGCCCAGGCTTTTCCGGCCGGTAGCTGATTCTCTCACGAGAAATAGTGGGGCAGGCCCGTGGCCGGGGTCGTGGCCGGGGAATCCTCTGGGTCGGGTCCCTTGGACCCGCTCAGGCTCGGAAATCAAGCCCCGCGGAAAGAAGATGGCGGGCTGGGTCTGTTAGGCCGCAAGAGCAGGAAATCGGAGTTTCAGGTATGCTGTATTGAAACTGGCCATGAATCCTACTACGCTGTCTGTAGGATATGTACCGCCGGAGGTTCATTGTCGCAGGGTTGGCTGGCACGGCGCTGGGCTGCGGGCGCTCCAAAAGCCCGTGGCGGTTCTTCAGCATCGAAGAAGCGCGCACGGTGGAGGCCGTCTGCGCCCAGATCGTCCCTGAAGATCGGGACCCGGGCGCGGTGCGGGCCGGGGTGGTCGTCTTCATCGATCGTCAGCTTACGGGCTTCTACAAGCCTTTGCAGAAAACCTACCGGCAGGGAATCGCGGCCATCGACCGGGAGAGCGTACGCGCGGCCGGCCACCCGTTCGCGAACTTGTCCGCCGGCGCGCAGCTTGACGCACTGCGGCGCATCGAGCGCAATCCCGATCTGAAGCCGTTCTTCGACATGCTGGTGGCGCATACCATGCAGGGATTCTACGGCGATCCGCGGCATGGCGGCAACCGCGAGCGCGTGAGTTGGAAGATGCTCGGTGTGGCATCGCCGCCGGTGCGGGGGCGCGCGTGAATCGGGTCAACGCCTTGATCGTGGGAGCCGGCGCGGGCGGCGGCATCGTTGCCAAAGAGCTGGCCGAAGCGGGGCTGAGCGTAGTCCTGCTGGAGCGCGGCAAGTGGTATACGGCGTTCGATTGCCGCAAGGACGATCTGCGCAACCAGCGCAACAGCACGCTGGGCAACGCCTTCGGTCCGGACGACGAGCGCAATCCGCGGGTGGCGGTGGACCTGGCGGGGCGCGGGCACGTGGTGCGGGCCAGCGGTCCGGGCTACAGCAACAACGCGGCCTGCGTGGGCGGCGGCACGCTCAGCTACGGCGCCATGGCGTGGCGCTACATGGAGCGCGATTTCCGCATGCGCTCCACCTACGGGCAGGTAGCCGGCAGCACGCTCGCCGATTGGCCCATCTCCTACGACGATCTGGAACCTTATTATGAGAAGGCCGAATGGGAGATCGGGGTCTCGGGCGACGATTCGGGCAATCCGTTCCGCGCGCCGCGCCGCAAGCCCCTGCCCATGCCGCCGCTGGCGCCCAACCGCGAGTTCGAGATTCTGGAACCGGCCGCCAAACGGCTGGGGTTGCATCCGTTCCATATTCCGATGCTGCGCAACAGTGTGCCCTACGGCGGGCGCGGACCGTGCATGCGCTGCCGCTGGTGCGTGGGCTTCGCCTGCGAGGTGAACGCCAAGTGCGGCACGCAAAATACGGTGATCCCGGAGGCGCTCAAGACCGGGAATTGCGAGCTGCGCTCGGAATCGATGACCCGCCAGATCCTGACCGACGCGCGCGGGCGTGCCACAGGCGTGGAGTATTTCGATGCGCACGACCGCTTGCAGAGGCAGGATGCGGACCTGGTGGTGGTATCGAGCGCGGCGGTAGAATCGGCGCGGCTGCTGCTCAACTCCACCAGCCCGCTGTTTCCCCACGGCCTCGGCAACCGCTACGACTGGGTGGGCCGCAATTTTCAGGGCCACAGCTATACGGGCGCGTTCGGCATCATGCCGGAAGATATCTACGACGATCTGGGGCCGGGCGCTTCCATCGCGGTGTGCGATTACAACCACGGGAACCCCGGGCTGGCGGGCGGCGCCATGTTGGCCAATGAATTCATCCGGCTGCCGTACCAGTTCGTGGGCATGCTGCCGCCGGACGTGCCCAAGTGGGGACAGGCGCACAAGGATTTCATGCGCAGCTTCTACCGGCGGGCCATTGCCGTGCAGGGTCCCACGCAGGAGATGCCCATGTTCAACGCGCGCGTGGAAGTGGACCCGGCGGTGCGCGATTACTGGGGCATACCTGTGGCGCGGCTGTCGGGCGACAAGCACCCGCACACTATCGAGATCGGGGCCTTCGCGGCGGGGAAGGCCGAGGAGTGGCTGAAGGAGGCCGGCGCTGTGCGCACGTGGAAGAAACTGGCCGGACCGGGGTTTTCGGGCGGCCAGCACCAGGCCGGCACATGCCGCATGGGCGACGATCCGCAGACCTCGGTGGTGAACCGCTACTGCCAAGTGCACGAGATCGATAACCTGTTCGTGATCGACGGCAGCGTCCACGTAACCAACGGCGGATTCAATCCGGTGCTGACCATTATGGCCAACGCCTATCGCGCGTCGGAGCATCTGGTGAAGGGTTGGAAAGGCACGCGGTACCGCTGATGGGCAAGCGCTGGTGGTGGGCCGCGGCCGTTTTGCCGTGCGCGCTGCTATTGCTGCCGGCCTCCAGTATTTATTACAAGTCGACGGCCGGCGAAGGGTGCGCGCGCTGCCACGAGATCCGCGACAACTGGAGTGTCTGGCGCGAATCCACCCACCGCGGGGTCCCTTGTGAAGGCTGCCACGGCGGATCTATGGCGGACAACTCCCGGCGGCTGATCGAGCATTTATCCAGCAACGTTCCGGAGCAGATCCGCATCAAGGGTCTGGATAATTACGCCATGCTGGCGCGCTGCCAGTCGTGCCATCGGCAGGAATTCGCGGACTGGCAGGCGGGGCCGCACGGCGCTACGTTCGCTAAGTTCTTTCTTGACCAAAAGCAGAACCGGCAGCGGCTGCTGATGGACGACTGCCTGCGCTGCCACGGCATGCAGTATGAAGGCGGCATACGGGATCTGGTGACGCCCATCGACACGCGCGGTCCGTGGAAGATGACCGATGCGCGGTGGACCAACCTGCCGGCGATTCCGTGCCTGGCGTGCCACCAGATGCACCGTCATGGCGAGCCGCTACACCAGCAGCCGGACCGCATGGCTCGCTCCTCGGCGCGCGAGGCGATTTACCGGCCGTCGCTGGCCCTATTCGACCGGCGCGAAATGGCGCATGTGTCCAACGCCAACCTGGCGATTCCGCAGATTCTGGACGGCGCCCGGCCGTTGCGCATGAGTCCCGACCAACGCCAGGGTCTATGCTACCAGTGCCATGCGCCGCTTTCTACGCGGCAGGTGGGTTCGGGCGACGACCGCACCGGCAACGGCATCCACGAAGGCATCGGTTGCCTGGCCTGCCATGAAAAGCACGGGCAGCAGACGCGCGCTTCGTGCGCCAATTGCCATCCGCGCTTGTCCAACTGCGGGCTGGACGTGGAGAAGATGGACACCACCTTCCTGTCGGCGAAGAGCGCGCATAACATACACTCCGCGAAGTGCGTGGACTGCCATACCAAGGGTGTGCCGAAGAAGCGCTCCGACGCGATATCGGGCGCCAGGCAAACCCGCGTCGGATTGCAGATATTCCAGGGTTTCTAAGCCGGCGAGCCTGGCGGCCGTCTGTACGATGTTTCCGCCACAGCAAGTGAGGGCGTCGCAGATAGCCTGTCTCGCCACATCGCGCAAGGCCTGGCATTGGCGGGTAGCGACGGCAGCGGCGCCGCCTCAGGCAAGGGAGCGGCCCGGCGATAACGCTTCGCCGGGCAGGTGCAACGCCGCCGCGTCCAGCACACATGCGTCTGCACCATGGCCCGCTCGGTGGCGTTTTCCAGTTCCCGGACGTTGTCCAGCCAGCTATAGGTGCATAGTTTATCTATTCACGAAACTGTCTTCGATACGCCGCATTTTCCCCTCGACATGATGTCACTATAAAAATAAACCAATCTGCGGGAAACGGGAGGCGTAGAGGAAACCGACAGCGGGGCCGATCGGATAGCCGATGCCGCTACAGGTCTTCCGGTTTGAGGCCGGTCTTTTTGGACATCTTGGCCGGAATAGCAGGGCCGACTTCCTCAGAATCGTGGAACGAGAAGGGATAATCTGCCCAGCCCTCTTTCTTCATGATGCGATGGGATCCTACAGTCCGGGCATGATGCCAGCCTATCCGTTGCAGGGCAGCGAAAACACGGCGTGCTTTCGACGAGGGCCACGGGCTCATGCAGCCACTTGGAAGTCGGTCTTCGCTGAATCGGGCGGCAGTTCGCCATGGGCAATTCGATCAAGCACGATTTCCTGCGCCGCAGCCTCGGCTCTCGCGATGGCGTCCTGCCGCGAATCTCCGTACAGCAGAATGTTCAACTCCGGTACCTCGGCAATCCAGTGACCGTCGGTTTCCCGATCCAGTTCGATTGTGAGCTTCATATCCCGAAGCTACCACGCCCGAGCAAGCTGATGTATTATTGCTTGATGATCGTGCCATCCCTGCGCCGTACTTCGCCCCAACCGCCATTCAGCCTCTTGCGCTCGTCGCCTTCGAAGCTGCCGTAGGGATATTTCGCGGCCAGCTTCTCATCCACTTCGATGCCCCAGCCGGGCGCGTCGTTGGCGTATAGCGAACCGTTCTTCATCACCGGGCAACCGCGGAAGACTTCCTGCAAGCGATCGTTGAAAGGCGAATACTCCTGGATGCCGAAGTTGTAGCAGACCACGTCGAGCGTCACATTGGCGGCGTGGCCGATGGGCGAGACATCGCCGGGACCATGCCAAGCGGTCTTCACGCCGTGGATCTCGGCCATCGCGGCGATCTTGCGCACAGGAGTTAGTCCGCCGGCCTGAGTCACATGGATGCGGATGTAATCGATCAGGCGCCCCGTAATCAGCGGGGTCCATTCGTGCGGGCTGTTGAACAACTCGCCCATGGCGATGGGCGTGGCGCACTGGCCGCGGATCTGGTGGAAATATTCGATGTCTTCGGGCGATAGCGGGTCTTCCATGAAAAACATCTTGAAGCGTTCGGCGTCCTTCAGGAACTGCACGGCCTGGTTGGGCGAGACGCGTTCGTGGACATCGTGCAGCAGTTCGATTTCGTCGCCAAGCTGCTTGCGGCACTCTTCGAAGAGCTTCAGCGCGCGGCGCACATAGTACGCCGGCTCGAACGTGGCGGCGCCGCCGCCGGCCGACCCGTAGGCCGCCATGCCGGGCACGCCCACCTGCACGCGGACGTGGCGGAAACCTTGCTCCATGAACCGGCGCGCCTGATCGATGGTCTGCTCGATTTCGGCTCCGGATGCGTGCGTGTAGCAGGTGGCGGCCTCGCGGCACTTGCCGCCGAGGAGTTGGTAGACGGGCATGCCGGCTTGCCGGCCCTTAATATCCCAAAGCGCCTGGTCGACCCCGCTGATGGCGTTGTTCAGCACCGGGCCGTTGCGCCAGTATGAGCTGTTGTAGCAGGCTTGCCAGATATCTTCGATGGCGTCGGCGCGCTTGCCGATGAGGAACGGGCGCAGGTATTTCTCCACTGCGGCGTTCACCAGTTCCGCCCGCTGCGTGAAAGTGGCGCAGCCGTATCCGTAGAGGCCGTCCTGGTCGGTCGTGATCTTGACCACGGAGAGGCGTAAGCCGCTGGGCGCGGTGGCGATTACGGCGACATCTTTAATGATCGGAGAGGGCAGACCGTGGACGACGGTTTGGGCGCGGACGGGCAGCAGGACCGCTGGCGCCGCGGCCAGGAAGCTGCGCCTCTTGATGGTCCCGCTCATTCCAGTAGGCCCGCGTCGTGGAGGTCGATGTGGCGACCCGTCGTGCGCTTGTTCTTCACAAGGTCCTCCCGTCCGATGAATCAGGCCCGCTGTGCGCCCATATCCGACTGCCTGCGGTTAGGCCGGGCTTCCTCGAACGCGACGCCGTCAATCGACAAGCCAGCCAGCGTCCTTCGAAGTCTGGGCGCATGGGGACCACCGGGCGTGAGTGAGTGGGCATCGACGGCCATTTGCCAAGCCGCCTCGAATATTGCCGCGGGGCCGAGGCGCTGCCAGTACGCGATGTCAAACGAGCGGTCCATGTCCGGCAGTTGGCCGTAGCGCTCGTCTTGTGCACTTCTATTATCTTAGCGTGGGCGACGACCCGGCGTCTGCTGCGGTGCTTGAAGTCCCGATCAGTCGTGATCTTGAAAACGGAAGGGCGAAAGCCAGCGGGCCCGGTGGCGATTACGGCGACGTTCGTTAACGATCGGAGAGGGCAAACCGCGGGCGGCGGTTTGGGACTCGGCGGGCTGGTGAAGAGATCGCGGCTTCTCAGGGTTCCGCGCATGTCATAGATTGCAGCCTGATGCACCGGGGACTTCGCAAGTACCGGTCAGGCCGGCTGTCAATCTTCGCAAGCACGGATTTCCCCGATAGCCGGCCATTCAGCATCGGCATCCTGTGAACGCTTGTCGCGATTTGTATACTGGCAAAAAAACTTTGCGCGGCTTTCGAAACAACATGCCGGCGAACGCTTGAACCAGTCTATGTACTGCTGACCGCCACGGCCGAAAAGGCCGTTCTTAACGCATTTCGAATCGCGGATTGCTCCTGTTCGAACCGAAGCTGAAGCGCTCTCCGCTGATCCTCGATTCCTTTGCGAGCCCGGCTGACTAGCGCGGCAACCTGCCCCTTTGTTGGTTCTCCATGTGAATACCCTGGCCCGCCGCCATTCGGGTCCCATCGAGCCTTAAGCTCGCAATCCGCTTATGAACGTACGCCCCGTAGCCACCTCCTTCCGGTGCTGCTTATATTTTTTATCGGTGCGCTGCCGATGAGCCGCCACACCCACGATCCAGACTCCATGCTATCTGCCAGCTCATGTGTCAGATAGCGGCAATATGACCATTTCATTAAATAAGGCTTACTTATACTGCATAAATCATGAATTCCAGTTGCGTGATACTCATCGCACTGGTACACTAGAAACATTCCACGGAGAAACTGATGACCGAATCCACGTGTATTTCCGGTCTCCCCGCGCCGCAGGGTCTCTACGATCCGCGGATGGAGCACGACGCCTGCGGCATCGGCTTCGTCGCCAGCATCAAAGGCCATAAATCCCACGACATCATCCAAAAGGGCATCCAGGTCCTCATCAACCTGACCCACCGTGGTGCTTGCGGCTGCGATCCCGAAACCGGCGACGGCGCCGGCATTCTCATCCAGATTCCCCACAAGTTCTTTGCGCGCGAGTGCGCCGCGCTGGGCTTCACCCTCCCGCCCGAAGGCGAATACGGCGTCGGCATGACTTTTCTGCCCGTGGAACCGCATCAGCGCCTGTCCTGCGAAGGCCTGCTGGAACGCATCATCCGCGAAGAGGGCCTTACCGTCCTCGGTTGGCGCGATACGCCCGTGGATGGCGACGCCATCGGCCGCGTGGCGCGCGCCTCGCAGCCCTATATTCAGCAGATTTTCATCGGCTGCGCCGAGTGCCTCGACCAGGACGCCCTGGAGCGCAAGCTCTACATCGTGCGCAAGCGCGCCGAGGCCGAAGTGGCCCGCTCCAACATGCCCAACAAGGGCGACTTTTATCTGCCCTCGCTATCCGCCCGCACCATCGTCTACAAGGGTCTGCTGCTCGCCCCGCAAATGGTCCACTTCTACGGCGAGCTTTCCGATCCCGACGTGATGAGCGCCCTGTGCCTCGTGCACCAGCGCTTCTCCACCAACACATTCCCCACCTGGCAGCTTGCGCACCCCTTCCGCTACGTGGCCCACAACGGCGAAATCAACACGCTACGCGGCAACGTCAACTGGATGCACGCCCGCCAATCCATCCTGCGCTCGCCGCTCTATGGCGCGGATATCCAAAAGCTGTTCCCCGTGATCGCGCCCGGCGGCAGCGACTCCGCCAACTTCGATAACGCCCTGGAACTGCTCTACATGACCGGCCGCGATATGCCGCACGCCATGGCCATGCTGATCCCGGAAGCCTGGGCCAGCAACCCGCACATGAACGCGGAAAAGCGCGCCTTCTACGAATATCACGCCTCCCTGATGGAGCCTTGGGATGGACCCGCCGCCATCGCCTTCACCGACGGCCGCGTGATCGGCGCTACCCTCGACCGCAACGGCCTGCGCCCCGCGCGTTACATCGTCACGCACGACGATCTGGTGGTCATGTCGTCGGAAACCGGCGTGCTCCAGGTGGCCCCCGGCAACGTCAAGAAGAAGGGCCGCCTCCAGCCCGGCAAAATGTTCCTGGTGGATACGGTGGCCGGCCGCATCGTCTCCGACAAGGAAACCAAGGAGCGCCTCTATTCGCGCCAACCGTACGCCCAGTGGCTCGCCGAGAACCAGGTGACGCTCGAACAATTGGCCGAACCTTCCCGCGAATATCACACCGACCACGACACCATCCTGTGCCGCCAGCGCGCCTTCGGCTATACCGATGAAGACCTGAGAGTGATCCTCGCTCCCATGGCCGAAAAAGGCGAGGAGCCCATCGGTTCCATGGGCACCGACACGCCGCTGGCCTGCCTCTCCGACCACCCGCAGGCTCTGTTCAACTATTTCAAGCAGCTCTTCGCGCAGGTCACTAACCCGCCCATCGATCCCATCCGCGAAGAAATGGTGATGTCGCTCATCAGCTATATCGGCACCGAGCGCAACATTCTCGACGAAACACCCCGCCATTGCCATACGCTCAAGTTGCCGCACCCCATCCTCGGCAATCGCTCGCTCGAAAAACTGCGGCGCGTCTCGCATGGCGATTTTCTGGCCACCACGCTGCCCACCCTGTTCCCGGTCGGCGCAGCCAATCCCCGGCCGGGTCAAGCCACAACTTCCGGCCAATGCGCCGCCAACCTGGAACGCGCGCTCGACTCGCTGTGCCGGCGCGCTTCCCTCGCCATCAAGTCCGGTTACACGCTGCTGATCCTCTCCGACCGCGGCCTCGACGAGGAGTACGCGCCCATCCCCAGCCTGCTGGCGCTCACCGCCGTGCATAACCACTTAGTCCGCGAGGAAACCCGCACCCAGGTGGCGCTCATCATCGAATCCGGCGAGCCGCGCGAGATCATGCATTTCGCGCTGTTGATCGGCTATGGCGCCAGCGCCGTGAACCCGTACCTGGCGATCGAAACCCTGGAAGATATGGCTGTACGCGGCAACCTGTCCGATGGCCTGACCTTCGAGAAGGCCCTCGCCAACTACAAAAAAGCCGTGAACAAAGGCCTGCTGAAGACCTTCTCCAAGATGGGCATCTCCACGCTGCAGAGCTATCGCGGCGCGCAGGTGTTCGAAGCCATCGGCCTGAACAAATCGCTGATCGATAAATATTTCACGGGCACCGCCTCCCGAATCGAAGGCGTGGGGCTCGATGTGCTCGCGCGCGAAGCTCAGATGAAACACGCGCTCGCCTTCCAGCCCGTCACCGGCTACGATACCGAACTGCCTGTGGGCGGCAATTATCAATACCGGGTGCGCGGCGAGCATCACCTGCTGAATCCGCTCACCATCAGCAAGCTGCAACATGCCGTGCGGCAGCGGAATCCGCAGACCTTCCAGGAATACACGGACCTGATCGACAAGCAGAACCGCCAGTTGTGCACCTTGCGCGGCTTGCTCGAAATCAAGCAGTCCGCCCGGCCCCTGCCCATCGAAGAAGTTGAGCCGGCTACGGAAATCGTGAAGCGCTTCGCTACCGGCGCCATGTCCTTCGGCTCGATTTCCAAGGAAGCCCATGAGACGCTGGCCATCGCCATGAACCGCATCGGAGGCAAATCCAACACGGGCGAGGGCGGGGAAGACGAGGCCCGCTTTGAGCGCGACGCCAATGGCGACTGGCGCCGCAGCGCCATCAAGCAGGTAGCCTCCGCGCGCTTCGGCGTCACCACCAATTACCTGGTCAACGCCGACGAGTTGCAGATCAAGATGGCCCAGGGCGCCAAGCCCGGCGAAGGCGGCCAGCTTCCCGGCCACAAGGTGGATGAGACCATTGCGCGCGTGCGCCATTCCATCCCCGGCGTGGGCCTGATTTCGCCGCCGCCGCATCACGATATCTACTCCATCGAAGATCTCGCGCAACTGATCTACGACCTCAAAAACGCCAACCCGCGTGCGCGCATTTCCGTCAAACTGGTGGCCGAAGTGGGCGTGGGCACCGTCGCAGCGGGCGTCTCCAAGGCGCATGCCGACGTGGTGCTGATCAGCGGCGATTCGGGCGGCACCGGCGCTTCCCCGCTCAGCTCCATCAAGCATGCCGGCATCCCCTGGGAATTGGGCCTCGCCGAAACCCAGCAGGTGCTGGTGATGAACGACCTGCGCGGACGCATCCGCGTGCAGACCGATGGCAAGCTGCAAACCGGCCGCGACGTCGCCATCGCCGCGCTGCTGGGCGCGGAGGAATTCGGCTTCGCCACCACCCCCCTGGTCGCCATGGGCTGCATCATGATGCGCAAGTGCCATCTGAATACCTGCCCCGTCGGCATCGCCACGCAAGATCCCGCGCTGCGCGCCAAGTTCCAAGGCCAGCCCGAGCACGTCATCGACTTTTTCTTCTTCATCGCCGAGCAGGTGCGCCAGTACATGGCGCAACTGGGCTTCCGCACATTCAACCAGATGGTGGGGCGCGTCGACATGCTCGACACCCGCGAGGCGCTGGATCATTGGAAGGCCAAGGGCTTGGATTTCTCCGCCATCCTGCATAGTCCGCAGGTGCCCGCCCGCATCGCGCGGCGCTGTGTCCAGCCGCAGGATCACGGCCTGCACCAGGCGCTCGATTACAAACTGATCGAGCACGCCCGCGACGCGCTCGACAACCAAACGCCGCTGCGCATCAAGCTGCCCATCCGCAACGTGCATCGCACCGTGGGCGCCATGCTCAGCGGCGAAATCGCGCGGCGCTACGGCTCCGCAGGCCTCCCCGACGATACCATCCGTTTCGAATTCGCCGGCTCGGCGGGCCAGAGCTTCGGCGCATTTCTGGCCAAGGGTGTCACCCTCACGCTCGAAGGCGACGCCAACGATTACGTGGGCAAAGGACTCTCCGGCGGCCGCCTGGTGGTTTATCCGCCACGCAACTCCACGTTCCTGCCCGAGCAGAATATCCTGATCGGCAACGTGGTGCTCTACGGCGCCACCAGCGGCGAGGCCTACTTCAACGGCATGGCGGGCGAGCGCTTCGCGGTACGCAACTCCGGCGCAACGGCGGTGGTCGAGGGGCTCGGCGACCACGGCTGCGAATACATGACGCGAGGCCTGGTGGTGGTGCTCGGACGCTGCGGACGCAACTTCGCTGCCGGCATGAGCGGAGGCATCGCCTACGTGCTCGACGAGCAAGGCGACTTCGCCGCCCGCCGCTGCAACACCGCCGCCGTCGACCTGGAACAGGTCGGCGACGACGAACCCCTCCTCCACAACCTGATCGCCCGCCACGTGGATCTCACCGGAAGCCCCAGAGCCAAATGGATCCTGGAAAACTGGTCCACCATGCTCCCCAAGTTCATCAAGGTGTTCCCCCACGAATACAAGCGCGTCCTGAAACTAACCCCCGGCCCCCGACCCCTGGCCCCCGGCCCCAGATCCGCGGAGGTGCTACATGGGTAAGCCAACCGGATTCCTGGAATATCCCCGCGAACTCCCCCAGCGCCGTCCCCCCGCCGACCGCGTGAATGATTGGTTCGAAATCTACCTCGATTTTCCAGAGGAGAAAATCCGCGCCCAAGGCGCACGCTGCATGGATTGCGGTGTGCCCTTCTGCCATACCGGCTGTCCGCTCACCAACATCATTCCCGACTGGAACGATCTGGTGTATCGCGGCCATTGGCGCGAAGCCATACGGGTGCTGCACGCCACCAACAACTTCCCCGAATTCACCGGCCGCATCTGCCCCGCGCCGTGTGAGACCGCTTGCGTGCTGGGCATCAACGAGCCGCCGGTGACCATCAAGCAGATCGAAAAAACCATCGTGGACCGCGCTTTCGCGGAGGGTTGGATCGTCCCCGAGCCGCCGCAGTCGCTGAGCGGCAAGCGCGTCGCGATCGTCGGCTCCGGTCCCGCGGGCCTGGCCGCCGCGCAACAGTTGCGCCGTGCGGGACATGCCGTAACCGTCTTCGAAAAGAACGATCGCATCGGCGGCCTGCTGCGCTATGGCATCCCCACCTTCAAAATGGAGAAGCATCTCATCGACCGGCGCCTGGAGCAGATGCGCGCCGAGGGCGTGGAGTTCGTCCCCAACGCGCACATCGGCCGCAACGTGCCGGTGGAAGACCTGCGCCGCGATTACGATGCCATCCTGCTGGCGGGTGGCGCGGAACAGCCCCGCGATCTTCCGGTGCCCGGACGCGAACTGAACGGCATCCACTTCGCCATGCAGTTCCTGGGCCGCTCGTCTCCAGTCTCGGCCGCCGGCAAGCGCGTCGTCATCATCGGCGGCGGCGATACCGGCGCGGACTGCCTGGGCACCTCCCACCGCCAGAAAGCCGCCTCCGTGTACCAGTTCGAATTGCTGCCGCGACCGCCTCTCGAACGCTCCCCGTCCACGCCCTGGCCGCTGTGGCCCATGCAGCTTCGCACGGAAAGCTCGCACGAGGAGGGCGGCGTCCGCAAATGGAGCGTCGCCACCATCCGGTTCACGGGCGACGAACACGGCAACGTGAAGCAGTTGCACGCAACGTGCGTAGGCCCCGTGCCCAAGTTCGAGCCCATCGCCGGTACCGGATTCACGCTCGACGCGGACCTGGTGCTGCTCGCCATGGGCTTCCTGGGGCCGGTCAGGAACGGTCTCCTAGACAGCCTAGGAGTGAAGCTCGACCCGCGCGGCAACGTCCAGGCGGACGCGAACCACATGACCTCAGTGCCAGGTATCTTCGCCGCCGGCGACATGCGCCGCGGACAATCGCTGGTCGTCTGGGCCATCTCCGAAGGCCGCCAGGCCGCCCGCGGCGTGGACCAATACCTGATGGGCTCCACCAGGCTGCAGTGAGCCATACACGCCTGCCGGGTCGACTCGCCAGGGCGATCTATCACAGGCTCTTTCGATTCCAACTGCGCATCCGATTTTGGTTCGCGGATCGCCGCCCGACGCCGCTACCGGAAGGCCCCGTGCCGCCCGCCATTCTGCGTTTTCGCGTAGGCGAATCGCTTTCCGTAAGCGACTTCCTCCGCATTGGAGCAGGCTGCGCTAATCTCATACGGCAACGTGTCTATGACGCGGTAATGCGGAGTTCCACGGAGTGGACGCGGTCGCCATCGCCTGGTGTAGCAGGCATCTTCAGGAGCGGCCATTTTCTGGCCACCGCTTCAGCCCGGCCGCTGCCCTACCCGCCCGCATACTTCGATCTGGTTTACTGCTTCTCCGTATTTACGCACCTGATTGAGTCCATGCAGGACCTCCGGCTCGCGGAGTCGAGCCGGATACTGAAACCTGGCGGGGGTCTGCTGCTCACCGTCTTTGGCAAGGCCGCCAGCGAGGCGTTAGACGCGGAAGGCCGGAAGACGCTTGAGGTTCAGCGATTTGTCCACAGGCGCTCCCAGAAGCTGCGAGGCGGTTGACGATATATTCCCGGGAGTGCCAGGTGGCTTGATATCAGTCCGGCGCAAGCAAGACATCGGTTTAGCCATAAAAGCGTTACGGATGCGATAATACTATTTATGAATCCCGCACGCAGCATCGCACTCTTGAACCAGTCGGTAGCCGACGAGTTGCTGGCCGTTCACCAATACATGTACTTCCACATACATCTCGACGATCAGGGTTTCGCTCCGCTGGCTGCTTTGTTCAAGAAAACCGCCATCGTCGAGATGGGCCACGTGGAAGCGCTGGCCGAGCGCATCCTCTTCCTGAAGGGCGATGTGGAGATGTCGTCGGCCGGCCCGGTCGAGAAGGTCGCCGATCCGGCCGCCATGCTGGCCAAGGCGCGGCAGATGGAGGAATCGAGCGCGCACTTCTACAACCAGGCGGCGCTGGAGTGCGCCGCCGGCGCGGACGCCGCTTCCAAGCAGATTTTCGAGCGGCTCATCGGCGATGAGGAAGGCCACTTCGCCGCCTTCGACCGCCAGTTGGAGAATATCCAACGCTTCGGCCCGAGTTACCTGGCGCTGCAGTCTTTCGAGAAGGCCGGCGCCGGCGAGCCAGCCCTCCGCTAACGGCTTCCGAAGCCGGCGAAGGCGTCGTTGACGATGCTTTCGATGAGAGTCACTTCGCCAGCGCGGAGTTT
>Ga0302324_100017566_pt1 | contig 14172 bp, 13 predicted proteins | sample Palsa_T0_1_FD_201949 | JGI IMG/M metagenome (GOLD analysis project Ga0302324, IMG submission 201949) | Peat permafrost microbial communities from Stordalen Mire near Abisko, Sweden - Palsa_T0_1 | ecosystem: Environmental > Terrestrial > Soil > Palsa > Peat permafrost | place: Sweden: Abisko... | reverse complement strand
TAGCGGTATCGGTCGTCGCGGTCGCCGTACTGCTTTTCGCGGCGTTCGCGCCGCTCCTGAGCTTCCACCGACAGGGTGGCAACGGGTCTGGCTTCCAATCGCTTGATGCCGATTTCCTCGCCGGTCTCCAGGCAGTAGCCGTAGGAGCCATCCTCGATGCGCTTCAGCGCCTCATCGATTTTCCGAATCAGCTTGCGCTCGCGGTCGCGCGTGCGCAGTTCGAGGCTGAATTCCTCTTCCTGCGTGGCTCTATCGTTCGGGTCCGGAAAATTGGCTGCCTCGTCCTTCATGTGCAGAACGGTGCGGTCGACTTCCACCATCAGATCGCGCTTCCAAGTCTGCAGTATTCGAGCGAAATGCTCCAACTGCTCCTTGTTCATGTACTGCTCGCCGCGGCGGGCGATGTAGGGCTTCACATTGCGCGGTCCCGCCAGCAGGCTGGCGGAATCGCCGTCGGCGTCTTCGTCGATTTGCGGCATGCGGGTCATCACGAGCGGGCGAGTGTCGAATTTGATCGGAGTTACCTTTTCATCGTTGTCTGGGTCATGGCTGACTTTGACGGGTTCCGGTTTCGGGCGCGTTACTTTCGCGGCCACGGGTTTAGCCGGCACGGGTTTGGCGATTGGGGGTTTGGGAACTGGCTTGTCGGGTTTCACTGTTACCTTTGGTGTGGGAGGCGATGGCTTGATTTTCGTAGGCGGTCGAAGCACCTTCTTGGGGGCGGCTGCCTTGTGAGCCGGTTTCTTGGGTGTCGCCTTACCTGGCCGCTTAGCCGCTTTATTGGGTTTCTTCGAGGGCATTTGAAGTCTTCGCCTCCTAACGAGAGAGCGCGCGATTATACCGACGCAATCGGTCGTGTACAGACCACTTAGGCAACATATTTTGCTTGTCTAAGCCTATGATTGAAAAGCGAAACCCCTGGCCTGGGTGGGGCGAGTGTGCGCCCGCGCGCCAGAGGGGGGCTAGGGGGGGGCAATAGGGTTGGCCGGAGTCCAGCCCGACTGCCGGTGCTCAGCTGTCACCGTGGTGTAAATGCCGCCTCGTACGTTGAATTCGGCCGAAAGACGCATGAATCGCGGTGCAGTGGCCGCCACGAGGTCGCCCAGGATCTCGTTGGTCACGGCCTCGTGAAATGTGCCGAGGTTGCGGAAGGACACAATGTAGAGCTTCAGGGATTTGAGCTCGACGCAGCGCTCATCGGGGACGTACTCGAGCTTGAGCGTGGCGAAGTCCGGCTGGCCTGTTTTCGGGCACAGGCAGCTAAACTCCGGGATTGTCATGCGTATGGTGTAGTCGCGCTCGGGTGCGGGGTTTGCAAAAGTCTCGAGCTGGGCGCTGGGTTCGGTCATGGTCGGGTCTCGGCAGTCTCGCCGGGGGTTTACGAAAGTGACGTTTACTTTACACTACGCGCCTCAATGCGCTTAACGAAACTCAAGATCGCCGGCTTCAAGTCCTTCGTTGATCCGACCACCGTCACCTTTCCAAGCAGTTTGACGGGGGTTGTAGGTCCGAACGGGTGTGGTAAATCCAATATCATCGACGCGGTGCGTTGGGTCATGGGCGAAATCTCCGCGAAGCATTTGCGCGGAGAATCGATGGCGGACGTCATCTTCAACGGCTCCGCGACGCGCAAGCCTCTGGGCGCCGCCTCGGTCGAACTGGTGTTCGACAATTCCGACGGCAAGATAGGAGGAGAGTACGCGGCCTACAACGAGGTTGCGTTGCGCCGTGCCGTGAGCCGCGACGGCAATTCCGACTACTTCATCAACGGCACCAAGGTGCGCCGCAAGGACATCACCCAGCTGTTCCTCGGCACGGGCCTAGGTACGCGCAGCTACGCCATCATCGAACAAGGCATGATCTCGCGCGTCATCGACGCGCGGCCGGACGATTTGCGCGCATTTCTCGAGGAAGCGGCGGGGATCTCGCGTTACAAGGAGCGGCGCCGCGAGACCGAGGGCCGCATCGGCCATACCCGCGAGAACCTGGACCGGTTGAACGACCTGCGTGAAGAGGTGGAAAAGCAGATTCGCCATCTGCAGCGCCAAGCCGCGACCGCGCGGCGCTATCAGGCGCTGAAGGAAGAAGAGCGCAAACTGCAGGCCGAATTGCTGGCGCTGCGCATGCAGAGTCTGGACGCCGAGGCTGAGGCGCGCGACGCCGCGACCGAGAGCTGCGATACGGCCATGCATGCCGTGCTCGCGGATCTGCGGGAAGCCGAAGCGGGGATCGAGCGCATTCGAGCCGATCAGACCTCGAAGGCCGACGTCCTGGGAGTGATACAGACCCGCTTCTACGAGGCTGGCGCCGAGGTCACGCGGATCGAGCAGGGCATTCAATTCACCCGCGAGCTGCGCCAACGCCAGCGCTCGGACTTGGAGCAGGCCGAGGCGCAGGTGGCCGATCTCACGGGGGTCTTGCAGCGCGACCGCGGTCAGCTTGAAGCGATATCGCAGGAATTGGCGACCATGGTGCCCGGCCTGGATGCCGCGCACGGTGAGGAGACGCGCAGCTCGCAAGCATTGGAGGCCTGTGAGCAGGCACTGGCGGCGTGGCAGCATACCTGGGACGTGCATGCACAGGCCGTGGCGCTCGGCCAGCGAGAGACGGGAGTCGAGCGCGCGCGCATCGAGCAGCTGGAGAGCCAGCAGCGGCGCCTGCTGCAGCAGCGGGAACGCCAGGAGAGCGAGCATACGGCGCTGGTTCAACTGCAGCCGGCCATAGCGCTCGAAACACTCGAGATGAACGCAGAGTCGGCGCGAGACGCCGGCGAAAAAGCAGCAGCCGAGCTTCAGGAATTGCTGGCGGAAATCTCGGTGACGCGAGACCGCGAGCGGGAACAGTCCCAGGCGCTCAACGCCCTGCGTAGCCGCTGGCAACAGGCGCTGGCGACCCAGGTATCGACCGAAGCCTTGCAGGCCGCGGCGCTCGGCAAAGCCTCCGGCAAAGTCACCGAATGGCTGAAATCCAAGTCGCTTGACGGGCAACCGCGGGTCGCACAGCAATTGCGCGTCGATCGGGGCTGGGAACGCGCGGTCGAAACGGTGCTTGGTTCCTACCTGGAGGCCGTGTGCGTGGACGGCCTGGACAGCGTCACGGACCTGCTCGCCAGCTTCGATGGCGGCCACCTGGCCGTCGTGAGCATGGGCGAAGCGGCGGCGCCCTCCACCGGCGCAGCGTCGCTGCGGGCGAAGGTGCAGGGCGCGACCGTACTCGATTCCATACTGTCGACGGTATATACGGCCGAGACTCTGAATGAGGCGCTTGGACGCAGACCCCGGCTCGCGGCAGGCGAATCGGTGGTGACGCGCGATGGAATCTGGCTGGGCCCGGATTGGCTGCGCATTTCCCGCGCCGCGGAATCCCATACCGGGGTGATCGAGCGCGAGGAGAGTTTGCGCGAGATCCGCGGTCAGTTGAGCAGCCTCGCCGATGAGGTCAAGGAACAGGAACATCGCCTCGAGCTGACCCGCGAGCGTGTGCGCGACCTCGAAGACCGGCGCGATCACTTTCAAGCGGACGTCAATCGCCTGCACCGCGAACATGTCGACCGGCGCGCCGAGCTGGACTCGGCGCAAGCCCGCAGCCTCGATGCCGCGCGGCGCCTGGCGCAGCTCGAGACCGGGCTCGCCGACGTGCGCGCCGAGCTCGCGCGCGCGGACACGGACCTGCGCGCGGCGCGCGGCCGCATGGAAGCCGCCCTCGACGGGCTGGCCGCCCTCGAGCCCAAGCGGGTCGACCTGGAGGAACAGCGCGATCGCATGCGCAGCGAACTCGCAGCGGCCCGCGCGGCCGCGCAGACCGCTCAACAGCTGGCGCGGGAACTGGCACTGCAAGTGCAGTCGCGGCGCTCCTCACACAGCTCCCTCACCACGGCGCTGTCGCGGATCGAGAAACAGCTGGAAGGCTTGGAAACCCGGCGCAACGAACTGGCAAGCCAGCTTGCGGAGGGCGACGAGCCGCTGCTCGCATCCCAGGCTCAGCTCGAACAATCGCTGCGCATCCGCGCCGAGATAGAAGCCGAACTGCAGGCGGCCAAGATCGCCACCGATGAATTGGAGGCGCTGCTGCGCGACCGAGAGTCCGCGCGTTTCGCCGCTGAGCAGCAAGTGGAGACGGCACGCGGCACTCTGGACGAAGCGCGGTTGGCCGCCTCGCAAGTGCGCGTGCGCCGCGAGAGCGTGGCCGAGCAACTTGCGGCGACGAATTTCGAACTCGCCGTGCTGCTGGGACAGCTCGCCGCGGAAGCCACGGTCGAAAGCTGGGAGGCGCAGCTGGAGGAGACCAAGGGCAAGATCGAGCGCCTGGGACAGGTCAATCTCGCGGCGATCGGCGAGTACAAGGAGCAATCCGAGCGCAAGGAATATCTGGATCGGCAGTGCAAGGATCTGACGGATGCCTTGGAGACCCTCGAGTCGGCGATGCGCAAGATCGACCGCGAGACCCGCACGCGATTCCAGGATACCTTCGACAAGGTGAATGCCGGCCTCAAAGAGAAATTTCCGCGGCTGTTCGGCGGCGGCCATGCCTATTTGGAACTCACGGGCGAGGAGGGCGCGGCCGCAGGGGTATCCGTCATGGCGCGCCCGCCCGGGAAGCGCAACAGCACCATCAGCCAGCTGTCGGGCGGAGAGAAAGCGCTGACTGCCGTCGCGTTGGTGTTCGCGATATTCGATTTGAACCCGGCGCCTTTCTGCCTGCTGGACGAGGTCGACGCGCCGCTGGATGAGAACAATGTCGGCCGTTTTTGCGACATCGTGCGCGAGATGTCGCGCAATGTGCAGTTCATATTCATCACGCACAACAAGAGCACCATGGAGCTGGCGGCGCAGTTGGTCGGCGTCACCATGAACGAGCCGGGAGTATCTCGTTTGGTGGCGGTGGATGTGGACGAGGCCGTGCGCATGGCGGCGATGTAGGGCGCCGGCGTTTGGCTGCCGAACTACGCTGGATATTGCTGGCACTGAGCTTGCCGCTGCTCGCCGCCATTTGGTGGTGGACGGCGCGCCGCTCCAGCCAGATCCCGGGCAATGCCGAGTTGCGCGAGTCGATGGGGACATCCCCGGAGATGCAGCCGCCGTCCGATCCTCGATACGAGGATTCCGGCATGAGGCCGCAGCCGGAATCGCGCGATTGGGGTGTTCCACCCTTGGAGCCACTCAGCGTCCGCACCGCCGAATTCGATGAGGTCCCGGTATTGGATGGCCCGATGATGGTTCACGCCGATCCCGCGCCCACGCTGCAGCCCCGGGCGGAGGCCCCGCCCCCGCCGGAACTCTCGGCGCCCGCTTCCAATACCACCGATCTGCAGAGGATAGTGACCATTCGCGTCTGCACCGTCGGCGAGGCGCGCTGGAGCGGAGCCCGGTTGATGGCGGCGCTGGAGACGAACGGACTCGCGTTTGGGCGTTACCAGGTCTTTCACCGCAAGCACGCGGATGGCCGCAGCTTGTTCTGCGTTGCCAGTCTCATCGAGCCCGGGACATTCGATATCGCCGAGATGGCGGACCAAGAGTTTCGCGGCATCACTCTGTTCGCCGTGTTGCCGGGGCCTGTACAACCGGTGGAAACGATGGACGAACTGTTGGCGACGGCGCGCGGGCTGGCGGAGGAATTGTCCGGCATGGTACAGGACGGGAAGGGGATGCCGATGTCACCGCAGCGGGCGGCCGCCCTGCTCGAGGACATTGCGCGCTTTCAGGCCATGCTGCCCGGGAACTGACGGCAATGTGCGCCCGGAAAGCAGCAACTCCGGCCGGCACGGCGGCAGCTCGAGCCGCAGAGCTCAGAGAGACTCTGGAGCGCTACAACTACCGCTATCACGCGCTCGACGATCCGGAGGTCCCCGACGCCGAATACGACAAGCTCATGCTCGAACTGCGCGCCCTCGAGAATCAGCACCCTGAATTGCTGACCGCGGATTCGCCCACGCAGCGGGTGGGAGCAGCTCCGGTCGCTGCGTTCGGCGTGGTGAAGCACCGGCTTCCCATGCTGTCGCTGGATAATGCATTCAGCGAGGAGGATGTGCGCGACTTCGATCGCCGCGTCCGGGAGCGGCTCGGCCAGGAGGCGCCGGTGCATTATTCGGCAGAGCCGAAATTGGACGGCCTGGCCATCAGCGCACGCTACGAGAATGGCATGTTCGTACAGGGTGCGACTCGCGGCGACGGCGAGACCGGCGAGGACATCACGCACAATCTCCGCACCATCAAGGCGCTGCCGATGAGGCTGCGCGGCGAGCGGCCGCCGCCGGTGCTCGAAGTCCGCGGCGAGGTGTTCATGCCTTTGGCCGGCTTCGAGCGCTTCAACGCCGAAGCGATTGCCCGCGGCGAAAAGAGCTTCGTCAACCCGCGCAACGCGGCGGCGGGTAGCTTGCGCCAGCTGGATCCCAAAATGACTGCGGCCCGTCCGCTCGACCTGTTCATCTACGGGCTAGGAATCGTGGAGGGCGGCGAACTGCCGGCGAAGCACAGCACGATTCTGCAGGCATTGCGTCATTGGGGGTTCAAGATCTGCCCGCAGTCCCGGGTCGTGGAGGGCGCCGACGGATGTCTGGATTACTACCGCGAGATGGGGGTGCTGCGTCCCAAACTGCCCTATCAAATCGACGGTGTGGTCTACAAGGTCGATGATCTCGAGCTGCAGAAACAGCTGGGTTTCATTTCACGGGCGCCGCGCTGGGCGGTGGCGCACAAGTTCCCGGCTGAGGAAGCGCTGACCACGGTGCGCGGCATTGAGTTTCAGGTGGGCCGCACCGGTGCACTCACTCCCGTGGCACGGCTCGAGCCGGCATTCGTCGGCGGCGTCACCGTCAGCAATGCCACATTGCACAACATCGACGAATTGACCCGCAAGGACGTGCGGGTCGGCGATACCGTGGTCATCCGCCGCGCGGGGGATGTGATTCCAGAAGTGGCGAGAGTGCTGCTCGAGCGCAGGGTGGCGGGAGCTGCGCCGGTGGCGCTGCCGAGCCACTGTCCGGTCTGCGGATCACCGGTGGCGCGCGAGGCCGACCAGGCCGTGGCGCGTTGCACCGGCGGACGGACCTGCGCGGCGCAGCGCAAGGAAGAGATCAAGCATTTTGCCTCGCGCCGCGCGCTCGACATCCAGGGGCTCGGCGACAAGCTCGTCGAGCAGCTGGTGGACCGCGATTGGGTGCGGACATCGGCGGACCTTTTCGCTCTGCGGGCTGAGCAGCTCTCGGAACTCGAGCGCATGGGCGAGAAGTCCGCGCAGAAATTGCAAGCGGCCATCATGGCAGCGAAGCACACCAGCTTGCCGCGCTTTCTCTACGCCCTCGGCATCCGCGACGTGGGCGAGGCCACCGCGCTGGCGCTGGCGCAGTATTTCCGCGATATCGCGACGTTGCGCCGCGCGGGGCAGGACGAGATACAGCGCGTGCCGGACGTGGGTCCGGTGGTGGCAAAGAATGTGGCGGCCTATTTCCAGGATCCCGAGAATTCCGGCATCGTCGACCGGCTGCTCGCCGGCGGCATCACTTGGCCCGAGCCTGCGCCCGCCGCTGCCGATGCCGACGCGGAGCTGGCCGGGAAGATCTTCGTTCTGACGGGCACGCTGCAGGCATTGACCCGCGACGCGGCGGAGGAAGCCATCGTGCAGCGCGGCGGCAAGGTGAGCGGCAGCGTGTCGAAGAAAACCAACTATGTGGTGGCAGGAGCGGAGGCGGGTTCCAAGCTCAAAAAGGCCGAGCAGCTGGGAATCGCCGTGCTCGACGAGGCGGCGTTCCTGAAATTGCTGAAGATGTAGGGAGCGAGCCCAGGACGGGCTCGCTCCCGCGACGAATCGTCAGAGCTTCTTTTCGATCTTGGCGTTCTTCTTCAGGTTGTCGATATAGTCCTGAAATTTCTTCTGCATGATGGTGTTGCCGAGCTGTCCCTTCATCTGGTCGAAGGGCGCATCGCGGGTGTCGACGAGCTTGATGATGTGCCAGCCATACTGGGTCTGGACGGGCTCGTTGGTCATGTCGCCTTTCTTCAAGGTCTTCACGGCATCGCCGAAGGGCTTGACCATGCGCGCCGTCGTGAACCAGCCGAGATCGCCGCCATTGGTCTTCGAATTGTCGGTGGACTCGGCCTTGGCGACGTCTTCGAACTTCGCTCCGCCCTTGATCTTCTTGATGAGCTGCTCGGCCTTTTCCTTGGTCGGCACAAGAATGTGCTCGGCGTGATACTCGGTCTTATCCGTGGCGGCGTCGTACGCGGCATGCAGATCCTGATCCGAGGGTTCGTTGCTCTTGACGTACTTCTGCGCGGCAGCGTCCGCCAGAATTTGCGTGCGCAAGAGAGCGATGCGGGTGGCCACGTCCGGATCGTTCTGCAAGCCATCCTTCTCGGCCTGCGTGGCGATGAGCTGCATGTTGATCATCTGGTCGAGGACCTGGTTCTTTTCCTCCGGAGTCACATCGGTTGCCGGCTTGCCGCGCAGCAGGCTCTTGAGGTAGTCGTCGAAGGCGTCGCGCGAAATGGGAGTACCGTCGACGATCGCCACCGGAGGCGTGGCGGCCTTGTCGCCGGCCGCGGGGGCCGCGGGCGTTGCAGGCTGCTGTCCTTTTCCGCAGGCCGCCAGGAGTAGGGTAATCGCGGCCACGGCGGACACACGGGTCCACTGTGTACTGAAAAATTGCGTCATTTGGTTCCTCTACACACAAAAAAAGGCGATTGGCCGACATTGACCGGCGCCCGGGGGCCGCAGTTTAGCCTTTACCGCGCAATCTTCCCAATTATCCGTGCGTTTAGATGAATAACCGGGTTAAGTCAGGTCGTTGGAGCGGAGGCTTCTATGGCCAGGGCGTGGATGTCGGTCTGCAACAGGTCGCCGACGGCGGCATAGACCAGCCGATGCCGCGCCACCGGAGCCAGGCCGCGGAAGGCTTCGGCCACGATGGTGATGCGGAAATGGCTGTGGCCGCCCGCCGCTCCCGCATGGCCGGCGTGCAGGTGACTCTCGTCCTCGATGAGCAGCAGGGTGGGCGCAAAACGAACCTCCAAGCACCGGCGCAGGCGTTGTTCACGGCTGGACGTCTCGTCCATGGTTCAGGCCTGGCCCTGGCCCGGACCCGGGTCCGATTGCGCGGCCTTGGTCTTGGTGCTCAGCCAAAAGACCTGGGGCAGCATGAACACCAGCATGGCCGCGGTGATGCCGAATACCTTGAAATTCACCCAAATTCTCTCGTCGAAGTTCCGCGCCACATAGATGTTGGCTACCGCCAGCAATGCCAGCCATCCCGCCCACAGAGAGTTGATCAACCACCACGCGCGCGGCGAAACGTCCAGTGGCTCGTTGAAGGCCGATTCCAGCATGCGCCGGGCGAAGGGCTGCTTGCCGACGAACATGCTGCCGAGGAAGGCGGCCGCCGCCAGTGCCAGCAGCACCGTGGGCTTCCACTGAATGAAGCGGCTGTCGTGCAGCAGCAGGGTGGCGGAACCGAGTCCCACCGCCACCACCGTGGTGATGACATGCATGGTCTTGAATTCGCCGGTGCGCAGCCGGTGCACCACCAGCTGCAGCAGGCACGCGATCATGAAGGCTGCTGTGGCCCAGTAGATGCCCAGCAATTTGAATCCGACAAAAAATACTATGAGAGGCGACAATTCGATGAGCAGGTTCATCCTAGTATCATAGCCGACGAAATGAGTATCTATCTGCAACTACATCCGGTCTCGCCGCAGCGCCGCTTCATCCGCCAGGCCGTCGAGGTATTGCGCGGCGGGGGGGTGATCGTCTACCCCACGGATTCCTGCTACGCGCTGGGCTGCCATATCGGCGACAAGGCGGCGCTGGAGCGCATCCGCGATATTCGGCAGACGGATCGTAACCATCACTTCACCCTGGTCTGCCGCGACTTGGCTGACGTTGGGAAGTACGCCATGGTCGATAATTGGCAGTACCGGCTATTGCGTGCGCATACGCCGGGTCCCTACACCTTTCTGCTCAAAGCCTCGCGCGAGACGCCGCGGCGCCTGAAGCACGAACGGCGGGGTACCATCGGACTGCGCGTACCGGATCACCCGGTGACGGCCCTGATGCTGAGCGAGCTGGGCGAGCCCGTCATGAGCTCGACTTTGCTTTTGCCCGGCGAGGAACTGCCGCGCACCGATGCCAGGGAAATCTACGAAAAGCTTGAGCACAACGTCGATCTGGTCCTGGACGGGGGCAATTGCGGCCTCAATCCCACCTCGGTGATCGATCTGTCGGGCGATGGCGCCGTCGTGGTGCGAGTCGGCCGAGGCGATGTCGCCCCCTTTGTGGACTTGCCAACCGTATAATGCCGGCGCGATGCGGGTAATAAAGCTCGTATTTAGTTTCAGTAATGAGTGTAAGCATTGGATTTATTTGCATTTCTCTACAAGATCTCCATCTGGGCAATCCCGGTATTGTTTGCAATCACCCTGCATGAAGTGGCGCATGGTTGGATGGCCAGGTACTTCGGCGACCGCACCGCCGAGATGCTCGGACGTCTGAGCTTGAACCCGCTGCGCCACATAGATCCCATCGGTACCGTGTTGGTGCCGGGCTTGTTGCTGGCCGTCGGCGGCCCTTTGTTCGGTTGGGCAAAGCCCGTGCCCGTGGCGACCAGCGCGCTACGCAATCCACGCCGGTCGATGATCATGGTGGCTCTGGCAGGGCCTGCGGCGAATCTCTTCATGGCGCTGCTCTGGTGCGCAGTGCTCAGAGCCATCACCCGGGTCAACGGCAACGAGACCTTGGATGGATGGATCGCGCTCATGGCGCAAGCGGGTATCGTGATGAATGTGGTCCTTGCGATTTTCAATCTGCTGCCCATTCCGCCCCTCGACGGCGGCCGCGTGCTCGCCGGGCTGCTGCCGCCACGCCTCAGTGCCCGCCTGGAAAAAATTGAACCGGTCGGCTTGTTCCTCGTGCTCGGATTGTCCGCCTTCGGCCTGTTCGGATGGCTGTTCAACCCGGCCTTCCACGTCATCGGGCGGGTCATCAATGCCCTGTTCGGGTCCCAGGCATGAGCGGGCCCATACAAAATCGCCGGGTTCTGTCCGGCATGCGGCCCACGGGGCAATTGCATTTGGGCAATTACCACGGAGCTCTCAAGAACTGGATCGAGCTGCAATACCAGTACGAATGCTATTTCTTCATCGCCGATTGGCATGCGCTGACCACGGGGTACGAGGACACTTCCAAGCTCGAGGAGTATGTCTGGACCATGGCCATCGACTGGCTGGCGGCGGGGCTGAATCCCGGAGTTGCCACGCTGTTCATCCAATCCAAGGTCCCCGAGCATGCGGAATTGCACCTGCTGCTCTCCATGATCACGCCCCTGGGCTGGCTGGAGCGCGTACCGTCCTTCAAGGATCAGCAGATCCAGATCCCGGACCGGGATCTGAGCACGTACGGTTTTCTCGGATATCCCCTGCTGCAGTCGGCGGATATCTTGATGTACCGGGCACAATACGTGCCGGTGGGCGAGGATCAGGTGGCGCACGTGGAAATCACGCGCGAGGTGGCGCGGCGCTTCAATCACATCTATGGCCGCGAGCCGGAATTCGAGCAAAAGGTGGAAAAGGCCATCAAGAGCCTGGGTTCGCGCAATTCCGCCATGTATCGCAGCCTGCGCAAGGAATTCCAGGAGAAGGGCAATGCCGACGCGCTGGCCAAGGCGCGCGCGCTGGTCGAAGCGAACGCGCGTCTGACCGTCGCCGACCGCGATCGATTGTTCGGGTTTCTGGAGGGCACGGGAATTTCGATATTGCCGGAGCCGGAAGTACTGCTCACCGCCACTCCCAAGGTGCCCGGATTGGACGGGCGTAAGATGTCGAAGTCCTACGGCAACACCATCGGCTTGCGCGAAGATACCGATTCCATCGCCAAGAAGCTCAAGGCGATGCAAACCGATCCGGCCCGCGTGCGGCGTACCGACCCTGGTGATCCGGCGAAGTGTCCGGTGTGGGATCTGCATAAACTGTATTCAAACGCCGACACCCAGGCCTGGGTGCAGCAGGGCTGCCGCAGCGCGGGCATCGGTTGCCTGGAGTGCAAGGCGCCCCTGATCGAGAAGATCGTCGAGGAAGTGTCGGCGATCTCGAAGCGGGCACAGGAGTTCGAAGAGAATCCCGAACTGGTCCGGGGTATCATCGCTGAAGGCTGTGAGCGGGCGCGGGGAGCGGCGCGCGATACGCTGGACGCCGTCCGTCAAGCCATGGCAATGGATTACCGATGAAACCTGAATTGACGCTGGTGCAGAACGATGCGCCGCCGCCGCCGGTCGCGGCGCCTCCGCCTGCGCAGGCCGAAATGCCGTTTGCGGTCGTGGAGGGTCAGCCCATCACCGAGATGCCGAGAGATTTGTACATCCCTCCGCAGGCGCTCGAGGTGTTTCTCGAGGCTTTCGAGGGGCCGCTCGATATGCTGCTGTACCTGATACGGCGGCAGAACCTGGACATTCTCGATATCCCGATCGCCGAGATCACGCGCCAGTACATGCGCTACATCGAGCTGATGCAGGTGCTTCAATTGGAATTGGCGGGCGAGTACCTGCTGATGGCGGCAACGCTCGCTGAAGTGAAATCCCGCATGCTGCTGCCGCGTGTCGCGAGCGATGAGCCGGCGGACGAGACGGATCCGCGCGCCGAGCTGGTGCGCCGCCTGCAGGAATACGAACGCTTCAAACGCGCCGCCGAAGGCATCGACCGGATGCCGCGGCTGGAGCGCGACACCTGGGTGGCATCGGCGGAGCTGGTGGACCGCAAGGTCGTGCGCCTGCCGCCGCAGGTCACCTTGCAGGAAATGCTGCTGGCCTTCCAGGAAGTGCTGTCTCGCAGCGACATGTTCGCCCATCACCACGTGCAGCGCGAGCCCTTGTCCGTACGGCAGCGCATGACCGATGTGCTGTCCTCGCTGACCGCGAACGCATTCGTGGATTTCGTGCAATTGTTCCGTGCCGACGAAGGCCGCCGCGGAGTCACGGTTACTTTCGTCGCCATATTGGAACTACTGCGTGAGGGACTGATCGAAATAGCGCAGGCAGAAGCCTATGCGCCGCTGCACATACGCCTAGGCAATCCCGCCCGGCATTTAAAACTGGTGGCCGAGGACGGCGCGGCCAACGACACCCAGGCGAACACCCAATGAACGATCAATACGTGAAGAATGTGATTGAAGCGGCGCTGCTTGCCGCGGGCCGTCCGCTGACGATGGACGAGCTGGTGAGCGTGTTCGACGAGCGCGATGGATCGAATGCGGAGGAAGTCCGCGGCGCCATTGCGGCACTGACAGCGGACTACGAGACGCGCGGTTTGGAGTTGCTCGAAGTGGCGAGCGGCTATCGTATACAGATCAAGCCGAGCGTGGCGCAGCCGGTGTCGCGGCTGTGGCAGGAACGGCCCGCCAAGTATTCCCGCGCCTTGCTGGAAACCCTGGCATTGGTCGCCTATCGCCAGCCGATCACGCGCGGCGAAATCGAACAGATCCGCGGTGTGGCTGTGAACCCGAGCATCGTCAAGACGCTGCTCGAGCGGGGCTGGATACGCGTGGTGGGCCACCGCGACGTCCCCGGCAAACCTGAATTGCTGAGCACCACCCGGGAATTTCTCGATTATTTCAGCCTGAAAAAGCTCGACGATCTGCCGACCCTCACGCAGCTCAAGGAACTCGAGGATCTGCGTGTGCAGCTGACTCTGCCGGGCGCGGACCCCGAGGTGGCGGCGCCTGCAGAGGCCGTCGCCGATGCGGTTGAGGGCGCCGACACGGGTGCCGGCGGCGAAGGCCACGCCGGCGGGAGCGGGGCCACTGGCATGGAAGCGGGAGCCGAAGCGGCGGCGGAGGTCTCCGACGAGGATGAGGAGCAGGAGACCGAAGGCGCGCAGGAGACGGATGGCGCGCAGGATGCGGATGACACGCAGGATGCGGATGGCGCGCAGGATTCGGATGGGGCGGCTCCGCGGCATGGCTTGGTCGCGAGCGGTCCGCAAGACGACCCGAATTGATGGGATCCAGGCCGCCATCGCGCGGGAAACACGAAGGCAGGAAGCCGCCTTCGAGCAAGCGATCACCTCTGAGCAGCCGACCACCGTCCCTGAGCAGGCGATCACCGCGGAATGAGCCGTCGCAGGCGCGCAAAGATCAGCCGCCTGCCGAGCGAGTGCAGAAGCTGCTGTCCGCGGCCGGCGTCGGCTCACGCCG
>Ga0302324_100017565_pt1 | contig 14174 bp, 14 predicted proteins | sample Palsa_T0_1_FD_201949 | JGI IMG/M metagenome (GOLD analysis project Ga0302324, IMG submission 201949) | Peat permafrost microbial communities from Stordalen Mire near Abisko, Sweden - Palsa_T0_1 | ecosystem: Environmental > Terrestrial > Soil > Palsa > Peat permafrost | place: Sweden: Abisko... | reverse complement strand
CGTATGGAGGCTTCCACGGCCTGCTGAATCCGACCATCGTTCAGGGCATTGGTGATGCGGGCCAACCACTCGTCGCGAATGGTGGTGACCCGGTTCTCCAGTGACTCCTGCAGGGCCTTGGCCATCACCTTTGCGTCGTCATCCAAAATGACGGTGCGCGAGGCGGCCACGACAGCCCGCAGTTCCCGCAGGCGGTACTCCTTGCCGGCGGTCTGAGCCACCGAGGCGCGGTCCTTCCAGTCGGCCAGCTTCACCGTTTGTGCGAGCTCGTCGGCCATGGCCATGAGCGCTTCGGTCGACGCCGCCGGCTTGCCGGCTGCCTTGGCCGCCGAGTTCTGGTCGGCTATGGCCTGGCGCACCGCCGGAAGCCCTCCACGCAAAAGCTGCTCCGCCACGGGAATTTGCTCCGGACGCAGCGTGGCCAACATGGCGTTGCGGTGCACGGTCGAAGTCGGGGCCACGGGGCGTTCCCCGCGAGCAGGTCGACCGTCGCCCTCACCGGGGCGTCGTGTTCCTGGTCGACGCGGCCCGCTGCTGCCGGTCGAGCGTTCGCCGCCACTGGGGCGCCCACCACCACTGCCACCCGGGCCACCTTCGGACCGGGCGCCGTCTGGCCGTGATCCGCCGGAGCGGTCACCGGCCGGTCCCCGATCCTTGCGGGGCCCCTTGCGTTCCCGGCGGTCATCGCCGTCATCGTCATCGCGTCGCCGAGACCGCTTGCCCGAGCCGGGCGCCAGAATCACCGAAACATCGGGGGCGCGCTTGGGGGTACCGACAACTTCAATCCGACCGTCAGTCTTTTCTTCTGAACGCAACGGTTTGGCTGAGGAGAGCGCAAGGACGGCGATGCCTTCGAGCCCGATCTCTACTTCGGCCCGCAGGATGGTCCCGACTGCCCCGCCCACAGGCACCAACTCGCCGCTGACGAGACCCTTTGGTTGGCGCGCACCAGCGGCGCGCCAGGTCCAGGTCCCGTCGTCGCTCTTGCTCGTCAACTCAATATCTATCCGGCGTGACATGCGGCGGACACGCTACCGCGCTGTGGGTGCAGGCCGGGCCGCAGAGCCTTCCGACGTGATGCCGGGCCTGCCACGGCATCCCGTAATATGACCAGGCGTCCACCGAGACCAGCGCAGACGAACGCTTCTGCGAGGCGGCAGACGGACCACATTCGTTCAGGAGAAGCCACATGAGTGCAGACCAGGAGGATCGGGGAACCCTCGAAGTACCACTGACCGAAGAACCGGCCGTTCCGGCCTGGCGCCCGCCGCCCCCGATGCCGCCTCCGATGCCGCCGCCGCCACCCAGCTGGCCTCTCCCGCCTTCTGACGGTCCGACCGATCCCACTGCATCCAGCCCGATCTCCTATCCGCCGTACGGTGGGAATGCCCCGGCGCCGGGCGCACCATCTGGCGACGCACCCCGCTCCCGCGGTCCGAGCCGCTCCTGGCTGGCTGTTGCCGTCATCGCCGCGCTCATAGGCGGTGCAGTCGGTGCCGGTGTGACGGCCATCGCCGACAATCACAACGGCAGTGGCAACAGCGTCACCATCCGGGAGAGCAATTCGGCCCCGGGTGCCGCCGTGCTCAGCGGCAACGTGACCATTCCCGAACTGGTCAAGAAGGTGACTCCCGCCGTGGTCTCCATCGACGTCAAGTCGGGCGGGAGCGAAGATCAAGGGACCGGCATGATCATCACTTCCAATGGAGAAGTGATCACCAACAACCATGTCATTGAGCTCTTCACCACCGGTGGCGGCAGCGGTTCCATCTCGGTCACCGAATACGGCCAGATCAAGTCCGTCCCGGCCACCCTCATTGGTTACAACACCACCAAGGACGTGGCGCTGCTGAAGATCGACAACGCATCCAACCTGCCTACCGTGACCTTCGGCAGCTCGGCCAAGACCCAGGTGGGTGATGCCGTGGTGGCCATCGGCAATGCGCTCGGCCTGGCAGCGGGCACGCCGACGGTGACCCAGGGCATCATCTCGGCGCTGGGCCGTTCGGTGACGGCTGGAGGATCCGGCACCACGTCGGAAAACCTAGAGAACTTGATGCAGACCGACGCCGCCATCAACCCGGGTAACTCGGGCGGCCCCCTCATCGACACCGCCGGTCAGGTCATCGGCATGAACACCGCTGTGGCGGGGAACTCCGACAGCGGGACCGCCCAGAACATCGGCTTTGCCATACCGATCGCCCAGGTCGAACTGCTGATCCCCGAACTGGAAAAGGGTGGCGGGGCCATCAGCAGCGGTGGGTACCTCGGTGTCGATATCACCTCGTTGACCGCGGCCCTGCGTGAACAGTACGGCTTCAGCCCCACCTCGGGCGCCGTGGTACTCAACGTCGTCCCCGGCTCGCCGGCCGACTCGGCCGGTCTCAAGGAAGGGGATGTCATCGTGTCCATTGACGGCGGTGCCATCACGTCGGCCGAGGCGCTCCAGAGCACGGTGCAAAAGGACAAGGCCGGTCAGAGGATTCAGATCACCTATTACTCCGGCACGGACAAGCACACCACCTCAGCCACCCTCGGCAGCGCGGCCCAGGAGCAACAGGAAGAGTCTCAGGAGGATAATTCCTTCACCATTCCCTAGCCATCGCCCGCTCAGATGTCGAAGTTGCGATCCGGGTGGGGCGGCGGGTAGTTCATGGAGCCGATGGGCTGCCACCCGCTGGCCTCCACATCTTCGAGGACGTGGACCATGTTGTAGGCGTCCTCCTCATAGGAGAACTGCCCGTTCCCGGCGTAGATGAGTCTCGAATACCCCGATTGGCGATAGGGCGTGCCGTCGGACCGTAAGCGGGGCATCACCTGTGTCCACTTGATGACGACGTTGTCTCCCTCAATGGCGGTGAACTCGACCGGAAACTTCCAGTCCTCCATGCCCACCATGGAGTCGACCAGCCAGGCCGCGATGACATCGCGCCCCTGCATGCGCCCCCAGGCCCCGTCGATGTACACCGCATCGTCCGTGTAGAACTCCGCCAGAGCGCCGAACGCGTCGGGCTCCAATCCCTCGTCAATCCGGTTCCGCAGCTCGTGGTACCGATCGACGGTCGCCTGCACCTCTGCCCGTGGATACGCCATGGCCGCCCCCTCTGTGTTCAGGTCTTCAAAGCCGAGTCACCATACGCCGCCCGGCAGGCCGCCAGCTCGCGCAAAGCGGACTCGTGGCCCTCGAAGCCCATGACCTCGGTCGACTTCTCGGGTTCCAGATCCTTGTAGATACTGAAGAAATGCTCTATCTCGTTGAGCATGTGCGGCCGGATGTCATCGATGTCGTGCGCATCGTCCCATTGCGGGTCGTGCTCCAACACGCAGATGAGCTTGGCGTCCAACCCGGCCTCGTCCCGCATGAAGAAGACGCCCAGAATGCGGGCCCGCACCACACAGCCCGGAAAGGTTGGATCGGCCACCAGCACGAGGGCGTCAAGCGGGTCGCCGTCGTTGGAAAGGGTGTCGGGCACGAAGCCGTAGTCCGCCGGATAGGAGGTGGCGGTGAAAAGGCGGCGATCCAAACGGATGACGTGGCTCTCGTGGTCGTACTCGTATTTGTTGCGGCTGCCCGTGGGAATTTCGATCACCACGTCGATCACGACGGGCTCGGGGACGCTCATTGCGGTGACGGGGCAGTGCTGCGAAAGGCGGGATCCACCGGACTCATAATCCCCACCGCGTTGCCATCAGGATCGCTGACGACGCCATAGCGGGCCCCCCAGAACGCGTCATATGGTGCTTGCTGCACCGTCGCACCCCCGGCTGCCAGCATGCTCACCAACTCGTCCACTTCTTCCCGGGCCTCCACACGGAACCCGAGCACCACGCCGGCTCCGCCCGGCCACCCCGCATTCCATTGATGGGCGAATGACGCGCTGTCGAGGTCGAACCCGAGGTCGGGACCGTCGTCTCCTCCGGGGTGCACGGCCGTGACGTGATGCCGGTCCCACAGCGGTTCGTGCGAGTTGGCGAATTCGAGGCCGAGAAGGGAATAGAACTGCCGGCTGGCCCCCATGTCGGACACCACCATGTTGACTGCATCGAAACGAGCGCCCATGGACCGCCACCGTACCGGCTCGTCCCGTCAGTCGCCCACGGGCCCCTCGAAGTAGGCGTTGTGGGGATGGTGGCGGGCCGCCAGCGCGTCAGCCACTCCCGGCCTGCCATCGCGCCCCGCCCGCAATGCGCCCAATGTGGCGTCCCGGTTGTTGCGGTACACCGCCTGCTCATCGCCGGCATCCGGGTTGACCCACACCGCAGCCACAATGAGCGCATCGGCCACGAGGGAGGGTGGAATGACGCCGTCAGCGACGGCGGCGAGGACGCCGGCGGCCACGCCGGCCTGCGCCGCGCCCCACGTCAGCGTGCCGTGCCGTTCGCTGGCGATGGTGGCCTTGTTGACGAAGAGGGTGAAGGGCCGGACGGCCGTTCCGGGCTCAATCACCGCCACGAACGCGGCGTGACCCGGTCGGGGAGTAGCCAACGCCGTCACCCAGGCCGTTTCGACCGGTCCTCCGGTCTCACCGAGCACCGTGTTGATGTGGGCCGCGTTGACCCCCTGACCGATGAAGGACTCGCCGAACTGCGTGGGCCGGCTCATATCCCGTCGGGCCAGGTGCCCGGCGGCTCGGCGTACGCCTCGGTGCGCCCGTATCGGTCGGCCCGAAGGAGGTCGCTGCCCACCGTGCCCGGCTTGGTGTCATAGGCCAGAAGGCCGACATGGCGCCAGCGGTCTCCACTGACGGGACTGACCCGGTGCAGGGAGTGGCGGCCCTCGAAGATCAGCAATGTCCCGGCGGTCATGGCCAGTGTCTCGACCGCGGTGCGGTCGCCCCGCAGGACGGCACCGACGTCCGCGTAGCGTTCATTGTCGGACTGACGGATCCGCGGCGCCACTTCGAAGTCGCCGCCCTCTTCGGCGGACTGGATGGCCAACGACACCACGAAGTCGGTCTGGTCGAAGTGCCACTGCAGCTGATCCCCCCGGCCCATGACGGAGAGGTTGAGCGCACCGAAGGGGTCGGCGTAGCGCGAGAGGGGTCCCCGGTCCAATATGGCCTCAATCAGATCCTTCATCGGATCCCATTCGTAGAGTTGCCGCAGCGGCGACGAGCGCGGAGTGATGTCGTAGGCCACGGCACCGACTGCGTAGTCGGCGAAATGAAGGCGCGGATGATCTGCGGGCAGGGTGAAGTCGGGAAACTCCAGGTAGGCGGTGCCCTGGCCCCCGGAGTGATGGGCGCGTTCGACCAGGGCATCCGCATCGTGCACCAGGGTGGCCACGCCCGCCGGGTCGACGAACCCGGGAATTTCCGCCGCACCGCGTTCGGCCATTTGCCGTCGTGCTTCAGCCACCGTGTCCTGGTAGCGCGCCGCAGTGGGGGAGTGCAGGGGGTAGCGGTCCAGGTCGATCAACGCAGCTGGGCTTGTTGTGGTGTCCATCCCCATCCGAGCATCACCCCCGTTCGGGCGGCACGTGGTCCGTGCGCCGCGGCTCACCGGCGCACGGTACCAGTGTGGGCGGGCCACCGGCATGGGCACGGGCCGGGGGGTGGTCACGTACGGAGCAAAGGCCAATGGTGTGGCACCGTGATGGAGGGCCCGGACCAGGCCGCCGGGGGCCACGCTCCACGCGAAGGTCGGGTTAGTGCGTTGTGTCTGCATCGTCAGGGCTCCTTGGTGAGTGGTTGACTGCCATCACCTTGCGCCCGCCACCTGGCTGGGCGGGCAGAGTTACCTGGCTACAGGCGCAGAATGGCAGCGACGGATCCGGCTCCGCCACTCACCCGGCGCTGAGCGAGGCTGCGCCGCCCGAGAAGAACCGTCCGGCCCCGCCACCCCCGCCACCGAAGCCGCCACCACCACCAAAGCCGCCGCCGCCGCCGAAGCCGCCGACAGTGGCCGTGTTGGAGGAGGGCACCGCCTCGGACAGATCGGCCAGGACGACCGAGCTCCCCACGGAGAGGCCCGAGGTGATCTGCGTGTAGATGTTGCCGATCAGACCGATCTTGATCACCTTGCGAGTCAGCACGCCGCCCGATGACAGGACCAGCACGTAGGCCCGTGTCCCCACCGTGTTCACCGCCGACGTCGCCAGAGCCACCACATTGCTCACTCCTCCTGTCGTGATGGTGACATCAGCAGTCGAGCCCGAGAAGAGTCCACGGGCAGAGCTCGGGAGGGCGACCACCACGGGGTACGTGTACGTCGAATCACTAGACTGGACCGGCCCGACCTGGGACACCGTGCCATTGATGACACCTGACACTCCGTCAATCGCCACGTGGGCCGGGAGACCGACCTTGACCGACGTGACCTGAGTGCTGGTAAGGGTTCCCGTCACCTCATAGGCCGAGGTGCCGATGATCTCAATGTCCGACGTGCTGGAGTTCGCGCTCACCGTGTTGCCAACCACAATGGCGACCGAGGCGATGGTGCCGGCAATCGGACTGGTCAAGGTGGCGTCGTTGAGTGACTGTTGCGCATTGATGAGTTGGGCCTGTGCGGTGTCAATGGCTGCCTCATCGGTGGCGATCTGCTCGGCACTGTCCGATGCGGCGGAATTCCCGGTTCCGGTTCCGGTACCGGCACTGGTCCCGCCCTCGCCAGTTCCATCCGTCGATCCTTTGGTGCCGCTGCCGTCAGCGGTATTCGACGTCGACGAACCAGGCTCCGAAGATGAAGCAGTGGGAGAGGCGGTCGAGCTTGAGGCGAGGGAGCCCTGTTCGGTTGACAGGGCGGCGGCCAGCTTGTTCTCGTCCTTGCTCACGTTCTGCTGGTCGGTCGCCACGGTCTGCTGGTCGGTCGCCACCAGTTGGAGGGCGGTGACGCACGCCGTGCTGCTGGTTGGCGTCGTACCGCTGGGAGTGGTTGTGGTCGTCGTGGTGGTTGTGGTGGTGGCGGTTGTCGGCGTAGTGGTTCCACATGCGGTCTCGGCCTGAGCCAGGTCGGCCGCCGCCTGTTGCTCGTCGGTCGAGGCCTGCTGCTGGTCCGACACAACTGCCGCCTGGTCCTGCGTGATCGCACTCGATGTGCTGCCCGTCGACGCCGGGCTTCCACTGCTTGACGCGTGGCTCGGCGTCGTGGTGGTCGTCGTTGTCGTGGTTGTTGCTGCGCTTGCGCTCTCGCTGTCCTCGTCCTCAGTCAGCTTCGATTCGTCTGAGGCCACGGTTGATTGGGCTGACGACACGGATTCGGCGAGTGACTTCGGATCCAAAGCGGCGAGGGTCTCTCCGACCGTGACCTGGTCACCGACCGCGACGGCGACGCTCGTCACCTGGCCCGCTACCTGAAAAGCCGCCTCGTCGTCACTTACCGGTTCAACCGTACCCACCACTTCGAGACTCTGGCCGATCGACGCCCGTACAACCTTGGTCATGCGGTAGCCCGAGCTTCCTGAACCACTGGCGGCCCATGCCGTGGCCCCACCGGCCAGCAACACGGCGGCAACCACGGTGGAAACAATGACGGCCCGGCGGCGTGTTCGGCCACGGGTTCTGGGAGTCACCGATGCTTCATCAGGCACCTGGACCGCCACCAAAGCCCCCGCCGCCAAACCCGCCGCCGCCAAAGCCCGCCGTGCAGGTCGTGGCACCGGTGGACGTGATGCGGACCGTCGCCGCCGTCACTGCTCCGGTGCTGGCCGTCGGACCGAATGCGCTGACACAGTCACCCACCGCCAGTGCCGTCGCTGCCACCGACTGGGTGGTCGTCAGCGTGGTCGACTTCGTGGTTGTCACCTTCAGCTTCTCGGCCTTCGGCACCTTCACCTTCGCGGCCTTGGTTGACTTCGAGGACTTTGTTGACTTCTTGGGTGCCGTGAAGAGCGAACTGAGCAGTATCCCCGACATGGAGATGGTCGACCCGCTCACCGCGGTGACCTTCCCCGTCCCGATGGCCAGCTTGGAGCCGGAGAAGAAACGGCGGGCTCCCGCCCCGCCGCCGAACGAGCCGCGGGCAGCGCCACTACCGCCAGCAGCACCGCCACCAGCACCACCCCCGAAGCCGCCACCGGAGAAACCCCCGGCGCCTCCCGGAGCACCGGTTCCGGCTCCGGTCCGGAATCGACCGGCGCCTGCTCCAGCCCCGGTCGCACACGTGCCGGATGCTGACGCCGGCGAGATGACAATGGACTTGGCCGCAATTGTCGTCTTGGATTTCTTGGCCGGGGTACCGGTGACCGTGAGGCAGTCACCGACGGCGACCGAGCTCACCGTTTCGGTGACCGTCTTGGAGAAGGTGGTGGTCGCCGTCCAACTGACGGTGGTCTGGCCGGCCGACGGGCTCTGTACCTCCATGGAGGTACCGGCAATGGAGGCCACACTGCCGCTGGCTATTCCGCCCCGGGCCGGCGGCGGGGTCGCCGCTCCGGCGCTGGCTGAAGTCCCGACCAGGCCCACCAGGCCGACAACACCGACGAGGCCGGCGGCGACCCCTCCGCGGCGCGTGCGTTGACGCCGGTTTCCCTCTGTGCTGCTGGTCACATTCTTCATTGCGATGTGCTTCTCCTTTGTTGCCGATAGGCCCGAAGCGCATGTGCGCCAGGGCGTGTATCCCAAAACTGAAATCATCTACTCGCTCCTCAGGGCGTCGATGGGGGCCAGGTGGGCCGCCCGACTGGCCGGGTAGACCCCGAAGGAAATACCGATGGCCAGTGCGACCAGGAGGGCCAGCCCCGTGGCGGGAGCGCTGATGGTGATGGGATCGCCCACCACTCCGGGCAGGAAGATGGCGCCGATGATTCCCAGCAGGGCGCCGAGGGCCCCTCCCACGAGGCCGAGCACCGACGCCTCCACCAGGAACTGGCGGCGGATGAGTCCGGGGGTGGCACCGAGTGCCTTGCGCAGTCCGATCTCCCGGATCCGCTCGGTCACCGAAACCAGCATGATGTTCATGACCCCGATGCCGCCGACCAGCAGTGAAATGCCGGCCACTCCTCCAAGCAGAATGGTCAAGGTCTTGTCCACCGAAGTGGCGGTGGAGAGCAACGACTGCTCCGAAGTGATGGTGAAGTCAGCATCGGCCGCCGTAGTGATCCCGTGCAGGTTCAGCAGGAGATGGTTGGCCTCCTGGTAGGCCGCCGTCAGGTTGGCCGAGGAGGTGGCCTGCACAATGATGGAGCTGACGTCATTGCGTGACGTGCCGCCGAAGATGCGCTGGGCCGCCGTGGTGATCGGGACCAGTACCTGATCATCCTGGTCGGATGTAGTCGAAGACGAGGAAGAGGCACCGGTGGCGGTGAGCACTCCGATCACGGTCATGGGCACGCCGTCGACATTGACGGTCTGGCCCACCGGATCGACTCGGCTGAAGAGCTCGGACGCCGTGACCGAGCCGAGGACGGCGACCGCCTCATGGTCGGCCACATCCTGATTATCGAGAAAGCGACCCTGCGCCACCGTGCGCCCGCGCACCGTCAGCCAGGCGGGGGTGGAGCCCACCACCGTGCTCGACCAGTTGGCCGTCCCCGCCGTCAATGTCTCGGTCGACGACGTGGTTGGCGCCACCGCCTTGATATCCGGCGCCACCGTCTTGGACGACAGGGCGGCCACATCGGCCGTCGTCAAGGTCGATGCCGTGCCGAAACCGCCCCGAATGCCGGTGCTCGAGGTGGAACTGCCGGGGGAGATGGTGAGCAGGTTGGTGCCCAGCGAAGTGATTTCCGAGCTGACCTGGGCCTGGGCGCCCTCGCCCAGACCGACAGTCAGGATCACCGCCGCAATGCCGATCAGGATGCCCAGCACGGTCAGGGCCGACCGGAGGCGGTGCGAGCGCACACCGTTGAGCCCGGTGCGAAATGTCTCCAGCCAACTCATCGAATACTTTCAAGGAACCGGTCGTCGTTCTCGACGAGCAGGCCGTCCCGGATGCCCAGCACGCGACCCGATGCTGATGCCACCTCGGTGTCGTGCGTGATCAGGACCAGGGTCCGTCCGGCCTCATGCAACTCATCCATGAGATTGAGCACGTCGCGGGCGGAGACCGAGTCGAGATTCCCGGTGGGCTCGTCGGCCAGGATCAGGTCCGGTTCGGTAACCAGGGCCCTGGCCACGGCCACCCGCTGCTGCTGACCGCCGGAGAGCTCGCCGGGTCGGTGCTGCACGCGACCGGCCAGGCCGACCTTGCCCAGCGCGGCCATGGCCCGCTCCTTGCGTTCGGCCCGATGCACCCCGGCATAGGCCAGCGGCAACTCGACGTTCTGCCAGGCCGACATGGAGGCCAGCAGGTTGAACTGCTGGAACACGAAACCGATGCGCCGGTTGCGCACCTCAGCCAGAGCCGCTTCGCTCATGCCGCCCACCTTCTCGCCCGCGAGGAGGTACGTGCCGGTGGTCGGCGTATCGAGGCAGCCGAGAATGTGCATGAGGGTGGACTTGCCAGAGCCCGAAGGGCCAATAACGGCCACATACTCACCGAGCTCGATCGACAGGCTGACACCGCGCAACGCGGCCACCGAAATGGTCCCCGTGTTGTACACCTTGGTCACCTTGTCCAGGCGGATGACAACATCGCCCATCAGCCACCACCGATGAATGTGCCGCCGCCGCCGCCGAAGCCGCCCGTCCTGAAGCTGCCGGCGCCGCCCAAACCACCGGTCCCGGTACCGCCGAACAGTCCGGCCCCACCGGTGCCCCGACCGGATCCGGCCTTGAAGGTGATCACCCGTTCGAGGATCCGATCGCCCGACTTCACGCCGCTGGTGATCTGCGTTTCGCCCAGGGCGGCCTCCCCGACATCGACCGACCGGCTGACATCCTTGCCGCCCACCACCTGGGTGACCTCGGCCTGGCCGCTCGATGTGTAGGTGATGGCAGCCGTCGGCACCTCCACCACATTGTTGAGTTGCTTCACAATGATGGCGATGTCCGCGGTAGAGCCGGCGAAGAGCCCGGCCGGGTCGCCCGTCACGTCGATCACCACCGGGAATGTGGCCACATCGGAGCTCTGGGTGGCGATCAATCCGATGGAGGCGACGGTGCCGTAGTCGGTTGTCGTCGAACCGGTGGGAATCAAGGTGGCCTGGTCACCATCGGCGATCTGACCGATCTGCGTGTCGTCAACCGTGGTGTTCACCAGGTACGAGTTGGTGCCGATCACCACAATCTGGCTGGTCGAGCTCCCGGTCCCGGTCCCCGTCGCCGCGGCGGCATCACTGCCCCCGTTCCCGGTGCCGCCGGTGCCGCTTCCGCCGGAGCCGGTCACCTGCTGGCCGACCACCAGGCTGACCGAGGCCACGGTGCCCGAAATGGTCGAGGTCAGTGAGGCATCGGCCAGGTTGGTCTGGGCTGTCGTCAGGGCCGACTCCGCCGAGGTCACAGCCGCCTCATCCGAGTCGATCTGGGTGGCAGCGGCATTCGATGATGCGTCGCTGGTCTGCCGCGCCTGTGCGGCCGTCAACTGGGCCGAAGCGGCGTCGACGTCGGATTGCAGGGCAGAAGTCCCGACCGAGGCCAGGGTCTCCCCGCTGGTGACCACCTGCCCGGCCTTGACGTCAACTGCGGTCACCGTGCCCGAGACGGCGAAGTCGAGGCTGGCCTGGCTGGCCGGCTCAATCGTCCCCGAGGCGGCCACCGTCTGCTTGATGGTGCCTGTCGTCACCTTGACCGTCTCGGTCGTGACCACCAGGCCCGTCGCCGGAGCACTGCCGGTCAGCCACAGGATGAGGCCCGTCGCCCCGCCGAGCAGAATGACCACGGCCGCGGCAATGAGCAGGTTGCGCCGCCGGTGGCCCCTCAGCCGCGCCGGGGGCAACTCGTTCTCGCCCACCAGGGGTAGTTCCTCGGTGAGATCCATCGGCACGCCCTTCGCTACGACGCTTCCTACGCTGGCCATCCAAACAGTACAGCCGACCCAATTCACAGCCAGCCCGCTCCCCGCTGTGAGCCCGCTTGGAGAATGGACGGCAACACGTTGCACAGAGAAGTCACAGCTGAGCCTTGCGCTACTCCAACCTTGCGGGCGCACACTGCCCCTATGAGGTAACCGAGACCCAACAGACCCCCACAGTGCTGCCTCCCTCGGAGGAGTCGTGACTCCCAGTTCAACGACTCTGACACCGCAAGCGGCACACTGCAGCGACGCCGATTCCCCCTTTCGCGGCGCCGTGACCCCCCGCCGGGGCCGTCACTCTTGATGGCACCGGTCGGGGGTGCTGTGGGGTGCGTGGGGGAGTGGTTGCCAGCCGCATCTAGGGTTGCACCGACCGCACCAGGCATCGGCCCACACCAGCGGCACCGTGGCCGTCCCGGTGCCGATCACAGGCGCCCGCTCCATCACCTCGGCCCCCGGATCCTCCTCGGTGTCGCTGCTGGTCACGAGTGGCGTCACCTACCTGGTCGAAGTCATCCCCTCTCCCCCAGCCCGCCGATAATGTTCATTATGTTAAGTTACTCTGGGTTCCGCCCGGCCTCCCTCTCATCATCCCGGCGGCCTCCGGCTCCCCTACGATCAAACCCCATGGATCTCCAAGGCAAAGTGGCGTTGATCACCGGCGGCAGCAACGGCATCGGCGAAGGAGTGGCCCGTCATGTGGCCGCGCGAGGGGCACGGGTGGTCCTGGCTGACATTGACGACGCCCGGGGCGCCGAGGTGGCCGAGGAACTCGGTGGCCGTTTCATCCACACCGACGTCAGCCAGGCCGCCGACAGCACGGCCGCCGTGGCCTTTGCCGTGCAGGAATTCGGGGGACTCCATCTGGCCCACCTCAATGCCGGCGTGACCTCCTGGTGCAGCATGGGGGACGATTTCGACCCGGAGGCTTACCGCCGCTCCATGGCCATCAACCTCGATGGTGTGGTCTACGGCATCGCCGCTGCCCGCCCCGCCATCATCGCCTCGGGTGGAGGGACCATTGTGGCCACCGCATCGATGGCCGGCCTGGTGGCCGTTCCGTTCGACCCGATCTACGCCGCCAACAAGCATGCCGTGGTGGGACTGGTGCGCTCCATTGGGCCCCAGTACGCCAGCGACGGGATCAAGGTCCATGCCCTCTGCCCCTCGTTCGCCTACACGAACATCATCAAGGGCTCGGAACAGTCCCTGCTCGACATGGGCTTTCCCATCCTCGATGTGTCCGACGTCGTCACCACCTTCCAACAGATCCTCGACGCCGAGTCTTCCGGCGAGTGCTGGTACGTCATTTCCGGTCGCTCGAGCGAGCCATTCCGCTTCCGCAACGCGCCAGGGCCCCGCACCCACGGGTAGACCGGCCCACGCTCCCCCGCCGGGGGATCACCCTTCGGCCAGGGGTCGGCACTACGATTCACCCTGCAGAGCGGACCTGGTCTGCCTGCCCGGCGATGGGTCCTGACCACCAGGCCCAGGAGAACCATGTCCCACCAGCCGGCATCAGAGGCACATTTCCATCCGAGTACCCGTGCCCCTTCCACGCTGGCGGCCGTCTTCCTCGGAGGCGCCCTCGGCACCCTGGCCCGCTATGCCCTGGACCGGGCCCTGCCCACGGATTCGGGCCACTTCCCCACTGCCACCCTTCTGATCAACCTGAGCGGGTCGTTGCTCATCGGCCTGCTGCTCCCGATCGCATTGGCCCGTGCCACCACCACCCCTTTGTTACGACCCTTTCTGGTCACCGGCCTGCTGGGCGGCTGGACCACCTACTCGGCGCTGGCCACCGACAGCACCACCCTGTTCCGATCAGGCCACCATCTGTTGGCCGCCGGCGATCTGGGCGCCACCGTGTTCGGTGGTCTGGCTCTTGTCGCCGTCGGCTTCTACGCCAGTCCCGCCCACACGTTTGTACGGTTCCGCCGTGCCCCCCATCCCCCCGAAGGCGGCCCGTTGTGAGCGCGGCCACGGTCGGGCACTCCCCCACTCTTTGGCTCGCCCTCGCCGTGACGCTCTGCGGCGGAACCGGGGCGCTGGTTCGTACCTTGATCAACGATGCTCTGGCCCACCGCATCCGCTCGGACTTCCCCTTCGGCATACTGAGCATCAACGTGGCCGGCTCATTCCTGCTCGGATTGCTGACCGGCCTCCACCTGTATCACGGGCTTTCCACTGCCACCTTGGCCATGCTCGGTGCCGGCCTGTGCGGCGGCTTCACGACATGGTCGACCGCTATTTGGGAGTCACTGCAATTGCTCCGGTTGCGCCTGCTCTCCCAAGCGACGCTCTATACACTGGGCGGCCTCCTTTTGGCCATCGCCGCGGCA
>Ga0302324_100017564_pt1 | contig 14175 bp, 11 predicted proteins | sample Palsa_T0_1_FD_201949 | JGI IMG/M metagenome (GOLD analysis project Ga0302324, IMG submission 201949) | Peat permafrost microbial communities from Stordalen Mire near Abisko, Sweden - Palsa_T0_1 | ecosystem: Environmental > Terrestrial > Soil > Palsa > Peat permafrost | place: Sweden: Abisko... | reverse complement strand
ACCATCCTGGCTGGCCTCCTGACCCAGCCAGAAGCTTGAAACAGACTCGCTCCCCCTTGGGAATCCCTTCCGATTCAATCAGGTCGCAAAATGCTCTAGAGAAGCTTCGACTGGAAGCGGCAGGATGCCGTTCGGCCGTCCCCCGCCGAATTGTCCGTGCCGGCTGCGGGCGTCCTTGGCAACACCCCCGTCGAAACCCTGTCAGCCCCACTGCCTGGAGCGCCCGAGAAATAACATAAGTTTCACGCAATCGGCCTATTTTTCGCGCTGCGGACGTTGATGTATACACCCTCGTCATGCCGCTTGGCTTGGAAGAAGGGCTTGGAGAATCACCTAGGCCCTTCTTCCATGGCTCGTTTCCCTCAATGCTAGCCGCGCGGACCCAGCGGGCCCATTCGAAAGTCGGTGGCGTCTCGTTGCGCTCGGCTGGCCCTCCCCCTTAAGGCCAGCTTGTCGCGGCCACGAGTGAGATCGGTTGTCTCAGTTGCCCGGAAGGAATGGTCCATTTCTACGGTCCGCTGTAGGCTGAACCAAGCGCTTGTCACGCAATTCCCATTCGAGCAGGGGACGGAGCCGAGGGTGCACCTATGCGCAGATCCGCTCGGTTGGGGCTTTTTGCAATAGTGAGTGATTGGGATCTTCCATCGGGGGCGATCTTGGGACAGGTCAGGAAGACGCAATAAATGTCGCTGATTGCCACATTCTTGGGTGCCGCAATTTTTCAAATGTTATTTCTGCTCGGGATGTCTCGCATTCTGGGTCCGTCGGAATACACGTCTTATTCCTTGATAATGGTCACTGCGACTTTTGCCACCACCATCGTCTTCGAGCCGGTGAGAATGGTACTGGTTCGCTACGCCGGTTTGATCCGCCGGCGCGTCCGGCAATCGCTTCTCACGACAATCCGCAGATGGACCGAGGTTTTGGTTCTGATTGTCGTCGTCACGACAGCCTTGATTGTCGCAATCTGCTTATTTGCGGGCGAGCATACCCTCGCCGGTGCCGCAGCTGCATTTGGAATAGCGATCGCGGCCAACGGTCTAAATGATAGCGTCGCCTCCTATTTGCGTTTTGCATCGGACGAAAGAAGCTACATCAAGTTTATTCTGTCGCGAGCGGCATGCAGCGGTGTCGTCATGCTGGGATCTGCCGCCCTTTTTCGATCGGGACCGATTGTGTTGATAGCGTATTCGCTTTCCCTCTTGGGCATCGGCTTCACATTTCGCGCGCGAAGCTGGCCCGATGACCACGCGCGTGTCAGGCATCACTTGGCACTGAGATTCTGGAAATATGGGGTGAGCCTCGCACTCAATTCGATAGGCGTGAACTTCGCATTTGCCGCCTCCCGTGCGGCGTTGAAACTGATCTTCAACAAAGACGAGCTTGGAACGATATTTTTGGCCTTGGATTTGGCAACGCGCGGCGTCTCCGTCCTCGGCCAGGCGATCAGCACCTGGAGCGCGAGACCCGTTTTCGACGCCATGCACCGGCTGGGGGAAAGCGGTGCTACGCTTGCGTTTCGACGCAGTTCATCCATTTTTCTCGGCGTTTGGGGCAGCTTGGCAGTCTATGGCGGCGCATTTTCGCTCGTTCTTCCACTGTTCGTCCTTCATTCTTTACCCACCGAATCTTACCGGCTCGTATCGGTTCTCAATATCCTGGCTTTGCTCTTAATCTCGTTGAAGCTCTATTGCTCGGACATTCTTCTGTCTTCCGTCGATCGTCCTCAAGAAGTGGCCTTTTCGGCGGCCGTTTTTGCCGCGATCGTTGGCCTGATCGCGTTGAGTGCTTATCTGCGCCCCTCTGTCCTGGCGGCGTTCAGCCTCCCCATTGGAGCGTTTGCGGCGACAGGCTTTTATTGGTTTCGCAATGCACGTTTGTTCGCGCAAGGCGTCTCGAGGAATGACGCGCTCTTCGTGGCCTTCAAATTTGCGTGGCTCGCGGGTGCCGCACTATGCGTCGGACATTCGATCTGGGTGTCGACCCTTGCAGTCCTGTTGGCGGCCTCGGCCGATCTGCTTTGGGTATACGGTTTTTACACGTCGCGCTCTGCCGCGGCTCTTCGATAGCGGGTCGTGAGCAAATTTCGTGCCCAATGACTTCAACACAGAGTCAATCTGGAGGCGGCTTGCGCCAAGCGTATTCGAGGCATAAGGCTTCGTACTTGTCTAGGACATCGCGCCATTCGAAGGCTTGCGCGAGTCGCGCACGGGCCATTTTACGGGCGTCATCCAACATCGACGGCGTAGATTCAATGCGATCAAGAACTTCGCCAAAGCCATTTGTGTCGGAAAAATAGAACTGGCCAGGGCCAGCAACCCAGCGATTAAACACGTTGTCGCGCGCGATGATCGCGTTACCGGCGCCAAGCGCTTCAACAAGCGAAGGGTTGGTCCCTCCCACGGTGTGACCGTGACAATAGGCAAGCGCATGGAAGCGCAGTGCCTGAAGGCGTTCCGCATCATATATCGCGCCGGGAAACAGGACGCGCCCGTTGGCCGCTGCAATGACCCGGGCATGATAGGAACTCCGCTTGGGTTCCAGAGGTCCCACACATACGAAAGGCGGCCGGCGTTCGCGCCTTGTATAGGCGGTTATCATTTCAACAATGGAATTTTCGGGCTCAATGCGCCCAACAGAGAGAAAATAATTACCGGGCGTGAGACCCAGTTGCTCTACGGGCGCGGTGGGGGCCGCGGTTACAACGTCGGCCCCGTAAGGAATGGTGACAATGTCGGATTCCTTGCGCCGCGTTGCGAGATGGTTGGCAATCGCCGGGTGATCGGCAATCAATTTCGTGGAAGCCAGTGCGCCAAACCACTCGTTGATATAAAACCAAACCTTGGCGAAAAACGACCACTTGTCACGCTTCCATTCTATCCCGTCCATGTTCATCAAAACGAAGCGCCCGGCGACACGCAGTGGCAACGTGAAGAGCGCAGTGTTGTAACCAAGAACCAGTAGCACTCCGCGTTCTCTCAGAGCGTGGCGCACACATTTCCAGTCGAACGCCATGGTTGCGATCGGCCTGTCGGGGCCGGTCTCAATAGACACGCGCCGCACGCCTCGCCAATGATCCTCCATCGGACTGGCCTGCCCACTCGACTTGGCCTCGGTCTTCTGGCAATAGACGGTGACGTCCCAACCTCGCTGGAAAAATTCCAACGCAAGGTGCTGCGCGAAGGTCTCAAATCCGCCATGGGCCGCCGGGACTCCCCGCGTGCCGAGAACAAGAAGAGACGGGCGTTCGGAGCGGCTGCCCGGCCCTCGATCAGTCGGCATCGCGCGATAGGACATGTTTTCCGAAAATATCGAGTCGAAACTTCATCTGCCGCCAATATGGCAGACTCGTCTGACTTCACAAATATCGACTGAAACGAGGTATTCCCGAAATCTGCGATTAAGATCGCGTAATGAAGCGGCGTGAATTTCAGGACTAGCGAGTCTTGCGCCCCCGAAAAAACCAGCGTGAGGACGGCACTCGGTCTACCGCCTTTCGCAATTTGCGAAAGGCTCATGGGGGCGATGCGCTTTGCGCCATCGCGAGCGGCGTTGTCTGGCACCACTGAGCCAGGAGGGGACCAGTTTCGGGCCGGCAGAAACCCGGGCCAGGCAGGCCGGTCACCGGCCACGATCCACCACTCACAGTTCTGTTTTCTGAACAGACACTCTTTGCCAATTGCAAGCGGGCGCGCCCGCGAGGGAACTGAAGACCGTGGCGATTTGGCGCCTCGTCGACATCGGTTTCGCGGCCGAGGCGAAGTGTGGGGCCGATTGCCTCTTTTGGACCCGGTGCGGCAATGACCCCCGTCGGGCAATTCGACAAAGCGGCCATGCACGCTTTTGCGGCCCGCGCTCACTGCGGACCCGGCGAAAATCCAAGAAGTAATATTGCGCTCCTCAGCCCGCGAGAATGGTCGGTGGGGATTTACAACCTGGGGTGGGGCGTAGTCTGCCCGATAGGAGGCGCGTTAATTCTTCTGGCACTCCCGCCGAGCATCGGCTATAAAATGGCGTTAACGGCACTGGTGGGCAGATTCGGGGGATATAATGAAACTGAGAGCCACAATTTTTTCACTCGCACTGGGGCTTTCGACCCTGATCATGGGCGCAGGCATGTCAGCCGCAAATGCGTCGGTGGTTTGGGACGTCAGCGCGACGTTTAGCGATGGCGCCACCCTCACCGGCACCTTCACCATAAATCAATATGGCTACCTTCAGAGCGCGGATCTGGTCACGACCGGGATGGGAGCTTTCTCGGGTTATACCTACACGCTTGCTGACAGCTACATCAGCACCGGCACGAACTACATCGATTTCGAGCCTGGATATACGAGCGACCTTCATCTTCAGTTTGCGGGTAACCTCACAGATCCGGTCGCAGACAATTCGATCATCCTCGCTTCGTCTTACGAGTGCTTTGGCTCGTACAGCTGCTACGACGCTGGCGGCGGGACAATTCGGTACCTTGTGGGCACCCCATCAGCAGAGGAAGTGCCCGAACCGGCAATTTGGACCATGCTATTGCTGGGCTTTTTGAGTTTGGGCGCCATGCTGCGTTTGTCGCGGCCAGCGCGCTATACTGACAGCTTGGCGGTCTGAACCTCGGACTCTGCGTAAGATTTGCACGGAATATGCCATCGGTCGGTACAACGCATCACGTTGTTCGCTCCGAGGTAAGCCTCGTGGCGCTTTCCGAACGAGATGGCGCCTGCCATCGCACTGGCCAAGTACAGCTGAGATCAGAGAGCTGGCTCAGGGAATCTGAACAGTGGGATAAGTGGATTTTCTGCCTGACAGCGGCGAGGATTGCCGCGCATCAGGAGAGATCATGACGAGACGACCCCGCCGGAACCACACACCGGCTTTCAAGGCGAAGGTGGCTTTGGCCGCCGTCAAGGGCGAGAAGACACTGTCGGAGCTGGCAGAGTTTTTCGACGTACACCCGAACCAGATCACGACATGGAAGACGCAGTTGCTCGATGGCGCGGCGGGTGTTTTCGGTTCCGGCCCGTCGAGCGCCGAAACAGCGCCCGTGGATTTGAAGGCGCTTCACGCCAAGATCGGAGAGCTGACGCTGGAGAACGATTTTTTGGAAGGCGCGCTCGGCAAGGCCGGCCTGCTGAGCGCAAAGCGATGATCGACCCTTCGCACGGCCTTTCCATATCGCGACAGGCGAAGGTTCTGAACATCAGTCGAGGCTGCGTCTACTACGAGCCACGGCCGGTACCGGCCGGGGATCTGGCGATCATGCGCCGCATCGACGAACTGCATCTGGACTATCCGTTCGCGGGCAGCCGGATGCTGCGCGACATGTTGCACCGTGAGGGCATTGAGATCGGCCGCCGGCACGCGGCAACGCTGATGAAGCGCATGGGGATCGAGGCGCTCTATCGCCGGCCGAACACCTCCAAGCCTGCGCCGGGCCACAAAATCTATCCCTATCTTTTGCGCGGGTTGAAGGTCGAACGTCCGAACCAGGTCTGGGCGATGGACATCACTTACATCCCCATGGCGCGGGGCTTTATCTACCTCGCCGCCGTTGTCGACTGGTTCAGCCGACGGGTTCTCGCCTGGCGGCTTTCGATCACCATGGAAGCAGCGTTCTGCATCGAGGCGTTGGAGGAAGCTCTGGCCAAACATGGTAACCCTGGGATTTTCAACACCGATCAGGGCAGCCAGTTCACCAGCGCCGACTTCACCGGCATGCTGATCGCCAACGCGATCACAATCAGCATGGATGGCAAGGGTGCCTGGCGCGACAACGTCTTCGTCGAACGCATCTGGAGATCGGTCAAATACGAGGAGGTCTATCTGCACGCTTACGACAGCGTCGGCGAAGCGCGCGCCTCGATCGGCCGATATCTGGACTTCTACAATCGCCGCCGTCCGCACTCCAGACTTGACCGCAAAACGCCGGATGAGGCCTACTTCGATCGTCTATCGCACAGCAAAGCCGCATGAACTTCGCCGCGCTTTTGGGATGCTTCTCCGGTCGGGCTACGCCCTCCCTGCGTCGCAACCCAAAAGCGCATCACACCAACCAAACCCGGCAGGAATCCACTTATCTCTTGTGCGAAGTTGTTCAGACAAACGAAGCCACCTCACAGAGACTGATCGTGAGCAATTGCGGGCCCCGTGCCAATCGGCGCCTTAGGGTGTCTCGTGGCTCGACCGCAGTTGCCCGACGCCTAGCCCCATGATGATCGCATAAAGTACCGCAACAGCGGGCATTTGAAGGCTGAAATCGAAGATCGAATGAAATGCGATGAGAACACTCGCTCCAACAGCCGTCATAGAAAAAATTTGGCGGCGGCGGCGGGTTAGCGCTGCCCACGCACATTGGACTACCAGAGTCAATAGCGCGAGAATCCAAAGACCCGACGCCGGCAGCCCTAACCCCAGGGCAAATTCCAAATAGTCGTTATGCGCGCGGTCCACCACAAACGGCACAAAACTGTTGGCATAGAGGTGATAGGCATCGCCATACGTCCCCAGGCCAGTACCCAACAACGGATGGTCCGCGAGACCGCGGATCGCAGCCCCCCACATCACCGGCCTCAATTCGCCGGCGCCGGCCGTGTCGATCAAGTTCTCGAACCTCGACTGCAGGTCGTGCCCATTGATGAGGAAAAGACCGACAATGATCGTGCCGGCGCAAGTGCCGCCGATGAGAGTCCACCTTACCCTCCCATATCGGTGCGCGATTGCCAGAGCGAGACAGAACATCGACACGAGCCCGAGTAAGGTTGCGATCAGCCCTGCGCGTGAATCCGACGCGACGAGCGCCGCAACGAGGGTGAACATGCCGGCCACGCGGAATGCCCCCCTGCCGAAAGCAAATTGGACCAATGTGCGCAAATGTGTGCGCCAACCGCGCGTCGCAACAATGCCATGGCGACCCGAGTCGACAAGCATTGCCAGGCCCGCAAGTAGGCCAAGTCCGGTGAAGGTAGCGAAGCTGTTCTTGGAAACGAAGCCGGCGCTGACGTCCCGGCCATAGGGCGGCGGCAATCCTTCCAGAAGCGTCAGCTGGCTCGTCCCCAGCGTGCTAAGGACAATACCGTAAGCGGCATACACAACTGCCACAACGAATACAGCGATGAACAGCGAGTGCGCATTTTCGTACCGCTGGGCGACAGCATAGGTGAGCCAGCCAATCGCCACATAGGTTGCGAGCTTCATCAGTTCGGTTTCCGTGACGAACGGGTTGATCGAGATCGCGCCTGGAATTGGACGTCCGAGAGCCAGGGCAGCGATACGCCAAATCGGATTGTGCCAGGCCAGCGGTGTGTAGCTCACGCACTGAAGCTGAGCCCAGATGAGCACGGCAAGCATCAAACCGGCGGGGAACGCAACACGTTTCAACAAACTCGCAAGGTGCGCCGTCTCACCGAGCGCCGCAGGCAGCCAGGCGAACCACGTCAGAGAAACAAGAATGGCGAGCAAGCTCCATGACCAGGGGCGATTTGAGCCCAATGGAAATTGCACCCATGCCAAGATCGCAATGAGCGACCAAAGCGTTGCCTTCTCTGACAACTTGGCGAATCTCGGTGTTCGATCCTGTGGGGGCGCATCGGCCACTTCACCGTCCATCGGTGCGCACCTGAATCACGAAGCGATTGAAGCTGCGCAATGCGTCGCGATCGGCAATGAAACCTGCTCTGAGCAGCTGGCGGCCGTTTGCGCTCCGTGAGAGATCGTAGAGCACGTATTGCAATGTCCAGCCGTTGACCCATCTCGGAGAAGTCCACATCGGCAGCACGACATTGACTGCTTTGTCACGAAGACTTTCATCGAGAAAGGGCCATTCCTCGGCGACAAGCCGCATGCGTCTCTCTGCCGTGAACCAATCATATTGCGTCAAGGCAAACGCCGTATCCAGACAGCTGACGATCCGAGGAGAGCTTTGAGCTGCATCCAGTTCGCACAGAAGGGTCCATGCGCGTGGATTGGCTGGTGCATAGGCAAGCGCTTCGCTCACGCTTTCGCGGGACCGGAGCAAGAGCGCGGGTTCGCTGGGTGAGGCTAAAGCCAGAAACTCGCCGCTTTGAGCAAGGTCATCGCCGTCGCCCGGCGGCGCTTGTGCGAACGCGGCTGCACCTCGCAATGCCGAATCGACGGTGAGGGATTGCTGCAATATCGACGATAAAACTACTCGATGCTCGGGCTCGATACGCCATCCGAAATTGAACCGTGGAATCGCGGCGTATGCGAGAAGGACGGGTACGAACATCAGAAGCAACGCGACAACCGCCCGAACGGCAACAGCCCTCGATGCCGTCATTAGATATTCCTGCGGGGAACTACGTTAGGCGTCATAGTACTTTCTATAGGAGTTGTAATAGGCGCCATAGCCAAAGCTGTAATAGTGAAAGCGCTTGGTGTCGGCACGCGTAAGTGCAACGCCCGCGACGGGAGCATGAACGGCTCGCAGTGATTTCAGCGCACTGGCCGCGGCGTCGCGAGGGGTGCTCTCCCAGCGCACCACGAACAGCACGGCATCGGCAAGCGGCATCAAAATCCTTGTGTCAGTGACGGGCAGCACAGGCGCAGTATCCAGGACGATAAGGTCAAAGCGCCCGCGCAATTCGTCCACAATCTTGGCTAGGGCCTGGCTAAAAAATAAGTCAGGAGCAAGCTTCACAGTCTTTAGCACGGGCAAAATCATTGCAGAACTTTTCGCGTCCTTCACAAGCACCTCGTCCAGCGTCACGCGTCCCTGAAGCAAATCGATTAGATCGGTCGTGAGCGAAGTAAGAAGGGCAGTATCTTTCACGGCAGGACGCCGCAAATCGCAGTCCACGAGCACCACTCTTTGGCCGGATTGGGCCACATGGCGTGCCAGGCTTAGAGCGGTCGTCGTCTTGCCCTCGCCTGGTAATGCCGAGGTAATGAGAACGACCTTGGGTGGCTTGTCGATATGGGAAAGGGAGATACCGAGCTGCAGCCCGCGAATAGCCTCGGAATAAGACGATAGAGGCGCGTCAATCACAAGGTTGGCGACGGTGCCGCTATCGGATTTTGCGCCCGATAACTTTCCTCCCCGCGCTTTTGCAGGCGTTGTCCTAAGCGAGCCAACATCCGGTAAGGTCGAGAGAACCGGATATCCTAAAACTTGTTCTGTCCTTTGCGTAGTCCGGAAGCCATGGTCCAGTCGCTCAAGCATGAACGCCACTAAAAAACCCACAAAAAGCGCAGCGGGAAACGCAACGCCGAATACAATCGAATTGTTGGGAAAACTTGCAATCGTCGGAATTGCGGACCATGAAATAACTCTCGCATCGGGAATTTGAAGACCCTCTTGCTGCTGTGTTTCCTTCGATCTTGCGACGAAGGAATCGTAAAGGGCTTGGCTCGACGCGGCGTTGGCCTCGAGCTCGCGCAGTTTCACGCCTGCGAGACCTTGAACGGCCGATTGAGACTCAAGCCGGTCCATGCTCGACTCGAGCGATCCTTCACGCGTTCGAGCGACCGCAACATCGTTCTCTGCCGTAGCGACCACATGACCCACCTCTTCTGCTATTTTTGCATCGAGATCGCGCTTTTCCGCCTGCAGATCGATCATTTTGGGATCGAGCGGGCCGTAGCGTGTCGCCATTTCCGCTTCTTTTTGAATAAGAGTGGCCTGCTGCTGAATCAGCTGTCCAATCATGACCGATGAGACGACTTGCGTCACTTCAGCGGCATGGCCTGAACTCACAAGCGAACGGACCCGCACGAGATTGGCCTCGGCCTGTGCAAGATCGGTACGGGCCTGAATGAGTTGGGTGTTGAGGGCCCCGATCTGCTGATCAAGGACGGAGATCGTGCCGGTTCCCTGGGGGCCCACAACTTCCGTTATATGATTGTCGGCCTTGTATTTCTCAACGGCGTCTTGCGCCCTGCGGGCCTGATCCGACAATTGCCCCAACCGACTGGCAAGCCATTGGGTGGCCTTGAGTGTCGCCTCAAATTTTGCATTCAGCTGATCTTCAACATACGCATCGGCGATCGCGTTGGCGATGCGAGCCGCTTTGGCAGCGTCACGTGATTCAAAATCGATTTCCAGAGCCGTCGACTGCTGCAATTGCGCGACCCTGAGCCTGTCCTCGAATTTATTAATTACCGCATCTTTGATTTTGTCTTGCGCTTCCTGGCTTGACAGAAGCGAGTCGGGCATATTGTGCGGCAACCACGCTAATGGATTGAGCAGCCCCAAATAGCTCAGCCACGTCTTTTGCGCGGCACTGAACTCCGGGTCGCGATCCAGTCCAAGTTTCGCAATCACGCGAGTGGCGAGTTCGCGCGACTGCAGAATCTGGATCTGATTGAGGATGGACGCCTGGTCCGTCGGCAACCCCGAAAGGACAGCATCGAGATTCACAGTCTTGTTTTGTCGGTCGTCGATCATAACGACCGCCGTACCCGTGAAGAGGGGCGTCAATGCGAGATCGATCACCGCGACAAGGGTCAAGAAGGCCAGCGCCGTTCCGAATATGACCCGTGCCCTGACCCGCGCGACCTGCCACAGTTCATAGAGAGAAAGCTCAGGACCGGACTGGTCCGGTTCTTTCTCAACGAATTCAGACGACTGCTCGGCTTTTTCAAACCGCGACTGAACGGTCATGCCATCGAAACCTCAGGATGTCTGCCGCTGGCCGACCAAAAAGGCCCCAAAGCGCGCGACTGGGGGCATTTAATGCGCCACGACACGTCCATACAACCCCTTGGCCTCGCAATCAGATTTGTAGGTTAAGGCCCACGGTCACGAGATTGTCGTTGTACCTGAAGAGGGCGGCGTTCGAACTGCGCGTCGAGTAGGTATAGGCGACCGTCGCCTGTACGTAATGCATGATATACCACTTTCCACCCAGACCGACAGACGTCGTATCGACGGACAAGTTCGATGGCGCAACGGAGCCCTCATATGCTGTGTCATCGTAGGCCGCGTTGAAAGTTAGATGCAAACGCCGGGTAACTTCGTAATCGGCATTGAGACTTACATTTCTGTCATCGCCTCCTGAAGCACCCGCAAGCACGGTATCGGTAATCGTTCGCGAGGCGGCGAGATCGACCGTCAGAAGCTCTGTGGGAAACCACTGAACGCTGGCACCAAAATCGACGCCGGTGATGTCCTTGAGCGGATTTGCCTGATGGGTATCGAAATGGTCGTCGAGGTACCCGACATAGATCTGGCCGCGGATCAGATTGCTCAGGAGCAGCTTCACGCCCGCATCAAATTGGTCTTCGGTGGACGAGCGATGCGTACCGGTTCGGTCGAAATACTGCTGGTATTGATCGGAATTGTAGGTAGCCCGTACGAAACTCTCATATCCCGGCGAGAAGTCGTAGTCGCCTTCGACAAACCCTTTGTAGGTAGTGTCGTTACGATCTGAATTGTCGAAATTCGGTCCCCCGCCGATCAGCGGCGTGCTCTGATATGTGTCGGTATCCGTGTTGAAGCCGACGGTAAAGCCGAGCCTGTTAGGTTGGACTTTCAGAACAGCATTGCCGTTGAAGTCGTTATAAAGCGTCGGGCGAGCCTGGAAACCTACATCGTTCGGCGACGATAGGGGTTCGGCATCCTGGCTGTAGCTGACGTTGGCGCTCAACTGCACGGCACGACTAATCACATAGATGCCTTTGAGGCCGAAATCGTATTCCGTATTATTCACGCCGGAAAACTTCGCATATTCGTTGCTCGTCGAGTCGGCGTAAGCGTCGAGATGCAAATCGCCCGTTAGATAGTCCAGCACAAATGTCGGGCTCTCGGTGAAGAAGAAATCGCTTTGCGGTCCGGGGCCAACACCAGGCGCCACCTTGTAGACGTTATCATCAAAGGACGTGCTGAGCCCGAGGTTTGTGTAAAGGCGAAATGGGCTGCCTTGTCCCAAAGGAATTCCTTTGGCGGCGAATTCGGGATCGAGCGTGCGCGTCGTTAACAGCGCGGAAATCTCTTGATTCATATCCCAAACGATGCTGTTCGGATCCAGAGGCGATAGCGTTTGGGGCGCATTCGCAGGCACGTCTCCCCACGCCTGCGTCGCGCCACCGGCGACCAGCATTAACGGAAACGCGATCGTCGCAGCAGCGAACTTCAGTCGATTCAGCTCAAACATTCCAGAACTTGCCCCTATGCGCCCGTGGCCAACTATCAACGGTCTTAGATTGCTCGCCTTCGAGCAATCTCAATGACTATTATTGTTGTCTCTGACTCCCCGTATTCTTCATGCATAGAACGTCGGATAAAAACTCCAGGCGAGTTTTGCCAGTCCAATACGTATCAAGTGCAACTTGGATTCGGGCACGGTGTCGGCGTTCCACTGCCATTTCCGCGGCCCGGGCCGATTGGGCTTGAGCCGCCTGCAGCGATCTCCTCAGACGTATCGGCAGTCCCCGCGCACAACACTGCGGTCGCGTCAAACTTTGCAACAATTGCCGAATTTCCCGCGTTGCCGACGGCCGCAGCGATTTCAGCGTCGATCGCCGTGCCCTTACAAACCGTATCGCCGTTTGCGGACGCTTCTTCCAGGGCTGCTTCCGCCATTCCCGCGCCGATGGCGGTCGGACTGGCGCCGTCGGTCATCGCATCGACAACAACAGCTTCCGTTAATGCGCCCGCCATGCCAGGCCCATAAGCGCCAATTTCCGCTTCGAGCAAGGTGGCTATTGCTTTCGCCACGGCAGCATCTGCGCGTTCTTGGCTTGTTCCTGGAGGCAACGCCTGCTCGGCTTTCGTGATAGTGGACGAGAGCGCAGCACCGATGTCGTTTAGCTGTGTCACCGAGAGGGTCGCCTGAGCCCAGCCCAGACCCGGGGCCAAGACCGACGTCATGCCGCCCAGCAATACCGCTCCGAGAAAGTGTCGATTCAATAAGCGCTTCGCCATTACCACCCCCGCCTGGTTGCCTTAGCGGCCCACCTTCGCGAAAAAAACTTAGCATCCAGCAATAGCAAAGATTCTAACCGAATTCCAAATCTGGTACAATGCTCGCGCCAATTGGCTAACCATGTCGTCGGAAATTTCCGGAGAACCTCCGCCGCCAGTTGGACGCTTGGAGGACCGCCACCGCGCGACAGCCGCGGCGCCGCCAATGGTCCCGAGCAACGGGTCCTAGCATCTAAAATATGCGCTCATCGACGCGAACCGTGTCCCCGGGGTAGACAAGTGTGGTGTCGTCCGCTGGGAATTTGGCCTCGCTGGCGGCTCCCTTTCTGCGGATGTAGACGTCACTCTTGTCGGCCCGATAGGTGTATCCCCCCCCAATGGCAACAGCATTCAAGACCGTCATCCCGTTCTCGAACGGGTATTCGCCGGGCTTGTTAACCTCGCCGAGAATGGAGAACGGGCGATAACTCGTCACCTCGACACTAACTCTGGGGTTAATCAGGAAGCCGTGCGCGAGCTGAGCGGCGACCGCCTCCTCAAATTCATGTTGCGTCAAACCGGCCGCGCGGACTTGGCCAATCAACGGCAAGCGAACGTTGCCACTACCGTCGACGCTAAATTCGCCGGAGAGATCGTCTTCGCCATAGATAGTGACCTTTACCTTGTCACCAGAATCCAGCTTATAGGGGCGGCTATCGGAGGCGGAACCCGCATAAGTTGTATTATCGCGCGCTGCCGTCTGTGCGAGCACGGGGCTCATTGACAAGGACATTATCGCAACAACGGCAAATGCGAGAAGTGTCGCGGCTCTTTTTTCGGTCCAAGACCCGATCATTGTCAGCTTCCTCATGGCGCTTTAGCGGCACCGCTGTCGGGCATTCGCCCCTCGATTTCCGAACCCATGCAATTCTCGGGCTCGTTCCGCACCGGCAAATATATACAGCCCAGTTTAGGTGAAAATACCGGCTCCGAACCAAATGGCTGCGAACAATGACCCACTCTTAACCAATTATGCAATCGAGAAGCACCAACGCACCAACACCAATTCCTCGGATGTCCTGACCTGCCACTGAGATTTTCCCCCAAGGGATATTAGAGTCCGGCCATTGTGAAGGACGGATGGACATGAAGCGAAGCAGGTTTACGGAAGATCAAATTATCGCTGTTCTGAAGGAACACGAGGCGGGTGCGAAGCCAGCCGACCTGGCGCGCAAGCACGGGATCTCGGAGGCGACGTTGTACAACTGGAAGGCCAAGTATGGCGGGATGGACGTGTCGGAAGCCCGCCGCCTGAAGGCGCTGGA
>Ga0302324_100017561_pt1 | contig 14176 bp, 11 predicted proteins | sample Palsa_T0_1_FD_201949 | JGI IMG/M metagenome (GOLD analysis project Ga0302324, IMG submission 201949) | Peat permafrost microbial communities from Stordalen Mire near Abisko, Sweden - Palsa_T0_1 | ecosystem: Environmental > Terrestrial > Soil > Palsa > Peat permafrost | place: Sweden: Abisko... | reverse complement strand
TGAGTCGGCGTCCTTGTCGTAGGTCAGCGAGAGCGAGTTGACGCAGTAACGCAGTCCGGTGTCGGTAGGGCCATCTGGGAAGACGTGACCCAGGTGGCCGCCACACCGGGCACAGACGATTTCCGTACGGGCCATGCCGAAGGAGCGGTCGGTGTGCTCAATGATGGTCCCGTCCGACTTGGCCCGGTCGAAGCTCGGCCATCCGGAGCCAGAGTCGAACTTGGAATCCGTGTGGAAGAGCTCGGCATTGCATCCGGCACAGCGGAATACGCCTTCACCTTCGACGTGGAGGAGCTCACCGGACCATGCCGGCTCGGTGCCGGCGCGCCGGAGAACCTGATATCGATCACCAGGAAGCTGCTCCTTCCACTCATCCTCGGTTTTGGTCACTTCGAATTCCACGTTTTCCTGCTTTCTTTTGTTGCGTGTGAACATGATCGACCTTTCGTTACCCAGTACAACCGGGGTGGACCTAGAAGTATTTCGGTTCTACACCCACCGAGGCATAGACCGCCTTGACCAGGCGGCGCGAGCGCGGATCGCCGGCGGCCGCGCCCGCCATTTTGTTCATGACATACCCGACGGCCAGGTTGTTCTCGGGATCGGCGAATCCGTAGGAGCCACCGGCGCCGGTGTGTCCGAACGAACCTTCGGCCCCGAACGGCGCGTAGGGGTTGGAGACCCAGAAGCCCAGTCCGATCTTCTGTTCCATGGGAAATCCAATGCTGGCGAATACCTGGTCGGCGCCGAACGTCCGCACCGTCCGGGCCGTATCGACCTGATCTTTCGTCAGGATCGGTTGTGCGGGACCCCCATCGACCGTTCCGATGATCCCGGCGTACAGACGAGAGAGGGAAGTGGCGTTGGTGATGCCGTTGGCGGCGGGAACCTCGGCGGCGTGCCAGGCCGGCCGGTTCATCCATCCCCGATCGGAAAACGCACCGCCCGCGTTGAGGGCCCGAGCCACCAGGGTGGAGGCGTAGTCGGACGGCACGCTGTCATCGCCGTCCTCGGGCGCCATGACGGCGCCCCCGCCCTGAATGGGAGAGACCCGGTGCTCCAGTTCGGCGGGGAGTCCGATGAAGAATTCCACGCCGAGGGGCCCGGCGATCTCCTCGGCGAAATAGGTACCCAGTGAGCGTCCGCTGATCCGGCGTACCACTTCACCGACCAGCCAGCCATAGGTCAGTGCGTGATACCCGTGTGCCTGGCCCGGCTCCCAGAATGGAGCCTGCTCGGCCAGCGCCTCGACCACGGGGTGCCAAGCCTGTACCTCCTCTGCGGTGAGAGAGCGGTCAAGAGCCGGAAGTCCCGCCTGGTGGGTCAAGAGATAGAGGACCGGCAGGTCCTCCTTGCCCGCCTGGGCGAATTCGGGCCAGTAGGCCGAGACCGGCGCATTGACGTCGAGCTCACCCCGTTGGGCCAGCAGGTTGGCACACATGGCCGTCGCACCCTTGGTGGTGGAGAAGACCAGTTGCAGGGTGTCCTGGCCGTACGGCTGCGTGGCGTCGCGGTCGAAGGCGCCGCCCCACAGGTCGACCACTTTGCGGCCCTCGACATGGAGGCAGAAGGCTGCTCCGGCTTCACGGCCCACCTCAAAATTGTGGGCGAACGCTTCTCTGACCGCCTCGAAACCAGGCTCGACCTGTCCGGCAATGTCGGCACCCATGCTCAGGCGGCCAGCTGGGCGCCGGCGGTGCCCATGAGGAAGCGGAAGTTCTCGACGTAGAACTGCTGGCGTACCTCGTCGCTGGCGTCGCCCAAAGATGCTTCGAAGCGCTCTACCGGCCGGCGCCCGCCTTCGACGTGGGGATAGTCCGACGAGAACAGGACCAGATCCGCCCCGCCCTGCTCGACTATCCAGCCGACGTCCTCGGTCGGGTAGGGCGTGAAGCGCACCTGGCGGTGCACGTAGTCCGACGGGCGCATCGACAGGTTCTGCAGCCGCTCCTCGTGCTTGATGAAAGCCTCGAAGGCCGACTCCATCTGGCGCAGCCACGACGGGACCCAAATCGCACCTTGCTCAATGACGCCGATATGCAGGTCAGGGAAGCGCTCCAGCACGCCGTCGAAAATGAGCGTGGCCAACGTCTGGGCGGGGGGGACGGGTATCCCCATGTAGTCCACCGAGCGGAAGTTCTCGTCACCTCCGTGAAAGTCGTGCGGGATCGGGAGCCCATTGACGAAGTAGTTGGGATCGACCAGTTGACCGGTGCCTCCGACGTGAAAGACGATCGGGATGCCGGCCTCCTCGGCCCGGGCCCAGACACCGAAGAGGTCGATGTGGCTGGGCGAGTGCGTGCTGGGGCACCCCGAGGCGACCAGAAGCGCCGCGGCGCCCTGGTCCAGTGCTTCTCGGGCGGCTTGGACGGCCCGGGCCGGATCGATCAGCGGGACGTAGAGCGTGGGGAGCAGCCGGGGGTCAACCGAGCAGAAGTCGAGCATGCCCCGGTTGTGGGCCCGGGCGGCGGCGTAGGCCAGATCGGTATCGCCGGCGTGCTCCAGGCCATGCAGCCTCCCGTTGTGGAAAGTGTTGAAGATCAGCTGGCTGCTGAATCCCAGCAGGTCCAGTGCTCGGGGCCGGTCATCGGCGATGAACGATCCCGTGGCGGCGAAGTTCTTGCGCGACATGATCTCTGACTCTTCGGTGGACCGGTACTCATCGGTCAGGTGCTTCTGGCGCAGCGATTCGAACGCGGCGACCAGGTCGCGCTGTTGTTCCTCGGGACTCCCGGTCTGTCGCAACTCGTTGCCGCTCTGATAGCGCAGGACGGGGAGGCGCTCCTTGTAGGTTGCTTCGGCGTTGTCGCGCAGCCAGGTTGGCGTCTCCATAAGGTGGGCATCTGCATCGTGCACTATCCGGCCTTCGCAGTAGGGCATGGAGATCCTCCTCTTGTCAGTCGCGAGTATTCCAGGGGAGCACGGGACACGCCCAGTGGGCGCCTCTAGGCTCGCCGCCATGGCTCCTGACATGGTGGCTGAGCTCCTGGCCGAATGCGGGCTGCCTCCCGGGACATCGGAGCGGGTCACGGTGCTGGGGGAGGATCAGGCTTATGCCACCACCTTTCCCATTGTCGAGTGTGCGGCATCGGTGCTGGCAGCCATCGGGGCCACCGCCTCATTGTTGTGGGAAGAGCGCACCGGAGAGACCCAGGAGGTCACGGTGGCCCGTGGCCATGCCGGCGCCTCTCTGGTGGGCTTCTTGTTCCAGCGCCTCGAGGACGGCGAAATACCCCTGCCGGCCAGTCGCCTCGACCATCCGCTCGTCCAGCTCTATCCCTGCCGTGACGGCCGTTGGGTGCACCTGCACGGAGCGCTGCCGCACCTGGCCGAACGCACCGTTGGCGTCCTCGGCTGTGCCGCGGACAGCCCCAAGGAGACGGTGGCGGAGCGGGTGTCGCAGTGGGACGCCCTGGCGCTTGAAGAAGCGTTGGCCGCCGCGGGCACCTGCGGCGCCATGGTGCGCGCGGCGGACGAGTGGGACGGGCACCCCCAGGCAGCCGCCATCGGTCCGCTGGGTCGGGTGAGTGTGGAGAAGATCGGGGACAGCCCGCCGGAACCGGCCAGTCGGGAGCCGGGGCGGCCGCTGGGAGGACTCAGGGTCCTTGACCTGACCCGAGTGCTGGCCGGGCCGACAGGCGGGCGGACGCTGGCGGAGCACGGGGCCGATGTGCTGCTCCTCAACTCTCCGCACCTGGTGAATGTCCCGGTCTTCGTGATGGACACCAGTCACGGGAAGCGCTCGGCCCATCTCGATCTGAACCAGGCCGACGGCGTGGCGAGCCTGCGGGATCTGGCGCGGGGCGCTGATGTCTTCTCGCAGGGCTACCGGGGAGGTGCGCTCGAAGGTCGGGGCTTCGGACCCGACGCGTTGGCGGAACTTCGTCCGGGCATGATCTGTGTGACCATCAACTGCTACGGCGATGCCGGTCCGTGGCGGAAGCGGGCCGGTTGGGAGCAGATGGCCCAGACGGTCAGCGGCATCGCGGCCGCCCAGGGGGCTCCAGATCACCCGGCCCTCATCGCGGCGGCGGCGTGCGACTACACCACCGGCTATCTGGCGGCGCTCGGTGCCATGGGGGCCCTCTGGCGTCGTGCGCACGAAGGGGGCAGCTACCACGTGCGCGTGTCGCTCTGCCAGACCGCCATGTGGTTCACCCACGCCACCAAGACCTCGGGGGAGGCCAAGGGATTCGGTGACACGGCTGCCTACATGACCGCGTCCGAGACCCCCTACGGGCGGCTGCACCACCTGGCGCCGGTGGTGCGGATGTCCGCCACGCCACCTCGGTGGGAACGGCCGACGGCGCCCATCGGCACCCACCAGCCCGAATGGGCGTCCTGACGGGGTCGCCGGGTATCTGACGCCACGTCAGATCAGGCGGGCGAGCTTCGGTACGCTTCGGACCGCATGGACCTGCGAGACCGCCCTGAAGACACGGCATTCCGGGCCGAGGTGCGGGCCTTTCTGGACGAGACGCTGGTCGGTGAGTTCGCCGAATTGGGCGGGCGGGGTGGATCGGGGGACGAGACCTTCGGCTTCGAGACCCGCCTGCGTTGGGAGAAGGTGCTGGCCGACGGGGGCTGGACCTGTCTCGGTTGGCCAACCGAGCATGGTGGTCGGGGCGCTTCCATCACCGAGCAAGTCATCTTCAACGAGGAGTATGTGAGGGCGGCCGCGCCGGGCCGGGTCTCCATACTCGGTGAGGGACTTGTGGGACCGACGCTGATCCACTACGGGACGGCGGAGCAGAAGGCTCGCTTCCTGCCACCCATCCGGGAGGGAACCGAGTTGTGGTGCCAGGGCTACTCCGAGCCTGACGCCGGCAGTGACCTGGCCAACGTCAAGACGCGGGCCGTGCGCGACGGGGACGAATGGGTGATCACCGGGCAGAAGGTGTGGACCTCGCTGGCCCACCAATCCGACTGGTGTTTCGTCATCTGCCGAACCGATCCCGAATCGACGCGGCACCGTGGCCTGTCCTACCTGTTGGTTCCGATGGATCAGCCCGGGGTCGATGTACGCCCCATCATGCAGTTGACCAGGACCAGTGAATTCAACGAGGTGTTCTTCGACGGTGCCCGAACGCACCTTGACAACGTGGTGGGCGATGTGGGCGACGGCTGGCGGGTGGCCCTGGCCACCCTGGCCTTCGAGCGGGGAGTCGCACTGCTGGGGCACCAGCTGGGCTTTGTGCGCGAACTGCAGGGGATCATCTCGCTGGCCCAACGCAACGGGTGCGCCGGCAATCCGGTCATGCGGCAGAGGTTGGCCCAGGCCCACGTCGAGTTGACCATCATGCGCTACAACACGCTGCGCAGCCTGTCGGGCATTGACGGCCCCGTCGCACCGCCCGAGGCGTCGATCGCCAAGCTGTACTGGGGGAGCTGGCATCGTCGACTCGGTGAACTCGCGCTTGACGTGATGGGGCCGTCCGCTACCGTCCTGGACCCGGGCGACTACGAGCTCAATGAGCTGCAGCGCTCGTTTCTCTTCTCCCGGTCAGAAACGATTTACGGTGGTTCGAACCAGATACAACGGAACATCATGGGCGAGCGGGTGCTCGGACTCCCGCCCGAGCCGAAAGGGGCGGCGTGAGTCTGCAGGATGCATTTGATCCACCACCGGTGCCGACACCACCCGACGGTCACGGACTTCTGATCGGCAAGGTCGTCATTGTGACGGCGGCCGCGGGCACCGGCATCGGATCAGCCACGGCCCGGCGCTGCCTGGAAGAGGGGGCGTCGGTGGTCGTTTCGGACACCCATCCCCGCCGGTTGGCCGAGACGGCGGAGCAGCTGGCGGCCGAGACGGGCGGCGAGGTGCACGCACTGCCGTGCGATGTGACCGACGAGGCACAGGTGCAGGCGCTGTACCGGGGCGCGATCGACCACTTCGGCCGATTCGATGTGGCGGTGCACAATGCCGGCCTCGGTGGCACGGTCCCGCTCATCTCCATGACCGACGAGCAGTGGTCCACGGTGCTCGACATCACGTTGACCGGCACCTTCCGGTGCACCCGCGCCGCCCTCACCCACCTGCTGCCGCAGGGCAGTGGAGTGATCGTCAACAATGCATCGGTGCTGGGCTGGCGGGCCCAGGCGGGTCAGGCCCACTACGCGGCGGCCAAGGCCGGCGTCATGGCGCTCACCCGGTGTGCCGCGGCGGAGGCGGCGCCAGCGGGAGTGCGGGTCAACGCCGTATCTCCGAGCCTGGCCGAACACCCTTTCTTGAACCGGGCGATTCCCGACGAGGATCTCGCCCTCTTGCGCCGGCGCGAGCTGTTCGGCCGCGGCGCCGAGACATGGGAGGTGGCCAACGTGATCGTCTTTTTGGCCAGTGACTACTCGACCTACATGAGTGGTGAGGTTATTTCCGTCAGTAGCCAGCACCCATGACCACCCGGCAGGCTGATGCGGGAATTGGGGGTGCACCGGCCGGGGACGAGGACCCGCGGGCCGACCTGATCTGGGGGACAATCCCCGATCTGGTGTCTGACGCGGCCCAGCGCCATGGCGAGCGGGAAGCCCTGGTCGACGGCGACGTCCGGCTGACCTATGCCGAGTTGGCCGTGGAGGTCGATCGCTATGCCCGCGGCTTGGTGGCCACGGGAGTGCTGGCTGGCGACCGGGTCGCCGTGTGGGCCCCCAATTGCGCCGAGTGGATGCTGTCGGCCCTCGCGGCCCTGCGGGTGGGGGCGGTGCTGGTACCGCTCAATACGCGTTTCAAGGGTGGGGAGGCTGCCTACATACTGCGGACATCTGGCGCCACCACGCTGCTCTCGGTCCGCGGCTTCCTCGGGGTCGACTACCCGGCCCTGCTGCACGGGCAGGACGTGGGGGCGCTGCGCAAAATTGTCCTGTTGCGCGACGAGGCGACGGCCGGCCCTGCGGTGGCCGGAGCTTCGGGTGGGGCACCGTTCGAGGTGGTCGGGCTGCCCGATGTCCTGCGGGCCGCTGACTCGGTGGCGCCGGCGGTCACGGCGGCCCGGGCAGAGGCGGTCACACCCGATGACATTTCCGATCTGGTCTTCACCTCGGGAACCACGGGGCACCCCAAAGGCGCGGCCACCACCCATGCCCAGTCGCTGCGAACCTTCGGAACCTGGTCGTCCATTGTCGGGTTGGGGCCCGGCGACCGCTACCTGGTGGTCAACCCGTTCTTCCACACGTTCGGCTACAAGGCGGGGATCCTGGCCTGCCTGATGGCCGGGGCCACCGTGGTGCCCGAGGCGGTGTTTGACGCCTCTCGGGTCATGGAACGCATTGAGGCCGAGCGGATCACGGTGTTGCCCGGGCCGCCGACCCTGTACCAAACATTGCTGGCCGACCCGGGCCGAAGTGGACATGATCTCTCCTCGCTCCGCCTCGGGGTCACCGGCGCCGCCGTCGTCCCGGTGGAGTTGGTGCACGCCATGTCCAGTGAGCTCGGATTCTCCACCGTGCTCACGGCCTACGGGTTGACCGAGTCGTGCGGCACCGTCACCATGTGCCGACGCAGCGATCCGGCCCAGGTGATCGCCGGGACATCGGGTCGCGCCATTCCCGGGCTCGAAGTGCAGGCCGTGGTCGACGGCGTCCCGGTCCCGGCCGGTGAGCCCGGAGAGATTGTGGTGCGGGGCTACACCGTCATGGCGGGGTACTGGGACGACGACGAGGCGACGGCCTCGGCTATCGACGCGGAAGGTTGGCTGCACACCGGCGACATCGGGGTGATGGACGCCGGGGGCAACGTGACCATCACGGACCGGGTCAAGGACATGTTCATGGTGGGCGGGTTCAATGCCTATCCGGCGGAGATCGAGGCCATGCTGCGCGCGCATGACGGAGTGGCCCAGGTGGCTGTCATCGGCGTGCCCGATGAGCGGATGGGAGAGGTCGGGTGCGCCTATGTCGTCCCGGCAGCGGGGACTTCGCAGACCGAAAACGGGGAGAGCTTCGGCACGGCCCTGCTGGTCTGGGCCCGCCAGGCGATGGCCAACTACAAGGTGCCGCGCGGCGTGGTGCTGGTGGACGAACTTCCGGTGAACGCCAGCGGCAAGGTGCTCCGGCGCGAGCTGCGGCAGCGCTTTGCGGCAGGACAGGATCATGTGGTGACCAACGAGAGGAGCAACTAAGTGCGAGGCATCGTGTACACCGGTGAAGGGGTGGAGGTCACCGACGAGCTGGAGGTTCGCCACCCGGGGCCGAACGAGGTCCGGATCCAGATGGTGGCGGCCGGCGTGTGCCATTCCGACCTTTCGGTGATTGACGGCACCATTCCCTTCCCGTCCCCGGCCGTGCTGGGGCACGAGGGTGCCGGAGTGGTCGAGTCGGTGGGTCCGGCGGTGAAATCGGTCAAACCGGGGGACCACGTGGTCATCGCCACCCTGGCCAGCTGCGGTGCCTGCCGGGCGTGCAGCACCGGGCATCCGACGTGGTGCAAAAGGACGCTGGGCAACATTTCGACCCCCTTCACGTTCAAGGGTGAGCCGGCCTCGAACTTCGCCGCTGCCTCGGTCTTCTCGGAACTCACCGTGGTGAGCGAGGTGCAGGCCGTGCGCATCCCCAAGGAGGTCCCGCTGTCATCGGCCTGTCTCATCGGCTGTGGTGTGCTGACGGGCGTGGGCGCGGTCCTCAACCGGGCCAAGGTCCGCCCGGGGGACACCGCGGCGGTCTTCGGGGTCGGCGGCGTGGGGCTGAACGTCATTCAGGGTCTGCGCATTGCCGGGGCGACCCGCATTGTGGCGGTGGACACCATGGCGGGCAAGGAGACGCTCGGACGCCAGTTCGGGGCCACCCACTTCGTCGACGCCAGTTCGGGTGATGCCGCGGCGGCCGTGCGGGAGCTGACGCCGGCCAACCGTGAGTCGGCGGCCGGGGCACTGTTCCCGCTGGGTGGGGTCACCTGGGCCTTCGACTGCGTCGGCCACCCCGCCGTCCTGCGCAGCGCACTCGACTGCCTGGACTGGGGCGGCACGGCGGTGGCCATCGGAATTCCGCCCCGGGGGACCGAGGTGTCCGTGGATGTCAACGCCCTGGCCTATGTGGACCGTGCCCTCATCGGGTGCCGTTACGGGTCGGCCCGGCCGCACCACGACATCCCCCTCATGGTGGACTTCTACCTATCGGGGCAGCTCATGTTGGATGAGCTCGTCTCGCTGACCCGTCCACTGGCGCGCTTCGGCGAGGTGGTCGACGAAATGCATGCCGGGCGCGTGGCGCGGGGCGTGCTCACCTTCGACTAAGCACGCGGGATGCAAACGACGACGGAGAATGGTGGGCGGCCATGAAGGGCGTCCTCCTGGCCGGTGGCACGGGCTCGCGCCTCTACCCACTCACGCGCATCACGAACAAGCACCTGTTGCCGATTTACGACCGCCCGATGATCGCCTGGTCCATTGAAGCGCTGGTCAATGCCGGCATTGACGAGATCATGCTGGTCACCGGGGGGACGCATGCGGGCGAGTTCCTGCGCCTGCTCGGCAACGGGCACGACTTCGGGATCGATCGACTTTCGTATGCCTACCAGGACAAGGCGGGTGGCATCGCCGAGGCCCTCGGCCTGGCCGAACGGTTCGTCGATGGTGATCCCGTCCTCGTCATGTTGGCCGACAACGTCATGGAACGCTCGATACAACCCATGGTCGACGCCTTCCGGGCCGACCCGACGGGTGCCCGGATTCTTCTCACGCCGGTAGATGAGCCCGAACACCTGAGGCATCTGGGCGTGCCGGTGCTCTCCGACGATGGCACGGTGGTGCGCATTGAGGAGAAGCCCGAGACGCCAGCCAGCAATTTCGGGGTGACGGGCATCTACTGCTACGACGCCGACGTGTTCGGTGTCATTCCGACGCTGGTCCCGTCAGGGCGGGGAGAGCTGGAGATCACCGATGTCAACAACCACTACGTCGACCAGGGTCAGATGGCCTACGACGTGTTGGAGGGGTTCTGGGGAGACGCCGGGGAGTCCATTGAGGCGTATTACACGGTGAATGATTTCGTGCGCGCCAATGGCGCCAATCACCACTAAGGGGGTTCAGCTCGGCTGCTGCTGATCGGCGCGCACGGGCTGGCGGGCCCGGCGCACACTTTCGGCGATGCCGGTGCCGTCGAGCCCGAGGCTGGCCAGTATGTCGTCGGCCCTCCCCTGGGCGATGTACTGGCGGGGCACGCCCAACACCCGCATCAGCGGCAGCGGCCGGCCCTCTGACTCGACGACGGAAGCCATGGCGTCAAGCAGGAACGCTCCGGCCCCGCCGTGGCGCACACCATCCTCCGCGGTGATGACCAGGGCGTGACGGGCGGCGTCCATCAGCATGTCGGCGTCCGGTGGCGAGACCACCCTGACATCCCAGACGGTGGCGTCAATGCCTTCGGCGGCCAGCTCGTCGGCGGCCGTCAGGCAGGACTCGACCAACTTGCCCACACCGAGCAGGCAGACCGAACCATCGCCACTGCGGAGTTGGCGCGCCTGCAGCCCGGATCCCGCCTCCCGCTCGTCGATGTGACGCGGGGCGCTTTTCGGGAAGCGGATGGTCGACGGACCGGGCAACGCCAGCGCGGCGTGCAGCATCGGCGCCATCTCCTCGGCGGCCGAGGGGGCGAAGACGGTCATGCCGGGGATGGAGAGGGCCAATGCCATGTCGAGGATGCCGTGATGGCTGGGACCGTCGTCACCGGTGATGCCCGCCCGGTCGAGCACGAACACCACGGGGGAGCCATGCAGGCCAACATCCAAATTGGCCTGATCGAAGGCCCGGCTGAAGAAGGTGGAGTACACGGCCACCACAGGGCGGATCCCTCCCATGGCCATACCGGCGGCCGAGGTGACCTCATGCTGCTCGGCAATCCCGACGTCAAAAAAGCGGTCGGGAAAGCGAGCTTGGAACGGCAGGAGGCCGGTCGGGCCGGGCATGGCCGCCGTGAGGGCCACGATGAGCTCGTCCTGCTCGGCTTCATGGAGAAGGGCACGCGTGAATGCGTCGCCGTAGGTGGCGGCGCGTTGCGGCAACTCGGTGATCGGCACCTCGGGCACCGAGCCCGGGGAGGACACGCCACCCCCGTCGGCGGCGGCTGAACCGCCGACCGCCGCACCGGACGAGCTGCCCACGGTGTTGTCGATGGTGATCGGCTTGGTGGCCTTCACATCATGCAGGCGCTGGACTTCATCCTCTTCGGCGGGTGCATAACCCCGGCCCTTCTGGGTCAGCACATGGACCACAATCGGGCCGTCCCACTCGGCGGCATGGGCGAAGGCCTGCTCCATCAATTCGATGTCGTGCCCGTCAATCGGCCCGGCGTAGCGCACACCCAACGCCTCGAAGAAGGTATGGGGCGCCACCATCTCACGCAGGGCGCTCGTCACCGAGTGCACGCTGGAGTACGCCAGGGGACCGAAGGCGGGCAGTCCCCGCAGCCGGGTGCGCAGGCGCTCACGGGCCTGCATGTACGTCGGGTTGAGCCGCAGGCTGGTCACGCTCTGAGACAGCTGCGACACGGTGGGCGCATACGAGCGGCCGTTGTCGTTAAGGACAACGACCACGCGACGCCCGGAGTGGCCCAGGTTGTTGAGCGCCTCGTAGGTCATGCCGCCGGTCAGCGCGCCATCTCCCACCACGGCGATCACCTTGCGGTCGGCGCCGAGGCCACGGAGCGTGAAGGCGTTGGCGATCCCATGGGCATAGGAGAGCGACGTCGATGCATGGCTGTTCTCCACCCAGTCGTGCTCCGATTCAGCCCGGTTGGGGTAGCCCGACATGCCGCCCGCCTGCTTGAGTGACTTGAAGCCGTAGCGGCGGCCGGTGATGAGCTTGTGGACGTAGGCCTGGTGCCCCGTGTCCCACAAGATGACGTCGCGGGGCGAGTCGAACACCCGGTGCAGGGCCAACGTCAACTCAACGGCGCCGAGGTTCGATCCCAGGTGGCCACCGGTGGTGGTCACGGTCTCGACGATGAAGGCGCGAATCTCCTCAGCCAGGCTGTGCAGTTGCTCATGGCTGAGGGCCTTCACATCGGCCGGGGTCTCAATGCTCTGGAGGATCATGGTTCTGGCTCCACGCTAGTCCTTGGTATTCGGAGCAGGGCCCCGCTCGGATCGCACAATTGAGACCAAGGCCACCCCGAATGCCGCCACGGAGAGTATCTGGAGCCCGTGCTCGGGACCATACGTCTCCGATACCCAACCGACCACGGGCGCACCGGCCACCCAGCCGATATAGCCGGCTGCGGTGAAGGTCCCGACGGCACTGACCACCTGGCTGGCCTGCTTGCTGACGGTGCTCATCACGAGGGGCCAGAACAGGGATGCCCCTCCGGCACCGAGGGCCAGGCCGATGGCCGCCACCAACGAATAGGGGGACAACGACTCCAGCAGAATGCCCCCACCGGCCACACAACCCCCGATGATGAGGGCCCGGCGGGCCGACAGGCGACCCAGCAGGGTGCCTCCGGCGCCCCGGGTGGTGGCCGCCACGGATTGGCCGATCACGTAGGCACCGGCGCCCAGGAGCACCCCCGTCGCCAGGTGGTTCCGCAGATACAGGACGCCCCAGGTGTCGACGCCGCCTTCAGTGACTTCGGCCAGGGCGAAGACGGCCAGGAGCACCAGCAGACGATCTTGGCGGAGCCGCTGCAGCGGATGGGTCCGGGCCCCGACCGGCCTGACCGCACCGGCCGGCACCATCGGAGAGCCGGCGGTGGCCAGGGTCCAGACCCCGACGATGAACCCCGCCACGGCAATGCCGGGCCAGATGAAGCGCCAGGAGATGCCGGCATGGATCACCAGGCCGGCCACGGCAGCTCCGATGAGTGCGCCCGTGTTGAACAGCGCGTGGAATCGCACCAGTGCGGCCGGGTTCCCCATGAGGCGGTACGAAGCTTCGGCGTTCATCGCCGTATCGATGCTGCCGCCGGCGATCTCCACCAGAACGAGCGCGCCGGCGAACGTCCACTTTTGATGGGTGAGGCTCATGATGGGGAGAAGGCCGGACCAGGCGAAGAGGGCGATCCACAACAGGCGTCGACCACCGACCCGGTCGGCCAGGTGGGCCATGACCGCGCTGGAAGCGCCGGCCACCGCGATGGCCACGCTCAGCAGCAGACCGATCTCCGCGTCCGACAGGGAGAACGAGTGCTGGATGTTGAACAGCATGACGGCCCAGCTCCCCCAGAAGAGGCCGAAGGTGGCAAAGGCGGCCACAATCGGTCCGGCACCGAGCAGGCGTCCACCGACGGGCGCAGGCGCGGTGCTCAGGACGGGCCGGCGGCGCCCGCCTTGGCCAAGAAGGTCGACTCATCGACCAGTACCCGTGTGACGCGTCCGGCACCGACCAGCCCGCCACCGTCGCCTTCCAGCCGGGCGGCCGACACGGTGAAGGTGAGGCGCCGACCCTCCACCTTGACCAACGTGGCCTCGGCCAGAACCACTTTGCCGACGGCCACCGGCGCCAGGTGATCGAACTGCACCCGGGTGGCCACGCTGGACTGGACCGCGGTCAGGTGCCCATCGGTTGCCCTACAGGTGGCTTCCTCACACAGGGCAATGAGGCGCGGCGTGGCGAGGACCGGGACGTTCCCGGACCGGAAGTGCTGCGCCGTGTCCTCGTCGGCGACCGTCAGTTCCACCTGGGCCGACAGGCCGGAGTGGGGACCGTGCCCGGCGTCGGTCGGGAGTTCGGAGGACGTATTGGGCACGACGATTACGATACCGCCCGTGACCGACACCTCTCTGATTGAGACCGACGTCCTGCAGCGCGTGCTTTCGGCCGCTTTGGGGGGTGGTGGCGATATGGCTGAAGTATTCGCCGAGGACAGCGTCTCGGCCAGCGCCATGCTCGACGACCGGCGGGTTGAGGAGCTCTCTTCGGGTCGTTCACGCGGGGCTGGCATCCGGGTGATTGACGGCGACACGACTGGTTTCGCCCACACGGCCGACCTGAGTGAATCCGGATTGATGGCGGCCGCGGCGGCCGCCGCCGCAGTGGCGCGCCAGGGCGGGAGCCGGACACGCACCGTGGCCCTGGGTCATTCTTCGACGCACGGCCGGGGGAGCAAGACCCTGCCCAGCTCGGTGGAGAAGGCCACCAAGCTTGATCTGCTGGTCCGGGCAGACGAGGCGGCCCGCGGCACCGGGGACGCCATCTCCCAAGTGCAGGTGGGTTGTGGTGACAGCCGCCGCCGAATCTTGATCGCCAAC
>Ga0302324_100017559_pt1 | contig 14176 bp, 12 predicted proteins | sample Palsa_T0_1_FD_201949 | JGI IMG/M metagenome (GOLD analysis project Ga0302324, IMG submission 201949) | Peat permafrost microbial communities from Stordalen Mire near Abisko, Sweden - Palsa_T0_1 | ecosystem: Environmental > Terrestrial > Soil > Palsa > Peat permafrost | place: Sweden: Abisko... | reverse complement strand
GCCGATCGGCAGCGGCGATTCTTCGGCGCGGTGATCGGACGCTCCCGGAATCTCGGAGCGGTGACACAATCCCTCCACGCCCGGCGCCAGCTCGACGAACACTCCGAAATTCGCCGCGCGGCACACCCGGCCTCGAACCACGTCGCCGATCTGGTGGGCGCGGAAGAACGATTCCCAGGCATCCGGCTGGAGTTGCTTCACCCCCAGAGAAAGCCGGCGATTGGGGGCGTCGATGTTGAGGATTACGGCCTGCACCAGTTGGCCCTTTTTCAAAATCTCGGAGGGATGCTTCACTCGCTTTGTCCAGGACAGATCCGAGATATGCACCAGGCCGTCGATGCCTTCCTCGATCTCGACGAACGCGCCGAAATCGGTGAGCTTGCGCACGCGCCCTTCCACTACGGAGCCGATTGCGTATCGCTCCGCCACGGTGGTCCAGGGGTCGGCTTCCAGTTGCTTGATGCCCAGCGAGACGCGACGCTCGCGCGGTTTCACTTCGAGCACCACCGATTCCACCTGATCGCCGGCCTTCACCACCTTGCTGGGATGCTTCATGCGGCGGCTCCAGGTCATCTCGGAAATATGGATCAGGCCTTCGACGCCCGGCTCCAATTCGACGAACGCGCCGTAGTCGGTGACGCTGACCACCCGCCCGATGACGCGAGAGCCTCCGGGATAGCGCTCCTGAATGGACTCCCAGGGATCGGGTACCAGCTGCTTCAAGCCCAGCGAGATGCGCTCTTTTTCCTTGTCGAACTTGAGAATTCGAACGGTGATGGTGTCGCCGGCGGTTACAACCTCCGACGGGTGATTAACCCGCCCGTAGGACATATCGCTGACGTGCAAGAGGCCGTCGATGCCGCCCAAGTCGACGAAAGCCCCATATTCGGTCAAGTTCTTGACTACTCCTGTGACGATGCCGCCCTCTTCCAGCACTTGGAGCGCCGCCGACTTGCGAACATTGTGCTCTTCTTCGACCGCCATCTTGCGCGACACCACCACGTTTCCGCGGCGGCGGTTGAGCTTGACGACCTTGACGGGAATATCCTGGTCCAGAAAGGAGTCCAGGTTGTGCATGGGCCGGACGTCGATTTGGGATCCGGGCATGAATGCGGGCACGCCGACATCCACCGACAAACCGCCTTTGATGCGGCCGGTCACGCGGCCTGAAATGACCAATCCATCGCGATGGGCTTTTTCGAGATTATCCCAGGAGCGCAGGCGGCTGGCCTTCTGGTGGGACAGCAGGATGTAGCCTTCCGGTTGCGGGCCTCCGCGGTCCACCATCACGTCGATGAGGTCGCCGGCATGCACCTGGACCGTGCCATCCGGCAGCGTAAACTGCTCGATGGGCACCAGGCCTTCGGATTTGTATCCGAAGTCGACTATGACGTCGGTGGCGTGCAGCTTGACTACGCGGCCCTGGAGCAGCTCGCCCTCGTGGGGCGGAGCAAAATGGCTGTAGTCGTCGATGAGTTGCTCGTAATCCGCCTCTTCGGCGGACACGAGCGGATTTAGATTCTGCTCATCTGTTCTGCTGGCCATCGCCCAACTCCCGAGTTCATGCTACTACAACGGATTTCGTCGCGTTACACGGGCGCTTTTCTGGAGAATCGTATACGGCAGGGTTAGTTCGACTCCGAGCTGCTCGAAAAGCCCCCAATTCACGCGACAAACTGTTGAATCGTAGGCACTTCAGAACTATAGCGGAGCCGTACGCGGAAGTCAACCGCGCTGGCGGCGGGCGCTCGGATGGCGCCGGCGGAAGCCGAATTTGTGTCAAATTCGCGGGTGCGTGTGAGGAGCAACACGCCCGGAGAATCGGGCTGTTTCGAAAATTAGATTGGAATCAATAATTTGTCGGTTTGGCCCCGAACCTTCTACGGAATTCCCTCCAAGGAGAGACACCATGCTGTTTGTGAAGTACCTGTTCACTACGGTCGGATTCGGCTTGCTGGTGGGAGCGGTTGGAATCCTGATCTACGATCTGTACCTGTTTTTGAGACCGCTTCCCTCGAACGAAGCGGAGACGCCGCCGGAGCCAAGCGTGTTCGCGCCGCGCTGGTCGATGGCCGCGCGCGTTTTGGCCGTTGGTTTGATCCCCTTGCTGATGGGGCTCAGCATCCACGTGGTCCCGAGCGGGCAAGCCGGAATCCGCATCAGCCAATTGCAAGGAACGCTCCCCGGCACGCTCTATCCGGGAGTGCATTGGACCGTTCCGCTGATGGAGCGCGTGGAGCTGTTCAACACCCGCGACCAGATCTATTCGACCAGCTTGTTGGAGGACTCGAAGAAGAAGCTGGAGACCTTGCGCGTGCAGACTAAAGAAGGGCTGGGAGTCGGCCTGGCCGTGACCGTTCGATACAAGTTGGATGCCTCCAAGCTTCCCTATCTCTACGGTAATCTGCCGCAGCCGGTGGAGACGGAGCTGGTGCCTCCCGCGATTTCGAGCGCCTTCCGCGAGGCCGCTCCGAACTACACCGTTCGGGAGGTCTTTGCCGGACGGCGAGACCAGATGGTTCGAACCGTCGCTGGACAGATCGCGCAGAAGCTGGCGTCCGACGGCATCATCGTCAAGGAAGTTTTGTTGCGGGACATCGAGCTTCCGTCCGAGTATGCCAAAGGCCTGGAGGGGTTGTTGCTCAAGGAGCAGGAGAACGAGCGGATGTCGGTGGAATTGGAACTGAAGCAGAAGATGGTGAAGGAGGCCGACCTGGAGGCTGAGGCGCAGAAGGCTCGCGACGTGAAGGCGGCCGAAGCGCGAGCCGAAGTGACGGTGCTCGAAGCCAAGGCTCAGGCGGACGCGATGCAGCACACGCTTCCGCTGAAGGAAAAGCAGATCCAACAATCAAGGCTGGAGGCCGAAGCGCGCAAGGCGGCGACTTTGCTGAACGCCGAAGCGACGGCGGAGGCGAAGATCATCGACAGCAAAGCGGAATTGGAAAAGCGAAAGCTGACTACCGAGGGCGAGGCGGATCGCATTCGCCACGTCGCCGAGGCCGATTCGGAAAGGCTCCGGCTGGAGGCCGAGGTATTGAAGCAGAATCCGCTATTGATTCAGAAGATCATCGCCGAGAAGCTTTCCGATAAGGTCCAGATCATGATGGTGCCGAACGATGGGAAATTCTTCTTCGCCAATGATGTGTTGAAAGGGCTGCCGGCGTCGGCTACCGCGGCGGCGACGACCCCGTAAGCCCGGCAGTGGCTAATTGCGTCCGCAGATATCGGGAGTCTGGCACATGCCGCCGGGGCAGCTTGGGAACTCGGCGGCTTTTGCTTTTCCGTTGGAATGGGCGGCAAAAGTCGAATGGGCCATGTTCAAGCGGGATTCGCCGCAGCTGGGGCACGCGACAGAGTCGCCGTTGCGAACCAGCTTCTCGAACTTGGTTCCGCAATCTTCACAAACGTATTCGAAAATGGGCATGTTGGTTTTGACCTAATTCTATTCTAGCGAGCGTTTTGGTGACGGTAGAGCGATTGCCGCGCGAACAGGTTCATGACTACCTCGGCCAAGGTTCCGGAGAGATTCTTCAGCAACCGGCTTTTCAAATCCAGGTAGGGCTGGGTGCCGGCGAAAAGATCCTCGATCAAGGCTCGGAAGGTAGGGCTGCGGCGGAGGAACCCAACCATACGCGTCGGGATGGTGTTGAACAAGAATCGGCCGAGGAAGACGCGCTTGGCGAGGGTTGCGCCGAATGCGAGATCGGCGGCGAAATCGCGCTGCAACAGGCTCCGATAGGCTTGCGCTTTGCTTTCGGCCGGACACGATTCGTTCAGCAAGACCTGACTGGCGAGGTCGCCCGATCGCATGGCGTAGTAAATGCCTTCGCCGGTGATCGGATCCACTAAACCGCCCGCATCGCCCACCGCCATCCAACCGTCTCCGGCAACGCGATTGCTTTTCCATCCGGGACTTTCGAGGGAAGGAAGCATGTGGCCGTAGAAAGGCGAACCTTTGTAGGCGATGCCTTTCTCCTCCATATATCGCTCCAGGCGGGCGCGCAGCGATTGCGCCGGCTCGCCTTTTCCGCAGATGCCGACGGAGAGATGGCTCGAACGCGGGAACACCCAGATGTATCCTTCCAGATTCGGCAGAAACTGAATGTCGATGTGGTCTTGTTCGGAGGCCACGAAATAGCCGAGCGCGAACATCGTGTCCGCGGCGGTCCACTCGGTTCCCACGTTGCGAAGCGGGTTGCGCGCGCCGGTGGCGACGATGCAATAATCGGCTTCCAGCGAACCGTTGCGCGTCTTGAGCGACCATCCGCGATCCGACCGCTCGATTTCGAGCACGCGCGTTTTTTCCAGTTGAGCGCCGGCCTGCTCGGCGCGATCGAGCAGCATGCGGTTCAGATCGAGGCGCGAGTATATTACCAGCGGCCGGCTGAGTCCCAACTCGACGCCGCCGGCCTGGGGAGCGGCGACGTTGAAATCGGTGATAACTTTTTTCGGAAAATCGTTGTCGAGCAGGAACGGATACTGCTGGTACGCCTTGTAAGTGAGGCCGCCGCCGCAGGGCTTTTCCCATGCGAGCTTTTCATCGAATACGACGGTCCGGAGGCCGGCCTTCGCCAATCGCTCGGCCGCGAAGGCCCCCGCGGGACCACCGCCCAGGACGGCAACGCGTTTCATCGGACCGCGCTCATTTCCCTTCGCCCACGACCGGATGACCGGGAGGCAGCGCTTGGGGCGGAGAGCCGCCATTGCCGACGGAAGGATGCCCGGGCGGCATGGTCTGCGGCATCGCACCCATGGAACCGGCGCCTTCTTGCGGCATTCCGCCGTGTGGATTGCCGGAACCGGCTCGCCCCTTCACCACCCACTGGTCGCTCTTGCGTTCGAGCACGTACTGCATGGTCATGGAGCCGGCAGGCGAATTGTTTCCCTTGGCCTGGAAGCGGACGGTGGCGGTGGCTTCGTTGTTCTTGAAGTCGACGGAGGTGACGTTCACGTCCATCGAAAGCAGATCGGAGCGCTTGGCGAGGTAGGTCATCACGCCCTGGCGGACCGCCTCCTTGCTTTGAATATCTTTCTTGCAACCGCTCAGGAGAGCGATAGTTATTCCCAGTGCGACGGTGGCGACAGTAGAGCCTTTCACGTTCTGATTATATCGACTGGCGCTGGCGGAGCGTCGGCGCCGGGGTCCGAGTTTGGATTTGGGTTCGTTTTTACAATTTTGCATTGCGCGGCTGCGGGGCTCGCTTCGGGCGGAGAGGCCAGACTTCATCGCATGGTACATCAAGACAAGAGTACGCTCGGCGGCTGAGGGGACGACGGTGGAATCGCGTAAGTGGTTGTGGAGCGGGGGTGAATATTGGGTTGAGATCGGCTACCGACTGATGGGCAGCCTTTATACCATACAGACGGGGACCAAACCCAAGATGAGTAAGGCGCCCGACGTCAAGACCTACGTTGAACAAGTACCCGCAGATCGCCGCGGCGCGATGGGTCGGCTTCGTAAGCTGTGCCGACAGAATCTTACCGGGTATCAGGAGTGCATGGAGTACGGAATGCCCGCGTATAAGCGCAACGGCGCCGTGGAAGTTGCGTTCGCGAGCCAGAAACAATACATGGCGCTCTACGTGTTGAATAAAGACGTACTCGGCGAATATCGCGATTCGCTTTCGGCTTCGAGCATAGGAAAGGGATGCATTCGCTTCAAGAAACCGGACCAGATCGACTTCGAGGTCCTGAAGAAGTTGCTGCGGCGCGCGTCACGCGCCAAGTCCTCGCCTTGTTAGAGCGCCCTCATTCGCCGCGGATGAGGTCTTCGTAGGTTTCGCGCTTGCGGACCACGCGATAAGTTGCGCCTTCCACCAGGATTTCGGGCGGGCGCGGGCGGGCGTTGTAGTTGGACGCCGCCACGAAGCTGTAGGCCCCGGCTGTGCGGATCGCCAGCAAATCGCCCGGCATGACATTCGGCATCTCGCGTCCGCGCGCGAGAAAATCGCCGGTCTCGCACACCGGACCCACGACGTCGGCGGTGATCGTGCCGGCCTGGTTTTGGCGCAGAGGGAGGATTTCGTGGTGGGAGTTGTAGAGCGCCGGTCGGAGCAAATCGTTCATGGCGGCGTCCACGATGACGAATTCTTTCCCTCCATTACTCTTGCGGTAAAGGACGCGGGTGAGCAGCAGGCCGGCTTCGGCGACGATGGAGCGTCCGGGCTCGATCAGAATTTCCAAGCCGTGACCCGCCGCTTTCACGCGGACGGCGTTGACGTAGTCCGGGATGCACGGAGCCAGGTCGCCCGGCTTGTATGGGACGCCTAAGCCGCCGCCCAGATCCAAAGTGCGGATCGGCCATCCGCGCGCGCGCAGGCGCTGGGCCAGAGCGACCATTTTCTCGAACACTTCGAGCATGGGCTGAATATCGAGAATCTGCGAGCCGATGTGGCAGCTTACGCCTTCGAGCACCAGGTTTTCGAGCGCCCGTGCGCGTTCGTAAACGGCTTCGGCGTCCGCTATATCGATCCCGAACTTATGCTGCTTGAGCCCGGTGGAAATGTAGGGATGGGTGGCGGCATCGACATCCGGGTTCACGCGAACGGCTACGCGAGCTTTGCGTTTGCGGCGCGCAGCGAGCGAATCGAGCAACGCCAATTCCGGCTCGGACTCGCAGTTGAAGCTTCGTACGTCGTGCTCGAGGGCGTAGTCCAGCTCTTGCGCGGTTTTCCCGACGCCGGAAAAAATCACCGAGCGGGGATCGGCGCCGGCTTTCAGAACGCGGAACAATTCGCCGCCGGAGACGATGTCGAAACCCGCGCCCGCTTCGGCCAGCAGCTTGAGGATCGCGAGATTCGCGTTCGCTTTGACGGCGTAGCAGACTTTGTGCGGAACCTCGCCGAAAGCCCGCTGGTACGCTTGCAGCCGTTCGAGAATGCCGGCGCGCGAATAGACGTAGCTGGGCGTGCCTTCGCGCCGTGCGACGTCGGCCAGGGGCGTCTCTTCCATGTACAGCGTCTGGTCGCGATAAGGCATCAGCGGACTCGCAGCACGATCAATGTTTGGTCGTCCTGCCGCGCGGCGCCGGCGGCGAACTCGTCGAGATCGGCGAGAATCTCGTCCGCCACCTCTTCCGGATGCCGCCCGCACAGCCTGCGCAGCGAACGGACGAGATGGCCGCGGCCGTACTCTTCTTCGTTTGGATTGGTCTGATCGGTGATGCCGTCGGAAAAAAGCAGGAACAGATCGCCGGATTGGACGTCGAAGACGCGCTCCTCGTATTCGCGGTCGTCCAACAAGCCCGCCGGAACACCCTCGACGTGCGGTTTCAGGATCTCGCCCTGGCGGCAGATGAGCGGAGGTTCGGCGCCCGCGTTGGCCATAACGAAGCGCCGGCGCTCGCGTTCCCAAACCAGGACCATGAGAGTGACGTAGCGAGCTTCCACGGCGCGCTCGCGCAGCACGTTGTTGAGAAGCTTGAGCAGCTCCGCGGGGCTGCGCTTGCGATGGGCGAGGGTACGAAGCAGGCCGCCCACCATGGCGCCATACAGCGCTGCGGCCGCTCCTTTTCCGCTCACATCGCCGAACGCGAAAACGGCGTAGTCGCTGCCATGCTCGAAGACATCGTAAACGTCGCCGGTGATCTCACGAGCCGAGCGCGAACGGATGGCGATCTCCAGGCCCTCGATCTCGGGCGCATCGCGCAGCAACAGCACGGACTGGAGATTGCGGGCGGCCTTCAAATCCTGATCCATGCGTTGCTCGCGCTGGGCCAGCTCTTCGTACAATCGCGCGTTCTCTACCGAACTGGCGATCTGCGGCGCGAGAAACGAGAGCAAGCGGGCGTGCTCTTCGGTGAAATAGCCCATGCGCTCGCTTTCGAGATCCATCACTCCGACCACGCGGTCCTGGACCATCAGCGGCACGGCGATTTCCGAGCGGATGTCGGGATGCGAGGCGATGTAACGCGGATCGGCGGCGGTGTCGGCTACGCGCACGATCTCGCGGGATTCGGCGGCCGCGCCGGTGATGCCCTTGCCCACGGGGATGTTGTTGAGGTCGACGCGCTGATCGTAACGTTCGCTGAAACGATGGATCAGCACGCGCCGCTCCGAATCGAGCAGAAGAATGCTGAAAGCATCGAAGGCCACCAGCGCGTGAGTGGTTTTGGCGATGGTGCCGAGCAGCTCGTCGAGATCCAGAATGGAGCTGAATTCCTGGGACAGGCGAGCCAGCGTTTTCAGGGTGCGATTCTGGCGATCCGCGCGGCGGTACAAGCGCGCGTTGTCGATGGAGACGCCGACGCGCGAAGCGATCAACTGGAGCAGGGCGCGGTCGGCCTCGCGGTAGGCGTCCAGGCGAGTGGATTGCAGATCGATGACGCCCACCAATTTACCGCGGGCCACCATGGGGACGGCCAGTTCGGATTTCACGACATCGAGGGCGGTGAGATAGCGCGGGTCGCTGCGAACGTCGCCGACCAGGATGGGTTGGTGGGTGGAAGCAGCCAGGCCGGTGATGCCCTCTCCGAGCGGGATGATCAGGTTGCGGACCACCTCTTCGCGATGGCCGATGGAGTAACGAATGCCGAGCCCGCCTTGGCGCTCGCTGTACAGCAGGATGGCGAACAAGTCGTAGGGGATGACGTCTTTCACGATGGAGGCGACGTTGGCGAGAATGCGGTCGAGGTCGAGCGTCTCCGAAGTAGCGGCGGCGACATCCAGCAGGAAGTCGAGCAGTTCGGCGCGCTCGTGGAAGCGGACGGCGGATTTGCGAGTGGCGGCGCCCATGAGGCTAGTAGCCGGAATCGGTCTCCTGTGGCGCGGCGGTCTCCTTTTGCGAACCCGCGCAGGCTTCCACGATCTTGACGCCGGCGCTGGCGCCGATGCGGGTGGCTCCGGCGGCAGTCATTTTTTTGAAGTCTTCGAGCGTGCGGATGCCACCCGATGCCTTGACGCCCATGTTCGGGCCGACCGTCTTGCGCATCAACTCGACATCGTGCGCCGTTGCGCCCGCGGGGCCGAAGCCAGTGGATGTTTTGACGAAATCGGCTTTGGCCATTTTCGCCAGCAGGCAAGCGGTCACCTTTTGATGGTCGTCGAGCAGCGCGGTTTCGAGAATTACCTTGACGATTGCGCCGCCGCGGTGAGCGACCGCGACCACCGCTCGGATGTCGGACCGAACGGCATCGTGATCGCCGCCGCGAAGAGCGCCGACGTTTTGAACCATATCGATTTCCTGAGCGCCGACGCGGAGAGCGGCCTCGGTTTCGGCGACCTTGGCCTCGGTGGAGGTGGCGCCCAAGGGGAAGCCGACCACGCAGCAAACCTTCACGCGCGATCCGGCTAGTTCGGCGGCCACGAGGGGCGCCCAGTAAGGATTCACGCAAACGCTCGCGAAGTTGTATTGCCGGGCTTCACGGCAAATCTTAACGATGTCGTCGCGCGTGGCGTCGGGGCGGAGCAAGGTGTGGTCGATGAGACCGGCGATGGCGTTGACGGCTTGTTCTCCGATGGGGGCGACCACTTGATCCGGCTCCTCGCCAACCAATATAACTACAGTAGAATCAGTATGTTCCTGGCTGTTACTGGGGGAAGCTTTATCATAGCACAGGGCCGCTCGAATGCCCGGAAAACTTGTCGCGCTGTTGGTTGACATTGTGGGAGTGTGCGGTTAATCTGACCTAAACAGATGCTCATGTGCTTGGCGTATCGTCTCGGAGGATCGTCCAAGTGCGGATAGTTCGGGGGTGTTTGATACTGTGCGCGCTAGTGTTGACGCTTAGCGCGACCACCAGTCTTTATGACAACTTGTCGGCGACGGTTTCCGATTTTTATTCGGCGACGGAAGATGGTCCGCTCTACGCTTCGTTTTCAACTGGGGGGACGACCTTCAGCCTAACCGACGTTCAGATTTTGCTAGTGAACGGCACTGACCTCGACTTTGCGGAGCCGCGAACTTCGAAGGTGCGCTCCCATCATAAGAGCGGCGCATCGCGACGGGCAACGCGTCCTAGTCTGCGAGTGCGCCCCGAGGACGGATCCGGGGGATCGATCACGGTGGCGTTGTATAGCGACAACGACACTTCTCCCAGCGGCCAGCTTACGGTGATCGGCACACTGCCCGACTCGTCGCTGCCGACCAGCTCCAGCGGCGGGGCGGTCGACTTTCCGCTTGCCACGGCTTACCCGTTGGCGGCCAACACGCGTTACTGGATTGGTCTTACCAGCAGCAACGACAGCGTGGCGGACTGGCTAGAGACAAATGTAACCACGGGCACGGGCGTGGCTGGCGAATTTCTTTTCGCGGATGACGGCGTTATGCCCAATAATCCTGAAACCGAGCCATTCATTATGCAGGTGGACAACGGCAGTCCCTCGATCAGCCCTACGCCGGCGCCTCCCACGCTGGTTCTGGGCCTGCTCGGAATCGCGTGCCTGGGTCTGTATTTTGCTCGGCGCCGGTTCGCGACGCGTCCGGCGGCATAAGCGCTTCGCCGTCATCCATGGCTTAATGGAGAGCATGGACCTGCATGCGATCCGGCTCGAGATCCCAACGGATGGAAACATCATCGTCGGGCACAGCCATTTCATCAAGACGGTGGAGGATATTTATGAGGCCATCGTCAATAGCGTGCCGCAGATGAAATTCGGCATTGCCTTCAACGAAGCTTCGGGCGCTTGCCTGACGCGCGTGGACGGCAACGACGACGAATTGAAGGCGCTGGCGGCGCGCAACGCGACGGCGGTGGGGGCTGGGCACATGTTTGTGGTGGCGCTGCGCGGCGGGTTTCCTATCAACATCAAGAATCGAATCCTGGAGACGCCCGAGGTCTGTAGCATTTTTTGCGCGACGGCGAATCCGGTGGAGGTGATTGTGGCCGAAACGGAGCAGGGCCGCGGGGTGCTGGGCGTGATCGACGGATCGTTGCCGAAGGGTCTGGAGACCGGCGCGGATGCGGAGTGGCGGCGCGATTTCCTGCGGAAGATCGGGTATAAGAGGTAACGGGGAACATGGCAAATCCGAGAGTCATTCAAGGGATGGAAGAGCTGCGGTCGCTGATCGGGCAGGAGGCGGGCGTCAGCGATTGGGTGTCGGTGACGCAGGAGATGATCAACCGGTTCGCGGAGTTGAGCGGCGACGATCAATGGATTCACGTGGACGTGGAGCGAGCGCGGAAAGAGACGCCTTTCGGAGCCACCATCGCGCACGGATTTCTGACCGTGTCGTTGCTGAGCCAGTTATCGCGGCAGGCGGTGGATGTGCGCGGCGATTTCAAGATGCGGATCAACTACGGTTTCAACCGGCTCCGATTCGTGTCGCCGGTGCCGGCCGGATCGAGGGTTCGCGCGCGGTTTACGCCTCAGAAGGTCACCGACAACGAAGTCACGTGGCTGGTTACCGTGGAAGTAGAGGGCCAGCAGAAGCCCGCGCTGGTGGCGGAGTGGTTGGGACGGTTCTACTAGGATGGTGGCCAGCCTCATCCGGGATCAGCATGTGGACCAGGGCGTAGGAGCACAACGGCAGCAGCGCAAAGGCGAAGCACACGGGCTTGAAGCCGTACTTCTGAATGATCCAAGCGAGCGGGCTGGAGATGACTAGTTGCATGGCGCCATAGGCGAAGATCAGTGCTCCCACGCCGAAGGCCGATCGTTCCGCGCCGTAGATATCGATGGGGAGCGTGTAGTGATTCGTGCTCCACGCCGCGACGAGGAAGAAGCTCGCCGACATTCCTGCGGTGGCGAGAGCGGGCGTTTTGAGATAGGGGATGAACATGGTTCCGGCCAGCAGAACGGCCGCGAATAAACAAGCGCGTTTGCGCGACGCCACCGGGGTCATGCCCAGCCGGATCAATCGCCAGGAAATGAAGCCGCCCGCCATGGCGCCGAAATAGCCGGAGATGGGAACGATCCAGGTGTAGCCGGCGGTCTGAGTGGGGGTCAGGTGATGCATGCGAACCAGGTAGCGCGGCGGCCAGTTGGTCCAGAGACTGTAGACGGTCATGGCGAGAAAATTCCCGCCGATCAACGCCCACAGTTTCGGATCGCGGAGTAGGCCGAAAGAGTGTTGGTGCACACGCGTTGAGGAGATCGGCGAGGCGACCGGCGGGACGAGACGCGATGTGAGCAGCCACACTGGAATCCACGCGAGACTCAGGATGGCGACGGCGTAGAAGGTCCAGCGCCAGTCGTAACGATAAGCGAAGAACACCGCGAATCCGGGGGCGAGGCCGGCGCCGAGGCTCAAGCCCAGTTGTCCCATGGCGCTGCCGACCGCTTGTTCCTGGGGATAAAGATACAGGCTCACCGCTTTTCCGACGGCGGAAACGCCGCTGGCTTCCGCCGCGCCGAGCAAGACGCGCCACAGCAGAAGCTGATGCACGCTGTGCGACATGCCGGTGCCGAAGCTGGCCATTGCCCACACGGCGACCGCGATGGTTGCGCCGCGATTGAGCCCCACGCTATCGATGAACCATCCGACGAAGAGCGCGCTCACGGCGTAAGCGATCGAGAAGAACGAGAGCAGCAGACCGTAGTCTGACGGTGTGAATGCGAACTGGTGGAGCGTGGGCCAGATCTCGGCCATGGTGGCGAGCACCTGGCGGTCCAGGTAATTGAGGACGGCGGAGAAAACGAAGATCGTGATCGCGACCCAGCGGGTGGGGAAAGCCGAACGCACTGCAGTGATTGTATCGCGCTACGTTTCGAGCTGAGCCAAACGGGCTTCCAGAACTTCGAGAACCTTGGCCGCGCTCGCGGTTCCGTCGAGCGGAAGGCGGAGCACCCCGGCGGGCGTGAACTGCGCGCCCTCGGTGTTGGTGACCAGATTCGTCAGGCGGTTAGGATCGATGCTGGCGTCCATGTGAAATTTAACGTTGAGCGCGCCTTGGCGGCGATCGATGGCCTCGATGCCGAGTTTTTGCGCGGCGCTCTTGAGCACCGAGAATTTGAGAAGGCTGCGCAAGGCGTCGGGCGCGGGGCCGTAGCGGTCTTCGAGTTCAGCCAGCAACTCCGCGGCTGCTTCGGCCGTGGCGGCGTCGGCGATGCGCTTGTAGGCGCGCAGACGCTGCTGTTCATCGGCGATGTATTCGGATGGAATGCGAATGTCCAGGCCGAGGTTGAGCGTCGAGTGGATTTCGAGCGGCACTTCTTCGCCCTTTAACTCGTGCACGGTTTCTTCGAGCAGCTTCACGTACATGTCAAAGCCGACCGAGCCGATGTGGCCATGCTGCTCGCCGCCTAGAATATTGCCGGCGCCGCGCAGTTCGAGATCGAGCGCCGCGATTTTGAATCCGGCGCCCAGGTCGCTGAACTCCTTGAGCGCGGCCAGACGTTTGCGGGCGATCTCGCTCAGTTCGGTGTCGGCGGGCACCATCAGATAAGCGTAGGCGCGGCGATTGGAGCGTCCCACGCGCCCGCGGAGCTGATACAACTCGGAGAGGCCGTAGCGCTCGGCGTGCTCGATGAGCATGGTGTTGGCGAGCGGGATGTCGAGGCCATTTTCGGCGATGGTGGTGCAGACGAACACATCGAACTCGTGGCGCATGAAGCCGAGCACGGCGCGTTCCAGCTCGGCTTCGCCCATTTGGCCGTGGCCGATTCCGATGCGGCAGTTGGGCAGAAGTTCTTGGATGGACGCGGCGCGCGCGACGATGCTGTCCACGCGGTTGTGGATGAAGTAGACTTGGCCGCCGCGCGCCAGCTCTTGCTCGATGGCGGTGCGGATCAATTGGGGATCGAAGTGCGCCACCACGGTGTTGATGGACAAGCGATCCTTGGGCGGCGTCTCGATGACGGACATGTCGCGCAGGCCGAGCAGCGACATGTGCAGCGTGCGGGGGATGGGCGTGGCGGACATGGTGAGCACGTCGACGTTGTGTTTGATCTGCTTGATGCGCTCTTTGTGGCGCACGCCGAAGCGCTGTTCTTCGTCCACCACCAGGAGGCCCAAGTCGTGGAACTGAACGTCTTTCGAGAGCAGGCGATGAGTTCCGATAACAATGTCCACTTTTCCGTCGGCGAGACCGGCGATCACTTCCGCGATTTCCTTCTTGTCGCGGAAGCGGCTGAGCATCTCGACGCGGGCGGGGAAGGCGGCGAAGCGGCGCTTGAAGGTTTCGAAATGCTGGTAAGCGAGCACGGTGGTGGGAGCGAGCACGGCCACCTGCCGGCCGTCGCCGAGCGCCTTGAAGGCGGAGCGCATGGCGACTTCGGTTTTGCCGTAACCTACGTCG
>Ga0302324_100017558_pt1 | contig 14177 bp, 14 predicted proteins | sample Palsa_T0_1_FD_201949 | JGI IMG/M metagenome (GOLD analysis project Ga0302324, IMG submission 201949) | Peat permafrost microbial communities from Stordalen Mire near Abisko, Sweden - Palsa_T0_1 | ecosystem: Environmental > Terrestrial > Soil > Palsa > Peat permafrost | place: Sweden: Abisko... | reverse complement strand
GGCCGCGGCAGGTAGTCGCTCGTCGAGTACTTGGCGGCGTTCATGCAGGACTGCACCGGGAGGAACGAGCCGGTGTCGATGGCCGCCTGCGTGCGCTGGTCCTCGAGCATCACGGCGTCGGGGAGCTGCCCGCTGGACAGGCCGGCGAGGTACTTGGTCCAGGTGTCGTCGTAGCCCGCCTGGGTGACCAGGGTGACGTGCACCTTGGACTGCGACGAGTTGAACGCGGTGGTGATGCCCTGGAGCACCGGGAGGTTGGCCTCCGCGGCGGACTCCCAGAAGGTGATGTCGACCACGCCCTTGTGGTTGGCCAGCGCCTTGAGGTTGCAGGAGGGGAGGCTGGCCGCGCCGGCCGGTGAGCCCGTGCCGATGGCGGCCGTGGCCGCGGTCCCGCTCAGCGTCGTGACGAAGAGCGCGGCGGCAGTCAGTCGGGAGAGACGAAGGGTCCGCATGCCCCTTTCCTAGCATCCGGGTGCGGCCGCACCGGGTCGCCGCACCAGCCCGTCACACGCCCGTTACTTGACGGCGCCCGCCGTGAGACTGCGGACCAGTTGCTTCTGGAAGACGAGGAGCAGGATGACCAGGGGGACGAAGGCGATAACCGTTCCGGCGAGGGCGACGGGGATGGTGGAGACCTGGGTGCCGAGCAACTGCTTCAGGCCGATCTGCACGGTGTCGAGCGGCGACGTCCCGCCGGTCGCCACCAGCGGCCACAGGTACTGGTTCCAGGCGGCGAGGAACGAGAACACGGCCAGTGCCGCCAGCGCGGGCCGGGCCAGCGGGACCGCCACCCGGAGCAGGAACCGCATGTGCCCGTAGCCGTCGAGCTGGGCCGCCTCCTGCAGGTCGCGCGGGATCTGCAGGAAGGCCTGGCGCAACAGGAAGATGCCGAAGCCGGTGGCCAGGAAGGGGATCGACAGCCCCGCATAGGAGTTGAACCAGCCGAGCGAGGTGATCGTGTCGAGGTTGGTGATGAAGGTGACTTCGAGCGGGATCATCAGGGTGGCCAGGCAGACCACGAAGAGCGTCCTTTTGAAAGGGAAGGTCAAGAAGGCGAAGGCGTAGGCGGCCAACACCGACGTCAGGAGCTGCCCCGCAACGATGATCGCCGTCATGATGGCCGACGTCGCCATGTACTTCGACATCTGCCCGCCGTTCCACGCTGCGCTGTAGTCGTGCCACTGGGGGTGGGTCGGGAAGAGCGGGGGCGGCTGGTGCACCAGCTGGTTCAGGGGCAGCAACGAGTTCACGATCGTCACGTAGATCGGGAAGAGGACGATGATGGCGCCGGCCGTCAGGAGGGTGTAGCTGCCGATGGTGCGCAGCCCGCGCCGGGGCTTGCGCGGGGCCGGCGCCTCGTGTGTGACCTCTGGGGTCGTCGGGGCGTCGAGCACGTCAGCGGGCATAGGTCACCCGCCGTTCCAGGAAGCGCATCTGCAGGATGGTCAGCACCAGCAGAATCAGGAAGAGGACGATGGCCATGATGGCGGCCGCGCCGTCGTTGTTCTCGATCTGCAGCTGGGTGACGATGTTGTAGATCAGCACGTTGGTGTGCAGGCGCGCCGCGTTCTGGTTCCCGATCAGGATGTCGACGGCGCCGAAGGCCTGGAAGGCGTAGATGGTACTGATCACCCCGGCGAAGAAGATGGTGGGGGAGAGCAGGGGCACCGTCATGCGCCAGAACCGCGTCCAGGGTCCCGCGCCGTCGATCCGCGCCGCCTCCAGCAGCTCGTCAGGTACCGACTGCAGGCCGGCCGACATGATGATGAAGGACAGGCCGAGGAACTGCCAGATGGTCAGCAGCGCCACGGAGGGAAGGGCCCAGGTCGAGCTCTCGAGCGCCGGCGGCGTGGGGTTGATGCCGAGCCAGGGCAGGAGCCCGACGACGGGGTTGAGCAACGTGCCGAACACCACGGCGGCCACGGCCACCGAGCTGACCACGGTGGAGGAGAAGATCAGCCGGTAGGCGGTCATGCCCTTGAGCTTGCGGTGGGCCGCCACGGCCAGCCCGAGGCCGGCCAGCAGGCTGATGGGGACCACCAGCACGACGAAGACCAACGTGGTGACGAGGCTCTGGGTGAACGAGGTCGAGGTGATGGTGGGGATGATCTGGTGCAGCCCCACGTAGTGGGCCGGCAGGCCCGGGACCGGCGGGGTCTCGTAGAGCATCAGCTTGAAGTTGCGCAGGAAGGGATAGAAGGAGAAGACCCCGAAGAGCACCATTGCCGGCAGGATCAGGACGTAGGCCAGCAGGGACTGCTTGCGCCGGCGCGCGCGCAGGCTGGCCGACGGCCGGGCCGGTGCGTCGGCTGCCGCAGGGACCGGCACCCCGACGACCGCCGTCACGGCGCACCCCCCAGCCGCGCCCCGCTGGCGGCGTCGAAGAGGTGGTAGGCGGCGGGGTCGGGGTCGACGGCGATGCGCACGGCCTCGCCGATCTTTGGCTTGGCTGCCGACGCGCTCTGCCGCACGACGATCGTGACGCCCGTCTCGGCGTGGCAGATGACGTGTGTCTCGGCACCGAGCAGTTCGACGATCACCACGCTGGCGCCGATGGCCCCGTCCTCGCTCAGGTGCAGCGCTTCGGGTCGCAGCCCGAGCACGACCTCGGGCCCCGCGCCGCGCACGGCCTCGCCCACCACTGCGGGCAACGGCACCGAAGCCCCCGGGAAGGCCACGCTGAGCGAACCGCGCCCGCCTTCATCGGCCCCGGCGAGCGCACCGCTCTCGACGAGCATCCCCTCCATCAGGTTCATGCCGGGGCTGCCGAGGAAACGGGCCACGAACGTGTTGGCCGGCGCGTTGTACAGGGCCTCGGGAGCCGCCACCTGCTGCAGCTTCCCCTCGCTCATCACGGCGATGCGGTGCCCCATCGTCATCGCCTCGACCTGGTCGTGGGTGACGTAGAGCGTGGTGGTCGACAGGCGCGACTGCAGCTCGACGATGTCGGCCCGGGTCTGCACGCGCAGGGCGGCGTCGAGGTTCGACAGCGGCTCGTCCATCAGGAAGACCAGCGGCTCCCGCACGATGGCCCGGGCCAGGGCCACCCGCTGGCGTTGGCCACCGGAGAGTTGCCCGGGCTTGCGGTCGAGCAGAGTGCCCAGTCCCAGTGTCTCAGCGGCCCGCTTGACCTTGGCCGCCCGTTCCTCCTTGTCCACCCCGCGCTGGCGCAGCGGGAACTCGATGTTCCTGGCCACGGTGAGGTGGGGGTAGAGCGCATAGCTCTGGAAGACCATGGCGACGTCGCGGTCCTTGGGGTCGACGTCGTTGACCACGCGCGCACCAATGGAGACGGTGCCGCTGGTCACCTCTTCGAGCCCGGCCACCATGCGCAGCGCGGTGGTCTTGCCGCAGCCCGACGAGCCGAGGAGGACCAGCAGCTCGCCGTCGGTGATGTGCAGCGTCAGGTCGTCGACTGCCGTGGTGTCGCCGAACCGCTTGGTGACCCCGTCGAGACTGACCTGTGCCAACGTGTTCCCTTCGCCTTCGGGCGGCCCGCGTGCGGCCGCGGATCAACGCTGTGCGCACGGTAGCCACACCTGGTGGGCGACGGCACGACGTGCAGCGTGTGGGCTCAGTCGGCCGGGATCTTCCATCCCATCGACTGGGCGATCTCCTTGCAGGTGGGGCACAAGCCATAGCGCTTCGGGTCGCGACCCGGCACCCACTCCTTGCCGCAGAGGGCCCGCACAGCGGTCCGGTTCACGATGCCCTCGACCACGCTGGGCCCGGCGGAGACGAACTTGCCCTTCTTCCTGCCCTTGGTGGGCGTATAGCCCTCGAGGACGATGTGGGCCATCCGGTCGTGGTCGCCCTCGTCGAGCTCGGGGTCCGGCCGGGCCGGGGCCAGGGTGGTGCTTCCCGCTTGGTCGGGGGCCGTTTCGGTACCGCTCACAGGGTCAGCGTAGGCGTTGGTGGAGGGCGCTCGCCGCCCCGTCAGGGCTCCCACCAGGCGCGCAAGACCGCCTGCATCAGCCATGCCTCCCCTTAAACTGGACGCTCACCATTACAAAATTACAAGGCTCCTACCAGGGCCAGACCTGCTTGGGAATGACCTTCCCATCCAGATGGTTGACCAGTCAGACGAATTGCCGTTACGGCATTACAAAAGGACAGCCTGATGACGAACGAGAATGTGACACTCCCATTGCTGCCATTGACCTCCGGGGTCGTGCTGCCCGGGATGGTGTTCACCATGGCGTTGGAGTCCGATGAGGCCCGCGCCGCGGTCGATTCCGCCCGCTCAGCCGGAGGGCGCCTCCTGCTGGTGCCCCACATCGAAGGCCGCTTCGCCGCCGTCGGCGTGATCGCCGAGGTCATGGAGGAGGGCGACCTGCCCGGTGGCCTGCCCGCCGTGGCCATCCGGGGTGACCGCCGCGCCGTCATCGGCACGGGTGTCCCCGGGACCGGCGACGCCCTCTGGGTGGAGGCCGAGCCCCTCGACGAGCCCGAGCCGACCCCGGTCGCCAACGAACTGGCCCGCGAGTACCGGGCCGTGCTCGAGAACATTCTGCACAGCCGGGGCGCCGGCCGCATCGCGGCGCAACTGCGCGAGATCCACGACCCGAGCCGCCTGGCCGACATGGCCGGGTACTCGCCGGATCTCTCCCTCACACAGAAGGTGGAAGTGCTCGAGACGCGCGACGTCGAAGCGCGGCTCCGCCTCGTGCTCGGGTGGGCCCGCGACACGCTGGCCGACGTGACCTTGCGCGAGAAGATCAAGACCGACGTCGAAGAGGGCATGGAGAAGACGCAGCGCGAGTTCCTGCTCCGGCGTCAGCTCGATGCCATCCGCAAGGAGCTCAACGGCCTGAGCGGTGAAAGCGGCGACGAGGACCCGGACGACTACCGGGCGAAGCTCGAGGCGCGTGACTTGCCCGAGCACGTCCGCAAGGCCGTCGAGCGCGAGGTCGACAAGCTCGAGCGCACCAGCGACCAGAGCCCCGAGACGGGCTGGATCCGTACCTGGCTCGACACCGTGCTCGAGATCCCCTGGGGCACCGAGTCCGAGGACCGGCTCGACATCCCTGAGGCGTCGCGCATCCTCGAAGCCGACCACGACGGTCTGGAGGACGTGAAGGAGCGCATCCTCGAGCACCTGGCTGTCCGCAAGCTGCAGGCCGAGCGCGGCCTGGCGCCGGTGGACGGGCGCGGCTCGGGGGCCATCCTGGCCCTGGTCGGGCCTCCGGGCGTCGGCAAGACGTCGCTCGGCGAGTCCGTGGCCAACGCCCTCGGGCGCAAGTTCGTCCGCGTCTCGCTGGGCGGGGTGCGCGACGAGGCCGAGATCCGTGGGCACCGTCGCACCTACGTGGGGGCCCAGCCGGGCCGCCTGGTGCGCGCCCTGCGCGAGGCCGGGACCATGAACCCCGTCATCGTGCTCGACGAGGTCGACAAGATCGGCGCCGACTACCGCGGCGACCCGTCCTCGGCGTTGCTCGAGGTGCTCGACCCGGCACAGAACCACACGTTCCGTGACCACTACCTCGAGGTGGACCTCGACCTGTCGCGGGTGCTGTTCATCGCCACCGCCAACGTGATCGACACCATCCCCGGGCCGTTGCTCGACCGGATGGAGGTCATCCGCATTGACGGCTACACCGAGTCCGAGAAGGTCTCCATCGCCAAGCACCACCTGGTGAGCCGCCAGCTCACCCGGGCGGCGCTGCGCGAGGACGAGGTGCAGATCAGCGACGACGCGTTGCGCGCCGTGGTGGCCGACTACACCCGGGAAGCGGGTGTGCGGAACCTCGAACGCGAGCTCGGCAAGCTGTTGCGCAAGGTGGCCACCAAGCTCGCCTCGGGCGAGCGCCAGGCTCCGGTCGTCGTCGAGGCTGACGACGTGCGGGGTTGGCTCGGCCGGCCGCACTTCTTCTTCGAAGCGGCCGATCGGACCAGCGTGCCCGGTGTGGTCACCGGCCTGGCCGTGACCGGGGCGGGCGGCGACGTCCTCTTCGTCGAGGCCAGCGTCTCCGACGGTCCCGAGGGGCTCACCCTCACGGGCCAGTTGGGCGACGTGATGAAGGAGTCGGCCGAGATCGCGCTCTCCTACGTGCGCTCGCACGCCGAGGAGCTCGGGATCGACCCGACGGTCTTCAGCGGCAAGCGGTTCCACGTGCACGTGCCGGCAGGGGCTGTCCCCAAGGACGGTCCGTCGGCGGGTGTCACCATGACGACCGCGCTGGTCAGCCTCTTGCGTGGCGTGCCGGTGCGCTCGGTTGTCGGGATGACCGGTGAGGTCACCCTGCAGGGCCGGGTGCTGCCGATCGGTGGTGTCAAGCAGAAGGTGCTGGCTGCGCACCGGGCCGGGTTGACCGAGGTCATCCTGCCCCAGCGCAACGGCAACGACCTCGAGGATGTCCCCGAGGAGGTGCGTGACGTCATGACGTTCCACCTGGCGGCCACCATCGCCGACGTGCTCACCCCGGCTTTGTCCGGGGAGGGCGCGGAGGCGTCGGATGGTTCCGTCGAGTCCTCGTTGGGCGCCGCGGCCTGAGGCCGGGCAGACTGACGACCATGGACGACAAGGACATCGTGGACCGCATCAACCAGCTGGCCGCAGAAGAGCAGCAGCTCGAGGAGGCGCACGTCGGCGAGGGGCTCAGCGAGAACGAGCTCACGCGCAAGCGTGACCTCGAGGTGACGCTCGACCAGTTGTGGGACACGCTGCGCCAGCGCCGGGCCAAGCGGCACGCCGGGCAGGATCCGGACGCGGCGTCGGAGCGCCCGGCCGGCACGGTCGAGGGTTATCTGCAGTAGTTGGACCGAAGGGGTGGTGTCGGCTCAGGCCGGCGCCACCCCTTCGTGCATTTCGGACTTCGGTGTAGTTCGGACTCGGTGCATTTTCGGAGGGAGCGTCTCGGCGCGGCTCAGTGGGCCGGCATGCGCCGGTTGAGCCCTGGAGAGACCAGGCCGGCGAGGCCGCGCAGGTTGCCGATCGTCACGTCCAGCCAGTCGAACGAGTCGCGCCAGACGGTGATGCGGCCGTCGTCACCGACCACGAAGCGGCCGTAGACCCAGAAGCGGGAGGCGAAGCGGCCCCAGTTGAGCTCGTCGACGCGGTCGGTCAGCACCACGTCGCCCTCGGTGGCCACGTGGTTCAGGTGGACGTTGAAGCCCACCCGGCCCGGCCGGAGCCAGGGGCGGGCGACGCGCTCCAGCCGCGCCCGCCCGTAGATGGTGGGCAGGGACACATTGGCGTAGACGAGGTCGTCGGCCACGAGCTCGAGCGCCGTGTCCACGTCGGAGGCGGCCAGGGAGCGCAGGAAGCGCACGACCACTTCCGCCGGCTCATCGCTGGCGGCCGGCGTCCGCTCAGGGTCGGGGAGGGTCGTCACGGCCCCCCATTGTCCCCGCGGCGTGGGCGCCCGTCGACCGCTGCCGCCGGCGCCACACGAACGGGGCCAGGGCCAGCGCCGCCAGCACGAGCAAGGCCAGTACGAACAGCGCCGGGTAGGACCCGTACCCGCCGTAGCTGAAGGTCACCCGGTGCACCCCCGGTCCCACCACCACGCCGACGAGCGCCGGCGCCACCATGACGGTCGGCGCCGCCCGCCCGTTCACCGTGGCCTGCCAGCCGGGGTCGTAGGAGGCGCTCAGGACCACCGTCGCCCGGCGCGTCGTGTGCACGACGGCGCTCGCCGTGCCGTTGGGCAGGTCGGCGTGCTCGGCCACGACCCGTCCCGGCTTGCCCTGCAGCGTCGAGGCGTCGGTCGACGTCGGGGTCGCGGCCGCCTGCCCGTTGAAGGCCACCGTGAGGTCGCGCTGTTCCTCGAGCAGCGGGGAGCCCAGCAGTGTCTCGCTCCGGGTCCCGACGTCGGCCCGGGTGGCCGTCAGCTCGCCGGTCGTGTCGTAGACGTGGATGTAGCCGCCGTCGGGCAGCGCCCACAGGCAGTACACCCCCGAACAGCCGACCTTGTCGGCGGGCACGGGAGGCGTCATGTCGCCGGGGGTGATGATGTAGCCGATGCCGAAGAGCGGGTAGTCGCCGGGGTTGCTCTCGTCGAAGTAGTACTCGGGGTCCGTCATGAGCGACGCCGTGCGCAGCGTGTAGCCCACCTCGTCGATGTCCTTGCTCTCCAGGTACTTGAACACCGGGACGGCCCCGACGAGGAAGTCCTCGCCCCAGTTGGTCGGCGCACCGGCGTAGACGCGTCCCTTGGGGTGGGCTTTCACGTAGGCCAGCAACTGGTCGATCTGGGGTCCCTGGATCGCGTCGCTCTCGGCCTGCAGCCCGATGTTCGTCGCGTTGTGCGCGTCGTAGGTGTCCGTGCTGCTCCAGGCGGGCGCCAGCACCACCACCAATCCCACAATGCACAGCGCGGCGACGATGCCCCGCCCGGCCGGCTGCGCCACCCAGCCGCGCCGTTCCTCGGGCGGCAGCGCAAACGTCCCGCGCAGGACGAGCTGGCCGAGGAAGACGAGGCCCACCCCGGCCAGCAGGAGACCCGACAGCTGCAATCCCATTTCGAAGCGCCGGATGAAGATGTCGCTGCTGCCCGGGACGATGTCGTAGAGCGACCCGAACGTCGTCCGCCCGAACGACATGAGGAGCGTGACGACCCAGATCACGACCAGGGCTCGGCCGGCCAGGAACGACCGCCAGCGGGCCAGGCACACCCCGATGCCGATGGCCACCAGAATCGTGATGACCGGCAGCCAGGGCGGCGAGTGGTTGTTGTCGTAGAGGTTGCCGGTGATGAGCCAGATCAGCATTTGGCGCGCGCCGTAGCCGTTCTCGAGCCCCGTGCCCTCGAGCACCTGGTTGCGCGCCGCCCAGTGGGACTGCTGCAGCAGTGGCACGATGACCCAGGCCGACGCCAGCGCCGCGGCCACCCCGATCGTCACGGCGCGGCCGATCCGGCGCCACAGGTCTGAGGGCGCGATGAAGGGCCAGACGACGAGCGGGACGAAGGCGAGGTAGCCCGTCTCGTAGTGCAGGGCGACGGTCAGCATGATGAAGAGGACGGCCCAGAAGGCCCCCCGCAACGTCGTCAGCGCCCGGTAGGTGAAGCCCCACGCCAGCGGCAGCGTCCACGAGGCCCACAGCTGGGTCCACACGCCGTAGCCCACCCAGACGTACGCCTTGGTCTCGTAGCCGATGCCGGCGGCCGAGGCCAGGAACGGCGCGGCTGCGGCTGCGGCGGCGGCCGTCCAGCGGCTCAGCCCGAAGAGTCGGCCGCTCCAGTAGACGGTGATCGGCCACAGCGCCAGGAGCAGGTAGAGGGACCAGCGGAACACGGTGTCGGGGTCGGCGACGGTGCCGATGAGGCCCGAGATCATGGATGGGAGGCTCTGGTAGTGCAGGAACTGGGGTGAGCCGAGTCCGAGATACGGGAACCAGCTCGTGAGCGGGAGGTGGCCCGCGCTGATGCGGGCGGCGGCGGCACGCACCATCTGCTCGTGCAGGGAGCTGTCGTCCAGGTAGGGCACGGCCCGCAGCTCGGGCCGCAGCTCCCACAGGCCCCAGGCCATGGCCAGGGCGACCAGGAGCCAGGGGCCGAAGCGCTCAGCCCAGGCGCTGGGGGCGGCGGCCGCCGCCGCCGCCGTCTCGGGCGCGGAGGATCCGGGTGTCTCCTCCTCGACCGCGGTCACGGCGCACCATGATGCCGAGTCCTCAGACCGGTGTCTGATCGCGTTGCAGCACCCGGAGCAATTCCTCGTAGGGGCCGAGCAGGAACGCGGTGTCACCGGCGGCGAACACGGTGCCGCGACGGGGTGGGTGCTCCAGCACGCCGTCGGCGGCGCGGCTGAGCGCGATGACGCGGGTCCGCGACGAGAGGTCCTGCATGGCCAGCCCCTGCAGTCCCCCGTTCGGGGCCACCGTGAGGCCGGCGACCAGGAACGGCTGCTGGTCCACGTAGAACGTGCTGAGGACGTCGAGCCCGAGGGCGGCGCCGACGAACCAGGGTGCGGCGAGGGCCGAGGTGGAGCGGACGTGCTGGAAGCCGAAGCTGCGCTCCATCATGTGGGCCAGCTCGCGGTCGAAGACGCGCAGCACCACGGGGACGTCGTCCCAACGCTCGCCCAGCGACTCCCGGACGGACAGCCCCGTCTCGATGTTCGTCAGGTCGCCGCTGGTCAACACGGCGACGGCCTTGGCGTCCCCGATGTTGACCATGCGGTGGGTCTGCGACTGCGTGGCGTCGGCGATGACGACGGGCACGCCGAGGGCGCGGGCCTGGGCCAGGTACCGGTTGTCGGCGTCGCGTTCGATGACGACCACCGCCTCGCCTTCGGCCACGAGGCGGCGCACCACGCTGATGCCGACCGCGCCCAGGCCGATCACGATCACGTGGTCCACCATTCCGGGGACCTGGCGCCGGCCGAGCGACCGCTCGATGCGGCGGCTCACGAGAATGTTGGTGAACAGCGCGAACGCGGTCGAGACGAGCGCGACGCCCGCAAGGATCAAGATGATGGCGCAGACGATGAGCCATGGGCTCTGGTGGGCGAAGCTGTAGTCCCCGTAGCCGACGGTGGCCACGGTCTCGACGGTGAAGTAGAGGGACGAGAGGAAGCCGAGGTGGGACTGGGGTCCCTCGGGACGGAAGGCATAGTGCAGCACGATCGTCGCCACGACGATGAGCGCCAGCAGCGCGGTGGCCACGACGGCCAGGGCGCGGTTGCCCTCCTCGAGCGCGATGCCGACCTGCAACCGGATGCGGCGGGCCAACCCGACGGACCGCGCCGGACCGTCCTTCGGGCGGGTGGTGGAGATGCCCATACGCTGCAGCTCCTCCACGGTGCCGAGGACGGCGACCCGGTCGCCGAGGTGGAGGGGGTGGTCGCGGCCCGGGCACATCTCCATCGCCTCGCCGGCGGGCATGATCGCCACAGGCGCCAGGTGGCCGAAGTGGGCCCGGAAGGTGTCGTGCATGTTCTCTCTCGACTCGACGCCGAGTTGCACGACTGCGAAATCGACCCCGGCCAGCTCAATGGCGTGGGAGGGTCGGAGCAGGCAGGCCTCCACGAAGGAGGGCGCGGCCAACGAGGCCACGTCGAGCACGCTGCCCGGCCCCGACACCCGCTCGAGGGCGCGGGCCACCGACGGGTTGGCCAGCTGTACCACGAGAGGGAGGTCGGGGCGGATCTCCTTGATGCGCAGTGCGGTCTCGAGGGTGTGGATCTCGTCGACCTCGACACAGACCACGGCGGCCGCCTGGGCCAGCCCGGCCTCCTCGAACCCTTCGCCCCTGTGGGCGTGTCGGCGCACATGCGGGACGCCCCAGTCGCTCAGGGTGCGCCAGCGGCGGGGATCGGCGTCGTCGTCGATCACGACGACCGGGGTGCCGCTGAGGGAGAACTGCTCGACGGCGCGCAGGCCAACGCCCTGCAGGCCGCAGACGATCACGTGGCCCTGCATGTCTCCGGGCTCCTGGCCGTCCATCAACGCATGTTGTCGTTCCGGATCGACGTGGAGGTTGCTGCAGCGTTAAATGTCGATGTCCTGGCCCAACGTGGGCTAGAACCCCCCTGGGGCTGTAGCTCAGTGGTCAGAGCAGGGGACTCATAATCCCTGGGTCGTGGGTTCGATCCCCACCAGCCCTACGGAGTGCGGTGGGGCGTGGTGGTGCAAGCGCCCGCGGCGCAGTGCCGGTGTTCTCGTACCTCCGCCTGCACGCGGCAATCCGCCTGCCAAAACCCTGCTCCCCGGTCCGCCCGGGAAGCCCCGGCACTCCCGATGCAAATCTCCGCAAGACAATTGCGCATCCCGTGTTCATCACTCAGTAAGTCGCCAACGGACGATGCAGGTCCGTGCGGCAGGGGGAGGCACTCGTGCGCGCCAACGCCCAGCAAAGCGCGGACGGGAGCGGGACCTGCGCGCTCAGCAACGACGCCCTGGCTCCCGGGTTCTCTCTCGCCGGCGCCGTGACCCTCTCGGGTCCCGACTACATGGGATCGTTCTCCAATTTGGTGCCGTTCGCCATTGAAATGGCGGGCTGACCGTCGGCCCGAAGGGCCCTACGCGTCGGGTTCCCCGGCCGCCCAGGCCAGCGCGCCGCCGGTCAGGTTCTCGGCCGTCCAGCCGGCCTCACTGAGGGCCTGGGCCGCCGTGGCCGAACGTCCGCCCATGTGGCAGCCGACCACGACGGTGACACCGTGCGGGATCTCGTCGAGGCGGTCGCCGAGCTGCCCGAGCGGGATGTTGACGCCGACGGGGTAGGCCCAGGCCTCGACCTCGTCGGGCTCGCGCACGTCGAGCAGGAAGACGTCCTCGCCGCGGGCGATGCGTGCTTTGATCTCGTCGGGCTCCACCTCGGCGTAGGACATGGCGCCACCTTACGGCGCGCCGCGCGCCGCGCCCCGGGACGGCCGGTACCCGCCGGTACGCTGGTGCGATGGCCCTGCCTCGGAAGTTCCTCAACGAGGACGAGGAGCTGCTCGCCGAGTTACGCCCGCACTGGATCTTCCTCTTCGGCCCCCTCTTCACCTCCATCGGCGTCTGGGTGGGCCTCATCGTCCTGGTGGTCCTGTGGCAGAAGGCGCCGGGGTGGACGAACTACCCCATCCTCATCCTCGCCCTCATCCCGGGCCTGTGGTTGCTGGGCCGTTTCGTGCGCTGGCGCTCCTACGTGGTGGCGCTGACCTCCACCCGCATCCTCGTGCGCCAGGGCATCCTCGGGCGCGACACCGTGCAGTTGCGGCTGCAACGCATCACCGAGGTCAACATCCGCCAGACCCTGCTCGAAAGGATCCTCGGGACGGGGTCGCTGCTCATCGACGTGCAGGGCGAGGACGACACGCTCACCATGGAATACATGCGCAAGCCCGCCGTCGTGCAGCGCGTCCTCAACTCGCAGATCAACGAGATCGTGGGGGGTGGACGGCGCGAGGCGATCCCGCCCGAGATGCAGCCCCGGGACCGCCACGGCGCGCCGTACGCCGATCGTGAGACCGACGAGCACCGGGCAGCCGGCGCCGACGACGGCGCCTACGACGACATCCACGACGCGCACGACACGCCGCCCTTCGGCGTCGGTGGCAGCGCGTCCGCCCCAGCCCCGACCCAGCGCGTGACCGCTTCCACTCCCGCCCCGGCACCCCCCGCCCCCGCCCCGGCACCCGCGGCACCGCCGGGCACCGCCCGCTTCGAGATACGGGACCGGCTCATCGAGCTCGACGACCTGCGCCGCCGCGGCATCCTCTCCGAGGAGGAGTTCGCCGCCAAGAAGAGCGAGCTGCTCGACCGGATCTGACGCCGGCCTCGGAGCCGGAGAGGCCGCACCAGGCCGCCGACTACCGTGGACCACGTGAGCGCCTCTCGATACCGCTGTGATGGCTGCGGCAACCTCACCCGCTTCGACGTCACCATCTCGCAGCAGACCAAGGCCTTCCACCACTACAGCGTGGGCGGCGACCTCGTGGTCGAGGACGAAGAGGTGTTGGCCCGCAACGTCGATGCCGTGGTGTGCCGCTGGTGCGGTCACGGCCGCAGCGTGGTGGCGATCACCGGCGAGGAGCTCGAGGAGCCCGGCGAGGGATTCCAGGAGCACGGCGAGGGATTCCAGGAGCACGGCGAGTCGTCGAAGGTTTCGTGAGCGACCCGCCGGCGGACATTCTGCGCCGGCTCACGCCCATCCCCACTTACACCGACCACCCCACCACGACCCCGCACGACATCGTCGGCGTCGCGCCCGACGGCACTCCGCTCCACATCGATGTGGTGGAGGCCGCCGCGCCGGCTCTGCTCCTCTTCCTCTCGGCGGCCTGCCTCGGCTGCCGGGATCTCTGGGAGGGCCTGCCCGAGCTGCACGCCGGCCTGGCCGGCGCCGCCCGCCTCGTCGTGGTGACGCGCAGCCCGGGGGAGGAGAGCCCCGAGGCCATCACGGCTTTGGCCGGCGACGCGCCGGGCGCGGCGGGTATCGACCTCGTGATGAGCTCCACGGCCTACCGGGACTACCGGGTGGGCGGTCCGCCCTTCCTGACCGTCGCCGCGGCCGACGGCGTGCGCACCGAGAGCGTGGCGTGGGGTCTCGAGCAGACGCTGGGGACGGCGCTGGCGTCCCTGCCTGGCTCCCCGCCTGGCTCCCCGCACGACTCCCCGCACGACTCCCCGCACGACTCCCCGCACGACTCCCCGCACGGCGAGTAGCCCGATGGCACCCGGTGTCACACCCTGTCGTCATGCTTGGCCCCAACAGAGAGGGTCATCGACATGCCGACTTCCAGGGACACCG
>Ga0302324_100017557_pt1 | contig 14178 bp, 10 predicted proteins | sample Palsa_T0_1_FD_201949 | JGI IMG/M metagenome (GOLD analysis project Ga0302324, IMG submission 201949) | Peat permafrost microbial communities from Stordalen Mire near Abisko, Sweden - Palsa_T0_1 | ecosystem: Environmental > Terrestrial > Soil > Palsa > Peat permafrost | place: Sweden: Abisko... | reverse complement strand
ACGCACTCTGGCGCTCTCCCTCTACGGCGACCTGGACCTAAGCGTTCTCGCTGAGCTGCCTCCGGGGAGAACGCCCATCATCACCCGCCAGACCAGCGATGAACGCGCGCCGGAAGTGTGGGAGTTCGTGCGCAAGCAGGTCGCCAAGGGTCACCAGGCCTATGTCGTTTACCCGGTCATCGAGGGCGCAAAAGACGATCAGCCCGAGCTCGATTTTGCCCATGATCCAGCCCCCGAAGGCGCAGCGGTACGGGCGACCGGCAAACCGGCAAAGAAATCCGCCCACCCGCAATCACTCTTCGGAGAAAGCCCCCCCGCCAAAACAAAAACTCGTACCTCGCCGGAACTGAAATCCGCCGTCGACATGTTCGAGCGCCTGCGCTCTACCAGCCTTGCCGGCCTGCGCCTCGGGTTGCTTCATGGCCGGCTCAGCGCGGACGATAAAGAGGTCGCAATGCGCCGCTTCCAGCGCGGCGAAATCGATGTGCTGGTCGCGACCACGGTCATCGAAGTCGGTGTCGACGTGCCCAATGCGACGGTGATGGTCATCGAACACGCCGAGCGCTTCGGACTCGCCCAGCTGCATCAGCTTCGCGGACGAGTCGGTCGCGGGGCAGCCAAATCCTATTGCATTCTGATGACCGGCGCGAAGAAATCCCCACAGGGCGAGCAGCGGCTTGCCGCCATGGTCCGCACCCAGAACGGCTTCGAGCTTGCCGAGCTTGACCTGCAGCTGCGCGGCCCAGGGGAGTTCTTCGGCACCCGACAGGCCGGATTACCCGACTTCCGCATCGCCAATCTTTTGCGGGACCGCGATTTGCTGGAGCTGGCCAAAGAAGAGTCGGCCCGTTTTGTCCAGCACGCCGAAGCCGAGGCCACTCCGGAAGAGAAACCGCGCGTCTGGGCCAGGCTGAAAGAGGCCTGGCAGCGCCGCTATGGCCTGGTGGAGGCCGGATAAGGTGCCCCGCGCTCGCTCGCCTAACCCGCAAATTTCCATGCCCCGGGCCTGGATCTCAGCATTGGGTTTCCGGGCCGGCGGTCGCGTATGTTTAGAATGAGTGATGATTCCGGGAGAAGCCTTTGCCTAGCCAGCAGGAAGTCCAGTGGTCGCAGCTTAAAGTCGGGGTGCTGGTTCTGGTTGCGCTGGCGGTTCTCGTCGCGCTGATCTTTCTCATGTCGGGCGGCACCGGCGGCCTGTTTACCGGCAAGCTGACGGTGCGTTCCTACTTTGAGAACTCCGCCGGCCTTAAAGTTGGTGCGCCAGTTAATCTGGAAGGCGTGACGATCGGCAACGTCAAATCGATCCGCATCGTCACCGATCGCAAGCTCACCCCGGTCGAAGTCACCATGAAGGTGAGCAAGCAGTTCCTGGCCGCGCTGCACACCGACTCCAAGGCCAGCCTTGAAACCGTTGGCGTCCTCGGCGACACGGTGCTCGATATCAACAGCAAGAATGCCACCGGCCCCGAGCTGCAAAACGGCGCCGAGCTGCAAACCACCGAGACCCCGAACCTGAGCGACGTGATCAAATCCAGCCAGGGCACCATCGAGCAACTGAACACCATCCTGGCGAAGGTCGACAGCCTGGTGGACTCGCTGAACAGCGGCAAGGGCTCGATCGGCAAGCTCATCCAGGACCCCGAGCTCTACAACCGCGCCAATGAGGCGGTCATGCAGATCCAGAAGCTGGTGGATGAAATCAGCACCGGCAAAGGCTCCATCGGCAAGCTAATCTCCGACGATACGTTGTACAACCGGGCGAATGAAACCGTAGGCCGTCTGCAGCATATCGCCGACGATCTGGACAACGGCAAGGGAACTGCCGGCAAGCTGCTTAAGGATGAAACCCTCTACAACAACCTAAACAAGTCCGTCGCCGGTGCGCGTCAACTGCTGGATGACATCAACGCTGGGCGCGGCGGGCTCGGACTGGTGGCCAAGGATCCGCAGTTCCGGGATAAGCTGAACGACACCATCACCAAGCTTGACTCGATCCTCGCCCGTGCCGACAACGGCGAAGGTACGATCGGCCAACTCGTCCGCAATCCTTCGGTTTATAACAACCTCGATCAGATGCTGACCGAGTCGCGGGGGCTGGTCGCGGCCATACGCGAAAACCCGAAAAAGTACCTGACTTTCCACGTCAAGGTTTTCTAGCGGCTGAAAAGGAACCATCAGCGCAGCCCTGACCGCGGGATTCTCAGTGTGTTACCTTTTCGCATGAGGCTCGGTCGCTTGAGCAAACGCGCGCATGTCCTCGCACACTTGGCCCCCCGGCAAGAATTCAGGAGCTTATGCAAAAATGTCGCACTACCCCCACTGCTATCGCGTCTGCCGTGCTTTTCATCGCCGCAACTGCCTTGGCCCAGCCCCCCGCGCGGCCAATCTCCACAGCAATCCTGAAAGCCGATACCCCGGCCGCGTCCGAAGAACCAAAGGAGCCGAAGGCGCCGCACAGCTTCGACCTGTCGGCGATTGATAAGACCGTCGATCCGTGCAATAACTTCTATGAATACGCCTGCGGCAATTGGCGAAAGAACAATCCCATTCCCGGCGATCAGGTGCGATGGGGCCGATTCAACGAACTGGCCGAGCGCAACCGCTATCTTCTGTATACCGATCTTAAAAAGGCCAGTGAACCGAGCCCTGACCGAACCCCTCTGCAACAGAAATATGGCGACTTCTTCGCCGCCTGCATGAACACCACGCTGGCAGACGAGAAAGGCGATCAGCCGATTCAGCCGCTCCTGGATCGAGTCGACAGCCTGCAGGATAAGAAGCAACTCTCTGCGTTGGTGGCCAGCTTGCAAAGCAAGGGCGGCGTCCGGGCATTTTTCGGCATTGGCTCCGAGCAGGACGCCAAGGACTCGAGCAAGCAGATCGCCGGCGCTTATCAAGGGGGGCTGAGTCTTCCCGACCGCGACTACTATCTCGAAAACGATCCCCGAATGACTAAGATCCGGGAGCAATACTCGGCCTATCTGGTCAGCATTTTCAAGCTGATCGGAGATTCGGACGACAAGGCGGCCACCGAAGCCAAGAGCGTCCTGGATTTCGAAACCGCGCTGGCCAAGGGTTCGCTTCCGCGGGTGGAGTTGCGCGATCCGCAAAAGGTCTACCACCCGATGCCTATCTCCGGCCTCAAAGCTCTGGCGCCTGACTTCAACTGGGACGCGTATTTCACCGGGATCGACGAAGCCGGCCTGACCAGTCTCAACGTGGCTACTCCGGATTACTTCAAGGCGATGAATCAGGTGCTCGAATCCAGCAGCGTCGACACGATCAAGAGCTACGTTCGCTTTCACGTCGTCAACTCCGCGGCTCCGTGGCTTTCGCAGCCCTTCTTCGATGCCTCCTTCACCTTCTTCAACAAACAGCTCAATGGCCAGGACAGCCCCCAGCCGCGCTGGAAACGTTGCACCGCGCTCACCGACCGCTCGCTCGGCGAGGCGGTCGGCCAGGATTGGGTCCGGCAATACTTCCCGCCAGACGCCAAAGACAGCATGGAGAAGCTGGTCAACGCCCTCGACAAGGCGCTGGGCGAGGACATCCAGTCTCTCCCCTGGATGAGCGATGCCACGAAGAAGCAGGCGGAGCTCAAGCTCAGCGAATTTCGCCGCAAGATTGGTTATCCGGAGAAATGGCGCGACTACTCCGGCCTCACCGTCAGCCGCGACGACCTCATCGGCAACTTGCGCCGCTCGGCGGCCTATGAGTTCGCCTACGATATGAACAAAATCGGCAAGCCGGTGGATGAGAAGGAATGGGGCATGACGCCGCCAACCGTGAATGCCTACTACGACCCGGCGATGAACGATATCAATTTCCCTGCGGGCATTTTGCAGCCGCCATTCTTCGACGCCAGCAAAGACCCCGCGGTGAACTTCGGGGCAATCGGGGTGGTCATCGGGCATGAGATGACTCACGGTTTTGACGATCAAGGCAGCCAGTACGACGGCAAGGGCAACCTGCGCGAATGGTACACGCCGGAAGACCGGAAGCAGTTCGTCGCCAAGACGGATTGCGAAGTCAACGAATATAACGGGTTTGAGTCCGTTCCCGGAGCCAAGCTCAACGGCAAACTCACGCTCGGCGAGAATACCGCCGACAACGGGGGACTCCGTATCGCTTACCAGGCATTGATGAGTACGCTGGCCGCGGATGGCCCTGACGCGAGTAAGCCGATCGATGGCTATAGCCCCGCGCAGCGCTATTTCATCTCCTTCGCCCAGGTCTGGTGCACCAACCAGACCGACCAGTCGGCGCGAGTCGGCGTCAAAACCGATCCTCATTCGCCCGGCCAATGGCGGGTCGACGGCACAGTGCAGAATTTCGACGAGTTCGGCAAAGCCTTCGGCTGCAAGAAAGGCGACCCGATGATGCCGGAGAATTCTTGCCGGGTCTGGTAACTTACCGCAATAGGGCTCCGGCCTAACCCTCGAGGCCGGGGTGCTTGCCGCAAGCGCTGAATTCTCCCTCAAACTGGCAGAAAGCAGCCTTAGCTTTTACAATTCAGTCTGGGAGTAATCCCGAACCATCCTGAAACAGCCCGCTGCAACTGCAGCCCCCGCGCCAGATGTGGCTTGGCCCGGGATGAAGGAAGCGCATGAAGTTCAGTAAAGTCGGTCAGGTTTTTCTGGCCTTAGTTGTGTCTGTTGGTCTCATACTTGGAGTAACTTCGTGCAGCAACAGCTATACGGTTGGTTATCTGTACGTCACCGGTTCCCAGTACAACCAGATTTCCGGCTTTAAGATCAACAATCAAACCGGGAAGCTCACCGCAATCAACAAATCTCCTTTTGGCACCAGCGGGATCAACCCGATCAGGGAGGTGATCCTGAGTGGCGGACGCTTTCTCTACATACTGAATCAGGGGGATCCCGCCAACGGAACCGCCAGCAATATCTCCCTTTTCGAGATCGGAGGCAGCGGCGTCCTCACCTTCCAGGCCAGCTATTTTTCGCAGGGAAATGACTCCATTTCCATGTTGGCGGATACCAGCGGTTCGCATCTGTATGTGCTGGATGAGTACTCGCCGAGCGCCACCACTCCGTGCACTTCCAACGGCACCTCCTTTCCAACCGGCGACGTTACTGCTTTCAATATCGATCCCAATACAGGCCGCCTCTCGCTGATTACCAACCAACAGGTTTCGACCAGCGCCGGCACCCAATTAACCTATTTCCCTCTGGGCTGCTTCCCGGTTGAATTCAAACTTGTTGGCGGAAACCTTTTCACCGCCCAAACCGGCAGCGCCAGCAACAACGACTCGCAGACGGTCTTCTCCTATGCGCAAAGCACTGCGACCGGCCAGTTGACGCTGACCCAGAATGCCCCGCTGCAGACGGGCGCGACCGCGCTGACATACATCAACAGCGATGCGTCAGGGAAGTATGTCTACCTGTTGGACGCCGGCCCGGCGGCAGCCTGCACCGGGGGGCAGACCCAGATCCTGCCCTATACCGTAGGCTCGGGCGGAATCCTGCAATCGCTGGTGGGCGGCAACGTTTGCAATGATCCTACCGCGATCGGACCGGTGGTGGTCATATCGGACAGCAAGACCAAGTTCCTCTATGTCGCCAACAGCGGGAACACAAATCTCAGCCAGCCTTTCAGCGAAATCACCGCCTTCACCATCGACCCGACCACCGGCCGACTCGCCTTCATCGCCGGCGAGCCTTTCTCGACCGGATCGGGACCGCGATGCATGCTCGAGGACCCGTCCAACCAGTTCGTGTACACCGCCAACTTCAATGACAGTACGGTGGTTGGCAAGATCATCGACACCAATGCCGGCGTTCTGAATCCGCTCCGCAACGGGACCAACTTTGCCACCTCGGGTAACCCCACCTGGTGTGTCGCCAGTGGACGCACTCAGTAGTACGGAACGTCTTCCAGATAGAACCCGGCCCGCACTGCGCGGGCCGCGCTCTATCTAAGCGCCAAGTTTGGAAAAGCAGAGCTCTTGAAGTAGATCCGAAGCAGCCGCATTTGCGGCCGCTTCGCTAGCCGAAAGCTCTTGAAGCTTTTACAATTCAACCTGGGAGTAATCCCGAAATAGTTTTGCTGCAACGGCAGCCCCGCTCCGGCAATTTCGGGCTAGGACGAAGGAAACGCATGAAGTTGAGTAAATTCGGGCGGGCAGCGCTGGCCGCGGTCTTGTCCCTGGGCGTGGCCGCGACCTTCACGGCATGCGGCCCGACCGGTACTAATAACACAGTCGATTACGTTTACGTCACCAACTCGAAAAGCAATCCCGGCCAGATCAACGTCTATTATCTGGATCACGATTCGGGCGGCCTCCATCAGATTCCGGACTCTCCCTATCCCTCTGGAGGCAGAAACCCGGTAGCCGTAGTCACCGCGCCCAACTATAAGAACCTCTACGTGATCAATCATGACGACAACACCATCGTCCAGTTCGGCATCGGCACCGATGCCAAGCTCTATCCGCAGCATACCTACAACACACCAGGGACCTTCCCCGACGCGCTGGCCATCAATTCTGCTGGAACGCTGCTCTTTGTCACCGACACCTATCAACCGCAATACACAGCCGCCAACCCCGGCCCGGGTGCGGTCGCGGTCTATCCGATCAATAGTGACGGCAGCCTCGGCTCAGCGATCGCCAACGGTTCGCTTACCTACTATCCGTTGAGCACCAGCCAGACCAATGTCCTGAATCCCACCGCCGTTACTGCGCTCACCACCAATTCGAGCAGCGGGGGACCGTCTTTGCTGTATGTCGTTAACCAGAACACCTCCACCGGGCTGGGCAGCATCTCTGGGTTCAGCGTTGCCAGCAGCGGGGCGCTGACCCCGATTCCCTGCTCCCCGTCGGCCAGCACCTGCTCCACCACTGGCGACGGCACGTTCGAGGCCGGCGCCGCGCCCAGTGCTGTCGCCAGCACACCGCTCGGTCATTACCTCTACGTGACCGACAGCGCGCACAATCAGCTCCTCAGCTACACGATTCAATCCAGCGGGCAGATCGTTCCCGTGCAGTCCGGCCCAACCAATACCGACATCACGCCCGACTCGGTGACCGTTGACCCGCGCGGCCAATATGTGTACGTGGCCAACTACGCCGCCAATGATATCAACGCCTACAGCATCAACTCCTCTGCCAGCCCCGGCGTAACCTCGGTGGGAACCTATGGCACCGGCACCGGACCAACCTGCGTCTTCGTCGAACCCGCTCGGGGCCTCTATGTCTATACCACCAACTTCCTCGATAGCACCGTCTCCGGGCTGAATCTCAGCCCAAGTGATGGGACGCTCGCGCCGGTGCAGAACACCCCGTTTCTGGCCGCCGGCCAGCCCACCTGCATCGCCGCAACCCCCCACGGAAATAACCCGCCGATCCCATCCGTGAATTAGAGAGTAGGTAAGTGCAATGCGGGACCACATCGACCTCCAAGCGCATGCGAGACCCCTGTGGAATGGCTCCGCGTTCACTAGCAGAAAGCTCTTGAAGCTTTTACAATTCAACCTGGGAGCGATCCCGAACCAGTTCTGCCCCAACGGCAGCCCCGCTCCACCAGCTCGGACCGGGACGAAGGAAGCGCATGAAGTTCAGTAAATTCGGGCGGGCCACCCTGGCCGCGGTCTTCTCCCTGGGTGTGGCCGCGGCGTTTACCGCCTGTGGCCCCAACGGTCTCGTGAATACGGTCGACTACGTTTACGTCGTTAGTTCCAAGAGTAATCCCGGACAGATCAACATCTATGACCTGGACTATCAGTCCGGAGCTCTCACCCAGATTTCCGGCTCGCCGGTCTCCTCCGGCGGCATGGATCCGGTGGCGCTGGTGACCTCGCCCAACTATCAGAACCTGTATGTGGTCAATCGTGGCAATAACACCATCGTCCAGTTTGCCATCGGCAGCAACGCCACGCTGACTCAGCAGAATTCCTACCCGACACCGGGATCTGCTCCCAACGCGGTGGCGATCAACACCGCCGGCACCTTACTGTTTGTGACCGACACCTACCAGCCCCAATATAGCGCCGCCAATCCCGGCCCCGGGGCGGTGGTGGTCTACCCGATCGATAGCAAGGGCAACCTGGGGAACCCGGTCGCCAACGGCAACCTCTCGTACTTCCCGCTCAGCACCGGCACAACCGATGTCTTGACTCCGACTGCGGTCAACGCGCTCACCATGAATCCGGTCAACTCGACCAGCGCTGGACCTTCCTTGCTCTACGTCGTGAACCAGGACTCCTCCACCGGCCTGGGCAGCATTTCCGCCTTCAGCATTGCTTCCGGCGGAGCATTGACCGCGGTTCCCTGCTCCTCATCGGCCAGCATCTGCTCGACCACCGGGGACGGCACCTTCAACGCGGGTACCTCGCCAAATGCCATCGCCAGCACGCCCAGAGGTCTTTTCCTCTACGTAACTGACAGCGTAAACAACCAGCTCATCAGCTATACCGTGCAGTCCAGCGGTCAAATCGTTCCTTCTCAGGATGGCCCCACCCGCACCGACGTCTATCCTGATGGAATTACGGTCGATCCACGCGGCGAATATGTGTATGTGGCCAATTACAACGCCAACGACATCAGCGCCTACACGATCAATCCCGGGACCGGATATCCAACCGGAGTGGCGGCGGCGGGAACCTACGGCACCGGAACCGGGCCGACCTGCATCTTCGTCGAACCGTCGTTGGGACGCTACGTCTACACCACTAACTTCCTCGATAGCACCGTCTCGGGCTTAAGCCTCAACCCCAATACCGGAACCTTGGCGCCAGTGCAGAACACTCCGTTCCTCTCCTCTGGCGAGCCGACGTGTATTGGCGCGATTCCGCACGGCAACCATGCCATTGCCACCCCCGTAACCTAACTTTATGGGGTAGTTTTCATAATCCCATGGGGTAGTTCTCATGGAGCAGAAGCCCTCCCGCTGGCGAGGGCTTTTCCGGTTTGGGGAATCTGCCAGGGGCCAAGCGTGGCCGATCATTCGACAGAACCTGAAGAAACGCTGCTAATTACGGTGGGCGACCGAAATCACCCGCGAGCGGGAAGAATTCCGTTCAGCCCTTAGCTACCGGGATTTCCGGACGAAACTTGCTCACATCCCGGTCATAAGCTCCGTTATATGCATTCCAGCGAACATACACCAGTTCTTCCAGCATCTTGATTCCGTCCTTCAGGTAACTCAGACGGCTGCGCTCGTCGTGTCCCCAGGTGACCGGAACTTCGCGAACCTTGTAACCCCGCTTGAGCGCGATGAAGAGCAGTTCGGGATCGAAACCCCAGCGTTCAATCCGCTGCAGTTGAAAGACGGTGTAGGCCGCCTCCCGCCGAAAAGCCTTGAAACCGCATTGGGTGTCGGCAAATGGCAATCCCATAACAATTCGAGTGACCGCATTGAAGCAGCGCCCGAAAACCTGCCGATACCACGGCTGATGCTTGGTCTGGCGTCCGCGATCCAGCCAGCGTGAGCCGATGGCGATGTCTGCGCCATCCCGGATGGCGGCCAGCAAGCGCTCGGTCTCTTCCATCGGCGAGGAAAGATCGGCGTCGGTGAACATCATGATGTCTCCGGTGGCATGCAGCATCCCGTTGCGGACACTGAATCCCTTGCCCCGATTCACGGGATTCTCAATCAGCCGCAGGACCGGCTCGCTGGCTGCGAAAGACCGTACGATATTGGCCGTATCGTCAATGGATCCGTCATTTACCACAATCACTTCCGCCGTCCATTGGTGTGCGTGCACGCACGCCAGCACCTGCCGGAGCGCATTGCCGATGCGCGCGCTCTCGTTGTACGCCGGGATGATGATGCTCAGTGCCGGTTCCGATGTCATCTCTGCTTCGCCTGCCCTCGACTGTTGTTTCGACTCGCGACGATACTCAAAGGACCCAACCGAGAAACCGGATGAAAAATCTCTCGATCCTATCGAATTCTACTTGGGCTTCAACCCGGACCTGACCTGATAAATGCTACACTCCCGGCTATGAATGAACAACAGAAGCACTCCCCCTGGTTCTGGGTCCTGATCGGGGGATCTCTCTTCGTCCTGCTTGTGGCCGCCATCCTCGGCCTTGCCTTTGCGATCGTGCACACCGCGAGCGGCGGCCAGTATTCGTCGATCGGCACGGTCCTCGGCTCGGGAAGCATCGGCGTGATCGATGTGGACGGAGTGATCCTCAACGCCGAAACTCCCATCGATCAGTTACGCAAGTTTAACGACGACAGCTCGGTGAAAGCGATCATTCTGCACATCGACTCCCCAGGCGGAGGCGCAGCCGCCTCGCAGGAGATTTATGAAGAGGTCGTCCGTATTCGAAACGAGAAGAAGAAACCGATTGTCGCCAGCATCGAAAGTGTGGGCGCCAGCGGCGCCTACTACATCGCCTCCGGGACCAATAAAATCTATGCCAACCGCGCCAGTATCGTGGGAAGCATCGGTGTCATTATGGAATACACCAACTACGGCGATTTGCTGAAATGGGCCAAACTGAAGAACATCACCATCAAGGCAGGTGAACTGAAGGATGCCGGTTCCCCCACCCGCGACCTGACTCCGAAGGAACAGGCCTATATGCAGGGCCTGGTCGACAATATGCATACTCAGTTCATTGAAGACGTGGCGACCGGCCGCGGCCAACCCGTGGCCCAGATACAGTCGCTTGCCACCGGCCAGGTATGGACCGGCCAACAGGCGGCCCCGCTTCATCTGATCGACTCGATCGGAAGCTTTCGCGATACCCTGCTGGCGACCGCCAAACAGGTGGGCATCTCCGGCGAGCCGCAGGTAGTCAAACCCTACATCAAGCGCAAAACGCTGCTCGATGCGCTTACCGCTCCCGGGGACCTTTTCCCCGGTCCTGAAAGACTGCTTGAAAGGAACGTCGGCTTCTATTATTTGTGGCGATAGGGCATTTCCCGTATTCCGGTGAAGTTGCCGGCGGAGACGAGATTGGCCTTTTCTCGAGGAAAGCCAGGCCGAGCGTGTCCGGTTGGTCTACACCCATATGGAAAATTCTCCAGCACAGTAATTTACTGCATCTATTCAGGTTGTCCAGAAATGCCGTATTCTGGAAACAGAATGGGAGAGCCATTTTCAATGACCAAAGCAGATCTGGTGGAAGAAGTTGCACAACTCGGCGATCTAACCCGTCGTGATGGCGAAGTCATTGTGGACACCATCTTCGATTCGGTCATCGGCGCGTTGAAATCGGGAGACAAAATTGAGATTCGCGGCTTCGGCAGCTTCCGAATCCGTCAGCGTAAACCTCGCATCGGAAGAAATCCCAAGACCGGCTCACGGGTCGATGTCCCGGCAAAACGCGTTCCTTACTTCAAGCCCAGCAAAGAACTTCGTGACCTTGTAAACCCGGGTGGGAAGGACCAGCGGGCGAATTGATCCCCCTGGAGATTGCAGGTTAGGCCGGCTTCACGCCGATCACAGCCATCATTCTGCCGGTTTTTCCTCGTTCGGCACGATAGGAAAAAAACCAGTCGGTCCGGCAGCTGGTGCATAGATCGAGTGAAGAGATGCTTCCCGGCGAGAGTCCGGCGGACAGAAGCTGGCGCCGATTCGCCTCCGTCAGATTCAAGTGCAACTGCTTTTCTTTGGTAAACAATTGGCGGGCGTAGGAATACCGGGCCGCGAACAATCTTTCCACTTCTTCGCCGACCGCAAAGCAGCAGCTTCCGATTCCCGGACCGATCGCCGCGACTAGGTCTTCCGGGCGGCTGCCGAATTCCCTTCGCATCGAGCTGATTCCCTGCTCAACAATGCCTTTCAGGGTACCCCGCCAGCCGGCGTGCAACGCCGCCACCGCCTGCTTCCGCCGGTCCGCAATGAGGATTGGCAGGCAATCGGCGGTCTGAATTCCCAGCCACACTCCCGGCTGGTCGGTCATCAGGCCATCGCCCCAAAGCGACGCTCGTTCGCCGACATCCTCTCGGCCCACCCGGCGCACCAGCCCGGAATGCATCTGCTTCAATGTCACCAGGTCGAATCGGTTTCTGCTGCTCGATCTTGCGGTCGCAATGCTCGACAGGAATCGCTGACGGTTGAGCGAGACCGCCTCGGCACCTTCATTCGAGGTGTAGCCAAGATTCAAATCGCCCCAGGAGTCTTCGCAAGACGATAGCCGAGTCACTCCCCTAAGCCGGGTGCTGAAGCCATGCAGCAGCCAGGCTTCCTGGTTCCAATGGGAAGCGAAAAGGACAGAGGGATCGCGCCTTTGCTGCGCCCCCTCAGCGGAAGCGGATGAGTCGACTCTAGGGTTGTGCATGGATGGGGAAACCGGATAGGAATCGCTCAAGTTGCGCCGTTGCCTTCGCCATCAGGATAGCCGAGGAGAGGAAGGCGGAGATCGAAAAAGCAAAGACCCACTTTCCAGCGGGTCCACTTAAGAGGCATCAGGGAGGATTTCTCGATTTCCCAAGAGAAAGTTCGCTGAAAGCGAACTTGTTGTGAAGAGAGTCAGTGTTTCGGTGAGACGAAATTGCTGGAATTGCCTCTACTTATGAAACCTATGATGCACTCCCGAGGCCCATCGGGCACGCCGCTGGTCAGAAAATCTGATATTTCCTCGGCAAAACCTGTCAGTTTTGTTCATGGCGCTAAAACCTTGTACATTGCGGATGCATGGGGCTGCAAATTCACCTCCAGTCGGCCCTTCATCCCCACGTCTCGCCGTTCCCATAGATTTCTTACCTGGTAGCCCTTACCTGCCAGTCCCATTTCTCTCCACTCATATTCCACCGTCTGCACCTGGTCGCTGATGTTGATCACCGCTACATAGTCTCCCGATCCGCCCTCGCGGTGCGCCGTCCAAATGACCACCCGGTCGGTAGAAATCACGGGGTGATTTCCCGAGGAGTGCTGGTCGACGGCAATCACCTCAGGATTGGTTAGCAAGCTCAGGGTAAACCCATCGCTGGCCGGCAAATTCGCCCCAATCATCAGCGGCGACCGGAAGATGGCCCAGAATGTCAGCAAGGTTTGAGCCTCGTCGCGAGTGAACATCGAATCCCGAACCGGCCCTTCCCCGGGCTGGGGCCCAAGGTGGCCAATCGGGAGCATGTCCGCATCCGCCCAGTGCCCGTCTCCGGTATAAGGCGCCCAGCGTGCCGCAGTCTTGAACTGCTGTAGCATTCCCTGCGAAAACTCGTGTTTCGGCCATACACCCCAGTGATCCCAGAAGTCATCGGAAATCCGCCACATCTCGGCGTATTTCCTCACTTCGTCGGCATGGCTAAGATTCGTCGGCCCGGGGGAGAGGCTGAGCACAATCGGCCTGCCGGTCTTGTCCAGCGCCTGCCGGATCATCCGAATCTCATCCCCCTTGTATGGGTGATCGGCGATGCAGTCCACCTTGATGAAATCCACTCCCCAGCCCGCGTATTGTTTGGCCAGCGAGTCGTAGTAGGCCTGCCCGGCGGCATTGTCCTTCACGCCGTAGTTGTATGTATTCCAGGGGCAGATGTCCGACTGGTCTGCGCCATCCCCGGCGTGAAATGAAGAGTCCGCGATCGGCACGTTCTTCGCCACCGCCTGCTTGGGAATGCCGCGAAGTATATGGATTCCGAACTTCAGCCCTGCGGCGTGAAGCCAGTCTCCCAGTGGCTTGAAGCCGGCGTTGTTCGCGGCGGACGGAAAGCGGGATACCGAAGGGAGAAAGCGGCCTTCGGTATCCATGACGAATCCCTTATTCACTTGCGTGCTCGGCCCGGGATCGGGCAGGTACCAGCCTTCGTCGATGACAATATAATCCCACCCATACTGCTTGAGGTTCTTGGCCACGAACTCGGCATTCTCCCTGACCTGGGCTTCGGTGATGTTCTGGGCGTAGGCGTCCCAGCTGTTCCAGCCCATGGGAGGGGTCGGGGCGGCCACCGGTGTGCTTGGAGCATTCTGCCCAAGCGCGATGGGGGAGATGGCTAGAGAGACGACCGCGAGGAGAAACGGCGTGAGTCGCATGTGTGCCCTTCCAAGAAAGTGTTGCAAGGGAATCAGTGTAGAGCATTCGCTGATGATTTTGGTCCACTCTAGGGGCTCAGCAACGACGGACCGGGCCACACGTCCAGGGTGATCGCTAGCTAGTTTCTGTCGCAAAACGCCTCTTTTGTCATTTTGGCAACCCCGCCAACACACAAATATCATCGCACTGCCCTGGGGGCCGGGGTTGGGTATGTAAAAGGGAGTTCTTCG